>Ga0335083_10003079_pt1 | contig 21732 bp, 11 predicted proteins | sample Lox_Sample_42_FD_206716 | JGI IMG/M metagenome (GOLD analysis project Ga0335083, IMG submission 206716) | Soil microbial communities from Loxahatchee National Wildlife Refuge, Florida, United States - Lox_Sample_4.2 | ecosystem: Environmental > Terrestrial > Soil > Wetlands | place: USA...
TCGTCAGCTTGTCCTGATACGAGCGGCCGAGCTTGCCGGCGGCGGTCGCGGCCGCCGCGCGCACGTCGTCGCTGTCGTCCTTGAGCAGCTTGTCGAGCGCCGCGTCGGCGCCGCTGTGATTGGACGCCGCGATCTCGCCCCACGCGAGCGCCGACGCGACGCGCAGCGACTTGTCGAGCTTCTTGTCGTCGAGCATCGGCGTGAGCTCGGCCGTGGCGCGATCGGGATCGACCTTCGCGTACAGCGGCAGCGCCGCCGCGCGCACCGCGGCCGAGCGCGAGCCGAACGCCGCCTTGGCCGCTTCGACGAGGCCGCTCGCCTTCGGCACCGGATCGAGATCGCGCAACAGATCGATCGCGAACGTGCGCGATGCCTGCGGCGCCTTGTCCTGCGCGATCAAGCCGGTGAGCGCCGCTGCGGCCGCGGCCGGATCGATCGCGAGCGCGCTCTTGATCTGCGCCTCGGCGCGCGCGCGCAGCGGATCGGACGCATCGGGATCGGCGAGCACCTGCGCGGCGGCCGCCGCCGACGGCCCTTCGTCGGACGCGCCCACCGAAACCTCGGCGACGAGCTCGCGACGCGCGGCCGGATCGGTCACGCGCTGCTCCGCGGCGCCGAACAGCGTGCGGCCGCGCTCGCCGAGGCTGCGCACCGCCGAGAATGCGATGCGGCGCAGCTCGGCGTCGCTCGACGTCAACGCTTGCTCGAGGGTCTCGGTGTAGACGTCGCGGCGCTGCGCCGCCGCGCCGGCGACCGCGACCGCCGCGCGCTGCACCGCCGGTGACGCCGTGCCGAGCGCCTGCTCGACGACCTGGACCTCGGCCGGTGTACCCCGCGCGATCGGCCGGAGCTCGGCGAGCAGCTCGGCGAGATCCTCGGGATCCTTCGCCGCCTTGTGCAGCTGCTCGAGCGTCTTGTCGTTACCGGTCGTCGCGTAGTCGACGAGGCCGGCGAGCTCGGGCGCCATCATCTGCGGCACCTCGTCGGCCCAGTCGGTGCGCGGCGCGCCGAGATCGCGCGACTCGATCTTCTTCCACACCTCGGGCGCGACCATCGCGCGCGTGAGCCCGGTATCGGCGACGACCTTGCCGTAGCGGCTGCCCGGGAGCCAGCCGAACGGCGACAGCCCGGAGCGGCCGCCGCGCACGAGCACGTGATCGCCGCCGGGCGCCGCCTCGAGATCGAAGAACACGTGGCCGCGCATCGAGATCAAGATCAGGATGATCAGCACGACCGGAACTGCGGCGATCCCGGCCGCGATCAGCGTGTAGTAGCGCTTGCTGCGCTTGACGACCTCGAGCTCGGCGGGCGTGACCGGCGCGATGCCTTCGCTGCGCAGCGCGCGCAGCTCGCGCAGCGTCAGCCGCGTCTTCGCGTTGGTCTTGCTGCCGAGCAGATCGAACGCGCGCCGCGCCGCCGCGCGCGCCGGCGCCGTCAGCTCGCGGACGCGCGTCTGCAGCACCTCGTGGCGCAGCATCCACGACGTGCCGTTCGCGTCGGCGCGCAGGATCACGCCGCGCTGCTCGAGCACGCCGAACGCGGAATTCGCGAAATCGGCGTCGAGGTTGATGCGGCGGATCACGGCGTCGCCCGGGCGCGGGCCGGGCGAGCCCTGCGCGAGCTCGGCGCACAGCCGCAGCGCCGAGCGCTCGTTGCCGGTCGCGCGACACGCGTCGTGCAGCCATACCGATTCGAGCTCGGTCGCACCGCCCATCTTCTGAAGCGCCGAAGCCGATGTCACGTGCAGGTCGCGCATCGCCATCGCCGCGATCTGCAGATCCGCCGCGAGCAAGCCGCCGCCGCGCGCGAGGGCCTGCGCGACCGCCTCGGCGAGCGCCGGGTCGGCGGCCACGCCCGACAGCGTGAGCACGCGATCGAGGATCGAGCTCGCGGCCGGCGCCGGGATCCGCGCGAGCTCGAACCGCGTCGACGGCGGAAACAGCGAACCGGTGCGGCGCTCGAGCGCGCCGAGCACGTGCATGCGATCGCTCGCGGCGACGAACAAGAAGCGCGCGCGGCCGCCCGAGCGGCTGACCACCTTCGCGAAGATCTCGGCGAGCTCGGCGGTGATCCGATCGTCGCCGCACGCGAGGTCGACGTCGTCGATGACGAACACGAACTGCTGTCCCGCGACCGCGTTCGACACCGCGCGCGACAGGAACGCGGTCGGCGCCTCGCCTGCGTTGGGTTGGATCCCGAACGCCGACAGGCCGGCCGCGAAGCTCGCGGCGGGCTGCGCGAGATCCTCGCACGCGAGCGCGACGATGCCGTGATCGCGCAGGTGCGGGATCAGACCCGCGCGCACGAGCGAGGTCTTGCCCACGCCGGGCTCGCCGAACAGCAGGCCGGCGCGAAACCCGTCGGCCGTGATCATGCGCGCGAGCTCGTCGCGCTCGGTCTCGCGACCCTGCCACACATCCCGTTCCGCCTCGCCGAATGGATCGAGCCCGCGCAACGGCGACACCGTGCCCGGGTAGGTCGCGACCGCCACGGCCCGCACTATACATCGTATGCTCGAGGCATGGCTCGCGCGGCCTTGCCGGTCGTCGTCGTCGCGCTCGCGGTGCTCGCGACGCTCGCGATCGCGGGCACTCCGGGCGCGCACACGACGGTCGTCGTGTGGCCGGCGCCGCCCGCGGGCAGCGCGGCCGGTGGCGACACGTACGGCGGCTACGTCGCGCCGACCGGTGCGATGATCACGGAGAAGCGCGACGTCGACGTCGACAGCGCGGGCACCGAGGTGCGCATCGCGGGAATCGCGACGACGATCGATCCGGCGTCGGTGCAGCTCCACGATCTGACCGACGCCGGCACGACCGTGGCCGAGCAGCGTTACATGCCGGGCGCGACCACGCCCGACGAGATCCTCGCGCGCCACGTCGGTGATGCGGTCACCGTCGTGACCACCGCCGGCGAGCTCGCCGGCGTGCTGCGCGCGGTCGATGCGCAATCGCTCGTGCTCGAGGTCGGCACCGGCGATCAGCGCCGCCTGCGCGTGCTGCGCCGCGACGGCTACGTACACGAGGTCAAGCTCCCGCCGGGCGCCGGCGCCGATCGGCCGAGCCTCGCGTGGCGGCTCGCGACCAAGAAGCCGGGCAAGCACGCGATCGAGGTGACGTACCGCGCCGAAGGACTCGCGTGGACTCCCGACTACGTCGCGATCCTCGACGACGCCGCGAAGACGATCGACTTCTCCGCGCTCGCGACGGTGAAGAACCAGAGCGGCGCGACGTTCGACGGCGCCGACCTCGTGCTCGCGACCGGCGGCGGCACGCTCGTCGCGGGCGCCGGCCCCGCACGGCCCGCGGTGCCGGCCGCGCGGTTTCCGATCGCGGCGCCCGTGCACCTCGGCAACGGCGAGTCGCTTCAGGTCGAGCTCGCGCCGCCCCGGCTCGGCGCGAAGGCGCGCCCGGTCGTGACCTTCGAGGCGATGACCGACGCGCAGAACGTCTACGGCAGCTTTCCGGCGATCGATTGCAGTCAGCTCGCGTGGGCGGGCGCGGGCGCCGGGCATGCCGATGCCGCGGTCGAGCTCGATCTGCCGGCGGGCGCGACCTTGCCCGACGGCCGGGTGCGGCTGTTCGACCGCAGACGCGGTCGCCTCGACGTGCTCAGCGAGGATCAGCTGCACGCGAGCCCCGGCATCGCGCGCATCCGCGTCGCGCCGGATCCCGACATCGTCGGCGATCGGCGCACGATCGCGTGCACCGGCGACGAGCACGCGCGCACGATCCGCGAAAAGATCGAGGTCCATGTCGAGAACAGGGGCAAGCAGGCCGCCGAGGTCGTCGTGCGCGAGCTGATGTGGCGATGGCCGGCCTGGCACGTCGATCCGACCGACGAGAGCCCGCACGGCGTGCGCGCCGACGCGCAGACGCAGGAGTACCGCGTGAGCCTGCCTGCGGGCGGGAAGAAGATCGTGACGTACACCGTCATCTACACATGGTGAGACCGTCGCTCGCGCTCGCGCTCGCGCTCGCTGCTTGCGCCGCGCACGCGCCCGGTACGCGGCCAGTCTCCAACGCCGCGCCGCCCGAGGACGACGTGACGTTGTATCGCGACGCCGCACTCGTTCGCCAGCACGTCGCGATCGAGGTCGGCGCTGCCGGAATCGCGAGCGCGCGGATCACGCTCGCAGCCGGAATCGCGCCGCAGCAGGTCATCGTCGTCGAGCGCGACGGCGTCGCGCTGCGCGGCCTGCACGCGAACGCCGACGAGACCGCCGCCGGCGCGCTGCACGTCGACGTCGCCGCGCGCCCCGGGCATCACGCGCTCGTGCTCGCGTACGTGACCGATCGCCTGCACTGGGACGCGGCCTACACCGTGACGACGGCGCCCGGGCGCGCACGCGCCACCGTGCGCGGCGCGATCGCGATCCGCAACACGACCGGGCTCGCGCTCGACGCGAGCGTACGTGTCGTCGATGCCGCGTTCGCGGCGTCGAGCGCGCTCGCCGCCGACCCGCGCGAGCTCGGGCGGCTGCATCTCGCGCCGGGCGAGACACGCATCGAGCTCCTCGCCGACTCGCCGCCGCGCGCGCTGCGCCGCGTGCTCGTCTACGATCCGATCGGCCCGAAATGGAACAACGCGAGCGGCATGCCGCTGCACGATCGCGCGATCGGATCGCAGCCCGCGCCGAGCGCGGTCACCGAGAGCTACGAGATCGAGCGCGACGAGCGCGCTGCAGCCGGCTTGCCGGCGGGCCCGGTGCGGCTCGTCGAGCTGCGCGACGACGGCACGCTCGCGGTGCTCGGCGAAGCGCGGCTGTTCGACGACGCGACGCGCGTCGCCGACGCCGACACGATCGGCATCGGCACGGCGACCGGCGTGATCGCGCACCGCGTGCGTCGCGAGCTCTCGATCGACGACGAACGCCGCCGCGTCGTCGAGGAGATCGAGCTCTCGATCGCCAACTCGCGCGCGACTCCCGTCGACATGGTGCTGCGCGAGCACATGTATCGCGGGCTGACGTGGAGCCTCGTCTACGACTCGACGCGATCGGCGACGAAGGAAGGTCCGCAGCAGATCGCGCTGCGCACGCTCGTTCCCGCGAATTCCGAGCAGCGCATCCTCTACGTCGTGGTGTATTCGTGGGAGCCGTGATCGCGCGCGTCCGCGACCTGACCATCCGCTACGGCTCGCGCGTTGCCGTCGACGGCCTGTCGATCGAGCTCGCGGCCGGCGAGATCGCGCTCCTGCTCGGCCCGAACGGCGCCGGCAAGTCGACGACGCTGGCGGCGATGGCCGGCGTGCTGTTGCCGAGCGCCGGCACGATCGAGCTCGACGGCACGGACCTCGCGACCGCACCGCGCGAGCTGCGCGGCAAGATCGGCTTCGCGGATCAGCCGCCGCAGCTCTACGATTTCTTCACCGCGCTCGAGCACGTCGAGTTCGTCGCCGAGGCGCGCGGCGCGGCGGCCGGCGCGGCCGCGGGAGCGCTCGACAAGCTCGGCCTCGCCGCGATCGGCAAGCGACCGTGCCGCGAGCTGTCGTTCGGCATGCGCCAGCGCGTCGGCCTGGCGGCCGCGCTCGTCGGTGACACGAAGCTCGTGCTGCTCGACGAGACGCTCAACGGCCTCGACCCGCACGCGTCGCGCCACGCGCGCACGACGCTGCGCGCGATCGCCGACGCCGGCGCGGCGATCGTGATGTCGACGCACCTGCTCGGCGTCGCCGAGCGGCTGTGCGATCGCGTGCTCGTGATGGATCGCGGCAAGCTCGTCGCCGATCGCCGCGGCGACGAGCTGACGGCGCTGCTCGCGACCGGTCCGCACGCGCTCGAGGAGCTGTACGTCTCGCTGATCGAAGACCGAGGCCCCACGTGATGACTGGAGCGCATCCGCGCTGCGCCTCGCGGCGCGCGCTCTCGCCGCGCGAGGATTGCTGAGATGCGCTCTCGCGAGCTCCTGCGCTGGCAGCGCCTGCACGAGCGCCGCGCCGGGCGCTGGTGGCGCTCGCCGTGGACGATCGCGATCGTCATCGGAGTCGTGCTCCACGTACCCGTGATCAGCCGGCTGCACGCCGGCGGCTACGAAAGCGCGATGCATCTGTGGATCGCGATCGCGTTCGTCGCGTTCGGGCTCGCATTCATCCGCGTGCCGTTTCATCTCGTGTGGCGCAGCGATGCCGCCCTGCTCGGCCAGCTGCCGATCGCGGGCGGCGCGCTGCTCGACGTCGCGCTCGTGCGGTGCGCGCGCGCGGCGGCCGCGACCACGCTCGCGTGCGTGCTCGCGGTGTTGCCGATGGCGAGCCACGATGTCGAGATGTTCGCGCGCTACGTGGTCGTCGCCGGCGTGCTCGGCGTCGTCGCGGCCGGGCTCGTGCCGGCGGTCGCGACGTGGGCGGCCGCCGCGGTCGCGCTCGATCCCCGCGCGCGTGCATCGGGAGGCGCCGTGCTCGGTGCGTTGCCCGGCTTCGCGTCGGTCGTCGTGTTCGTGCTCGCCTGGATGGCCGCACCGCCCTACCTCGCGGGCACGTCGGATCTCGCCGCCGCCGCGCCCGAGCTCGGCGGGCTCGCCGCGGCGAGCGCGCTCGCCCTCGTCGTCACGCGCCTGACGTGCGCTCGCCTCATGGGCACGATCCTGCGCGACGTCTCGGCGCTCGATCGCCAGCGCCTCGCCGCGCTCGAGATTCGCGCGCCGACCGCGCTCGAGCGCGCGGTCGCGGCGCTGCTCGGCGATGCCGGCCTGCCCTACCGCAAGGACGCGCGGCTGATGCGCCGGCGCTATCCGATGGCGTTCGCGCTCGGCGCGCTCGCGTTCGTCGTGCTCGTGATCGTCGCGCTCGCCCGCCCGAGCGATCCGGCGCCGTGGATCGGCGCGACGCTCGCTGGCGCCGCGGTCTACGCGCTCGCCCTCGCCGGCCGCTTGCGGACGCCGCCGATCGAGCTGCCGCGGTTGTCGGCGACGCTGCCGATCACACCCGAGGCGCGCTCGCGCGCGAAGATCGCGTGGCTCGCGGTGTGGCTCGCCGTGTTCGTCGTCGTGCCCGGCGCGATCGCGCTCGTCACTTCGGCGTGACCCACGCCGCCGCGAGCGCCGCGTCGACGTCGGCGAGCGCCTTCGCGCTGTGCTCGTCGAGCTTGTAGCTCGGGCAGCCCTGTACGCGCAGCACTTCCTTTCCAGCTGCGCGATACGACGTATAGGCGCTCGTGATCGCGTGACACGTGATGCCGATCGGCTCGGGCGTCCACGTCGCGGCCGCGAGCTCGGCGCGCAGCGTCTTCGTCGTGTCTGCCGCGAGCGTGCCGCTGCGATGGATCGTCGCGCCGGTGTCGATCGGCACCTCGTCGTACATCCAGCTGCCGTCGTCGAACAGCGTGACGGTGCGCTTCGGCTGCATCGCCTTGCGATCGTTCTTCTCGATCGAGAAGATCGGCTGGGGCGCGGCCTGGGCGGGAATCGCGAGCGCGGTGGCCGCGAGCGCGGCGAGCAGGACAGTCTTCGTCATCATGCCCGTTTCAACGCGCGGCGTCGGGCGGCGGTTTGTGACGAACTATTACGCAGGCGCCGCGAACACATGCAGCGACCGAACGCCGCTCGCAACGGCGCGGCGCTCGCGGTGCGCGAGATCGAACAAGCACACGACCTCGGTGCGCTGGCCGGGCTCGACGTTGACGACGAGCGACGCGACGTTCGCGAGCACGAGGTAGAGCCCGAGGCCGGCGCCGGGCGCAGCCTCGGGCATCGGGCGGCCGCGCTCGTGGCGCGCGCGCCGCACGTGATCGATGACGTCGCGCTGGCGAAGCGCGCCGTACGCGTCGCCGACCGACACCGCGAGCACGCGATCGTCGGCGGCCCAGCGCAGCAGCGCCGTGCCGCGTGCGGCGGAATCGTGCGCGCGCGGCGCGTCGAGCAACGCGTTCATGAGTAGCTCGTCGACCACGCTGGCCAGGCGGTGCAGCACCGGCCGGCGCGCGCCGACGCCCTCGGCCCACACGCAGACCTCGTCGATCGCGGCGCGCTTGTCGGCGTCGCCCGCGACCGCGCGCTCGTGCACCGCGGTGCCGCGCACGACGTACTTCTCGAGCCCGAACAGGTCGCCGGTCACGAGCTTCTCCGACGTGATCCCGAGGTCGCGGTCGTCGGGTTCGCCGACGTGATGGCTGACCGGCGCGTCGAGCATGAGCGCGATGAGGCCGTCGTCGGCGAGGTCGTCACCGACGACGACGACCGGCGCGGCGGCCGTGCGCAGCGCGTCGCCGGCGGCGCACCGCGCATCGCGATCGACGACGATGACCGCGAATCCCGCGAGCGAGCCCTCGACCTTCGCGCGGTGCTCGACGACGAGCCCGGCGGCCGCCAGCGCGGGTTCGACGATGCCCCGGACCTCGGCGTCGGCGCAGACACAGAGGGCGCGGAGATCGCCCGGCGACCGAGGCGTGGCGGGATTGCGAGTGCGAAGCACGAGCTACCTTGGGCCGAGGAAGTGCCGCGAAGCGGCCATCGCTTCGCAGGCTACCATCGAAAAGTCAGCAGGTGGCGCCCTTTCGGGCGACCCGGTACGATCGCGCGAATGGCGGATCCTCCCTCGACGCGGCGCGTGCCGACCAAGCCGCCGCCGATTCCGCCTGCACGCGCACCGGTTGCGCCCCCCGCGTCGAAGACCGACGTCATCTCGTCGCAGAGCGACGACACCGGCGACGACACCGGCGAGGCCGACCTTCCCCCCGACGACACGCGCAACCTCGAGGTGCCCGACGCGCTCAAGCTCGTCGAGCACATGCTCGAGCTGATCGCGAGCGAAGCCGAGGCGTTGCTCGTCGGCGACGACGCCGATGGCCGGCTCGCCGATCTCAACACGCGGATCGCGCTGGCGACCTGGGACGGGCTCAACCAGCCCGAGCAAGCGCTGCGTCACCTCGAGCTCGCCGAGCGTCATCCGCTCGCGCCACGCCTCCGGCTGTCGGCCGCGCTCGGCTATCGCGATAGCGCCCCGCTCGCCGCGACGCAGACGCGACTCGGCGCGGCGATCCCGCCGATGCTCGCGATCGAGCTCGCCGAGGCATGGCTATTTCGCCACGCGCGCGCCGAGGTCTCGGCGCAGCTTGCCGATCTCGCGCTAGCCGGCGAGCTGTCGGCCGAGCTGCGCGCCCACGCGATCGAGCTCGCGGTGTTCGCGCACGCCGCCGCCGGCAACTGGGCGCGCGTGCTCGAATTGCGCCGCGCCGCGCACGATCCGGGCGGCGCGCCCGACGAGATCGCGGCCACCGCGGCACTCGCGATCGATCGCGGCGGCGACGCGGCCGGCGCGCTCGCGCTGTGCTGGTCGGCGCTCGCGAGAACCGAGCAAGACGCGACGCCGGCCACGCTCGGGTGGCTGCGCGTGCACGACATCGCGATCGCGGCGGCGGCGCGGCTCGGCGACGGCAAGCTGCTCGAGCTGCTCGATCGCCGCGCCGAGCTCGTCGCGGCGCTGCCCGGCGGCGCGCTCGACGCGCTCGCGTTTCGCCATCTCGTCGCGAACGCGCTCGCGCACGACGGCCAGCACGCCGCCGCACGTGCGCTGTGGACCGAGCTCGCCGACGCACCGGCCGCCACCGCGCCGAATGCGGCGCGGCGGATCGCGCAGGTCGCCGCCGTGCACGCCGCGGCGGCGGCGGGCGATGCCGCAGCCGAGCTCGCCGCGCGGCGCCGGCTCGTCGAGGGCGAGTGCGCCGGTGTCGCGATCACGCACGCGTGGCGCGCGCTCGAGCTCGGCGCCGCGGCCGGTGCACCGCCGCGCGAGCTCGCGACCGTCGTCGCCGATGCGAGCGACGGCGGGGTCGCCGAACGCTGGCTCGATCTGATCGACTATGCCGCACCGAGCGCCGGCACGATCGCGCGGCTCGAAGCGCGCGGCCACCTCGCGCTGCGCTGGGCCGCCGCGCTCGCGGAGCGGCTCGGCAACCCGCCGCGCGGGATCGAACTGTGGCGGCGCGCCGCCGAGCTGCCGGTTCGCGTCGGCACCGAGCACGATCATCTCGTGCGCTTGCTCCGCGCGCGTGAAGCCGACGAGCCGCTGGCCGCCGCCTACGACGCTTGGGCGCGAGCCGAAGCCGACCCGCGCAGCAGCGCTGCGCTGCAGTGTGCGCGCGGCATCGTCGATCTCGTCGGCGGCGACTTCGTGCAAGCGGAAGAATCGCTGCAGCGCGCCGCCACGGCCGATCCGAAAGATCCGTTCTGCCGCGCCGCGCTCGCCGCCGTGTATCGCGCCGGCAGGCGCTACGACCAGCTCGCGAACGTGCTCGCCGAGCTCTCGACGTCGCTGACGAGCCGCGATGCGCGCGCCGCCGCCGCACGCGAGCACGCCGAGCTGCTCGACGAGCACCTGAACGATCCGGCCGGCGCGCGCGCCGCGCTCGAGCGGATGATCGCGGATCGCCCCGAGGACGACGACGCGATGCTCGTGCTCGCGAAGCTGCACGACCGCGACCAGCAATGGGAGCGCTCGATCGAGCTGCGCAAGCGCGCGGTCGCATTCGCGTCAACGCCCGAGCGCAAGGCCGACATCTGGATCGAGATCGCGCTGCGCGAGGAGCGCCGCGGCGACCGCGACGCGGCGCTCGCCGCGCTCGATCTCGCGCGAGCGCAGGACGTCCGGCGCCCGGACGTCTTGCGCGAGCAAGCGCGCATCCATCGCCAGGCCGGCGATTACGACAAGGCGCTCGAGCTCGTGCGCGCCGAGCTCGCGCTCGATCCGCCGGTCGCGCGGCGCATGCAGCTCCAGTCGCAGCTCGCGCAGCTGCTCGTCACGGTCGGCCGCGAGCCCGAAGCCGTCGTCGCCGCGTATCTCGACGTGCTGTCGATCGAGCCCGATCAGACCGAGGCCCTCGCCGGCATCGAGGCGCCGGCCCGCGAGCTCGGCCTGTGGGACGAGCTCGCGCGCGCGTTTCGCGGCGCGCCGCAGACCGCGCGCAACCTCGAGGTCCTCGCCGAAGCACTCGCGAAGATCGCCGAATGGCCCGAGCTCGCCGAGGTCCGCCGCCGCCAGCTCGAGCTCGCGGGCTCGCCGGCCGACAAGGCGCACCGCGCGGGCGAGCTCGCGCGCCTCTACGAGCACGAGCTCGGCGACGTCGACGGCGCGATCCGGATGCTCGTCATCGCGCAGGCGAACGCCGCCGACGAGCAACGCCACAAGGACCTCTTGCGCCTGCTGCGCGGCTCGAACCGCTGGGCCGAGATGGTGCAGGTGCTCGAGCGCGAGCTGGCGACGACGCCGGCCGACGCGACCGCACGCCAGCCCGAAGCGGAGCGGGCGAGGCTCCGGCTTGCCCGCGAGGTCGACATCCTGCTCGAGCTCGGCGAGCTGCGCGCCGACAAGCTCGAGCGCGCGGCCGATGCCGCGACCGCGTACGAAGCCGTGCTCGAACGCGACGCGAAGAATCCGCTCGCGATCGAACGACTCGAGAAGCTGTACGAGAAGCTCGGCCGCGAGCGCGATCTCGCGCGCATCCTCGAGGCGCGCGCCGAGCTCGTCACCGACGCGCCGACGCGTGCGGCGCTGCTCGCTCGGGTCGGCTCGCTGCGCTCCAACCGCGGCGACGTCGAAGGCGCGATCATCGCGTTCACCGGCGCGTTCACCGCCGATCCGACGAACCGCGACGTGTTCACCGCGATGGAGCGCGTCTGCTACAAGGCCGAGCGCTGGGCCGTCGCGATGGAGCTGTACGACATCGCGATCAAGCACGTCGAGGGCGGCGACAACCGCGCGTATCGTCTCGGCGACCTCTACGCGCGCCGCGGCAACGTGCAGCTCAGCTTTCTCGGCCAGGTCGATGCCGCGATCGAATCCTATCGAAAGGTGGTCGAGGTCGACTCGCAGCCGGCACAGGCCGTGAAAGTGCTCGAGGAGCTGTGCGCCCAGCGCAAGGACTGGACGCCGCTGATCACCGCGTGGGAGCGTCGCTCCGAAGTACAGCGCGATCCGCAGCGCCGCGCCGACGCGCTGCGCGCCGCCGCGAAGCTCGCGTCGGAGCGCACCGGCGACGCGCGCGCGTCGATGCGCTTCAACCGCAAGCTGCTCCAGCTCGAGCCCGGCGACATCACCGCCGCGACCGCGCTCGAGCGCTACTACGGCGAGCAGTCGGACAACTCCGGTCTCATCGACGTGCTCAAGGTGCGGCTGCAGAACGCGCAGGACCCGTCCGATACGGTCGAGCTGCTCAAGCGCATCGCGCGGGTCTCGGAAGAGGGCGCGCGCGACGTCGACACCGCGGTCGAGCACTACCAGAAGGTTCTCGAGCTGCAGCCCGAGAATCGCGAGGCGCTCGACGCGCTCGGGCGCATCTACGAGTCGACCGAGCAGTGGGCCGAGCTGATCGACGTGACGCGCCGCCAGATCAAGCTCACGAACGATCGCAACACGAAGGCGCTCCTGTACTTCAAGTGCGGCTCGGTGATGGAGGCGAAGTTCGGCCGCGAGCAGGACGCGATTCGCTACTACGACGCCGCGATCAAGACGACGCCGCAGTGCCTGCCCGCCGTGCACGGCCTGCGCGATCTGTATCGCCGGCGCGAAGAGTGGCCGCGCGTGATCGAGACGCTCGAGCTCGAGGTCAAGCTGTGGGCCGACGACAAGGAGCGCGCCGGCGTGTTCGCGCAGATCGGGCGCATCTACGAGGCGCAGCTCAACGATCCCGAGCGCGCGCTGCAGTACTACGAGAGCGCGCTCACCGTCGATCCCGACTGCCTGCCCGCGAACCAGTCGCTGTTCGACCACTACTTCGAGCGCGCCGAGTGGGACAAGGCGCAGCCGCTCGCTAGCGCGCTCGCGCAGAAGGCGATGCGCGAAGGCGATCCGACGACGCGCAGCGACTTCTATCGCAAGCGCGGCGTGGTCGCGCGCGTCACCGGCGATCCGAAGGCCGCGGCCGACAGCTTCGTCGTCGCGCTCGAGATCAAGCCGACGAACACGGCCGCGCTCGATGATCTCGGCGCGCTCGCCCGCGCCCAGCCCGACGTGTGGGACTTCGAGTCGACGTATCGCGAGCTCGAGAAGGTCTACAAGAAACGCGACGACGCGGGCGCGCTGCTCGCACGCGTGCACGTCGGCCGCGCCGCGACGGTCGAGCGCGAAGGCGACCTCGACGCGGCGGCGACGCTGTACCAGCAAGCGCTCGAGCTCGCGCCGACCGACTTCACGATCCTGTCGGCGCTCGTCGATTTTCACGCCGACATGCGGCGGTGGGGCGCCGCGATCGCCGCGATCCAGCGCTTCGTCGAAGGCGGCGCGTCGCCGCAGGACAAGCTCGCCGCGCTGATGCGCCAGGCCGCGCTACACGCCGACGGCGAGATGGAGCCCGCGCGCGCGATCGCGGTCTTGCGCCACGTGATCGAGAACGAGCCGCAGCACCAGGACGCGTACTACCTGCTCGCGCAGGAGCACTTCCTGACCGGCCGCTACTCCGAAGCCCGCGCCGCGATCGATCGCGTGATCGAGCTCGCGACTCAGCACGGCCAGCCGCTCATCCCCGAGGCGCTCGCCCGCTACTACTACTACAAGGGCCGCACGCTCGACGCCGCGGGAGACACGCGTGCCGCGGCGCCGCAGTATCGGCGCGCGATCGAATACGACCCGGGGTACGCACCGCCGGCGCTCGTGCTCGCGCGCCGCGCCGCCGAATCCGGCGATCAGCGCCAGGCGGAAGCACTCCTGCTCGAGGCCGCGCACGCCGCGATGGCGCAGGGCGGCCAGCGCGCCGCGGTGCCGCTGCAGCGCGGGCTCGCGCGCATCCTGCTCGCATCCGGCGATCGCCCGGCGGCGATCGAGGCCTATCGCGGCATCCTCGCGGTCGAGCCCGACGGCGCGAGTGATCGCGTCGCGCTCGCCGAGATCTACGCGGTCGACGATCCGCAGCGCGCGATCGCCGAGCTGCGCAAGGTGCTCGATCGCGACATCCACCACGCGCCGGCGTATCGCCTGCTCGCGTCGTTCTACAACCGCACCGGCGACTCCGAGCGCGCGCACCGCGTGCTCACCGCGCTCGACCTGCTCGGGTTCTCGCAGGACACCGACTACCGAATGGCCGAGCACGTGCGCGCGACGCGCCATTCGATCCAGCTCCGGCGCAGCCTCGAGGACGCGAACCGCGAGCGCCTGCTGCTCGGCGCCGCCGCGAAGGAACCGTTCGGCGAATTGTGGAGCGCGATGGCCGCGGAGCTCAGCGAGCGCGTGCCGCCGCCGTCGTTCGGAGAGAACCTCGTGCCCGCCGAGACCGCCGGGGACGTCCGCCTGCTCCAGCTCGCGGCAGAGGTCGGCGCGCTGTTTCACGTCCAGGCCGAGGTGTTCGTCGGCGACAAGGTGCCCGGTCTCGCCGCGGTCACCGCGTTCCCGCGCCAGCTGCTCGTGCTCGATCGCTCGCTGCTCGGCGAGCCCGAGCTCGCGCTGCGCTTCTTGTTCGGCTACGCGTTCGAGGCGATCCGCGGCGGCTACGCGGCGCTGCTCCAGCTCGGTGCGCGCCAGCGTCGCGAGCTCGCGCAGCTGCTCCGCGCGCTGCTCGCGGGCGGCGAGATGACCGGCCCCGCGGCCGAGCTGTTCGAGGCCGCGTCGCCTCGCGCGCAGAAGGTGATCGAGCGCCACATGGGCGCGCCGCACCTCGATCCTGGCGCGTGGATCGACGGCATGCTCGCGAGCGCGAAGCGCGCCGGGCTGGTCGCGTGCGACGACTTCGCCGCCGCGATCTGGATGGTCGCGCGGCTCTCGGGCGAGAAGCTCGAGAGTCACGATCAGACTGTCGCGCTCGGCGCCGTGCTCGGCGGTCCCGATCTCGTCCGCTTCTACTTGAGCGACAACTACCAGCTCGTTCGAGACTTGCTGGCGCAGCCAGGCTGATGTGGTAGGTATGACCACGTAAACGCACTGGATCCCCGCGATTCGGGTGTGCTGTAATCAGCCATACTGCTGTTACGTCAGCGGGCCTCGAATGAGCCAAAAGTTCCAGTCGGCGATCCAGCACCGCGGTGACGTGAGCTACGTCAAGCTCGCGGGCGTCATCGACGAGGACAACGAGCTCGGCGAGCTCGTCGAGAAGATTCCCGCCGGCACCGCCGTGATCGATCTCGGCGAGATCGAACGCATCAACTCGTGCGGCGTGCGCGACTGGGTCAACTGGCTGACGAAGCTCGAGGGCAACGGCACGCGGTCGGTGCTCGTCGAGTGCTCGCCCGCGATCGTCGCGCAGATCAACCTCGTCAACAACTTCACCGGCTCGGGCGTGGTGAAGAGCTTCTACGTGCCGTACTTCTGCCCCGAGTGCGACGAAGAGAAGGTGCTGCTCGTCGAGACGAGCGACATGGGCCCGCCGCCGCACGAGCCACCGACGTGTCGCTGCGACGAGTGCGATCTGGTCATGGACTTCGACGACATGCCGGACTCGTACTTCGCGTTCCTGTCGAACCAGAAGAAGCTCGCCGAGCCCGACAAGATCAACGGCGCGGTGAAGGATCTGTCCGGCAACACGCCGTCGGGCAAGGGCAAGGTCAAGTCGCGCGCGAGCCAGCCGAACCTCGGCCAGCCCGGCAGCAAGCCGAGCGTGCCGTCGCTCCCGTCGATCCAGCGCACGAGCACGCAGCCCGCGAGCAACGCGCAGAGCGGCCCCCAGAAGACGCCGAGCAACAAGCCGGGCAGCCGGCCGCCCGCGAAGTCGAGCAGCAAGCCGCCGAGCCAGCCGCCGCCCGGCCGATCTGGCAGCAAGCCACCGTCGAGCCCGCAGCTCGCCGCCGCGATGTCGCTGCGCATGCAGCAGGCCGGCTACGGCGACCGCGCGATGGCGCAGCCGCGCACGGGGAACGCGCTCGTGTTCACACTCGTCGGCGTGCTCGTCGCCGCGATCGTCGTGCTCGCGTATCTCGTGCTGACGAAGTGATTACCGCCGAGGCGCCAGTGAACAAGAGGCGCCAGCAAAACAGGATCGGTCCCGATCCACGTCTTCAGGCGTCTTGGCGTCTCCGGCGCCTTGGCGGTAAATAACCTTCGGTGGCCGAGGCCGAACGCAATCGAGTGCTCGCCGGCGAGCGGATCTCTCGCGCGCAGCTCCAGGCCGTGACCGACGCGTCGGAGCCTGCGATCCGCGCCGCGCTCGCCGCGCTCGATCACGAACGCGCGGCCCTGCTCGCGATCGCGCGCGCGAAGACGGCAGCCGTGCCGCTCGCGCTCGTGACCGAGATCCTCGTCGGGATCGAGTTTCCGCAGATCGCGTGCGCGCTGATCGCGATCGCGGACGGCGACCGCACGCAGCTGCTCGAGCCGCTCGCACGGCGCAAGTTTCCGATCACGAAAGATGCGGCCGAGGTCGAAGCGCTCGCGCTGTACGCGGCGTGGCGTGCCGGCGCGCCGAAGGCGCGCGTGATTCCGGAGGTGCGCAGGCTGTCCGTGCGCTCGCTGTCGGCGGAGGGGTTCGCGCTGGTCGCGACCGTCGCCGGAGGGATCGACGACGCGAACGTGCGCGCCGCGACCAAGCACATCGCGACGTTCGCGAAGGAATACGCGAAGCAGGTCGCGTCCGACGAGCGCGCGATGTCCGCGAAGCTCGACGACGTGATCGCCGCATTGCCGGCCGAAGTCGAAACCAGCATCGGCGGCTTCACGGTGCGCGCGGGCAAGCAGGTCGGCCGCAACGATCCGTGCCCGTGCGGCAGCGGCCTCAAGTACAAGAAGTGCTGCGCCGACAAGCCGGTCGCGACGCCGTCGCCGATTCCGGGGCTCGCGTGGGAAGACTTTCTCGGCGCGAGTGCGGGGCAGATGACGAGCGAGCACGTGGCCGATCTCGCGCTGCGCGATCTCGCGCGCGTCGATCCCGCGAAGCTCGCCGACGACGCGCTCGCCGCGGCGTTTCGCCGGTTCGCGCGCGCGAACGCGTGGGACCACGCCGAGCGCGCGCTCGACGAGATCGTGCGGCGTCAGCCCGACAAGGTCGACGAGTGGCGCGACGAGCTGGTGATGGAGCTGCTCGCCGCGCGCGAGCTACCTCGGGCGCGCCCGCACATCGCGCGCATGCAGGCCGATTCCGCGCGCATGCACGCGCTCGAGCTCGCGGTCGCCGACGGCGCGACCACGGCGTGGCCGGCGCTCGTCGACGACGTGGCGCGGGCGCTGCGCGGCGGAGACAAGCTCGCCGATGTCGAGCTCGCGTACACGCTCCTGCGCGCGCAGCCCGAGGTCGGCATCTACTTCGCGCGCGCGTGCATCGGCACGCTGCACGTCGATGACGCGGACGCGCTGCTGCAAGCGGTCGAGGATGCCCGCGACGAGCTCGATCTGCCGCCGAACGATCCGGCGTGGGACGTGCTCGACGAGCTCACCGATCGCGCGAAGCAAGGCAAGCGCGACGAGGCGACCGAGCTGCGCGCCGAGCTGCAGCATTCGTCGGCGCGCGCGGATCAGCTCGAGCGCACGCTCTCGGCGGTGCGCGGCGAGCTCGACGCCGCGCGCACGCTGCCGGCCGCGGCGCTCGCACGAGCGACCGACTCCGAGCGGCCGAGCGGGCTCGAAGCGCGCGTGCGCGAGCTCGAGGCGCTGATCCGCGAGGGCAACGCCGAGCGACGCGACCTGCGCCAGAAGCTGCAGAGCGCCGAGGAGCAGCAGGTCAAGCGCGGCAGCGAGGACCACCGCAGCCGGCGCGCGGCGCCCGAAGGCGGCAGCGAGACCGACGACGGCGAGACCGAGGCGATCGCGCCGGGCGCACGCGCGACCGTGCTGCCGCGCTTCGATCGCCGGTTCGCCGACGCGCTCGCCGACGTGCCCGCGACGGTCGCCGCCGAGGCGATGCGCACGGTCGGCGCGCTCGCCGCCGGCGACGCGTTCGCGTGGCGCAACGTCAAGCAGGCGAAGGACATGACCCGTCAGGTCCTGATGGCGCGCGTCGGCATCCACCATCGTTTGCTGTTCCGCGGCGAAGACGGCGCGCTCGACGTGCTCGATCTGATCACGCGCGAGCAGCTGATGACCACGCTCAAGCGTCTGCGCGCGCAGCGCTGAGCCGAGGCACGCGCTGGCGTCGATCAGCAGCACGCAGGCGCCATCGCGCCCAAAAACGTCGCGAGTGGGGCACCCGCGCACCGCGCGCCCACGATCACGCAGTCGTACTCGCCCGCGATCGCGCCATCCTAGTCTAAGCTGCGCGCGTGGCGGACGATCCGAAGCAGCTATCGCGCGACGTGCTCGACAAGCTCTACACCGAGCTCGCGAAGTTCCCCGGCGTCGCGACGAAGAACGATCATTACCTCGCGCTGTCGTACGCGGTGCGCGACCGCCTGCTGCACCGCTGGGTCGCATCGGCGCGCGCGATCCTCGAGCGCAAGCAGCGCACGGTCGTGTACCTGTCGGCCGAGTATCTGATCGGCCCGCAGCTCGGCGCGAACTTGCAGGCGCTCGGCATGACCGACGTCGCGCGCGCCGCGATGACCGAGCTCGGGGTCTCGCTCGACGAGCTGATCGCGCACGAAGAAGAGCCCGGGCTCGGCAACGGCGGCCTCGGCCGGCTCGCCGCGTGCTTCATGGACTCGCTCGCGACGCTCGATATCGCGGCGGTCGGCCACGGCCTGCGCTACGAGTTCGGCATCTTCGATCAGGAGATCCGCGACGGCTGGCAGGTCGAGCGCACCGATCGCTGGCTGCGCGCCGGCAACCCGTGGGAGGTCCGCCGCTACGAGATCGAGCACCCGGTCGGCTTCGGCGGCCACGTCGAATGGCGCGGCGGTCGCGCGCGCTGGATCCCCGAGCGCGTCGTCAACGGCGTGCCGTACGACGTCCCGGTCGCTGGCTTCGGCACCGAGACGACGAACTTCCTGCGGCTGTGGAGCGCGCAGGCCGCCGAGGAGTTCGACCTCGACGCGTTCCAGGTCGGCGAGTACTGGCGCGCGGTCGACGCGAAGATCCGCAGCGAGAACCTGACGAAGGTCCTGTACCCCAACGATTCGAGCCCGGCCGGCAAGCAGCTGCGGCTCGAGCAGCAGTACTTCTTCGTCAGCTGCGCGCTGCAAGACTGCATTCGCCTGCTCCTGCACGGCGGCGCGCCGATCGAGAAGTTCGGCGACACGCTCGCGGTGCAGCTCAACGACACCCACCCGACGCTCGCGATTCCGGAACTGATGCGCCTCTTGATGGACGTCCACGGTCTCGGATGGGACGCGGCGTGGGCGATCGTACAGAAGTCGATCGCGTACACGAACCACACGCTGCTGCCGGAGGCGCTCGAGACCTGGCCGCTGCCGCTCGTCGCGCGCCTCTTGCCGCGCCATCTCGAGATCATCTACGAGATCAACCGGCGCTTCCTCGACGAGGTGCGCGCGAAGTTCCCGGGCGACGACGCGCGCGTGCGACGGATGTCGGTGATCGGCGAGGACGGCGACAAGCAGGTGCGGATGGCGCACCTCGCGACGGTCGCGAGCCATCGCATCAACGGCGTCGCGGCGCTGCACTCGCGCCTCTTGCGCGAGACCGTGCTGCGCGACTTCGCGGAGCTGTGGCCCGAGAAGTTCACGAACGTCACGAACGGCGTGACGCCGCGGCGGTTCATCGCGCTCGCGAACCCGAAGCTGGCGAGCCTCGTCACCGACGCGATCGGCGACGGCTGGGTGCGCGATCTCGATCGCCTGCGCGAGCTCGAGCGGTTCGCCGGCGACGCCGCGTTCGGCGAGAAGTGGCGCGCGGTCAAGCGCGCGAACAAGGCCGAGCTCGCCGAGCGGTTCCGGTTCGATCCGTCGGCGCTGCTCGACGCGCAGTGCAAGCGCATCCACGAGTACAAGCGGCAGCACCTGAACCTGTTGCACGTGATCGCGCTGTGGAACCGGCTACGCGACGGCGAGGACATCGGCGCGCCGCGCACGATCCTGTTCGCGGGCAAGGCGGCGCCCGCGTATCGCGCCGCGAAGCTGATCATCCGGCTCGCGCACGGCATCGCCGACGCTGTCGCCGCCGATCCGCGCGCGCGCGACCAGCTGCGCGTCGTGTTCGTACCGGACTTCAGCGTGAAGGTCGCGCAGCGCATCTACCCGGCGGCCGATCTCAGCGAGCAGATCTCGACGGCCGGGCTCGAGGCCTCGGGCACCGGCAACATGAAGTTCACGCTCAACGGCGCGCTCACGATCGGCACGCTCGACGGCGCGAACGTCGAGATCCGCGAGGCCGTCGGCGCCGATCACTTCTTCCTGTTCGGCCTCACCGCCGAGCAGGTCGCCGCGAAGCAGGCAGCCGGCTACCACCCGCGCGACGTGCGAGACACCGAGCTCGCGCGCGCGATCGCGACGATGGGCGATCTCGGCGAGATCTACGCGCCGCTCGTGCACGATCTGCGCGAGCGCGATCCGTTCCTCGTGTGCGCCGACTTCCGCGCGTACTGCGACGCGCAGCGCGCGGTCGAGGCGGCGTGGCGTGATCGCGCGGCGTGGACGCGATCGTCGATCCTGAACGTCGCCCGCGCCGGCAAGTTCTCGTCGGATCGATCGATCCGCGAGTACGCGCAGCTGGTCTGGAACGTCGGGAGGCTCACGTGATCGCCCGGATCGCGATCGCGGTCGGCGTGCTCGCCGCGTGCGGCGAGCACGCGCCGCCCCCCGAGCCGCCGCGCGTGGCGAACACGGCACCGCGCGATGGCTTCGCGCTCGCGATCGTCTTCAACGGCCAGGAGCTATGGGTCGGCAACGACGAAGTCGAGACGGACCCGAATGCCGCATCTCCGGGGGCACTGCGCGAGCTCGAGCGCGGCCTCGACGCCCTGAAGCTCCCGCCAGACACCGACGTGATGGCCGTCGCGTACGCGACCGGTGCGCGCGTCGTGGTGCCGTGGACGCCCGCGGAGCGCATGCACGGCACGATGCTCGGCACGCAAAGGGACTACTACCAGAAGCTCGGTTCGGACTTCGTGCAGGGCGTCCAGGTCGCGCTCGACGCGCTCGAGCAATCGCCGAAGGCGCACAAGGCGTTGCTCGTGATCGGCGACGGGGTCGACACCAATCCGCCGGCCGCACAAGCGGCGCTCGCGTCTGCAGCTCGGCGCGCCGCCGACGCGCACATCGCGATCCGCGCGATCATCTGGAAAGGGCCGGCGAGCGGTGACGTCGAGGTCTATCACCTGATCACGCCGGATCCGAATCAGGTCTCGGCGTTGCAGGGGCTGCCATCGGCGATCGCGCAAGCGGTCGCCGAGCTCCAGCGCTAGTCCGATCAATCGGCGCCGTACAGCTCGAGCCCGGCGGTGACGAACCAGCCCCAGCCGTCTTGGTGCAGCGTGCCGGCGGAGACCACCGGACCGACCCCAGCGCGCGCGCCCGGCCAGTAGCGGCGATCGCCGCCGAGCCGCAGAGTTCCGCCGCCCAACACCGCCGTCGAGCCCCGATGATCGACGTCGACGAACGTCGTGAGGTGGCCGATCGGCCCGAGCGATCGTTCGAGCCAGCCCCCACCCGAATACGCGAACGTGTCGCCGGTCGTGAGCGTCGCTCCGCCCGACACGCCGATCACGGTGCCCCAGAACCGCGCGGCGATCCCGATCGGCCGCACCGCGACTCCCCAGTCGCCGTCGAGCCAGTACGCGGTCAGCGCACCATGCCATCCGATCGGCGCGGGCCGCGCGAGCTCGAGCGCGAACCGCCCCGCAAAGCCGGCGCCCGCGCTCGAATTGCCGGTCACGCGGCCGATCCCCGCGGTGGCCTCCACGGCCTGTGTCCAGCCGCGCGGGTCACCCGCGAGATGACCGGCGTACGGCGGCACCGCCGCGACCGTCACGCCGCCGGCGTGCGCCGCGAGCCACGCGAG
>Ga0335083_10003080_pt1 | contig 21731 bp, 20 predicted proteins | sample Lox_Sample_42_FD_206716 | JGI IMG/M metagenome (GOLD analysis project Ga0335083, IMG submission 206716) | Soil microbial communities from Loxahatchee National Wildlife Refuge, Florida, United States - Lox_Sample_4.2 | ecosystem: Environmental > Terrestrial > Soil > Wetlands | place: USA...
ACCTGGATGGTCTGCGGAGTATCCTGCAGCGGCTGGGTGAACTTGGGCGAAGCCGCGTAGCTGTCGACCGAATCCTGTACTTCCACCTTCTCCAGGGTGGTCGGACCCTGGGTGACTTCCTCGCCGGCGGCCATCGCAGGCAGCGCCAGGGTCAGCCCAGCTGCCAGAGCTGCGGGAACTGCCATCGCCGGCGCACGCTGGTAATGCGGGGCGTATTTGCGGGCCTTGATGTGACTCATTGTGACCTCTCCCTGACGCGATAGTAAATGATAACGATTCGCATTCACTAAGGCAAGCAGCAGGAATACGCCGGCAGTCGTTGTTGGAAGGCTTCAGACCCGATCAGTCGCGAGCAATCAAGCCGCGGGCGTGCTGTCCTTGTCGGTATCGGACCCGAGTGGGTCATCCGCGGCAGGCAGCCCGGCATCTTCATCGCCCAGGCTTTGCACACCCTCCACGCCCGTCAGGCGATCCCCTTCGTCGAGGCGGATCAGCCGCACTCCCTGCGTATTGCGACCCTGGATGGAAACATCCGCCACCGGGGTACGCACCAGCGTGCCGTTGGAACTGATCAGCATCAGCTCCTGTTCCGGCTGCAGCTGCAGCGCTGCCACGGTCTCGCCATTGCGATCGCTGGTCTGCAGCGCGATCACGCCCTGCCCTCCCCGGCCATGCGAGGGGAAATCCGCCAGCGGCGTGAGCTTGCCGTAGCCATTGGTGGAGGCCACGAGGATCAACCCCTCGCTGACAACGATCAGCGAGATCACGAACTGGCCCTCGCCGAGCTTCAGGCCGCGCACGCCGGTGGAATCGCGGCCCATGGGCCGCACCTCTGCCTCGCTGAAGCGGATGGCCTTGCCGCCGCTGCTGAACAGCATGATGTCGCGGCTGCCGTCGGTGAGGCCCACGCCCACCAGCTGGTCATCACCTTCCAGGTTCACGGCAATGATGCCGCTGGGCCGCGGCCGGGAATAGGCCGACAGCGGTGTCTTCTTCACGGTGCCGTTCTTCGTGGCCATGAACACGAAGTGCGTGTCGTCGAACTGCTTGATGGGCAGCACCGCGGTGATCTTCTCGCCCTCCGCCAGCGGCAGCAGGTTCACCATGGGTTTGCCGCGCGAGGCGCGCCCGGCCTGCGGCAGCTCGAACACGCGCAGCCAGTAAACCTGCCCATGGTTCGAGAAGCACAGCAGCGTGTCATGCGTGTGCGCGACGAACAGTTTCTCGATGAAATCCTCGTCCTTGGTGGCCGTGGCGCTGCGCCCGCGGCCGCCGCGCCGCTGTGCCTGGTAGTCGGACACCGGTTGCGATTTGGCGTAGCCGGCGTGCGAGAGCGTGACCACCACGTCCTGCGGCTCGATGAGATCCGCGGTCGAAAGATTCAGGTGATCCAGCGAGATCGCGGTGCGCCGCGCATCGCCATACTGTTCGCGGATCTCCACCAGCTCGTTGCGCACCACGCCGGTGAGGCGCTCCGGCCGCGCCAGGATGTCCGACAGATCCGCGATCAGCTGCAGCAGCTCGCCGTATTCCCTGAGGATCTTGTCCTGCTCCAGCCCGGTAAGGCGGTTCAGGCGCATCTCGAGGATGGCATTGGCCTGCGCCTCGCTGAGGCGGTACAGGCCGTCGCGCAGCCCGTATCCGGCATCGAGGCCTTCGGGCCGCGAACTCACCGCGCCGGCGCGCTCCAGCATCCGCGGCACGCCGCCGGCCGGCCAGGCCTTTGCCAGCAACGCGGCGCGCGCCTCGGGCGTGGCCGGCGCCGCCTTGATCAGCGCGATCACCGCGTCGATGCTGGCCAGCGCCACCGCCAGGCCTTCCAGCAGATGGGCGCGTTCGCGCGCCTTGCGCAGGTCGAACACCGTGCGCCGCGTGACCACCTCGCGCCGGTGGCGGATGAAGGCGTCGAGCATCTCGCGCAGGCCCAGCAGCCGCGGCTGCCCATCGACGAGGGCCACCATGTTGATGCCGAACACGGTTTCCAGCGGCGTCTGCGCATACAGGTTGTTCAGCACCACCTCGGCCACCTCGCCCCGCTTGAGCTCGATGACCACGCGCATGCCGTCCTTGTCGGATTCATCGCGCAGGCCGTCGGCCGCGATGCCCTCGAGCTGTTTCTCGCGCACCAGGTCGGCGATGCGTTCGATGAGCCGCGCCTTGTTGACCTGGTACGGCAGCTCGGTGATGACGATGGCCTGGCGCTCGCCCCTGCCGATGTCCTCGAAATGCGCCTTGCCGCGCAGCGACAGGCGGCCGCGGCCGGTCTTGTAGGCCGCGACGATTTCCGCCGCGCCATTGATGATGCCGGCAGTGGGGAAATCCGGGCCCGGCAGGTGCTGCATCAGCTGCGCCAGGGAGATCGCCGGATCATCCAGCAGCGCCAGCAGCGCGTTGACCACCTCGGTGAGGTTGTGCGGCGGAATGTTGGTGGCCATGCCCACCGCGATGCCGGAGGCGCCATTGACCAGCAGGTTGGGCACGCGCGCCGGCAGCACCGCCGGCTCGCGCTCGGATTCATCGTAGTTGGGGACGAAATCGACGGTTTCCTTGTCGATGTCGGCCAGCAGTTCGCTGGCGAAGCGCGACATGCGTATCTCGGTATAGCGCATGGCGGCCGGCATGTCCCCGTCCACCGAGCCGAAATTGCCCTGGCCATCGGCCAGCATGTAGCGCATCGAGAAGGGCTGCGCCATGCGCACGATGGCGTCGTACACGGCCGAATCCCCGTGCGGATGGTACTTGCCGATGACGTCGCCCACCACGCGCGCGGATTTCTTGTAGGGCTTGTTCCAGTCATTGCCCAGCTCGCGCATCGCGAACAGCACGCGGCGGTGCACCGGCTTCAGGCCGTCGCGGACGTCGGGCAGTGCGCGCCCGACGATGACGCTCATCGCGTAGTCGAGATAGCTCTGGCGCATCTCGTCTTCGAGATTGACCGGCAGGATTTCGCGGGCGATTTCGCTCATGCGTGGCTCGTTTGCGCACCCTCAAAAAAAGCGGTGAATTCTAGCATGGCGGGCCGCTGTTACGGCACCTGCGGAACCGGCGGGAACGCTATACTCGGCGGCACTCATGACCAGCCCCGCCACCAGCGCCGATCCCGCCGAGATCGCCAAATTCGAGGCACTCGCACACCGCTTCTGGGACAGCGCGGGCGAGTTCAAACCGCTGCATCGCCTGAATCCCGTGCGCGCCGATTTCGTTGGCGCGCGCGCACGCCTGCAGGGCGCCACCGTGCTCGACGTGGGCTGCGGCGGCGGCCTGCTCGCCGAAGCCCTCGCGCGCCGCGGCGCGCACGTCACCGGCATCGATCTCGCCCCGGCGATGATCACCACCGCGCAGCTGCATGCGGCCGAATCCGGCCTGGCCATCGACTACCGCGTGCAGGACGCCGCCGAACTGGCCACCGCGGCAGCGCATTCCTTCGACGTGGTGTGCTGCATGGAAATGCTCGAGCACGTGGCGCAGCCGGCGCAGCTGCTCGGCGCCCTCGCGCGGCTCGCGAAGCCTGGCGGTGCGGTGTTCGTCTCCACGCTGAACCGCAACCTGCGCGCCTTCCTGCTGGCCATCGTCGGCGCCGAATACGTGCTGCGGCTGCTGCCGCGGGGCACTCACGACTACGAGCGTCTCATCCGGCCGTCCGAGCTGGCCGGCTGGGCGCGCGCCGCGGGCCTTTCCCTGGTGGCAACCGCGGGGCTCCACTACGATCCATTCCGCGACCGCTGCGCACTGGACGACGACGTGTCGGTCAACTACATCGCGCAGCTGGCGGCCGACGGAACCGCGGCTTGAGCTTCCCGCCGCTGCGCGCGGTGCTGTTCGACCTGGACGGCACGCTGCTCGACACCGCACCCGACCTCATCCGCGTGCTGAACCAGGTGCGCGTGGAACAGGGCCGCGAGCCGCTGCCGCCGCCGCTGGTGCGCACGCAGGTATCGCATGGTGCCTCCGGACTCATCCGGCTCGGCTTTCCCGATCTGTCCGGCCAGCTGCTGGAAAACCTGCGCCTGCGCCTGCTGGAGCTGTACGCCGCGCAGCTGGTGGTGGACACGCGGCTTTTCGCAGGCTGCCAGCAGGTGCTGGACCAGCTGGCAGCGCGCGGCCTGCCCTGGGGCATCGTCACCAACAAGGCCGCATTCCTGACCGAGCCGCTGCTGGCCACGCTCGGGCTGGACCGGTCCGCCGGCTGCGTGGTGAGCGGCGACACGCTGCCGCAGCGCAAGCCGCATCCGGCACCGCTGCTGCTGGCCGCGTCCCGGCTCTCCGTGCCGCCGGCGCAGTGCGTGTACGTGGGCGACGCCGAGCGCGACGTGCAGGCCGCGCGCGCCGCCGGCATGCCGGTACTGGTGGCGCGCTACGGCTATCTGGGTCCCGACGACGATCCCGACAGCTGGCAGGCGGACGGGCAGATCGACACACCCGCGCAGATCATCGAGTGGCTGGACGGCAGGCAGACATGAACATGCAATCCCCCGCGGCGGGCGAACTCGAAGGCCGCGTGATCGCGATCACCGGCTGCACCGGCGGCCTGGGCCGCGCCATCGCGCTGGATGCGGCGCGCGCCGGTGCCGAACTCATCCTGATCGGGCGCAATGTGCACAAGCTGCAGGGACTGCACGCCGAGATCGGCCAGTTCGCGCCGGAGCGCGCGCTGATGGCGCCGCTGGACCTGGAGAAGGCGCTGGCGAGCGACTACGACCGGCTTGCCGCCGCCGTGCTGGCGCGCTACGGCCGGCTGGACGGCCTGGTGCATTGCGCGGGACTGCTCGGCACGCTGACACCCATCGAACAGTACGACGTGCCCACCTGGGTGCGCGTGCTGCATGTGAACCTCACCGCGGCCTTCGCCCTCACCCAGGTGCTGCTGCCGGCCCTGCGCCAGTCGCGCGATGCCTCGGTGATCTTCACCTCGAGCGGCGTGGGACGCAGGGGGCGCGCCTACTGGGGCGCCTATGCCGTTTCCAAGTTCGGCGTCGAGGGATTGATGCAGGTGCTGGCCGATGAGCTGGCGGGCAATTCCCGCATCCGCGTGAACTCCATCAATCCCGGCCCGGCGCGCACGGCGATGCGCCGCCAGGCCTATCCCGCGGAACCCCTGGACGTGCCCGCGGCTCCCGAGACGCTTACCGGTCCTTTCATCCGCCTGCTCGGACCCGCCGGCACCGGCACCACCGGCCAGGCGCTGGACTGCCAGCAACGTTAACCCCGCCGCCGACATATTGCCCGCGGGGTTACTCCCCTTCTTCGGGCGGCTGCACCAGCACGCCCTTGCCATTCTGCAACACTGCGGCGAACTCCGCGGCCTGCAGTGGCATGCAATGCAGGTAACCCTGCGACTGGTCGCAGCCCATCTGCCACAGCATGTCCAGCTCTTCCTGCTTCTCCACGCCTTCGGCCACGCAGGTCATGCCGAAGGCATGGGCCAGCGTCACCACGGTCTTCACCACCGTCGCGCCGGTAGGGCTCGCGACGATCTGGCTGACGAAGCGCCGGTCGATCTTCAGCGTATCCACCGGCAGTTCGGACAGCCGGCTCAGCGAGGAATAACCCGTGCCGAAATCATCGACGGCGATGCGGATGCCCGCCGCGCGCAACCGTTCCAGTTTCCTGATTTCGGGGCCGCAGTCATCCTGCAGCACGCCTTCGGTGATCTCGATGTCCAGGCCGCGGTTGCGTCCCGCCCAGGGCGTCACCGCATGCAGGAAGCGCTCCTCGAACTCGTGGCTGCGCAGCTGCGCCGGGGAAATGTTCACGGCCACACGCAGCGGCGGCAGCCGCGCCTCGATCCAGGCACGGCAGTCGCGCACCGCCTGCTGCACCACCCAGTCGCCCACCTGCATGATCAGGCCGCTGGATTCCAGCACCGGCAGGAACTGGTCCGGCGCCACCATCCCGTCTTCCGGGCTGCGCCAGCGCAGCAGCGCCTCGGCGCCCTGGATGCGCCGGGTGACGACGTTGACCTTGGGCTGGTAGTGCAGCTCGAACTCGTTGCGCTCCAGCGCAAAACGCAGCCGGTGCTCCAGTGCCAGCCGTCCCACGCTCTGCACGCGGGCGGCCGCATCGAAACGCACATGCGCGCGAGCGCTGGCGCGCGCGAACTGCAGCGCCGCCTCGACGTTCTGCACCAGCGTCGGCGCGTCCCTGCCGTCCTCCGGATACAGCGTCCACGCGGTGCGCACCGCCACCGGGATGCTGCGCCCCTCGACCTGGAAAGCCTCCGCGAACAGCCGCTGCTCTTCCTCGTCGCCGTAACTCTGCGCCTCGGCCCCACGGCCGTCGTGATCGCGCACCAGCGCGAACGTGCCGCCGCCGAAGTGGCCGAGCTGCTCGGTGCGCGGATAGTGCTGCTTGAGCCGGTCGGCCACCTGGCGCAGCAGCAGGTCCGCAGCGCCGCGGCCAAAGGAATCGTTGATGGCGCTCAGCCGCCTGATGTCCAGCAGCATGAGCACGCGGGGCGTGGCCGGCGCGGCAAGGATCAGCTCGCGCACGCGATCGCAGAACAGGGAGCGCCGGGCGAGACCGGTCTGCGAATCGAAATACGACAGGAAGCGTACGCGCGTGTCGCGATTCACGTACTGCAGGCCGAAGGAGAGGCTGCGCGCCAGGTCGCGCAGCATGCCGAGTTCCTCCTCGCCGAGCCTGCCGGAATCGCGCGCCGTCAGCAGCAGCACCATGCTGGTCTCCCCGTCCACCAGCAGCGGCAGCACCACCACCGAGCGCAGGCCGGCGTGCACCATCAGCGCATCGAAGCGCGACGTCGCGCCGATATCGATGGTGTCGTTGCAGACGAATTCCCTGCCGGTGCGGAACACCTTGCCGACGACGCTGGAGTCGCGGTTGGCCGATTCCTCCACGTACTCGCGCAACCGCGCCGTGGTTTCCTCATCCAGGCCGTTGGAGGCCACCGCCTTGATGGACGCGCCGCTGCGCGCCATGGCCGCCGCCACGGCCATGGCATAGCCGCCCACCGAGATGGCGAGCCGGCAGGTCTCGCTGAGCAGCTCGGTACGGTCGCGGAACCGGAACACCAGGTCGTTGACGCCGCTGAGCATGCGCAGCACGCGGTTCAGCCGTGCGATCAGCGCGTCCTGCCGTGCCCGCTCCGCGCGGGCGCGGGCATCGCCGATGGCCCGCTGCACCGCCGGGGCGAGGCGGGCGAGATTGTCCTTCAGGATGTAGTCGGCGGCACCGGCCTGCAGCGCCGCGACCGCGCGCTCCTCGCCGATGGTGCCCGACAGGAACAGGAACGGTACCTGCGGGGCTTCCTCGCGGCAGATGCGCAGCGCCGACATGCCGTCGAACTGCGGCAGCGTGTAGTCGGACAGCACCACCGCCGGAGCAAAGTCGGCCAGCGCCACCGCCAGCGCCGCGCCGGTCTCCACGCGCCGGACTTCGCATTTCAGCCCGGCGCGCCGCAGATGATGCACGGTGCGCTCGGCGTCGGCCTCGACGTCCTCGACCAGCAGCAGACGAATGGATTGGTCCTTCACCCCACTCATGATCCGGAATACTCCCCTGCAGGCCGGCACCCGCAGCCGGCAAACCGGCAGCAACCGCGCGAGACCCGGTGCACTGCCGCTGCACGCAGAGTAGCAGGGCTGGGGGAATCATGGCAGCTGTCACCGCCGGCCGGCGACATCGCTGCCGCGCTCATGCCTCAACGGGCGGCTGGATCCGCCTCGCCCGCCGGGACATCCGGCTCCGCCAGCAGCTGCGTGAGTTCCGCTTCGCTGAGCTGGCGCACGTGGCCGCGGCCCAGAGCCCGCTCGAGCGTCAGCCCGCCCAGCGCGACGCGCAGCACGCGGCTGACCGTTGCGCCCTGCCGTTCGGCCAGTGCACGCAGGTCACGGCCATTGGCGCCGACGGCGCTCACCCGGTACCAGCGGTTGGTGCCTTCTCCGCCCGCCGGCTCGCAGCCACTGACCTGCAGCCGCTCGCCGCTGTCGAGCAGACCGTCGAGCAGGCCGGCAATCTGTGCCGGCGCCAGCTCGCCGCGCACCCGCAGGCTGAATTCCACGGGCATCCGCCGCACCGCGCGCTGCAGCCGTGCCGCCAGCGCGCCGTCGGAGGTGAGCAGTTCCAGCCCCCCGTCGATGCGCGGCATCGGACTGATGGCAATGTAGCGGCGGCCGACCCGCCGCGACAGGCGCTCCACCACTGCGTCACGAGAACCGGGCGCGGCGCCAGCCTCCTCGCGCGGCGTCACCAGGTGCTCACCGGGCGAGCGATGGCACAGCCAGGTCGCCGTGCGCGTGCTCGGCGAGCGATGTATGAGGCGCCCGTCGACGCGCAGCTCGTCGCTGCCGGCCGCGCGCATGCCGAGCGTCGCGACCTGCCCGTTGAGCGTCACGCGACCGGCACTGATCCACTGCTCGGCCACGCGCCGCGAAGCCAGTCCGGCCTGAGCGAGGATCTTCTGCAGCCGCTCAGGGGCTGCCGCTGTCTTCGGCCGGGGACTGTTGCGCGGCTGCTTCGTTGGCGGCTTCTTCGGATGCATCGTGCTCGGGATGGGCCTCTTCACCGGCCACCAGTGCCGCGATCGGCTCGGGCAGCGCCAGCTGTGGATCCAGGTCCTCCAGGGATTTCAGCTCGGCCAGCGGCGGCAACTGGTCAAGCGTCTTCAGGCCGAAGTAATCGAGGAAATCGCGCGTGGTGCCGAGCAGCTCCGGACGACCGGGGACTTCCCGGTAGCCGACCACGCGGATCCAGCTGCGCTCGAACAGTGTCTTGACGATGTTGGGGTTCACGGCCACGCCGCGCACCGCCTCGATCTCGGCGCGGGTCAGCGGCTGGCGGTAGGCAATGATGGCCAGCGTCTCCAGCAGCGCGCGCGAATACCGCGGCGGCCGCTCCGGCCACAGCCGCGCCACCTGCCCGGCGAACTCGCGGCGCACCTGGAAACGGAACCCCTGTGCGGTCTCGATCAGCTCCACGCCGCGCCCGGCGTACGACGCGCCGAGTTCCCCGAGCGCCACGCGCAACTGCGCAGCCTCAGGCCGGTCGACGGGATCGAACAGCTGGGCCAGTTCGGCCAGCGTCAGGCTGCGACCCGCAGCCAGCAGGCCCGCCTCCAGTACCTTGCGGGTGTATTCGGTATTCATTGCCGGATGGGCGCCTCTTCGCCCGGCGCCTGCCCGGCGCCCTCCTCATCGGCTTCCTCGGCATCATCCGCGCCATGCGCGGCGATGGACTCGGCCAGCAGGCGCGCGTCTGCCGCGGCCACTTCCTCGGCACTCCCCTCGATCGGCAGCCGCGTGCCGCCCTGCGGCACGCCGCCGACATGGATCGGCGCGTACGGCTCATTCTGCACGATCTGGATCAATCCTTCCCGCAGCAGCTCCAGGATGGCGATGAAGGTCACCGCCACGCCCATGCGGCCTTCCTCCGGATGGAACAGCCGCGTGAACTCGATGAACACGCCCGGCTGCACGCCCACCAGGATGTCGCTCATGCGCGCGCGCACCGACAACGGCTCGCGGTGCACGTGATGGTGCGCGAACATCTCCGCGCGCACCGCCACGTCCTTGAACGCGAGCAGCATCTCCTTCAGCGTGGTCTCCGGCAGCGCGCGCACGATGCGGCGGTCCTCGAAGGTTGCCGCGGCGATCCAGGTATCGCGCTCCAGGCGCGGGATGTGGTCCAGGTCCTGCGCGGCCTGCTTGAAACGTTCGTATTCCTGCAGGCGGCGCACCAGCTCGGCGCGCGGATCGCTCTCCTCGCCCTCTCCCGGCAGCGTCACGCGCGGCAGCAGCATGCGCGACTTGATCTCGGCCAGCGTCGCGGCCATCACCAGGTACTCGCCGGCCAGGTCCAGCTGCAGCTCGCCCATCAGCTCGATGTACTGCATGTACTGGCGGGTGATCTCGGCGATGGGGATGTCGAGGATGTTCAGGTTCTGCCGGCGGATCAGGTACAGCAGCAGGTCCAGCGGCCCTTCGAAGGCATCGAGGAACACCTCCATGGCCTGCGGCGGGATGTACAGGTCGCGCGGCAGCTCGGTAAGCGGCTCGCCCTGCACGATGGCGAAGGGCATCTCCACCTGCACGATGCCGGTTTCGTTGCCGGGCGCGCTCATTCGGTCACCGTTCCGGACGGCACCAGGTGCATGGCCCGGCGCACCACCTGCATCGTGGCTGCGGCGGTGGCATTGGCCTTGCGCGCGCCCTCCGCGAGGATCTCGCGCACGCGCGCCGGATTGTTCTGGTAGGGCGCTGCGCGCTCGCGCATCGCGGCGGCCTGCGCGCACACTTTCTCCCACACCGGCTGCTTGCATTCGATGCAGCCGATGCCGGCGGTGGTGCAGCCCTCCCGCACCCAGGCCCGCGTTTCCTCGCTGGAATACAGCTTGTGCAGGTCCCACACCGGGCACTTGTCGGGATCGCCCGGATCGGTGCGGCGCACGCGCGCCGGATCCGTGGTCATGCCGCGGATCTTCTTCTCGATGGACACCGGATCCTCGGTGAGCCCGATGGTGTTGCCGTAGGACTTGGACATCTTGCGGCCATCCAGGCCCGGCACCTTCGGCGTGGGCGTGAGCAGCACCTCCGGGGCGGGCAGCAGGCGGTGCACTTCGCCTTCCAGGTTCGCCAGCAGCAATTCGCGCGTGCCTTCCTCCAGGCCGGCTGCCATCACCAGGCCGCGGGCCTCGGCGAGCGCGGCCGCATCGCCGTTCTCCTGGAAGAGCCGGCGCAGTGCCGCGTACTGCTCGCGCGCGGGCCCGAATTTCGACAGCGCCGCCTTCACCTGCTTCGCGAACTGCGGGTCGCGGCCGAAGATGTGGTTGAAGCGCCGCGCGATCTCGCGGGTGATCTCCACGTGCGCCACCTGGTCCTCGCCCACCGGCACCCAGGCCGGGCGATAGATGAGGATGTCCGCGCTCTGCAGCAGCGGATAGCCGAGGAAGCCGTAGGTGGCCAGGTCCTTTTCCTTCAGCTGCGCCTGCTGGTCCTTGTAGGTGGGCACGCGTTCGAGCCACGACAGCGGCGTGATCATCGACAGCAGCAGGTGCAGCTCGGCATGGCCGGCTACCTCCGATTGCAGGAAGATCGCCGACCGCTCCGGGTCCAGTCCCGCGGCCAGCCAGTCCACCACGATGTCGTGCACGTGCTGCTGCAGCAGCGAAGTGTCGGCATAGTCGGTGGTCAGCGCATGCCAGTCGGCGACGAAGAAATAGCCTTCGTAGCCGGCCTGCAGCGCCACCCAGTTACGCAGCGCGCCGTGGTAGTTGCCCAGGTGCAGCTTGCCGGTGGGACGCATGCCGGACAGCACGCGTTCGCGCCCGGCTGGCGGGGAAGAGGAGACCATCGGCGGCATTATAGGGATTCGATCCGGCCCTTGCCCTGCCGCACCACCTGCGGCGGTACGACCGTCAGGTCCAGTACCGTGGTGGGCTCGGTGCCGCAGTGCCCGCCATCGAGCACCGCATCGACCTGGTGTTCCAGTCGCGCGCGAATTTCCCCGCCATCGGTCAGCGGCGCCGCGTCGCCGGGCAGCTGCAGCGTCGAGGACAGCAGCGGTTCGCCCAGTTCGGCCAGCAGCAGGTGCGGCACGCGATGCGCGGGCACGCGCACGCCGATGGTGCGGCGCTTCGGGTGCTGCAGGCGCCTGGGCGTTTCGCGTGTGGCCGGCAGCAGGAACGGCCCGGGCGTGGCCGCTTTCAGCAGGCGAAACTGGGGCATGTCGAGGCGCGCGTAGCGGCCCACCTCGGCCAGGTCGCGACACACCAGGGTGAAATGATGGTGCCGGTCCGCGCCGCGGATGCGCCGCACCCGCTCGAGCGCATCCTTGTCGCCGATATGGCAGCCCAGCGCATAGCAGGAGTCGGTCGGATAGGCGATGACGCCGCCGTCCCGCACGATGGCAGCGGCCTTGCGGATCAGGCGCAGCTGCGGATCCCGTGGATGCAATTCGAGGTATTCGGCCACTCCGCTATGATACGGGCCATGCAGATGCTGCTCGAATTCCTGCCGCTCGCGGCCTTCTTCCTCGCCTACAGGTTCGCCGGCGGAATCTATCCGGCCACCGCCACGCTGATGGCGGCCATGGTGCTGTCGCTGGCGGTGCTGTGGGCGCGCAGGCGCCGCCCGCCGGCCATGTTCACCCTCAGCACGGTGCTGGTGCTGGCGTTCGGCACGCTCACGCTGCTGCTGCGCGACGCGCGCTTCATCCAGTGGAAGCCCAGCATCTTCCTGTGGCTGCTGGCGCTGGCCTTCCTCGGCAGCGTGTTCATGGGCCGCGAGACGCTGGCGCAGCGGGTGCTGCAGCCGGCGCTGGGCAAAGCCCGGCTGCAGCGCAGCGACTGGCTCAAGCTGAACACGGCCTGGGTACTCTACGGCCTGGTGACGGGCGCGGCCAATCTGCTGGTGGCCTACCACGCCTCCGAGTCCGCCTGGGTCAGCATGAAGCTGTGGGGCCTGACCGGCTCGATGTTCCTGTTCCTCCTCGGCCAGGTGCTGTGGCTGCAGCTGACCGGCAGACTCAGGGAGTGAACCCGGTCGCCGCGGAGCTGGAAAGCCTGCTGCGCGGGGCCCTGTCGCCCTCCCGGCTGGTGGTGCGCGACGACAGCGCAGCGCATGCCGGCCACGCCGGCGCACGCGAGGGCGGCCATTTCGCAGTCTGGATCGTCTGCGCCAGGTTTGCCGGCCTGCCGCCGCGCGAACGACACCGCCTCGTGTATGCTGCCGCGGCGCCGCTGCTGCCCGGCCGCATCCATGCCCTGCAGATCAGCGCACTGACACCGGAAGAAACAGGAGAGTCCCGATGATCCGCCTCCAGATGCTGCTCGCCGCCATGGCTGCCGCAGTCCTCGCTGCCTGCGCGCCGCAGAAGACCGGCACCGACGCCGGCGCCGGCAGTGTCGCCACTGTCGATGGCAAGGCCATCAGCCGCAACACCTTCGAGCAGTACGCCAAGGGCGTGGCCAGCAAGCCGGCCGCGGACCTCACCGCCCAGGAGCGCAACACGCTGCTCGACAACCTGGTGCGCGCCCAGGTGGTCGCAGAAGACGCCGAACGCAATGGCGTCGCCGCCAAGGATGAAACCCGCGCAGCGCTGGACCTGTCGCGGTTCCAGATCCTGCAGCAGGCCGATTCGCAGGCCTACCTGAAAGACCGCCAGCCCTCCGACGAGGAGCTGCATGCCGAGTACGACCTGCAGGTGGCGCAGCTGGACAAGGTGCAGTACAAGATCAGCCACATCCAGGTCGCCACCGAGGACGCCGCGAAGAAGCTCATCGCGCAGCTGAAGGCCGGCGGGAATTTCGCGCAGCTGGCCAAGAGCCAGTCCCAGGATGCCAACAGCCGCGACAAGGGCGGCGAGCTGAACTGGTCGGGCCCGAGCAGCATGCCGGCACCATTCGCCGCGGCCGTGCAGAAGCTGAAGAAGGGAGAAACCGCGGACACGCCGGTGAAGACCGAATACGGGTACCACGTGGTCCGCCTGCTGGACACGCGCGACGCCGCCCCGCCCGCCTTCGACGCGGTGAAGGATCGGCTGGTGCAGATCGTCGAGCAGAAGAAGTTCAAGGCCTACGTGGACAGCCTGGTGGCCAAGGCGAAGGTCAGCAAATCCCTCTGAAGGCTCAGCAAGGCCGGATGCGGTCACCCACCGACCAGCCCCAATGCTCCGCCGCGCCCGCACACAGCTGCCATACCTGCCGGGCGCGACGCTCGCGCACGATGCGGCACGGCCGCAGCGCGCGCTCGATGCGCAGGATCTGCCCGCCCGCGTCGCAGAACAGCACGTCGATCGGATAATGCAGGCCGATGGTATGGGCGGCACGCCTGCCGGGAAGCAACCACGCGCTGTCCTGGGCCGGGCGGCGGCGCAGCAGCAACCCGCGGCTGCACTCGGCCCGGCTTTCGCACACGTGCACCTGCAGGCCGCGCAGGCGGTGCCGGTTGTGTTCGACGCGGAAGACTATCATCTGGCCGGTGCCTCCTCGTACCGATTCCAGCAGTTGCGGCATGCGCATTGAGTCTGCTTAAGTGTTGCGAATCGCGAGAAATCCGCGGGATCGGGCGATGAAACCGGTATCTGCGACCCAGCCCGCATACCTGCGTGCCCTCGCGGCCGTGCTGCTGGCCGCGCTGCCGGTGCAAGTGCCCGCCGCCACCGCCGGGGACGCCGGCACCGACCGCATCATCGTCAAATGGCGCGACAGCCCTGCCGGAGTGCCCGACGCCGCGCAGATGCGCGACCTCGCGCAGCACCTCGGCAATCCATTCGCGAGCGGCCGCAACCTGGGCCGGCGGATGTCGGTGCTGCGGCTGGCGCCGTCGCGCCGTGACCGGCTGCCGGAGACGCTGGCGGCGCTGCGCGCGGATCCGGCGGTGGAATCCGCCGCACCGGACCGGCGCGTCCGCGCGCTGGCGTATGTGCCCGACGATCCGTTTTTCTCCGCGACCTTCCCGTACGGCGGAGCCACCTATGAAACCCAGTGGTACCTGAAAAGTGCGCAGCCGGCCGCCATACGGGCCGACGCCGCCTGGGACATCACGCATGGCGACAACAGCCCCGCGGATTCGCCGGTGGTGGTCGCCGTGGTGGACAGCGGCATACGGCCCGATCATCCGGATCTGGCCGGCAAGCTGCTGCCGGGTTTCGATTTCGTGTCGGACACCGACATGGCCAACGACGGGGATGGCTGGGACGCCGACCCTACCGACCCCGGGGATTTCATCTCCGCGGACGACCTGCAGAAAAGCACCTTCCGGAACCGGCAATGCGGCGGCGGCACCGACTACGACCAGCCCCTGCCCAGCACCTGGCATGGCACGCGCGTGGCCGGGCTGATCGGCGCGGCCACCGACAACGGCATCGGCATGGCCGGCGCGGGCTTCAATGTGCGCATCGTGCCGGTGCGCGTACTGGGCAAATGCGGCGGTTACGAATCCGACGTCATCGCCGGCATGTACTGGGCGGCCGGTTTCTTCGATGCGGGCAGCGGCCGGCCCATACCCGCGCCACTGCTCACGGATCCGGGGGCGCTGAAGGACCATCGCAACCTGCATCCGGCGCAGGTCATCAACCTCAGTCTCGGCGCCGCGCAAACCTGCGACCCGTATTACTCGGTCGCGGTGCAGGACATCACCGCAGCCGGCGTGCTGGTGGTGGCCGCTGCCGGCAATGACGGCGCGGCGGTCGACGAACCGGCCAACTGCCCCGGTGCGCTGGCGGTGGCGGGCCTGCGCCAGGCCGGCACCAAGGTGGGCTACAGCAATCTCGGCCCCGAGATCGGCATCGCCGCACCCGCGGGCAACTGCCCGCCGACCGACCCACAGGACCAGAACCCGCCCTGCCTGTTCGCGTTGAACACGCTCACCAATCTCGGCGCCCAGAATCCCGGAGCGGATGACTATTCCACGCCCCTGGTGCAGCCCTCCTACGGCACCAGCTTCTCATCGCCGCTGGCCGCGGCCACCGCAGGCCTGATGAAGGCTGCCAATCCGGCGCTGACACCGGCACTGCTGATCGCGCGCATCCGCGCCGCCGCGCGGCCGTTCCCCGCCACCGACGATCTGGGCACCACCCAGGCCTGCGTATTGCCCGCGGCGAATCCCGCGCAGGCCACGGCCTGTGTCTGCAACACGCAGGTCTGCGGCGCCGGCATGCTGGACGCCGGCGGCGCCGTGCAGGCGGCGCTGCGTCCGGCTGTGACGGTGAGTGTCAGCCGCAATGGCCGCAGTTACCTGCTCGATGGCAGCACCAGCGCCGCCGCGGCGGTGGACGGCCGCGCCATCGCCAGCTACGCGTGGAGCGTGGTGGATGTAACCGGCGGTGCGACGGTGCCGGCAATCTCCGGCGCGGACCAGGCTATCGCCTCCATCCCGGTGCCGGCGCAGGGCAGCGTGACCCTGCAGCTGGCGGTCACCGACAATGCCGGCGCCAGCGACAGCGCGCGCGTCACCGCCACCGCCGACTCCGCCAGCTCGGATTCCACGCCGCCACAGCAGCGGGTACAGCATGGTGGCGGCGGTCCGGATATCCGATTGCTCGCCCTGCTGTGCCTGCTGCTGGCCGCGCGCCTGGCACGGCGCCTGTTTCCGGTCATACCGCACTAGAGGTCATTCATGGATTTTCTGCAGGCCCTGATCCTTGGACTGGTGGAAGGCATCACCGAATACCTGCCGGTCAGCTCGACCGGACATCTGCTGATCGCGCAGCGCCTGCTGCATATTCCTGCGGGTGAAGCCGCCGACGCCTATGTCATCGTGATCCAGTCGGGCGCGATTCTCGCCGTTCTCGGCCTGTATCGCGGGCGCGTGGGACAGATGCTCAACGGCATCACGGGACGCGATGCCGCGGGACTGAAGCTGGCGATCAACATCCTCGTCGCCTTCCTGCCGGCCGCGCTGCTGGGGGTGTTGCTGGACAAGCGCATCAAGCAGCACCTGTTTGGCGTTGAACCGGTGATCGCGGCCTGGGTGGTCGGTGGGGCGCTGATCCTGGCGCTGACGCCATGGCTGCGGCGCCACCGCACGGGCGCCGACCTCACGCAGCTCACCTGGAAGACCGCAATCCTGATCGGCCTCGCGCAAAGCCTCGCACTATGGCCGGGCACCAGCCGGAGTCTGGTCACGATTCTCGGGGGCCTGGCAGTCGGATTGTCCCTGGCCGCCGCAGTGGAATTCGCCTTCCTGCTCGGCCTGCTGACACTGACGGCCGCGACCGTGTTCACGCTGCTGAAGAGCGGCGCCGGCATGCTCGCGGCTTACGGCTGGGTCGCACTGCTCACGGGCTTCGTGGCCGCGTGGATCGCAGCGGCACTGGCCGTGAAGTGGATGGTGGCCTGGCTCAATCGCCATGGCCTCGGCCTGTTCGCCTGGTGGCGCTTCGCGGCGGCGGGCCTTGCAGCGTGGCTGCTGCTCTGACGTTGCCAGGTTGCTTTACGACTCGGTGATGAACTTGGTGACGAGGCAGGCCTCGAGGCCCTCGATGCCTTCCTCGGAGCCGTGCCCGCTTTCCTTCACGCCGCCAAATGGCGCCTCGGGCATGGCGATGGTGAAGCTGTTGATGCCCAGCATGCCGGCTTCGACCTGCTCGCCGAGCAGGTTCACGCGCCGCGCGTTGTTGGTAAAGGCGTAGGCCGCAAGTCCATAGGGCAGGCGGTTGGCTGCTGCGACGGCCTCGTCGAACTCGCGGAACGGCCGCAGCACCGCCACGGGACCGAAGGGCTCCTCGTTCATGATGCGCGTGGTCTCGGGCACGTCCGCCAGCACTGTCGGTGCATGGAAGTAACCCGCTCCTTCGATGGCATGACCGCCGGCCAGCACGCGGGCGCCGCCCCGCACCGCATCCTCGATCAGCCCCGCCACCGCCGGTCGCCGCCGCGCATGCGCCAGCGGCCCCATGCGCACGCCTTCCTCGAGGCCATTGCCCACGCGGAATTTCTGCGCGCGTCCGGCAAAGCCGGCAGCGAAGCGCCCATACACGGCCTCGTGCACATAGAAGCGCGTGGGCGACACGCAGACCTGGCCGGCATTGCGGAACTTGGCCGGCACTGCCATGTCGAGCACGGCGTCCACGTCCACGTCGTCGAACACCAGCACCGGCGCGTGGCCGCCCAGCTCCATGGTCGTGCGCTTCATGCCGGCCGCAGCCAGTTGGGTGAGTTCCTTGCCCACCGGGATCGAACCGGTGAAATGCACGGCGCGGATGACGGGCGAGGCAATCAGCTGCCGCGAGACCTCGGCCGGCACGCCGAACACCACCTGCACCGCGCCCGGCGGCACGCCGGCGTCCAGCAGCGCCTGCGCCACGGCCAGCGCGCTGGCCGGGGATTCCTCCGCCGGCTTCAGGATGACGCTGCAGCCGGCGCCCAGCGGCGCGCCCAGCTTGCGCGCCGGATTGCCGAGCGGAAAATTCCACGGCGCGAAGCCGGCAACCGGTCCCACCGGTTCCTTCACCACCGTCATGCGCATGCCGGGCACGCGCTGCGGCAGCACGCGGCCATAGGCCCGGCGGCCCTCCTCGGCGTACCAGTCGAAGATCTCCGCGGCATGGCCGAGCTCGATGCGCGTTTCCGGCAGCGTCTTGCCCATCTCCAGCGTGGCCAGCCGCGCCAGCGCCTCGCTGCGCTCGCGCAGCAGGTCGGCGGCCTTGTGCAGGATCTTGCCGCGCGCCTGCGGACCGAGCGCACGCCATACCGGCCAGGCCTTGCGCGTCGCCTCGAGCGCGCGTTCGAGGTCCGCGAAACTGGCCAGCGGCAGCTCGCCGAGGGTTTCGCCGGTAGCCGGGTTCACTACTGGAATCGTGCGCCGGCCGGCCGCGCCGAGCCGCTCGCCATCGACCAGCAGGTAGAGGTCGGAGTAGGACATCGCCTGTGTTTAAATACCGGCCTTTCCGGCACGGCCCGAAGAAATGAGTGCGTCAATGATAAGGAATCCTGGATACCAGCGCATCGCCACCGAGGAGGCTTTCCTTACACGCGAGGTGTTCGCGGGTTTCCAGCGACGGGTGAACGATCCCGGCTTCGACGATCCGGGCTTCCGGAGCCTGTGGGGATTTTATGGCAGCAGCCCGAGCGCGCGGGCGCAGTCCATCCTGAAGCGGCTGCTGGACCTGGGGCCGGAACGCATCGCCGACATGGATGCGGCCGGCATCGACCACCAGGTGCTGGCGCTGACGGCGCCGGGCGTGCAGGTGTTCGATCCGGCCGAGGCGGGCGCGCTCGCCATCGACGCGAACGACCAGCTGGCAGCGGCCTGCAGCAAGTATCCCGCGCGCTATTCCGGCATGGCGGCGGTGGCCCCGCACGACCCGGCCGGTGCCGTGAAGGAAATGGAGCGCGCGGTGCGCAAGCTCGGCTTCAGCGCGGTGGTGATCAATTCGCACATCATGGGCCACTTCCTCGATGAACCGCAGTTCCTGCCGGTGCTGGAAGCGGCCGAGGCGCTGGATGTGCCCATCTACCTGCACCCGCAGGGCCCGCCGCCGGCGATGATCAAGCCTTACCTGGATGCCGGGCTCGACGGGGCGGTGCTCGGCTTCGGCGCGGAAACCGGCCTGCACATGCTGCGCATCATCGTGGGCGGGGTGTTCGACCGCTTCCCGAAACTGCAATTCATCATCGGCCACACCGGCGAGGCGCTGCCCTTCTGGCTGTACCGCATGGACTACATGCACGGCAACACGGTGCGCTCGAAGCGCTATCCCTTCATGAAGGAACTGCGGCATCCGGTCAGCCACTACATGAAGCACAACGTGTTCGTCACCAGCAGCGGCGTGGCGTGGCAGCCGGCCATCCAGTTCTGCCAGCAGGTGCTAGGCGTGGAACGCGTGCTGTATGCGATGGATTACCCCTACCAGTACGCACCCGGGGAAGTGGCCACCTGCGACGCGATGAGCATTCCCGACGCCGACAAGCGGGCCTTCTTCGAGGGCAATGCGCGGCGCGTATTCAAGCTGAAGTTCTGAAGGAGACCTCGATGAGCAAGCATGTCTGCGTGCGCGCGATTCCGCGGCCTGCGCCCGAAGTCAGCAAGGCATTGGCGGGGCACGGCGTGGCTACCGTGCACGAGGCCCAGGGCCGCACCGGCCTGCTGGCGCCCTACATGCGGCCCATCTATGCGGGCAAATCCATCGCGGGACCGGCGGTGACGGTCTCGGCGCCACCGGGCGACAACTGGATGATCCACGTGGCGGTGGAAGTGTGCCAGCCGGGCGACGTACTGGTGGTGGCGCCCACCTCGCCATGCAGCGACGGCTACTTCGGCGACCTGCTCGCCACCTCGCTGCAGGCGCGCGGCGTGCAGGCGCTCATCATCGATGCCGGCGTCCGGGACGTGGCCACGCTCAAGCAGATGGACTTTCCGGTGTGGAGCAAGTGCGTTTACGCGCAGGGTACCATCAAGGCCAGCCTCGGCTCGGTCAACGTGCCGGTGATCTGCGCCGCGCAGGCCATCAATCCCGGCGACGTCGTCGTCGCCGACGACGATGGAGTGTGCGTGGTGCGCAACGCCGCAGCGCCGCAGGTGGCTGAGGCAGCCGCGAAGCGTGTTGCGATGGAAGAGGAAAAGCGCCGGCGCCTCGCGGCCGGCGAGCTCGGCATGGACATCTACAAGTTCCGCGAGAGGCTCGCGGAACTCGGGCTGAAGTATCTCTGAAGCCGCGGCGCAGCAGCGCGCCGCGGGTGCCGGCGCGGCGCCGTCAGCCGACCGCGGCTACCTCCATGTACGCCGGAAAGGGCGGAGTGCTGTAGTACTTGGCGGCTTCCGGAGCCACCTGCTTGGCCGCATCGGTGGCAGAGGTCATGTCGAAGGTAGCATCGTCGGCGATGTACAGATGCGCGGCGCCGAGGAACAGCGGATCCTTGCCGCCCTGTCCCTGGGCTCCCTTGGTGATCTCGATGCGCTTGATGGCCGTCGACCCGTACACCTGGTACACCTTGGCGAGATAGCCGTCGATATATCCCTGTGCATCCCAGGTGGCGCCTTCCTTGACCGGGAAGTATTCCGAGATGCAGTCGGTCTTCATGGCCACGGCCTCGCGTCCGGCGCCGAGCGCGCCAATGACGCGGTCGAACTGCACCATCGGCGCGCTGTTGGTGACAGTGGCGATGTCGGCCGATATGTCCTTCGAGTGAGCATTCGCCTCGGCAACGAACTTGGAGACGTCGCGGATCCAGATACTGACGGCGGCCAGCAGCGGCGGAGTGGGCGGCGGCGGCGCACCGTCGGCCAGCGCCGGCGGCGGCGAGGGTGCGCGCAATTCCACGCGCTCCAGCGCTCCGGAATACGTCGACTTCAGCAACGGCAAGTGGTGATCACGGAACCGGTCCGCGTCGAACTTCAGGCCATCGCCGGAAGGGTAAAGCATGACCAGGCAGATGGTGGAACCGGTCGGAGTCGTGGCGGGCTTGGCCGCCGGCGGGGCCGCCTGGCTGGCAGCCGGCTCGGCGGCGGTCGCGTACCGCGAGAGCGCCCCCGCCAGCGAGCCAAAAGCCACCGACTGGCCGAAGCCGCGCAGTGCGGCGCGTCTGGAAATTCCCTTCGTCATCGTCATCTCCTTGCGTTGTCGGGCTTCAGCCGACCGCCGTTATGCGCATGTCACTGAATAGCGGAGTAATCGTCGTGAACTTCTTTATGTCATCGATCATGTCGTTCATGCCCTGCTTCATCGCGTCGTCGTAGGCACCACGATCGCGAATGTACAGATTCGTCGTGGCCACATAGGTGGCCTTCGCGGAACCCTGGTCCTGGCCGAAGGTTCCCTCTACACGGCGCAGCGCCTGCGCACCGAAGATCGAGTACAGCTTGGCCACGTGGTTCGCCTTGAAATAGTCCTTGTCGAGCGTCTTGCCCTCCTGCACCGGGAAGAAGGTCATGAAGACCTGCTGCCCGCTCTTCACCTCCGGCAGCGGATCGCCGGCGCTGGCCACCAGCAGGTCGACCTGCGAAACCCGCGGGCCCTTGGCCGTGGCGTCCAGGTCCCGGTTGATTTCAGCCGAGCCAGCCTGCAGAGCCTGGCTGAAGGCCCGCACGTCCTTGATCCAGACGTGCCCGGTGGCGATTACCGGGGACGGCGGCATGCCGGGGGCTGAGGCCTGGGTGGTGCGCAACTCGATGCGTTCCACGCTGTCGCCATAGATCTTGCGCAGCAGCGGCAGGTGCTTGGACGCGTAGCGGTCTGCGTCGATCCTGGACTTGGCGGTATTCTGGAACACCATGGTCAGGCACAGCGACGGCGCGGCGGCGGGCTGCGCAGCCGCCGGTTGCGCAGCCTGCTGGGCC
>Ga0335083_10003081_pt1 | contig 21721 bp, 22 predicted proteins | sample Lox_Sample_42_FD_206716 | JGI IMG/M metagenome (GOLD analysis project Ga0335083, IMG submission 206716) | Soil microbial communities from Loxahatchee National Wildlife Refuge, Florida, United States - Lox_Sample_4.2 | ecosystem: Environmental > Terrestrial > Soil > Wetlands | place: USA...
AGGGCTTTCGCGATGTCGCTGCGTGCGAAGAGCGGCTCGCTCAACCTCTCGCGCACGGAGTCACGATCGTGCAACGGCATGGCTGCTCCCGGGTCAGGCGGTCAGTTGTTCCTTGGCAAGCTTCGCAACTTCGGTATCCGAGATCACCACGGTCCCGGCCGCGACGTCATGTAGCGCCCGCCGGCGACGACCGAAGAAGCAGCCGATGAAGCCGAGACCAAGAATGAAGCTGAACGGCATGACCACCGCACGGATCAGCGAGTCGCGAGCATGCGGAGCAGTGTTGGTTCCGCGCGTCACCCGGTTCCCGATCACCGCCATGCCGAGCGTTCTCTGTATGAGAAAGATCGTCAGGAAGAAATAGAGCAACCACCAGGCTGCACCGGCCGCGACCCACCACGGCCCGCTTCCGGCCGTCGGGTCTACGTTCGATCGCGAGAACAGCGACGCGAGGTAACCGCCGACGGCGACGACCGCGGTGAACGACGCCGAGACGACGACGGAATCGACGATCCAACCGGCGAACCGGCTGATCGGCCCCGCGAATCGGGCGCGCGCGGGATCCGTGTCGCGACGCAGCAGACGGTCGATCAGACCCAGCAGCAGCCCATCGACGCGGGCAAGCGTGAGCCGCGCGGCATCTACCGACTTGGTGAAGAGCTGCGACGCGCTGTCGGTGACGACGTCGGCCACACGGACGCGGCTGACGACGTCGGGAATGTCGACGCGTTCGATCAAGGCCGCGACGTCGACGCGCTCGACGACGCCCTCCACGTCGATACGTTGCACCAGCGCATCCAGATCGACGCGCTCGAGCAGCGCGTTCAGATCGATCCGAGCGACGAGCGCGTTCACGTCGACGCCCTGAAGTAGCGCGTTGAGGTCGATGCGCTCGACCAGGCGATCGACGTCGACGCGCTCGAGCGTCGCGTCGAGATCAACCCTGTCGACGAGCTCATTGACGTCGACCCGGGCGAGCACCGCATCAGGGTCGACGGCTTCAACGACCGGATTGACGAGCCAGCCGAGCAATCGCGGCGGATGCCACCGGTCCGAGTTCACGACCCCATCATGCTCCCTCTCACCTCTCTCGATCACAGGCGCACTCCCATGGCCGGTGCCCGTACCGGAGGATCATCCTCGACTGTCGGTATGGCCGGTTCTATCGTGGCACGATGAGGGCGCCCGGATGAACGCGACGGTGGCGAGCATCGACGCGCACACTGCTCGACCCGCGGTCCAGATCGTTGGCATCCGCAAGCGGTTCGGCACAGTCGTGGCATGTGACGGCGTCGATCTCGAGATCTCCGAAGGCGAATTCTTCACAATGCTCGGACCGTCGGGATCAGGCAAGACCACACTGCTGCGGATGATCGCCGGATTCGAAAAGCCCGACGAGGGCATGGTGAAGCTCGGTGGCGTCGAAGTGACGCGCGATCCTCCGTACCTTCGCAACGTCAACACGGTCTTCCAGGACTACGCGCTGTTCCCTCACATGACGGTGTCGCAGAATGTCGAATACGGCATGCGCGTGCACAGAGTGCCGCGCGCCGAGCGCCGGCGGAAGGCCGGCGCCGCGCTCGACATGGTCCGCCTGTCCGGGCTCGGCGAACGAAAGCCGGTCCAGTTGTCGGGAGGGCAACGGCAGCGCGTCGCGCTGGCCCGCGCGATCGTCAATGAACCCGAGGTCCTCCTGCTGGACGAGCCGCTGGGAGCGCTCGATCTCAAGCTGCGCCAGGAGATGCAGTCCGAGCTCAAGCGGATCCAGCGCGAGGTCGGCATCACCTTCGTGTACGTCACACACGATCAGGAAGAGGCACTCACCATGAGCGATCGGATCGCGGTGCTGGATCGCGGCCGCATCGAGCAGCTCGGGTCACCGGTCGACGTCTACGAGCGACCGGCGACGGAGTTCGTCGCCGGCTTCATCGGTGTGTCCAATCTCTTGGAGCGCGCCGGCCGGCGCATAACCGTACGCCCCGAGAAGGTGCGGATATTCGAAGTCAACGAGATATTCGGATCCGAGTGGCACGTCGAAGACGGAGTGGTTTCCGAGGTCGTGTACCTAGGCGTGGTGACCCGGTACGTGATCCGGCTGGATGTCGGAGGCGACATCGTCGCGGTGCGTCAGAACACCGAAACCGCGGCGACCGATGCCCTGGAAGGGCAGAACCTCCGGGTCAGGGTGGGATGGAGAAATGATCAGACGTACGAGATCGCGGCCGATCCGCAGTCTTCTAAGGAGCGATGATGCAACAGACCTCGAGATTTCGTGGGTGGCGCGCGCCGGCTGCGCTCTTTGGCGCACTTGCCCTCACGCTCAGCGCGTGCGGCAGCAGTTCGAAGAGCAGCGGGTCGAGCGGGTCGGGCACCGCGGGACTCGTTCCACCCACGCATAGCCTCGCGGTACCGACGAGCATCGGCACGGGTGAGGGCAAGCTCAACATCATTGCATGGGAGGGCTACGCCGAACCGCAGTGGGTCAAGCCGTTCGAGCAACAGACGGGCTGCACTGTCAACGCGAAGTATGCCGGTTCGTCGAGCGAGATGGTTTCGCTGATGGCGAACGGCGGCGGCGGTCAATACGATCTCGTTTCCGCTTCGGGAGACGCCGACCTTCGGCTCATCTACGGCGGCGACGTACGGCCCGTGAACATCAACCTGATCCCGTCGTGGAAGGACTTCCACCCGTTCCTGCAGAGCCCGGCGTTCAACACGATCGACGGAGTGCACTACGGCGTCTCATTGCAGTTCGGGCCGAACGTGCTGTTGTATTCGACACAAGCAGTGACGGCGCCGCCGAGTTCATGGTCGGTGATCTACGACAAGCAGTACTCCGGAAAGGTGACGGTACCGAACAACCCGATTCAGATCGCCGACGCGGCGCTCTACTTGTCCAAGACGAACCCGAGTCTCGGTATCACCGACCCATACGAGCTCACACAATCGCAGTTCAACGCCACCGTTGCACTGCTGAAGCAACAGAAGCCGTTGATAAAGAAGTACTGGAACCTCGCGTCCGAGGAGATCTCGTTGTTCCAGAATCACGAGGTCGTCGTAGGCGCGGCGTGGCCGTACCAGACGGGAACGCTCAAGAGTGCCGGATTTGCCGCCGCCGACGAGATCCCGAAGGAGGGCGCGACCGGTTGGGCCGACAGCTACCTGCTCGCGACCAAGGCGCCGCATCCGAACTGTGCCTACATGTGGATGAAGTACATCAGCGAGCCGAAGCCGCAGGCCGAGCAGGCCAACTCCTTCGGTGAGACTCCCGCCAACTCGCTGGCCTGCCCGATCATGGACCAGCTCGTCAAGGGCGGTTGCGCGGCCGAGCATGCAGACAAGCCGGACGCGTACTTCAACACGATCAAGTTCTGGAAGACGCCGCTCGCACAGTGCGACGACGGCAAGAACGACTGCGTGCCCTTCCAGCAGTGGGTCAACGCTTGGACGCAGATCACCGGCTGACCGAACGGAACAGAACGTGAGCACGCCCGTCTCGACGGAAGCGTCGTCCGGCGCGGCTCGGGCATCGGCGACGCTCTGGCGTCGTCCGTGGCTTCGGGCCGCGCTCACGATCTCGCCCCCGCTGGCGTGGTTCCTCGTGATCTACCTCGCGTCACTCGTCGTGATGCTCGTCACGGCCTTCTGGAGCGTCAATCCGTTCACGAACAACCTCCAGCACCAGTTCACGACCGCGAACTTTCGCCAGGTCTTCACGGCGACCTACCTGCACATCATCTGGCGCACGATCGTGCTGGCAGCCCTCGTAACCGTGACCGACGCGGTCATCGCGTTGCCGTTCGCGTTCTACATGGCGCGGGTCGCGACGAATCGTGTTCGGAGCCTGCTGTTCATGGCTGTGCTTCTGCCGCTGTGGGCGAGTTACCTCGCTCGTATCTACGCGTGGATCGTCATCCTCACCAAGGACGGCACGCTCAATTGGGCCTTCAGGCACCTCGGTCTACCGCAGCCGAACATCGGTTACACGAACACCGCGATGTGGTTGGTCTTTTCCTACATCTGGCTGCCGTTCATGATCATCCCGGTGTACACGGCGCTCGAACGCATTCCGGATTCGCTGGTCGAGGCGGCCGGCGATCTCGGCGCGCATGATCTCCGCGCTGTGCGCGACGTCGTCATGCCGCTCGCGCTGCCGGGCATCATCGCCGGATCCATATTCACATTCTCGCTGACGCTCGGCGACTTCATCACGCCGCTGCTCATAGGCGGCACCAATTCGAACCTGATCGGAAACGTGATCTACGACAACATCGGGACCGCGAACAATCTCCCATTCGCGGCCGCGCTCGCGATCGTTCCCATAGTCATCATGACCGCGTATCTTCTCGGTGCGCGGGCGCTCGGCGCGTTCGAGGCGATGTAGTGCACGGGCGCTTCCTGCGATGGGTGCTCGTCGTGTGGGTTTTCGCCCTCCTACTGTTCCTGTTCGTTCCCATTCTGACGATCGTCGTCTTCGCGTTCGATCGGTCGAATGTGCAGAGCTGGCCCATCCACCACTTCACCACCAAGTGGTTCACGGTCGCCTGGCACGACGAACAGGTGCGCGCCGCCCTTACGCTCTCGCTGAAAGCCGCGTTGCAAGCGACGGTCCTCGCGCTGCTGCTGGGCTCGGCGGCGGCCTTCGCCGTTCATCGATTCAGGTTCTTCGGCCGCGAGGCGGTTTCGCTGCTGCTCGTACTGCCGCTCGCCTTGCCCGGGATCATCACGGGCATCGCGTTGCAGTCGTTCTTCTCCTTCAACCATGTCAACTTCTCGCTGACGACCATCGTCATCGGCCATACGACGTTCTGTATCGTGGTGATCTACAACAACGTGCTCGCGCGGCTCCGGCGAACTTCAGGTTCGCTGAGCGAGGCGTCGGCCGATCTCGGCGCGTACGGCTGGCAGACCTTCCGCCTGGTGACGTTGCCGATGCTCTCGACCGCGATCATCTCCGGCGCGCTCCTCGCGTTCGCACTCTCGTTCGACGAGGTGATCGTCACGACGTTCACAGCGGGCGCGCAGAACACACTTCCGTTGTGGATCTTCGGTGCGATCCGCCTCGGTCAACAGTTGCCCGAGGTCAACGCCGTCGTCGTCTTCGTACTGGCGTTGACGATCATCCCCGTCGCGATCTCCGTCAAGCTGACCGGTGGAGGCGGTATCACGAGGTCTTCCGTACGGGCGGCCGAATAGCTACCCGCGGACCAAGTACGACCTCACGAGCCGCGCTTCCGCACACCCGCGCGAGCCCGGTGCGACATCATCGACCGGCAAGATCGCGCCGACAGTGCCATCCGGCGGCACCCCGAACGTGTCGCTTGTCACCATTTCCGCGCTTTGGACCCGCTCGCCCCAGGTCGACATCAAATCCACCTCTGGCGGAGGAGTTCCGGGCGCGGCATGACGACGGTTGAATCGGCGATCATCGACGAGGAGCAATCGGCCACCGGCGGTTCTGCGCGGTCGCAGCTCTACGAGTTGAGTGAGCGCGCGTGGCGGCCCCGACCTGTTATGAGCGCGCTGATCGTGACGACCGCGTTCGCGGCGCCGGTGCTCGCCGGCGTCGTCGTGGTGCAGGTTGCCGCTCGGATGATCCAGCGACCCGCCAACCCGGTCACGCTCGGGGCTTGGCTCGTCGCACTCGTCGTGCTGGCTTCCGGAACCATGTGGCTCGTCGACCGCCTGTCGCGCCGGTTGTTACCCCTCGCCGCGATGCTGCGCCTCAGTCTTGTCTTTCCCGACCAGGCGCCGTCGCGGTTTGCAGTGTCCCTGCGAACCGGTTCGGGGAAGGCACTGCAACGCGCTCTCGAGCGTACGTCCACGGAAGCAGAGTTCGCGACGAGCGCGGACGCCGCCGCGATGGTGGTCGGCATGATCACGCGGGTTGGATCGCACGATCGCCTCACGCGGGGCCACAGCGAGAGGGTGCGCGCGTACGCGCAGCTCATCGGAGAAGAGCTCGAGCTCGACGCGGAGAGCCAGAACAAACTCCAATGGGCGGCGCTCCTGCACGACGTCGGCAAACTCGACGTTCCGGCGTCGCTGTTGAACAAGCCGGCCCGGCTCACTCCCGATGAGTGGCAGGTCGTGCGGGGCCATCCGGCCGCCGCGGAGAGACGGCTCCAGCCTCTCGTTCCTTGGCTCGGCGACTGGGCGCGCGCCGCGAGCGAACACCACGAGCGCTACGACGGCGACGGGTATCCGCACGGGCTGCGCGGTGAGGGCATCTCGCTCGCGGGCCGGATCGTGGCAGTCGCGGACGCGTTCGACGTGATGACCGCGGCGCGGTCGTACAAGAAGCCGTACCCCGCCGCGCAGGCGCGTGTCGAGCTCGCGAACAACGCGGGAACGCAGTTCGATCCGAAGGTCGTGCGCGCGTTCCTCGCGATCTCCGTCGGGCGCCTGCGGCGCGTCATCGGTCCGCTCGCATGGCTCAGCGGCCTCTCGGGCCTCTTCTCGATGAGCAGCATCACGACGGCGACGGCCGCCGCAGTGACGGCCACGGCCGCGGCGGTGACCGGTCTGGCCGCGCCTGCCTCGGCGCACGTCAATCACCACGTCGCCCGACCCGTCGCGGTCGCCCATTCCGCCAACGCCGGTGCGGGCACAGCTGGCGCGGCGACCGGCGCGGGCGCGAGCCCTGATTCGGCGGTTCCCGGCGCGGGTTCCCCGGTCGCCGGACCCGCCCGGTCCGGCGCGCACGCGACGACGGGCGGGGTGCCGCGGCCGCGCGGCGCGACGCCGGCGTCGGCGACGCCGGTGGCGGTCGGTCGCGGCGGCAGCACCGGCAACGTTCCCACGCCCGGCGCGAGTCCGATCCCCGTGGTCGAGCCCGAGCCGAGTCCCCGGCCGACGACGACCCCGTCCACTGTCGGCAGCACTGTCCCGGTCGTCGTCCCACCGACGACTTCTCCGAGCGCGACCGTTCCGGTCGCGGTCGCCCACGCACCGGTCGCGAACGCCGACACCGTCAGCGGATTGCTCGCAAGGGAATACCTCATCGACGTCCTGGCCAACGACTCCGACGCGGACAACAACCTCGATCCGGCCACGCTCAAGGTCCTGACCCTTCCCAACAGCGCGTCCACGTCGATCAGCGTCAGCAACGGCATGATCGACGTGCAGGTCTCGGCGCTCTACACGGGAACGCTGCACTTCACGTATCAGGTCTGCGACACGACGGGCCTCTGCGCGCAAGCCGGTGTCAGCGCGACGTTCACGCTCTCGCTCCTGCCCCACGCCTGACCTCGCCTGTAGGCCGCCGCACCGACGGCGGCGACTCCGGCCGCGATTCGATCAAGGTTGCTCACGCGTGATCCCTTCGTCGTCGGACCGAGGCCGGAGCACGGTCCCTTCTTCAACGACAAGGGATACCGATCGTGTCTGAACACGTGTCGACAACGATCCGAACTCGAATCGCCGTCATCGTGAACGCGCGCCCTCGACTGCGCGTCCGTCGACGTTCTCTTCCCCACGTGTTGCGGCGCGGCGCGAGCTACCTACGTATAGATCGGAAGCCGGCGCGCCGTGCTGCGACGAGCACGATGTCGGCCCGAACGCGATCTGTTGCGCCGAGGATCCGGCGCGCGGAAGCGTCGGAGAGAATGCGTTCGGTTCGCATCGTGATGACGCTCTGCCGCAGGATCGCGAGACGTGTCGTCGTGCCCGCGACGTCGTGTCGCACGGCTGCAGTGCGGATCCCGTCGATTTGTTTCGCGAGTTGCTCGGAGACCCTGGGGCTGATCGTGGCGCCAGGACTGCCGCCGCAACCGCCAACGAGGATCGCCGTGCACGCGCACGCGACTTTGAACGCGCGCGTCATGGTCGAACCGTTTGCTCGAGCTGTTGCAGGTCCCGTGCGAGTTGCGCGGGAAGCGCCGGTACCGAGCGGGCCGGCGGAACCGAGGATGCGACCGTCGGCGCCGGACTGCCACCAACGGAGCCGCCGGTGTTCGAGCCCAGCACCAGCAGCGCGACCACGGCTACGCCGACCATCGCGACGAGCACGCCGGCCAGGCGAAGGTGGCGACGCGGACGCGCACGGGGAGCCACCGTCTCGAGGCGGCGCGTCCCGTTACCGAGCCGCGTGGCTGCGAGCGCGGCATCCTCGGCCTCGCCGGGCATCCCGGTCGAGCCCCGGCGGACGACGGGCGTGAGTAGCGTCGGTTCGCCGTCGGGCGTGAGTGGCGTCGGTTCGCCGTCGGGTTGTCGGAGGGCCGCCGTCATCTCGGCCGGCGAGGCGTAGCGATCCTCGGGGAGCCGAGCTATCGCCCGTTCGATGACCCTGGCCAAGACCTCGCCGATGCCGGAGCGCGCCGCGCCGATGGGTTGCGGCTCCGCGGTGATGATCGATTGCACGAGCGCCGGCGGTGTGTCGTCGGCGAACGGCTTGCGCCCGGTGGCACACTCGTACAGGACGACGCCGAGCGAGTACAGATCGCCGGCGTCCGTCGCCGGCCTGCCTTCGAGCCGCTCGGGCGCTGCGTACGCGATCACCCGTCCGGATGCGGTGCAATCGGTCGCGGTGAAGCTCTCGGCGATGCCGAAGTCGGCGAGCTTGATGGTTCCGTCGTCGGCGACCAGAAGATTGGACGGCTTGATGTCGCCGTGGACGACGCCGAGCTCATGCGCCGCGCCGAGACCGTTGAGTACGTCGAGAGCTATGCGCTGGACCCGGTCGGGTGGAAGCGCGCCGCGGCGGAGCTCGTCCGCCAGGGTCACGCCCGGGAGGCACTCCATGACGATGAACGGCACGGCGTCGCGTTGATTCGTGTCGAAGATCGCGACCACGTTCCGGTTGGATATGCACGCGGTGGCGTTCGCCGCGGATTCGAAGCGACCTCGGATCAAGGGATCCGTCCGCAGCGCCGGCTCGAGCAGCTTGATCGCCACCTCTCGCCCGAGGCGCCGATCCCGGGCCCGAAAGACGGTAGCTATCGCCCCGCGCCCGATCTCGTCGCGGATCTCGTAGCGGTCCGCGAGCACTTCCGTGGCGGTCGCGTCACTCCTTTTCACCATGGCCTCGCGAGGACCTACCCATCGGGAGCCCGATCGACGCTCTGTACGTGAGGGGCCGAGATCGCGCCCGACCGGGGCCTGCCGGGTAGGCCCGGGCGGCGCTCCCTATCGCCCGCGGCCGGGCGGTCGCGCCTCTACGCGTCGCGACCGGCGAGCCGGTGCTCGAAGGCGAACGCGGTGGCTGCGGCGCGCGACGAGACGCCGATCTTCGTGAAGATGTTCGAGAGATGCCGGGAGACGGTCTTCTCGCTCAGCGCCAGCGTCGCGGCGATCTCCTTGTTGGAGTTGCCCGCGGCGACCAGCCTCAGCACCTCGGCTTCGCGCGCGGTGAGGCCGGCCGGGAGTGTCGTCGGTTCGACGAGTGCGCGGGCCACCCGGGTATCGAGGGTCGCGCCGAGGCGCTCGAAGATCGACCGGGCAGCCGTGAACGACGCGGCCGCGCCGTCCTCGTCGGCCGCCAGGCGACAGGCCTGGCCGAGCAGGAGCCGCGCCGTGCCGACCTCGTAGGGAACGTCGAGCTCCTGCCAGTGGTCGAGCGCCTCGCGCAGCGCGACGCACGCGGCCGCGCCGTCACCCTCGCTCAGGAGCAGCCGGCCGCGCGCGGACGAGCTGGCCGCCCGGAGCGCGAGACCGTCGAAGTCGGACGCGATGCCCTCGAACTCGGCGACCGCGCGCCGTGCCGAATCGACGTCGCCACAGGCGAGAGCGATCTGCACGCGGGCCGGCAACAGCTTGGCGCGCGCGAGGCGACTCCAGGTCTCGTCATCGAGCGCGCTCGTGATGATCGCGGTCGCGGCTTCGAGGCGTCCCTGCGCCAGGCGCACCATCGCCAGGCCCGCTTGCGGCCGGCCGCTGAGGTCTTCGGCTTGGCGAAATGCGGCCTCGGCGCCGTCGAGGTCGCCGAGCCGGCGGCGGACCTCGCCCAGTTCGACGAATCCCGCTGCGGCGTGCGCGCGGCTGACGCCGACGAGCTCACTACAGGCCCGGCTCACCTCTTCTTCGGCTTCCACCCACTTGCCGCGGCACTGGAGCGTCCACCCGCGGTGCACGCGGCAAAGACCGGGGAACACCGCGAACGGATGGCTTTCGGACCAGCGCAGCGTCGCGTCGGTCCATTCCGCGGCGCGGCGTGAGTCGCCGAGCTCCTCGCACGCGCTGATCAGGCTGCAGTACACCTTGCCGGTCGAGTACGGGCCCAGCCGTCCCTCGACTGCGAAGAGCATCGCTTCGTCGAGGTGCGCGAGACCTTCGTTCGCCCGGCCGCGATCGATCAGGACCCGACCGAGTGCCTGCAACGCCTCGGCTTCGAGGTCGACCGAGCGCAAGCGCCGGCCGAGCTCGATCATCGCCTGCGCCTGCTCGGCCGCGGCCTCGAGCTCGCCGGCACCGTGGGCGAGCTCGACCTCCCGCAGCACCAGGTTCCCGTACTCCGTGCACTCGGGGTCGCCGTCGAGCCGGTGCCGGGCTCGGCGCAACCAGGCGCCGCCGATGCTCGACTGGGCCCGGAACGAGTAGTGCTCGTACAGCCATACCGCGCACTGGCCGGCCGGACGCGAGGCCCCGCACTCGTCGAAGATCGCGTAGGCCCCCTCGCGCGCTTCGATGCACTCGTCCATCCGACCGAGCCACCAGGAAGCTTCGGCGCGCAGATCGAGGCGAGTCGCCTCGAGCAGGAGCTCCTCGCGGGCACTCGCGGCGGTTGCGGTGGTCGTCGCGGTCGCGGTGGTCGTCGCGGTCGCGGTGGTCGTCGCGGTCGCCTCGTAGGCGGCCTGCCAGTCGTGGCGAGCCAGGGCGGCGCGGGCCACGGCGAACGCGTCGACCTGCTCGTCTTCGCGCGGTCTCCCCGTGACGCTCACGCAGGAGACGCTACCGGCGCATGGGGCGTACACCCCACGCCGTTCCCAGGCGGCGATGGGGCGGACGGCCGATGCGGCCAAGTCGCCGGGGCCCGACAATCGAGCCATGCCTGAAGACGCCCGTCGCACCGAATCGCTCATCGCTCGCGGTCGCGACCGCGAAGCGGCCGAGCTTGCGGTGCGCTTGGGCCGGGCGCTCGATACACGATCAGAGGAGACGAACATGGCCACGAGCACGACCACTACCCCCGACTTCGATCGGATCAAGGACCAGCAGCAGATCACGTGGTCGTCCGGTGACTACGCGGTCATCGGTACCACGCTGCAGATCACGGGCGAGCAGATCTGCGAAGCCGTCGACGTCGCAGCCGGCGAGCGTGTGCTGGATGTCGCAGCGGGCAACGGCAACGCGTCGCTCGCGGCCGCGCGGCGTGGTGGCATCGTCACCGCCTCCGACTACGTGCCGGCCCTCCTTGAGGGCACGAGCGCCCGCGCTGCCAGCGAAGGCCTGATGATCGGCGTGCGCGAGGCCGACGCCGAGGCGCTGCCGTTCCCTGACGGCGCCTTCGACGTCGTCCTGTCGACCTTCGGCGCGATGTTCACTCCGAACCAAGAGCGCACGGCGAACGAACTAATGCGTGTGTGCCGCCCGGGCGGACGCATCGGGCTCACGAACTGGACACCGGAAGGATTCATCGGCCAGATGTTCAAGATCGTCGGAAGCTACGCACCGCCGCCGGCGGGCATACGGTCGCCGCTCGAGTGGGGCCGCGAGGCGCGGCTCGCGGAGCTCTTCCCCGTCGCGGGCTCGATCGCCGCGCATCGGCGCGAGTTCGTGTTCCGCTACCCGTCCACTCAGGAGTGGCTGAACACCTTCCGCACCTACTACGGCCCGACCTACAAGGCGTTCGGCCGCCTCGCCGAGCCGGAGCAGGCGGCATTCGAGCGCGACCTGCTTGCGCTCGGAGACGAGCACAACACGTCCGCCACGGCATTTCGCGTCCCGAGCGAGTACCTCGAGATCGTCGTCGTCAAGGCCGAGTAATCGTGATCGGAGCCAGTCGTGAGTGAGATCATCATCGTTGATCGCAAGGAACTCGTCGTGAGACCGATCCGCGTGAGCGACGTCGAGCGACTGGCTCGGATGTTCGGACGGCTGTCGCCCGAGAGCATCCGCTACAGATTCTTCTCGCCCCTCCCGCGCCTGTCGGCGCCCGCACTGAGACGGCTCGCCGAAGTCGACGGTCGCCACCGCGACGCGCTCGTTGCCCTCGATGGTGACGAGATCGTCGCGGTGGCGAGGTACAGCGAGATCCCGGAGTCGACCTCGACGACGCGGGAAGAGGCCGAGATCGCGGTCACGGTCGAGGATGCGTGGCAGCGACGCGGGCTCGGCCGCCGGCTCGCCCGCCGGCTCGCGGTTCGCGCCCGGGGGCGCGGCTACAAGACGTTCATCGCGCGGATGCTCGCCGACAACCGTGCCGCGTTGGGCCTCGTTCGCGATCTCGTGCCCGATGCGAGCGTGGTGTTCGCAGGTGGTGATTACGAGGCGCGCCTACCGCTCGCAACCATGGCGAGCGAGGGGCGGTCGGACGATCAGCTCGGAGCCACCGACACGCCGTGATCGCTGGCCAGCGCCGCGTCGAGCGCGGTCTGGAAAACCGGTGTGAGCCACTTCACGTAGGTGGTGGTGAGGTGATTGTCGTCGCGATACATGAGCAGGTTGCCGACGATCACGCCGCACGTCTGTGACGTGCACACCCAGGGCTGGACGTCGATGTAGCTCCCCCCCGCGCCCAAGACCGCGGATTGCTCCGCGGCCATGCCGAACTCGTTGACGGCGATCTTCGTCGGGGTCGTGCATGCGGTCGCGTCCGAGAGATGCGCCGAGAGGCAGTCGGGGACGTCGGGGAGGTTCGGCTTCGGTGTCGGGCCCATCACCACCACCTGCGGACCCATGGCCCGGATCTCGCGCACCATCGACGCGAGGCCCGACAGCCACTCGGGTCCGTACACGGTGAAGTGATACGCGGTGCTGTAGTGACGGGCGACGCCGAGAATCACGACCTTCGGCCGTTCGACGCGAATGCGGTCGAGAGCCGACTGCCGGAATTCCGTGCACTCGGTGTAGGTACGGCCGAGGACCGGACTGAACAACGTGAGATCGAGCGGCGGGCAGGTGCTCTTGTCGAGGACGATGAGGCGCCAGTTGCGCTGTTTCGCGATCGAGTCGACCGCGGGGAACCACTGCGAAGCATGCGAGTCGCCGAACAGCACCACCTTGGTGTTCGAGGTCGTGGCGGCGTAAGTGCACGACTGCGGGGTCGTCACGCTGTATGTCGCGTTGCAGCCGTCGTAGAAGGGAGGCGCTTCGTCGCCGTGCGCGTCACCGAGCGAGGGCTCGAGGTTCGACGGCACACCGCGAGTACCGGTTCCGGCCGCGACCGCGGCGAGCAGGGGCGCATCTGCCGCCGCGATTCGTTGTGACAGCGTCGGTCCGGTTTGTTCCGACGCGGCCGGATCGGCCGGGTGCGCCCCGGGCGACAGCGAAGCGGGCGCTGCCGCCGGCTCGGCGCCGTGCAGGGGTGCGAGGTTGGCGGAGACGACGACGATGGTTGTCACCATCGCCACGGTGATGCCGCCGCCGAGCAGCAGCGACTGCCGCGGCTTGCGCGTCAGCCGGGGTGCGAAACGTATCGGGTTCTCGACGACGGCAACCGTCGCGGTCGCGAGCGCGGCGCTGAGCGCGACGAGTAGGAGGTTCTCGGTGAGGTTCAGGGAGTGGCCGACGATCGCGGGCACGAGCACGAGGACCGGCCAGTGCCACAGGTACCAGGAGTACGAGATGCGACCGGCCCGTTGCAGCGGAGTGCTTGCGAGCGCGCGGCTGGCGCCGCGCGCGGGGGCGGCGCAGCCGGCCGATAGCAAGAGTGCTGCGCCACCGACCGGGAGTATCGCGGCCGTGCCCGGGAAGGGCGTGCCGGAGGAGTATCGAGTCACTGCCCACGCGATCGCGCCGACGCCGACCCAGCCGGCGAGTGCGGCGCCCACCTTGGGTGCGCGTGCGATCACCGGCGCCGCGAGCGCGATCGCGGCACCGGCGCACAGCTCCCACGCCCGGGTGGGCAGGGAGAAGAACGCCCACGGTTGTGAGGCGTGGGTCAGGTACACGGAGTACACGAACGATGCCGCGCCGAGCGCGGCCAACATCCCGCCGACGGACACCCGGGCGTACCCGCCCAGCTTCCGGGCGAGGATCGTCGCGCCGAATATGAGGAGCGGCCAGACGAGATAGAACTGCTCCTCGACCGCGAGCGACCAGTAGTGCTGAACCGGCGACGCGGTGTGGACGGCGAGATAGTTCGTTTGCAGAACCGCGAAGCGGTAGTTCGCCACGTACAACGCGGCCGACGCCGCGTCCTTCATCACGTCGCGCGCCTGCAGAGGCGACAGGACGATCGCCGAGACCAATACGGTGACTGCGAGCACCACCGCGGACGCGGGTAGCAATCGCCGGATCCGCCGGCCGTAGAACGCGCTGAACGACACCCGCCCGGATCGGTCGAGCTCCTCCCACAGCAATCCGGTGATGAGGAAGCCGGAGATGACGAAGAAGACGTCGACCCCGACGTACCCGCCACCGGTGAGACCGAGTCCGGCGTGGTACAGCACCACCGCGAGAACCGCGACGCCGCGGAGTCCTTCGATGTCTCCCCGGAAGCGCTTCGAAGGGGAGTGGCGCTGAGTGCGCGCGGCGGCACCGCTTCGGGATGTACGTCGGTGGATCAGTGCTCGCGCGCCTCGCAGCCCATGTGACGGTCACCGCTTGTCGCAACGCGACCGGCCTGTCACGGATTCGCCGTCACCGCGGAAGTGATCCGGGCAGCGTATTCGACCGCGTCCGAGCGGAGCGGACGCGCGGGTCGCCGGAGCGTCAGGCGCCCTTCGCCGTCTCCCCGCGTCGAATCTGTAGCGTCGGAAGCAGGGCGACGGTCGGACGGCGAGCGAGGGCTTCCGGGTCGGACCGGAAATGGCGCCGCGACTCCAGCTGTCGCCGGGCGACCGGATCGAGGAGCGAGTTGTGGCCGTCGATGATGACGAGTCGCGCTTCGCGGGCGGCGTCCGGAGCCGGATCGGCCTGCGGAAGGCTCTCCTGTTTGACGACGTGGCGCGCGGCCGAGGTGCTCATCGCGGCCCGGGCCGCGGCGAACATGGTGATCGAGTCACGCGTGCTTCGTGACCGGTGATGGACGACCCCTGCGCCCGCGATCAGCACCGCCACTCCCGTCACGAGAAAACCCATGGGCATCTGCCGTCTCCAGGTCGGTTCCCGCACCCGAAACTGCCTGCGTCTCGTGCGCGCCCGTCCCGTCGTGCACAGCCGCGCGCCTCGACGTACCGCCACCGGCGGCATCGCTAAACCCCTGAGCTGGCCCAACCCACTCTCGACGGACAGGTTGTCCGGCGCTCGGCAGAGTCGCGGAGCGCTCCAGGATTACGCGGCCGAGCGCTCCAGGATGTGGACCCCGCACGCGGAGCCGAGACCGATGACATGGGCGAGCCCGACGCGCGCGTTCTCGATCTGGCGGTCGCCGGCCTCCCCGCGCAGGTGGTGACAGATCTCCCAGATGTTCGCGATGCCCGTCGCCGCGATCGGATGACCCTTCGACTCGAGGCCGCCCGAGACGTTGACCGGCATCCTGCCGTCGCGCCAGGTCGCGCCGGACCGGAAGTAGTCGGCCGCGCCGCCTTCTTCACAGAGCCCGAGGTTGTCGTAGTGGACGAGCTCGGCGGTTGCGAAGCAGTCGTGGAGCTCGACCAGGTCGAGGTCGTCGGGGCCGACGCCCGCGCTCTCGTACGCCTGCTTCGCGGCGTTGCGCGTGAGCGTGTTCACGTTCGGGAGGATCTGGCATGCCTCTTCCCACGGGTCGGTCGTGAGCACCGATGCCGAGATCTTCACCGCGCGCTTCTGCTGCGCGAGGGGCATCGACTTGAGCTTTGCGTTGCTCACGACGACCGCGGCGGCCGCGCCGTCGCAGTTCGCCGAGCACATCGGCCGGGTGTTGGGGTAGGCGATCATGACGTCGTTCATGATCTCTTCGAGCGTGAAGCGTTTCTGGTAGCTCGCGAGCGGGTTGAGCGTGGAATGCGCGTGGTTCTTCTCGGAGATCTTGGCGAAGAGCTCGAAGTCGACGCCGCCGTACTTGTGCCCGTACTCCATCCCGATTTGCGCGAAGACTCCCGGCATCGTCTCGGTGCCGATGCGCCCGTCGACGGGCGCAACCGCGCCGTAACGACCACGGGGCGTCCACTCGTCGGAGTCCTTGCCACGCGCACCGCCGGCGAGAAGCCCGGCTCCGGCGAGCTTCTCCACGCCGACCGCGAGACCCGCGTCGCACTCGCCGGCCTTTACCGCCATGATCGCGGTGCGCAGCGCGGTCGCGCCGGTCGCGCACGCGTTGGCCACGTTGTACACGGGGATGCCGGTTTGGCCCATCTGCTTCTGGATCATCTGGCCGATGCTCCCGGGGCCGCCCATGAGATTTCCGGCCGCGAGGATGCCCATGTCGCGCATCGTCACCCCGCCGTCGGCGAGCGCACCCATTCCGGCTTCGCATGCGAGGTCGACGGTGTCCTTGTCGGGGTGCTTGCCGAATTTCGTCATGTGGATCCCGAGGATCCAGACGTCGTCAGCCATTGCGCGCTCCTTTAGTGATCGGTCGAGTCCGGCTTGCGTCGCTCACCGTTCGGCTACCCCCGGGTCTCGTTCCAGCGGCTCGAAGCCGAACCCGATGGCCTCGGTGCCCGCGGCATCGACCCCAACCGGCTGTGTCGCGAGCCGGACTTTCATCCCGACGTGGACGTGGTCGGCGTCGGGCTCGATGTTGACGACATTGGCGCGCACGCTCGTCCCGCCGCAGTCGATCACGCCGGCGACGAACGGCACCGGGATGCCGGGCGCGGCGAGGGACACGATGGTGAAGGCGCGCAGCTCGCCCGTGGTCGCGACGCTCGCGTCGCGGAACTCGGTGGCGAAGCAATTCGCGCACGCGTTGCGGTGGTCGAAATAGCGGGCGCCGCAGGCTGTGCATTCGTGGGCGACGAGGTGCGGCTCCGGCGAAAGGGCCAGGTAGTCGACCAACGGGATCTGTTGCGGCATCTGATTGCCCCCAAGACGACGAGTACGGGTCACTGCTTACCAGCCACGACTCGGTTCACGACAACCCGACCGGCCGGTTGACGGCGGGCCGCCGGCGTGGTCGTGATCGCCCCTTCGGGTGATGCCGCCGGCCCAGCCGCCACGCCGTCGTCATGCGATCGTTACCCGCGCGTTGTTTCATCCCGAGGCGGGTGGTGCTGGGCTTGCGCGGCCGCGGGTCGTCGCATGAGGAGATCGGAAGCGACTTCCGAGGCCGCGCGCGTCACGAGCACAGAGGGTGTGCCATGGCACCGATGCAGAAGCGGGTTGTTCCAACCCCCGTCGCTTCCGGCGTGGTCCAGGGCTGGCGGCCCGACCCGTTCGGCCGGTACGAGGAGCGCTACTTCTCCGCGGGCAATCCGACGGCGCTCGTGCGGTCCGGCCGCGTCGAGACCCGCGACGAGCCGACGGTTTCCGCGCGCCCGACGTCGCCGGCGCCGCCGATCGTCCCGAAGCGTCCGGTCAGCAGGCGTCCGCGCATCTATGTCCGGCGCGTCCACCGCACTCGCGCGGCCATGGTGCTCGTCGCCACTCTGGTCACGTTGGTACTCGGGTGGGAGCTGTTCGTCTCCTCGGCGCGCGCCGGTCTGTTCGGCATCGTCGACTTCATGTTCATCGGCGCATTGTTGACGGTGCTGGTCCGCATGTCGCGCGGCTCGCCGCGCCGGGGCCCCCTCCCGGCCTTCGCGCGAACAGCACCTCGACGACGCGCCCCTAGTTGTAATGCGGCGCCGCTACCCGTACGTGCGAGCCGGACGCATGATCGCGCCGATCAGCCAGAGGAACGGCAGGAAGATGCCGAAGATGAACAACAGGACGTGCCCGTTCCTGATCGTGAGCACGCCCAGCGTGACGAGGAGCACGAGGTAGAGCACTCCGCCGCCGAAGATCCATCCCATCTGTGCTCCTCGGTGAAACTTCGCCGCGTCCGGCCCGTGCGGTGCGCGGACCTACTTGAGCTCCTTGGCCGTTTGCTTCACGGCATCGTCGATGTCTTTGACGTCGACGTCGAGTTGCTTCACGACGCTCTTTTCGGCCTTCAGGTTGGCCTTGCGCACCGCGTCCTCGACCTTGGATTCACCGATCACGAGGAGGCACGCCTCGCCTTCGTCGATGAACTCGCCGAGGTCTTTGACATCCGACCTCGACATTCCCTTCCAGAGGTGCCCGCCGACTCCGCCGACCGCCGCGCCGATTGCCGCAGAACCGAGTAGCGAGGGTGGGAACAACAGACCGACGACTGCACCGACCGCGACACCGCCCCACGCGCCCTTGCGCGTCGACGTCTCGTCCTTGTTCACGTGCACCTTGCCGTTGTCGTCCTTGGTGATGACCGCGGCGTCATAGCCGCCGATCATTCCCTCCCAGTGCAGATCCTTCACGAGGTCGTAGTCGCCTTGTGCGACGTCCTCGTTCGGGTACCGACCCATGTATATGAACACTGACTCCGGCTTGGCCACGCCGGCCCCCTCTCGTCGAGCCGGACTCCGGCTCATCGCGATTTCCCTTTCCCGACAGGTTGGCAGGGACCGATCACCCGCGGCTTCACTCGCCGCGGGTGATCGGGGTGGCCGGCGGCGCGAGCTTTGGCAACCGTGCGCGTCCGTCGGGCGGAGCTTCGGGTGCGGACCGGGTGCAACTACCGTCGAGGCGGGGAGCGAGCTCACGGAGCAGCGCTGTCGCGCCCGCCGGCCCCGGCCGGTCACTACTCCCGATGTGCAACTCCCGATGTGCAACTCCCGAGGTGAGCATGAGGATCGAAGCGATCCGTGGCGACATCACCGTCGAACCGGTCGATGCACTGGTCAATGCCGCGAACAACGCCCTCGCGCGCGGCGCCGGCGTGTGCGGCGCCATATTCGCCGCCGCCGGGCCCGAGCTCGACCGCGCGTGCGCGGAGATCGGCGGCTGTGCGACGGGCGACGCGGTGTTGACCTCCGGCTTCGGGCTGCGCGCCCGGTGGATCGTGCACACGGTCGGCCCGGTCTGGCACGGCGGCGATCGCGGCGAACCGGAGCTGCTCGCCTCGTGCTACCGGCGATCGATCGAGGTTGCACGGGCGGCCGGCGCGGCATCGATCGCGTTCCCCGCGATATCGACGGGTATCTACGGGTATCCATCCCGTGACGCGGCGCGGATCGCGGTCGCCACGGTGCGGGCGGCCGGCGCCGGCGCATTCGACCTGGTTCGGCTGGTGGCTTTCGACGAGGCGACCTTGCAGATCTACCGGGAGCTTCTCGCCGAGCCCGGATGCGACTGAGCGCGTAGGTACCCCCGCAGGCAGGACGGCGCGAATAGGTATTGCCGCGCGCGCATCTAAGGCGAATTCCGGATGTGGCGGACTGTCATCGGGTGCATCGTCACGGTCGAGGTCGAGCGGCCTCGATGAACCACCTCGGGGCTCACCTCGTACGCAGGAAGCCCCATACGCAAGAAGAAGGAGGAATGATGGCAGCGACTTCTGCTTTGCCGTCGACGATCGTCACCCGTTCGCGGTGGACCGTGCAGCACCTCGTGGTGCTGGCCGTCGCGGTCATTGCACTTTCGGTGGCGACCTTTGCGGCCGGACGAGCGAGCGTGGACGTGCACCACGCGCCTGCCGTGACCCCGGCTCCCGCGGTCGCCGCACATCCGTTGGACCCGTCGGCATTCCGCTGCCGCATCGGTCGTCCCTGCTGAAAGGGGAATTGCGTGCCGTTGTTCATGGACGTCCACGAGAAGGTCGAGGGCTTGACCGCAGAAGCGGTCGCCGGCGCCCACAGTCGTGATCTCGAAGTGCAGGAGGCGTACAACGTCCGGTACCTGCGCTACTGGTTCGACTCGTCGACCGGGCGTGTGTTCTGCCTGGTCGAGGCGCCCGACGCCGAAGCCGCCTGCGCAGTGCACCGGGAGGCGCACGGCCTGGTCGCGGACTCGATCACCGAGGTGCAGGAGGGCGAGTGAGCGCCCCGTTGTGGGACACTTCCGCGGTGCGCGAGGAGTCGCCGACCGAGACCTTCGCCGGGCGGGAGGCCGAACTCGACGCGCTGTGCGGTGCGGTCGACTCCCTCGATGTCACCGGGGCGCGGACGATCCTGATCGGCGGCGAGGCCGGAATCGGCAAGACGCGACTGGTCGAGGAGCTACGGGTTCGGGCCCGCGCCGCCGGAGCGACCGTCGCTTTCGGCGTGTGCAGTCCCGCCGAGGGCGGCGGCCTTCCGTATGCCCCGATCGTGGGTGTCCTGCGCGACCTCGCTCGCCAGATCGACGAACCGGCCGGGATAGCCGTGCTCGCGCCGGCGCGGCGCCGGCTCGGCCTCTTCGATTCGCCGGTCGCCGAAGGCGGCCTCGACGATCCGGCTGTGTCGACCAAGACACAGTTGTTCGAAACCCTGTTGACGTGTTTCAACGCGCTCGCCGAGCGCTCGCGACTGGTGATCATGCTCGAGGACCTGCACTGGGCCGACTCGACGAGCATCGAGGCGATCGACTTCATGGCGCGCAATCTTGGTGAGAGCCCGATGCTGCTCATTGCGACCTACCGCCAAGAGGAGCTCGGTCGAGACGAGAAGTTGCGGCGCACCGTTGCCGAGCTCGGGCGGCATCGAGCGGTCTCGCAGCTCGAGCTCACGGGACTCGATCGAGAGGCCACGGCAGTGGTGATGGCCGGCGTGCTCGGCCGCCGGCCGGAGTGGGCCTTGCTGGACGCAGTCTTCGCGCGTTGCGAGGGCAACCCGTTCTTCGCCGAAGAGCTGACCGCGGCGCGCGACGCGGCTGCGCTCCCGATCGTGCTGCGCAACGTGATCATGCTGCGCCTCGACCGCCTCTTGCCCGCAGCGCGACACGCCGCGGCGGTCGTCGCAGCCGCCGGAGGGTCCATCGATCATCGCCTGCTCGCCGCGACGTGCGATCTCGACGACGACACGCTCGAGGTCGCAATTGCCGAAGCCGTCGAGCTGCGGGTCCTCGCCGTCGAGGAGCGATCCCGCTACCGGTTCCGGCACGCGTTGCAACGCGACGCGGTCGACGACGCGCTCCTCCCGGGTGAACGGGCCCGCTTGCATCGCAAGCTGGCCGTTGGGCTCACGAACAACCCCGAGTACGGCGCGGCCGGACCGGGATACTTCGCGCTCGAGCTGGCGGAGCACTGGTGGGAAGCCAACGAGTGGGCCGAGGCGCTGACGGCCTCGATCCGCGCCGGCGACGCGATGGCCGCGCTACTGGCGATGCCGGAGGCCTTCGCGAACTACGAGCGCGCCATCTCGGCGCACGAACGACTCGACGAAGCCGAGAGGCTGTCCACGAACGATGCGGTCGAGCTGTGGTTGAAGGCGGCGGACGCGGCGTTCATCATCGGCGAGCCCGACCGATCGGTCGAGCTCGCAAATCGCGCGCTCGCGGAGATCGACGAGAGGAATTCACCGGCTCGGGCCGCGGTTGCCTACCGGTTGCTCGGTCGCAGTTGCTGGGCCACGGGCGACCCCGATGCCGCTTTCGACGCGTTCCGGCGCGCGCGCGAGCTCCTGCCCTCGGATCCGCCGTCGATCGAGCTTGCCGGAGTGCTCGCGGAGGAGGCTCGCAGCTTCTTGCTCATCGCGCACTCCCGTGAGGCCGCGGCGCGCAGCCGCGAGGCGATCACTGTCGCGCGAACCCTGGGCGCGCGGGC
>Ga0335083_10003082_pt1 | contig 21720 bp, 20 predicted proteins | sample Lox_Sample_42_FD_206716 | JGI IMG/M metagenome (GOLD analysis project Ga0335083, IMG submission 206716) | Soil microbial communities from Loxahatchee National Wildlife Refuge, Florida, United States - Lox_Sample_4.2 | ecosystem: Environmental > Terrestrial > Soil > Wetlands | place: USA...
GCGGCTAAAAACCCTCTTCCCCATTCACATGGGGAAGTGCCTCCGTCATACGGAGGCGATGGGGTCATGAGCCCCAAACGAGATTTCGCGTGTGGCTCATGACCCCTCCGCCCCTTCGGGGCACCTCCCCATTTGAATGGGGACTATCCGGTTGACGTACCAGCCCGCTAGGGATAGATCAAGCCCAGCGTGACAGGTCGGCCTTCCGGGTTCCCTCCCCGGGTAGGAACATTTGAATGAGGAAAGACTCAAAAGGGTAATCGAAATCGTCAGTGCTGGTGCAAGGGCGTCCAGCGCTGATTGCGTTACCTGCCTATATTTTCCCACGGCCTTTTTCGTAGATGTACTTGGAGAAGGCGTTGGCGTCGTGAGCACTGCCGCGCGCTGCGCAATACCGGGCGAACTCGTCCGCATAAGCTTTGACAAAGACGATCTTTCCTCCCCCTTCGGAGTAGAGAGCGACCTGATTCTGTCTGCCCTGCCACCAGAGATTGAAGGTATTGGGAAATTCATTGCCCGGAAGACGGAAGAAGGCGGCGTAATCCTTCTCCGTGATATCGGCGAGGTAAGTAGGCTCCATATCGAAATCACTCCCGAGATGATTGAGGCTGGTGCTAGGATTTTGTCGGAGTGTCCTTCGGCTTTTTTTGAGCCAGAGGGGATTGTTGCGGAGGTGTACTCTGCAATGCGTCGGCTAGAGACTTTCTCACAAGCTCAGATCCGACCCACTCGCCATGGTGCTGATCAATCAGGCCGCACAGAACGCTAACCGCAATCACAAATTGGCAGCGTTCTAAATGTTCTGGATAGCGCTCTCTTACGTCTTCGAGATTTACACTCTGTAAGATACTCAAAGAGACCAAAGAAGATTTGATATCGGGGTGATTGAACGTGAAACCATCAGAAGAATGGGCGAATGCGTTTCTCATTACGCGAATGACGCCAATGTCCTTACGTAGATCATCGGGGATGATGCCGAGCGCATAAGCCATGCGCGTGCGAGAAGCCAAGCCAGACAAGGGAGCCTGATCGTCTTCGAAAATAATAGCGCGCGTGTCGGGAAGGCGCGCAGGCATGAGATGCTTCGAGATAGCATTGCGCAATGCGTCTTCTAAATAAACGGCCCCCACTATTGCCAAAGTTCTGTCGTGGCTGGCGTTTGTGTCGGCAGACGCAAGCTCCGAAAGAACGTCGAATACTGCGCCACTTGCACGTTTCTTGATGAGTGCATAGAGCGCCTTACTTAGCTTATCGCTCATGGTATCCTCCCCCGATGACACCCAAGTCCCAGGAATCGGACACAAAATCTCCCACGGCGCAACGCGATGCTTTGCTGTTGCGACTGCTCAAGACGCCGCCCCAGCCGCGCCCGCATAGGGAGCGCAAGCCAAAGCCCGCGAAGAAGAAATCAGCGAAGTAGTCTAGCGAGCATGCGGCGCAACCGCCGCATATCGCTGCCCTTAATCAGGCTGTCGATACGTCAGGCGCTTGCCTTGGCCCGCTGCGAGCAGAGCGGCGGCGCGCTCCGCATCAGTCAGGTGGCGAGTGTTCGCCCTGAAATCGAATTCGCTGAGATAGCGCGGCAGATGGGCTTCGCTGATGTTGTGGAACGTGCCATAGACGCCACGCTTAAGCAGGGCGAATGACGACTCCACCGTGTTCGTATGGTCGATACCGTTGTCCTTCACGTATTCGCCAGCGGTGTGATTGACCTTGGCGTGTGAGGCGAACTCCTTGCCCGTGTGGAGGTAGACGCCGCTCTCGTCCGTCACCAGACGCGACTTAGCATTGATGTGCTTGACGAGTACCGGACGCAGCGACTTGCCGGTCACGTTCGCGATATGGAAACTCCGCGTCGTGCCGTCACGCTCTACCAGAGAGACAACCGGCATCTTGCCGATATTGCCGCGACCGGCCTTCAGCTTCTTGCTGGCGTGTTTGTTCTTCTCTTTGCCGCCGATGTATGTCTCGTCTACTTCGACGATCCTGCCTTCGCCGCCAATCGGTCGCTCCTCCTTGTCGTCAGCAGCCTCGCGCAGACGATGGAACAAGAACCACGCGGTTTCGTAGTTCGTGCCGATCATCCGTTGCAGTTGCAGGGCACTAAAGCCCTTCTTGCTCGACGCCATGAGTTGCGCGGCCAGTATCCACGTCGTCAGGGGGACATGGCTGCGCTCGTAGATGGTGCCCACGGTCACGGTGAAGGGCTTGCGGCAGTCCTTGCACTTGTGGACACCCGGCCGCGTGCTCTTGCCCTGCAGCTTGGTGATACGGTCGCCCATGACGCCGCAGCGCGGGCAGACCGGACCCTGCGGCCAGAGCAGGCTTTCCAGATGCTCGCGGGCTTTCGCTTCGTCGTGATAGATGGGGCTGCGGAGATCGACTTTGGCCATGACTGCTTTCCTTCCGATGAAGGAAAACTACATCATGAGCCGTGGTACGTCAACCGGATAGTCCCCATTTGAATGGGGAGGGGGAGTTCCTTAAGTTGACCCTATGAGTTCGCAAATCGCGATCAAGCGGCTGGGCTTCTTCACCCGCCTGCTCGACGAAGCCACGGCTGCCGAGCGCTACCGGCTGGCGCTGGCGCAGATCCAGCAAGCCGAGCGGTGCGGCTACGATTCCGCGTGGATCGCGCAGCATCATTTCCACGAAGCCGAGGGCGGCCTGCCCGCGCCCTTCGTGTTCCTGACGCATGCTGCTGCCCATACCAGGCGCATTCGGCTGGGGACCGGCATCGTCACGCTCCCTCTGGAGATGGGCATTCGCGTCGCCGAGGACGCCGCCGTCCTCGACCTGGTATGCGATCACCGGCTCGAGGTGGGCGTGGGTCCCGGCGGCAACCTCACGGCCTTCACGGCTTTCGGTCTCGACAGCAACGACCGCCACAAGCTGATGCACGACAACCTCGAGACCATGCGCATGGCCTGGTCGGGCGGCACGCTGGCGGGCGGCGACAAGCTCTATCCCGCGAGCCCCACGCTCGTGGACCGAATCTGGCAGGCGACCTTCTCGGTCGAGGGCGCGCGCCGCGCGGGACAGGCCGGCGACGGGCTGATGCTGTCGCGCACGCAGCCGCGTGCGGCGGACAGGCCGAACGCCACGCTGGCCGACATCCAGGACCCGATGATCGATGCCTATCTCGAAGCCCTGCCGAAGGGTCGCACACCCCGCATCCTCGCCTCGCGCACGGTCTTCGTGGCGGACGACAGCGCCGAGGCGCTGCGGCTCGCGGAAATCGGCGCCAGGCGGATGCGCCACCGGTTGGCGGCAACGGGCGATCTCTCGTCAGGCAGCCTGGTCGGCGACCTGATCGCGCGCTTCGACATCCATATGGGTACGCCCGAGGAAGTCGCGGCCTCCCTGCTGGCCGACGACACCTTGAAGCGCGCGACGGACATGACCATCCAGAGCCATTCGATCGATCCGCCGCATCCCTACATCCTGCGCTCGATCGAGCTGATGGCCGAGAAGGTGGCCCCGGCGCTCGGCTGGGCACCCAATCGAGACACGAGTGCGAGGCGCGTGGCATGACCGATGTGATCGGCAAACTGGCCGGCATCGCGCCGGGCTCGCCGCTCGACAGAGCGCGCGACAACCGCCCGGAGGCGCGCAAGCACGCCCAGGCGAGTTACGACGCGCTGTTCTCGCCCAAGGACTTCGGCGGCTTCCCGCTCGTCGAACGCTGCGCCGTCGCTTCCTTCGTTGCCGCCCTGCACGGCCAGCCCGAAACGGCGGATCACTACAAGCAGAAGCTGGTCGCGGCGGGCGCCTCTCCGGATCTTGCCGTCGCCGTCGCGGGCGAGGCCATGGAGGCCCATACGCACGGTCCCTACGGCCACTATCCGGCCGGTCCGCTCACGCTCGAGGATCATGCGGGCCTGAGCTACGCCGTGGCGCCGACGCCGCGCCGCATGATGGGCAACCGGCTTGCCGCCGCGCTGGAGCACACGCACATGCTGGTCTTCCATCCGCGCGACGCGGCGCCGCCCTCGCTGCAGGCGCTGCTCGATGCCGGCTGGTCGACCACCGACATCGTGACCCTCTCCCAGCTCGTTTCCTTCCTGGCCTTCCAGATCCGCGTCGTGGCGGGTCTCAAGGTGCTGAACGCGAGGCCCGCATGACCGCCAAGACCCTCACCCCGCCGCCGCACACCGAGCCCAAGGTCTTCACGCGCGACCAGCTCGACTGGCTGCCCTGGATCGAGCCGCTGGCCGAGTCCGATCTCACGCCGCGCCACAAGGAGGCGCTGATCGACGCGGCGCGCGCCAAGTCGGACTATTTCCGCCTGCTGGCGCGCGATCCCGACATCCTCGAGTCGCGCACCCGCACCGACAAGGACATCTTCTACAATCCGCAGGCGGGCGCGCCGCGCGCCGACCGCGAGCTCGCCGCCGCCGCGACCTCGCGCCTGAACGGCTGCATCTACTGCGCCTCGGTCCATGCCCGTCACGCCGCGGTCTATTCCAAGCGCGAGGCCGATGTGCAGAAGCTGCTCGACGAAGGCGTCAGCGCCGACCTCGATCCGCGCTGGAACGCCATCGTCGCGGCTTCGGTCGCGCTGACCTCGATCCCGCTCGACTTCGGCCCGGAGCATATCGATCGCCTGCGCTCGGCCGGCCTCGACGATCTCGCCATCGTCGACGTGATCAACGCCGCCTCGTTCTTCAACTGGGCGAACCGCCTGATGCTGTCGCTCGGTGAGCCGGCGGTGCAGAAGTAACTGTCGTCCTGAGGCGAAGCCGAAGGACCTGGCAGATCGACCAAAGGCCCTGTTGAAGCGCTAGATCCTTCTGGGCGTTTCGCGCCAAGCGCGAAAGCGCCTATGCGCTCAGGATGACAGTCAGGCCGCGAGCTTCACGCCGGCTCGCGCGTCTTCTTTAATCATATCCGCGCCTTTCTCGGCCACCATGATGGTGGGGGCGTTGGTGTTGCCCGAGGGCACGGTCGGCATGATCGAGGCGTCGATCACGCGCAAGCCGGCGATGCCGCGCACGCGCAGCCGATCGTCGACCACGGCCATCGGGTCGCTGCCCATCTTGCAGGTGCCGATGACGTGATAGGTCGTCTGGCCGTTGCCACGGGCGAATGAGAGCCATTCGTCGTAGCTCTGCACCTTGTCGCCGGGATTGTTCTCGAAGGCGATGTATTTCGACAGCGAGGGATGCGAGACGATCCGGCGCGCGATCTGCATGCCCGCGACCGTGGCGTCGCGGTCGGTCTGGGCCGACAGGAAGTTCGGGCGGATGGCGGGCTCCGCGCCCGGCGTGCCTGACTTGATGTGGATCGAGCCGCGCGAATCGGGGCGGCACTGGCCGATCACCACCGTCATGCCGGGCTCGCGTTCGAGCAGGCGTTTCTGCGCCGAATCGTAGCTCGCATGCGCCATGTGGAATTGCATGTCGGGCGTCTCGAGGCCCGGCCGCGTGCGCACGAAGCCGAACACCACGCCGGCGGTCAGGCTGAGCGCACCCTTGCCTGTGGCGTAGTACTTCAGCACCTCCTTCACGAGGTTGAGGCCGCGCGTCTCCTGGTTGAGCGTCGAGACGCCGGGCTTGCAGCGCCAGTTCATGCGCGGCGCGAAATGGTCGCCGTAATTCTCGCCGACGCCCCTGAGCTCGTGCTTCACCTCGATGCCGTACTTGCGCAGCAGCTCGGGCTGGCCGATGCCGGAATGCTCCAGCACGCCCGGCGACTGCACGGCGCCGCAGCTCACGATCACCTCGCGGCCCGAACGCGCCTCGCGCTTCTGGCCGCCGACCGTGTAGGCGACGCCGACGCAGCGCTTGCCCTCGAGGATCAGGTTCTGCACCAGCGCATCGGTCTCGATCCTGAGATTGGGCCGGCCGCGGGCCGAGTCGATGAAGGCGCGCGCGGCCGACCAGCGCTTGCCGTTCTTCATCGTCACCTGGAAGTAGCCGAAGCCTTCCTGGTCGCCGTTGTTGTAGTCGTGATTGCGCGGAAAGCCGCTCGCTTCTGCGGCGTCGATGAAGGCATCGCACAGCTCATGGGTGCCGCTCATATGCGCCACGTTCAGCAGGCCGCCCTTGCCGCGGCTGTCGTCGCTCTGGCCCTCGAAATGCTCGGACTTCTTGAAGTAGGGCAGGATCTGCTCGTAGGACCAGCCGCGATTGCCGAGCTGGCCCCAGGTGTCGTAGTCGAGCGGCTGGCCGCGCACATACAGCATGCCGTTGATGGACGAAGAGCCGCCCAAGGTCTTGCCGCGCGGGCACGGGATGCGGCGGTTGGCCATCCCCTCCTCCGCCTCCATCTCGAAGTTCCAGTTGAAGGTCTTGTGGTTCAGGAGCTTGGTGAAGCCGGCGGGAATGTCGATCCACATCGACTTGTCGGCCGGACCCGCCTCGAGCAGCAGCACCTTGGTGCCGGCATCCTCGCTCAGGCGATGGGCCAGCACGCAGCCCGCCGAGCCGCCGCCCACGATGATGTAATCCCACTCAGCCATTCTTGTTTCGCTCCCTCGACTCCATGGCCCCAAGGTAGCCGAGGGGTCTCATTTCGCCAGACATAAAAAATTTTTCGACCTCGCCACGCGGGACGGCAGCTTCCCGTTAAAAAACGGGAAATTTAACGGGACGGGTCCGGCGAGCGGCACTTTTGCGGGGCTGGAAACAGTCGATCAGCCGCCGACAAACGGCTCGCTGATCAACGGTCATTTTGCACGGACGCCGGCGAAAGTCAATCTTAAATGGACTTCGCCAGCAGTTCGGGCCGGGGGCTGAAGTTGAAGCCCAGCGGCACGGTTCCGTCCGCGCCGGGTGGGATCAGGGACTCGATCCTCTTCCGCTGCACCTCGGGCCATTGCGCGAGAGCCAGGCCGGACGAGCCATTGCCCCAGTCGCGCCGAAAGATCGTCTCGATCCGCGCCCGCATCTCTGCCGGCAGGGCCGCATAGTTCGGATTGTAACAGAGGCTGAGCATGGTCCGATGCTCGCCCGAGCCGTTGGCGTAAGTGCTGTGCAGCAGGCGCGTGTCGGCCACAACGATGTCGCCCACCCGGACCGGCACGGCGTGCTCGCCGTCGCACGACCGGTAGAGCGGATGATCCGGATCGTCGACGCGGGCCATCGCCTGATGGTCGGTCGGGAGACGGTCATGGATCGGGTGATGGCGGCGATGACTGCCGGGGATCACGCGCAGGCAGCCATTGGCGGGCGACGTCTCCGACAGGTAGGTCATCACGTTCACCTGCCCGATGCGATCGGTGTACGAGCCGACATCGTCCCAACCCCACCAGTCCTGATGCCAATGCAGGCTCGGCGCGCCGGGTGGCTTGCTGAACACCGAGCCGCTGCAGAAGACGGCGCCCGGCAGGCCAAGCTCGTCGAGCAGCGCTATCACCACCGGATGGGCGATGATCTCCGCGAAGTCGGGAAAGTCCAGGACATCGATCAGGCTGCCCTGCGCCTTGAACATGGCGCGGTGCTTCTCGGTCGCGCTCTCCAGCGCCACGTCACACAGGCTGCCGACTTTTTCGAGCGTGGGCCGGTCGAAACGATTGCGGACGACACAGAAGCCTTGATCTCTCAGGTCTTGCTTGCATGTCTGCATCGCCAACCCCCGGATCGCTTCATCGCAGCGTAACCAATCGCCAGAGCAAGCGCCACGCGCGGCCGCACTCAGCGCAAATGGCAGGACACGAAATGCCCTGGCGCAGTCTCCCGCAGCAACGGAGTCTCGACCTTGCAACGTGCCACGGCATAGGGGCAACGCGTATGGAAGTGGCAGCCGGCGGGCGGATTGACGGGACTGGGAACGTCTCCCTGAAGGACCCGCTTCTGGCGCTTCACCGAGGGATCGGGCACGGGCACGGCCGACAGGAGCGCCTCGGTGTAGGGGTGCTGCGGGCTCTTGAAAATGGCCCTGGTGTCGGCGTGCTCGACGATGCGGCCGAGATACATCACCGCGATGCGATGCGAGATGTGCTCGACCACCGCGAGATTGTGGCTGATGAAGAGATAGCTGAGCTTGCGCTCACGCTGCAGATCCTGCAGCAGGTTGATGACCTGTGCCTGGATCGAGACGTCGAGCGCCGATACCGGCTCGTCGCCCACGATCAGCTTCGGACCCAGCGCCAGCGCGCGCGCGATGCCGATGCGCTGGCGCTGGCCGCCCGAGAACTGGTGCGGGTAGTTGGCCATCTGCGCCGCCCTGAGGCCGACACGCTCGAACAGCGCTGCCACCCGCTCGCGGCGCTCCCTGGCGTTGGCCACGCCATGCACGAAGAGCGGCTCGCCCACGATGGCGCCCGCCGTCATGCGCGGATTGAGCGAGCTGAACGGGTCCTGGAAGACGATCTGCATCTGCTGGCGGTAGGGCCGGAGCGCCTTTCGGGGAAGATGGGTGATGTCCTGGCCCAGCATCTTCACACTGCCGGCCGTGGGCTCGATCAGGCGCAGGATGGCCCGGCCGGCCGTCGACTTGCCGCAGCCCGATTCGCCCACCAGGCCCAGCGTCTCGCCCTCGCCGATGGTGAAGCTCACGCCGTCGACGGCATAGACCTGCCCGACCGTGCGGCGAAGCAGGCCCTTCTTCACCGGGAAGTGCTTCTTGAGATCCTTGACCTCGAGGACGAAAGAACGCTCAGCCATGGCTGTGCCAGCAAGCCGCCCAATGGGCCGGCCGCTTCTCCTCATAGGCGGGTCGCTCGCGGCGGCAGAGATCGTCGGCCTTGGGGCAGCGCGGCGCGAAGGCACAGCCCGTCGGCAGAGCGAAGAGCGGCGGCACGATGCCCGGGATTTCCTGAAGCCGCTGGTCGTGACGCTTGTCGTCGCCGCGCATGATGTCGAGTCGCGGGATCGAGTTCATCAGGCCGACCGTGTAGGGATGCATCGGCCGGGCGAAGAGTTCGCCGACCTCCGCCTCCTCGACCTTGCGGCCGGCGTACATCACGATCACCCGCCGCGCCGTTTCGGCGACCACGCCGAGGTCGTGGGTGATCAGGATCACCGCGGCGCCGAACTCCTTCTGCAGCTCGAGGATTAGGTCGAGAATCTGCGCCTGGATGGTGACATCGAGCGCGGTGGTCGGCTCGTCCGCGATCAGCACCTTGGGATTGCAGGCGAGCGCCATGGCGATCATGGCGCGCTGGCGCATGCCGCCCGAGAGCTGATGCGGATATTCCTTGGCGCGCTGGCCGGGCTCGGGGATCTTCACCAGGTCGAGCATCTCGACGGCGCGCTTCAGCGCCGCCTTGCGGCCCATGTTGCGGTGAAGGATCAGCGCCTCGGCGATCTGCTTGCCGATCGTCATGACCGGGTTGAGCGAGGTCATCGGCTCCTGGAAGATCATCGAGATCTCGTTGCCGCGCACGCCGCGCATCTCCTGCTCGCTGAGCTTGAGCAGGTCGCGGCCGCCAAGCTTCACCGAGCCCGAGACGATGCGGCCCGGCGGATCGGGAATGAGCCGCATCAGCGACAGCGCCGTCATGCTCTTGCCGCAGCCCGATTCGCCCACGATGGCCAGCGTCTCGCCGGAGGCGACGCCGAAGGCCACCTCGTCGACCGCCCGAACGATGCCCTGACGCGTGTAGAACCAGGTGCCGAGATTCTCGACTTCGAGCAGTGCGGTCATGAACGCTGTCGCGGGTCGAGGATGTCTCTCAAGGCGTCGCCCAGCAGGTTGGTGCCGAAGACCGTGAGGCTGATGGCGACGCCCGGGAAGATCACCAGCCAGGGCGCGGTGCGCACATATTCGGCGGCGGATTCCGACAGCATGCGGCCCCAGGAGGGATGCGGCTCGGGCACGCCAAGGCCCAGGAACGACAGCGAGGCCTCGACCAGGATCGCCGAGCCGAGCTGCGCCGTCGCCAGCACGATCAGCGGGGCGAGCGTGTTGGGCAGGATGTGGCGCACGGCGATGCGCAGCTCGCCCATGCCGACGGCGCGGGCCGCCTCGACGAACGGCTGCTCGCGCAAGGAGAGCGTCGAGGAGCGCACGACGCGGGCCACGGTCGGCACCAGCGGAATGGCGATGGCGATGATGGTGTTGCGCAGCGAAGGCCCCAGCGAGGCGGCCATGATGATCGCCATCACCAGCAACGGCAGGGCCTGCATGATGTCGAGCAGGCGCTGCAGCAGGAGGTCGATCCAGCCGCCAAGATAGCCGCTCGTGAGCCCCACCGCGATGCCGATCAGGCAGCCCAGCCCCATGGCGCCGGCACCGACGGCGAGCGAGATGCGCGCGCCATGGACGATGCGGCTGTACATGTCGCGCCCCATGAAGTCGGCGCCCAGCCAGAAGGCACCGCCGGGGCGGGCCAGCGAGAACTTGGCGTTGGTCGCGGTCGGATCGACCGGCGCGATGATGTCGGCGAAGGCTGCCGTGAACAGGAAGAGGATCACGATGGCCGCGCCCACCGCGCCCAGCGGATAGCGGCGCGCGAAGAACAGCAGGCGGCTCCCCCAGCCTGTGACGTTGGCGCCGGCGCGGGAGAGGGCTGCTTCGTGGTCGATGACGGTCATATGCGGCCTCGGGGCTCAGTCCGCGAACTTGATGCGCGGGTCGAGGGCCATGTAGGCCATGTCGACCAGGAAGTTCATCGTGACCACCACGAAGGCGATCAGCATGACGAGGTTCTGCACGATCGGATAGTCGCGCCACAGGATGGCCTCGACCAGGAAGCGCGCGACGCCCGGAATGTTGAACACCGTCTCGGTGACGATCAGGCCGCCCACCAGGAACGCCGCCTCGATGCCAATGACAGTGACGACGGGCAACAGAGCATTGCGCAGCGCATGGTCGTAGTTGACCGATGCATTGGACGCGCCCTTGGAGCGGGCCGTGCGCACATAGTCCTGGCGCAGCACCTCGAGCATGGAGGAACGCGTGAGACGCATGATCAGCGCCGAGCTGCGGAAGCCCACGACGATCGCCGGCAGCGCCAGCATGCTCACCTGGTTGAGGAAGCCGCTGCGGTCGGAATCGTAGATCGGAATCTTGCCGAACCATTGCACCGAGGCCATCAGCACCAGCAGGCCGAGCCAGAAGGATGGGAACGAGAGCCCGCTCAGGCTGAAGACGCGCAACAAGTAGTCGAGGCCGGTATTTTGTCGGACGGCGCTCGCCACGCCGAGCGGCACGCCGATCAGGACAGCGAAGAAGATCGCCATGCCGGCGAGCTTGGCGCTGATCGGAATGCGCGGCCCGATCTCCTCCCAGGCCGGCCGTTCGGACACGTAGGCATAGCCCAGGTCGCCGTGCGCCAGCCCGTCGACCCATTGCCAGTATTGCTCCGCCAGCGGCCGGTCGAGGCCGAGCTCATGAACGATCCTGGCCTTGTCCTTCTCGTCGGAGATGCCGGAGGCATTGACCAGGATGTCGGCGATGTTGCCCGGCACCAGCCGCAGCATGACGAAGATCAGGATCGAGATCCCGATCAGGGTCACGGCCATCAGCAGCAGGCGCCGGACAAGATACGCTCCCATGGATTGCCCTTGCTCCCGCGCCTACTTGTCCAGCCAGAGGTCTTCGAAGCGCCAGTTGTTGTAGATGCTGTTCACCTGGAGGTTCACGCCCTTGAGATGCGGGTCCCAGCAGGTGTTGTCGACATTGTAGCCGATCATCGGGCGGGCCACGTCCTCGGCCAGCTTCTTCTCGATCTCCCAGACGATCTGCTTGCGCTTCTCCTGGTCGGGCTCGGCCGACTGCTGGTCGATCAGCTTGTCGACTTCCGGATTGTTGTAGCCGGTGTAGTTGCGCTCCGACTTCGAATAGTAGTTCTCGTAGAAGTTCACATCGGGATCGTCGACCGCGACACCCGTCAGGTTCATGCCGATCTGGTAGTCCTTCTTGGCGATCTTGTTGTACCAGACCGACGAATCGATCGGCTCGAGCTCGGCCTCGATGTAAACCTGCTTCAGCTGATCGATCAGGATCACCGCGGGGTCGCGGTAGATCGCGATGTTGCGGGTCGCCACCTTGATCTTGAGCGGCTTGTCGGGGCCGTAGCCCAGCTTCTTCATGATGGCCTGGCCTTCGGCGCGGCTCTTGGCGATGTCGGGCGAGTGGCCGGGCAGCGAGGCCAGCATCTCCTTGGGCATGCCCCACACGCCATAAGGAGGCGGCAGCATGGCGGCACCGTCGAGATTGTGGCCCTGGCTCAATATGTCGGAGAAGGCCTTCACGTCGAGCGTGTCGGTCAGCACCTTGCGGACGTCCGGATTGTTGAACGGCGGAGCGTCGCGATTGATCAGGATGTTGGAGCCGACATTGGTCGTCCGTCCCTCGCAGACCGCGTCCTTCTTCTGCTCCTGGACGTCCTTCAGCATCGGGAAGCTCACGTCCGAATCGAACGTCATGTCGAACTCGCCCGACTGGAAGCCCAGGGTGCGCGTGCCCCGGTTCGGCACGATCTTCATCTCGATGGCGTCGAGATAGGGGCGGCCCTTCTTCCAGTAGTCGGGGTTGCGCACCAGCTTGATCACTTCATTGCGCTTGAAGTCGACCATCTTGAAGGGTCCGGTGCCGATCGGCTTGGTGCGCATGATCCGGCCGTCGACATGGCAGGAATAGATCGGCGCGTAGCCCGACGCGAGCATCGACAGGAACGAGACCTGCGGGCGCTTCAGGTTGAACGTCACCTCGAAATCGCCGTTGGTCGTGATGTCCTTGAGGTTGATGTACCAGATCTTGCGCGGGCTCTTGCGGATGATGGTCGAGTTCTCGTCGAAGCCCGCGACCGCGTCGAACGTGCACTTCACGTCCTTGGCGGTGAACGGCGTGCCGTCGTGGAACTTCACGCCCTGGCGCAGCTTGAAGGTGAGCTTGGTCTTGCTGTCGTCCCACGACCAGCTCTCGGCCAGGTCGGGCACGATATGGTCCGGGCTGTTCTTCTTTTCCTTGGGATCGAACACAACGAGGTTGTTGAACACCGCCATGAACGGCTCGACGACCGAGATGGTTGATTCCTCGTGGATCGAGGCGCTGGGCGGATTCTCGCGGTGGGGAATACGCAACGTCCCGCCCGACTTCTGGGCGAGAGCGGGAGAAATGGCCGCCACCAGGGCAACAACCATCGCGGCCAGAAACGCCATTGCAACGCGCATTGAAAACTCCTCCCAGACAGACGCGACCCAGATTCATTGCCCAGACTTCTTGCCCGGACTTCTTGATTGTCCGCAGGCTAGCACACCTAGTGCAGCGGCCAAACCTCAAGGCGGCGCATCGGGTCGGGTCGAAGGGCCTTTCAATTCGATTTGATTGCCCTCGGGATCGTCGAAATAGACCGAGGGGCCGGTGCCCTCGGCCCCGAACCGCTCCACGGTTTCGCCCAGCGCGACGCCGAGCGACGACAAATGAGCCGCCATGGTCTCGCGGTCGAAGGGCGATATCCGGAAACAAAGATGATCCATGTTGCCGCCTGTCGCCGGACGGTCGCCCTGGACGAGGTCGAGCATCGAGGCGCCCGCCCGCATCTGCACGAGCTTCAGCCGGTCGAGCGTGCGCACGACCTTGAAGCCCAGCGCCTGCTCGTAGAAGCGAACCATGTCCGCGAGGTTTCGCACCCGCAGCACGACATGGTCGATCCGTTCGACATGGAAGGACATGGCGTCTAGCTTATCCCATCCATGAAGGGAGGGAACCCATGGCAACGGCAACCAATGCCGCCAAAGCGCGGCTGAAGAAGAACCAGCTGGCGGTTGGAATCGGCGTCCGGCTGGTGCGCAACGTCGACATCATCAAGGTGATGAAGGCCGCCGGCTTCGACTGGCTGTTCCTCGATCTCGAGCACGGCGTCATGTCGATCGAGACCGCGGCCGAGATCTGCGTCGCGGCCCAGGACTCCGGCATCGCGCCCATCGTGCGCGTGCCCTACGGCGAGCTCGCCATGGCGACGCGCCTGCTCGATGGCGGCGCGCTGGGCATCGTCATCCCGCACGTCGACACCGCCGAGGAGGCCAAGGAGATCGCCGATCGGCTGCGCTACCCGCCGTTCGGCCATCGCTCGGTGGGCGGCGGCCAGGCCGCGTTCGACTACGCGCCGATGAAGATGGGCGACTTCATCAAGAAGGCCAACGACAACACGCTAATCGTGGTGATGATCGAGACGCCCAAGGCCGTGCGCAACGCCGAGGCGATCGCCGCCGTCCCCGGCATCGACTCGCTGCTGGTGGGCTCGAGCGATCTCTCGGTCGAACTGGGCATTCCGGGCGAGAACGGTCACCAGAAGATCCAGGACGCCGTCGACAAGGTCGTGGCCGCCTGCAGGAAGCACAAGAAGTTCCCCGGCATGGGCGGCGCCTACAGCGAGGAGCTGCTCGGCCTCTATATCGGCAAGGGCATGAAGCTGCTGCTCGCCGGCAACGACCTGCCCATGCTCACGGGCGCCGCCCGCGCGCACCAGGCGAAGGTGCGGGCGATGGCGGGCGCCAAGCGGAAGAAGAAGTGACAGCAAAGCTGTCATCCTGAGCGCAGCGAAGGATCCTTGCCTTTTCTGCGCTGTGCGGGCTCTCGCGCCTCAGAAGGCGCTGCCGCCCGCCGGTAGCGCGTATGAACGCGCTACCTCTTCCCTTCGATCTCGATCTCGATCAGGTGCGGCTTGCCGGACGCGAAGGCAGCCGCGACCGCCTTCTGGATTTCGTCGGCCTTGCTCACGTAGGTGCCGGCGACGCCCATGCCCTTCGCCAGGTCGACGAAACCCATCACCGGACCGGTCAGGTCCATGTGCATGTAGGGCTTGTTGCTCTTCACGTCGAAGCGCGCGCGATAGGCGTCGATATTGTGCTTGAGCACGCGGTATTCGCGATTGGCCAGGATCACGAACACGATCGGCAGATCGTGGTGCGCCGCCGTCCATAGCGCCTGGATGGAATACATCGACGAGCCGTCGCCCGAGACGCAAAGGATCGGGCGCTTGTTCTGGGCCACCGCCACGCCCAGCGCGCCGGCCACGCCCTGGCCGATGCCGCCGCCGCGGCCCGAGTAATAGTCGCCCGGTCCCTTGAAGGTGAAGGCCTTGAAGAGATCGAGATTGGCCGTGATGGTCTCGTCGACCACGACGACATCGGCCGGCGAGCCGGCCTTGAGCTCGGCCATGCAGCGCGCCATCGAGGTCGGCGTGCGCGCCCAGGCCTTCTCCACCCGCGCCTTCTGCGCCGCATCCTCGGCCGCGCGCTGCGCTTTCATCGCCTCATTGCGTTTCGCGGCACCCTCGATCCTGGGCAGCGCCGCCTCGAGCGCTTCGAGTGCCGCGCCGACATCGGCCAGCACGCCGGCATCGACGGCGAAGTTGTAGGCGAGCCGCGACGCGCCGGCTTCGATCTGCAGCACCTTGCAGCCGGCGGGGAACGGCGAGCCGGGCGCGTACCACACTTCCTCGAAGAACGGTCCGCCCACCATCAGCACGCAATCGTTGCCGGCGAACTGCTTGGCCATGCCCGGTGCGTCGAAGGCGAGCGTGCCGCGATAGGCCGGATGATCGGTCGGGAACGAATTGCGCGCGCGCAGACCCTCGAACCACACGCTGGCGCCGAGCTTGTCGACCAGCTTGACGAGCGTGCCGTCCGCGCCGGCGCGCGCAATGTCGTCGCCCGCCACGAGGACCGGCGCCTTGGCTTCCGCCAGAAGCTTCGCCATCGCGGCGATGCCGGCCGGATCGGGCCGGCTTTTGTCATAGACGGTCGCAGGACTACCCGGCGCGATCTCGGTCTCCTGCTCCATCACGTTGATGGGCAGGGCCACGAACACCGGCCCCTTGGGCGCCTCGTTGGCGATCTTGAACGCGCGCTGCAGGATGGGACCCAGCTCGTCGGCGCTCTCGACCTGAACGCTCCACTTGGTCACCGGCCGCGCGATGGCTGCGAGGTCGTGGCCCAGCACGGGATCGCGCAGCCGCATGCGCGTGTCCTGCGCGCCGGCCGTCACCACCATGGGCGAGCTCTCCTTCAGCGCGCCGTAGATCATGCCGATGGCATTGCCCAGGCCCGGCGCCACATGCAGGTTCACGAAGGCGGTCTTGCCGCTCGCCTGGGCATAGAAGTTGGCGGCACCCGTGGCCACGCCCTCGTGCAGATGCACGATGTACTCGATCTGCGGATAGTCGAGCAGCGAATCGAGCAATGGGCTCTCGGTCGTGCCGGGATTGCCGAAGATGCGGTCGACGCCGTGGTTCAACAATGTCTGCAGGAAGACCTGACGGCCGCGCATTTCGCTATCTCCCTCAATTTTCTTGCTTGGTATCCGAAACCGATGGAGCCTTGTCGAGAAAATCCAGTCCTCCTCCCCATTCATATGGGGAGGTGTCGCGGTCATACCGCGACGGAGGGGTCATTGGCAGCCGCACCGCGGCCTCTGGCCCCTCCGTCAGCGTAAGACGCTGACACCTCCCCATCTGAATGGGGAGGAGAAGATCGAGGGGAAACGCATGCAAGCGGATTACGTGGTGGTGGGCGCCGGATCGGCCGGCTGCACGGTGGCGTCTCGTCTGTCGGAAACGGGCGCCTCGGTCATCCTGCTCGAGGCCGGGCCGACCGACTGGTACCCTTGGATCCACATCCCGGCCGCCATGCGCAAGCTGTTGCGCAATCCGCTGGTCAACTGGAACTACACGACCGAACCCGAGGCGAGTTCGGGCGAACGCCGCATCGACTGGCCGCGCGGCCGCACGCTCGGCGGCACTTCCTCGATCAACGGCATGCTCTATGTGCGCGGCGCGCCCGCCGACTTCGACGGCTGGGCGCAGATGGGCTGCCGCGGCTGGAGCTACGACGACGTGCTGCCCTACTTCCGCAAGGCCGAGACCTACGCCCAGAAGGGCGATCCCGAGGTGCGCGGCCAGGACGGCCCGCTCAAGGTCGAGGACTACCGCACCATCCTGCCGCTGACGCACCAGTTCGTGAAAGCAGCGCAGGAAGCGGGCTTCCCCTTCAATCCCGACCTCAACGGCAAGCAGCGCTATGGCGTGGGCTACTCGCAGATGACCAGAAAGGGCCGCTGGCGCGGCTCGACGGCGCAGACCTTCCTGAAAGAAGCCCGCAAGCGGCCGAACCTGAGGGTCGAGACCGAGGCGCAGACCGGCAAGCTCCTGTTCGAAGGCAAGCGCTGCGTCGGCGTCGAATTCATCCGCGGCGGCAACACGACGATCGTGCGTGCCAACCGCGAAGTGATCGTCTGCGGCGGCGCGGTGAACTCGCCGCACATCCTGCAGATCTCCGGCATCGGTCCGGCGGCACACCTGCAGAGCCTCGGCATCCCGGTGCTGCACGACCTGCCCGGCGTCGGCGCCAACCTGGTCGACCACTATGTGATCCGCGTGGTCAATCGGGTGCAGGGCGCGCGCACGGTCAACGAGCTCGCGAAGTTCCCGGGCTACCTGCCGGAGATCCCGAAATTCTTCCTGCAGGGCAAGGGCGCGCTCACCTTCGGCGTCACCACCGCACAGCTCTTCTGCGACAGCCGCGAGGGCCTGGCCTCGCCCGACCTGCAGCTCCTGTTCACGCCGGGCAGCACCAATACGCTGAAGTTCGGCCAGCTCGACGACAAGCCGGCCATGAGCTGCGTGGTCTGCGTGGTCAAGCCCGACAGCCGCGGGACGGTGATGGCGACCTCGGCCGATCCTTATGCACGGCCGGCGATCAAGCCCAACTACCTCACCACGCGTACCGATGAGCTCGCGCTGCTGGGCGGAACGCGCCATGTGCGTCGCATCTTCGACCAGCCGGCGCTGAAGCAATACAGCATGGGCGAAAGCTCGCCCGGCCCCAACATCCGGAGCGACAACGAGGTGCTCGACTACGCGCGCAAGTTCGGCAACACGCTCTATCACCCGGTTGGCACCTGCAAGATGGGCGAGGACCCGCGGGCCGTGGTCGATTCGCGCCTCAGGGTGCATGGCCTCCAGGGCCTGCGCGTGATCGACGCCTCGGTGATGCCCACTCTGACGACCGGCAACACCAACGCCCCCACGATCATGATCGGCGAGAAGGGTGCGGCCATGATCAAGGAAGATGCGCGTTAGCGCATCTTCCCGGCGGCGTGTAGCGCTGCAGGGCGCGAAGCGACCGAAGCGCGGGCGCCGCACGGTGCGGAAAAGACAAGACCGGCGCAGCACGCTGGCCTGCTACAATTCGGCATAAGTCGGCTCGCTTCTTGCTTCAAGCGGATGAAGGTTCTTCGAGGGAGGCTTTTCCATGCGCGGTCTCAGGAAATTCATCGCGGCGGCGGCCCTGGCGGTGGCTGTCGGCGCCGCACCGGCGGGCGCCCAGACGCTCAAGGCGGTGATGAACTCGGATGTGAAGATCCTCGATCCGATCTGGACCACCGCCTACGTCCAGCGCGCCTTCGGCTACATGGTCTGGGACGTCCTCTTCGCTGTCGACGAGAAGTTCGAGGTGAAGCCGCAGATGGTCGACAAGTACGACGTCTCGGCGGACAAGCTCACTTGGACCTTCACGCTCCGCGACGGGCTGGTCTGGAGCGACGGCAAGCCGGTCACCTCCGAGGACTGCATCGCCTCGATCAAGCGCTGGGGCGCGCGCGATTCGATGGGCCAGAAGCTCCTGGGCGAAGTCACGGGCTTCGAGGCGGTCGACGCCAAGACCTTCAAGATGAAGCTGAAGGAGCCGTACGGCCTGGTGCTGGAGTCCCTTGGCAAGCCCAGCTCGAACGTGGCCTTCATGATGCCCAAGAAGACCGCCGAGACCGACCCGATGCAGCAGATCAAGGTCGAGGACGTGATCGGCTCGGGTCCCTTCGTCTTCGTCGCCAGCGAATGGAAGCCCGGCGAGAAGGTCGTGTTCGTCAAGAACACCAAGTACAAGCCGCGTTCCGATCCGACCTCGGGCCTGGCCGGCGCCAAGATCGCCAAGGTCGACCGCATCGAATGGATCTGGATCCCCGACCCGCAGACCCAGGCGTCGGCGCTGATGAACGGCGAGGTCGACATGATCGAATCGCCGGCGATGGACATGCTGCCGCTGCTCGCCAAGGACAAGAACGTCAAGCTGTTCGACTACAATCCGCTCGGCAACCAGGACGTCTTGCGCTTCAACACGCTCTTCAAGCCGTTCGACAATCCGAAGATCCGCTACGCGGCCTCGGTGGCGATCGGCCAGGAGGAGTTCCTCAAGGCCACGATCGGCGATCCGAAATACTACAAGGTGTGCAAGCCGATGTTCGTCTGCGGCACGCCGCTCGCCACCGAAGAAGGCATGAAGGACGTCCTCAACCAGAACGCCGCCAAGGCGAAGGAGATCCTGAAGGAGGCGGGCTACGACGGCACGCCGGTCGTGATGATGCAGGCCACCGACAATGTGATCCTGGCCAACCTCGCGCCCGTGGCCAAGGCGCAGCTCGAGGCCGCCGGCTTCAAGGTCGACGTGCAGCCGATGGACTGGCAGACGCTGGTCGGCCGCCGCACGCGCAAGGACCCGCCGGACAAGGGCGGCTGGAACGTGTTCATGACCTCGTGGGCCGCCGCCGACATCCTCAACCCGGTGATGGCGGGCTTCTTCAACGCCTCCTGCGACAAGGCGATGTTCGGCTGGCCGTGCGACGAGACCATCGAGAAGATGCGCGACCAGTTCGCCAAGGAGACCGATCCGGCCAAGCAGAAGCAGATCGTGATCGACCTGCAGAAGTACTGGGTCGAGCATCCCACGCACGTCAATCTCGGCCAGTGGTATCAGCCGTTCGCCCTCAGCACCAAGGTCGAGGGCACGCTCGTGGCCCCGGTCACGGTGTTCTGGAACATGAGCAAGAAGCCGTAGCGCCGACGCGGCGCGTGTCCCCATCCCTCGAGACGGCGCTACGCGCCTCCTCAGGATGAGGACACTACAGAACGGACCTCATCCTGAGGAGCGTGCCGAAGGCGTGCGTCTCGAAGGATGGGCGCGCGCACCGCTTCCGAACGAGGATTGACCGGTGGTAACCTCCCCACCGGGGAGGATGAACGATGAAGCTCGCGATACCGGCGCTCGCTGCGGCGATGCTGGTCACCGGTTGCTACAAGGTCGACACGCTCGAGGGCACGAGCGCCGAGCAGATCAGGGTGGACGGCCGCCTGTTCACCGTGCGCGTCGGGCCCACGGGCGCACCCAACCAATGGCGCCTGCTGGTCCAGCGGGCGACGATGGTGATCAATCCCGACGATGAGGTCGAGGCCCGGCGTGCGGAGAACGTGGCCAAGCAGATCATGGAGCGCACCTGCAAGGGCGCGCGCTACAGCCAGGCCGTCGAGGGCATGGACGGCATCAACTACAAGACCGTGTTCTCTTGCCTGCCCTGAGACGCCGCGAGCTGCTGGCGCTCGGCGCCGGCGCCGCTCTCGTGCCGACCGGACTCGGCGCCCAAAGCGCTCGCCCGCTGGCCGCGCGACTCGCCGACTATGCCGTCGCCCTGCGCTACGAAAATCTCGACGCCGCGACGATCGAGCGGGCGAAGTCGCACATCGTCGATTCGTTCGCCTGCGCGATCGCGGCGCTCGACGAACGGCCGGTGCGCGTCTGCCGGCAGATCGCGCTCGCCCAGGCGCCGGCCGCGGGCTCCTCGACCGTGCTCGGTACCGGCCGGCTGAGCTCGCCCGACCTCGCGAGCTTCGCCAATGGCGCGGCCATCCGCTACTACGACCTCAACGACGCCTATGCTTCGCCCACCCTGGGGGCGGTCCATCCGAGCGACCATATCGGCGCCTGCCTCGCCGTCGCCGAAGCCGAGAAGGCGAGCGCCCGGGACGCGATCACGGCGATCGTGCTGGCCTACGAGGTCAACTGCCGGCTGATCGACGTCATCGACGCCCTGCCGCGCGGCTGGGATCCGACCCTGTTCAGCCTGCCGGCCGTGGCGCTGGCGGCGGGCAAGCTGATGAAGCTGCCGCACGAGCAATTGGTGGAGGCCGTCAACCTGGCCCTGAACGATCACATCCCCATGGGCCAGACCCGCACGCAGTTCAACTCCGACTGGAAGGGGCTTTCCGACGCCGAAGCCGCGCGCAACGCGGTGTTCGCCACCCAGCTCGCCCGCGGCGGTCTCAGCGGGCCCGCGCCGATCTTCGAGGGCCGCAAGGGGCTGTTCCATCAGGTGGCGACGATGGTCGAGGTCGATGTCAAGAGCTTCGGCGGCAAGCCGGGCACCGGCTTCCGCATCCACGAGTGCGGCGTGAAGGCCTATCCCGCCGTCGTCTACGGGCAGACCGCCATCATGGCCGGCCTCGCACTCATCAAGGAGATCGGCTCGGTCGACCGGATCGCCCGCCTCGAGATCGGCGCCACCGGCCGCGGCTATGAGCAGGCCGGACGCGATCCCGAGAAATGGACGCCGCAGAATCGCGACACGGCCGACCACAGCCTGCCCTATCTCACGGCGCGCGCCATGGTCGATGGCGACATCACCAACGAGAGCTATGCCGAGGCCAAGCTCAAGGATCCGAAGATCCTGACGCTGATTCAGAAGATCACCGTCAAGGAAGAGCCCAGCTTCGCCAAGTTCAAGGGCAACGCGCCGCCGACGCGCCTTACCGCGACGCTCACCGACGGCAGCACCGTCACGCGCCAGGTCGACGACATGCCGGGCTTTCCCGGCCAGCCGATGGATCGCGCCGGCATGGAGCGCAAGTACCGCAGCAACGTCGGCAAGCGCTGGCCCGCCGCACAGGTCGACGCGCAGCTGCAGGCGCTGTGGACGTTCGAGGCGGCGACGGACCTGCGCGCGTTGATGGGCAAGTTCGCCCTGTCGCCCACCTAGAGTCTTTCCTCCCCATTCAAATGG
>Ga0335083_10003083_pt1 | contig 21720 bp, 19 predicted proteins | sample Lox_Sample_42_FD_206716 | JGI IMG/M metagenome (GOLD analysis project Ga0335083, IMG submission 206716) | Soil microbial communities from Loxahatchee National Wildlife Refuge, Florida, United States - Lox_Sample_4.2 | ecosystem: Environmental > Terrestrial > Soil > Wetlands | place: USA...
CGGCTGGATGCAGAGCACGGGGGCGGCCTGGGAGATGACCAGCCTCACCCAGGAGCCGATCTTCGTGGCGCTGCTGGCGGCCGCCAACACGCTGCCGATGTTCCTGTTCTGCTTCTTCGCCGGCATCCTGGCCGACCGCTTCGAGCGGCAGCGCTACATCATCGTCTGCCAGTTCTGGATGATGGGCGTGGCGGCGACGCTCGCGCTGTTCGCGGTCATGGGCTGGCTGGATGCCTGGGCGCTGGTGGCGCTCTCCTTCTGCATGGGGCTGGGCAACGCCATGAACGCGCCGGCCTGGCACGCCGTGGTGCCCGAGATCGTGACGGGCCCCGAGCTCCGGCCCGCCATTGCGCTCAACAGCGCGGGTTTCAACCTCGCCCGGACAGTGGGGCCGGTGATCGGACAGATCCTGCTCAGCCTCGTGGGCGTCTTCCTGCTCTTCGCCATCAACGCCTGCACCTATGTCGGCGTCATCCTGGCCATGGGGCGCTGGAAGCGGCCGGCCGAGGCCCGTGCGGCGCAACGCCGCGAGGGCTTCCTGGAGGCCGCCCGCACCGGCATCCGCTTCGTGGCGAGCTCGGGCGAACTGCACGCGATCTTCGCCCGCGGGGCCTGTTTCTTCGTGCCGGGCATCATCATGGGCACCTTGTTGCCGGTGATCGGCCGCTTCGAGCTCAAGCTCGACGAGTTCTCCTTCGGCCTGCTCTACGGCGCTTTCGGTGTCGGCGCCGTGCTGGGCGCCGTCGCCATGCCGACCGTCAACCGGCTGCTGGGCCCCCATCGCGCGAACATCTGGGCGATGGGCATCGCCGCGAGCTGCACGCTGATCGTGGCGCTGGTGATGACGCCCTACGTCGTGGCCGCCTGCATCGCCGTGCTGGGCAGTTGCTGGATCACCGTGACGGCCAACAACAACACGGCCGTCCAGATGGTGCTCCCCAACTTCATGCGTGCGAGAGGCATGGCGATCTACCAGATGGTGTTTTTCGGCGCGATGGTCACCGGCACGCTGCTGTGGGGCCGGATCGCCAATTCTTGGGGCGTGTCGACCGCGCTGATCGTATCAGCCGTATCATTGGTGCCGCTCACCATGCTCGCCGCGGCGATCCGTCTGCCCGGCTCGCCTCAGCCGCGCGCCTGAAGGAGGGCGCCTCCCGAGGCTCCGCTGTGATCTTTCCACCACAAGAGGATCGATTTTTATCCTGACAGGGAAGAAACCTCTTGTATCGGCGTACATTAGTTGTAGATACCAACCAAGACGCCCACGCACGTGCCGCTGGCCCATTGTGGTTACGCAACGACGGAAAGTGTTCTTTTTGGCAGTGCCGGCGAAAGCCGGGTCCGGGAAGGAGCTTCTGATATGTTTGCTTGCCGCGCGGGGCGTGCTCCCCGCTATCGTGTCTTGAGCCTGGCAGCGAGCTGCCGGGCCGCCCAGGTCGAATCCTTCCTGACCCCGTCGAGTATCGGCTGACGCGCGCTGCCCGTTGAGGCACCGCCGTCCGCGTTACTCGCTTTTTCCACAAGTCGATCCTTCAGACGGGGAACCCCCCAGCAATGACCGAGCGTATTTCGCGTTATCTCCGAGAGCAGCAGCCCGAGACCCCCTGCCTGGTCATCGACCTCGATGTCGTCGAGCACAACTTCCGCCGCATGCGCGAGTTGCTGCCGGCCGCTCACATTTTCTACGCCGTGAAGGCGAACCCCGCCGACAAGATCCTGAGCCGCCTGTCCGGTCTCGGCTCCAAGTTCGACACCGCCTCGCGCGGCGAGATCGAGCTGGTGCAGGCCGCCGGCGTCTCGGTCGACCGCATCTCCTTCGGCAACACGATCAAGAAGGAGAAGGACATCGCCTGGGCCTACCAGCAGGGCGTGCGCCTGTTCGCCTTCGACAGCGAAGCGGAGCTGCAGAAGCTGGTGCGCGTGGCGCCCGGCGCCCGCGTGTTCTGCCGCGTGCTGGTCGATTGCGGCGGCGCCGAGTGGCCGCTCAGCAAGAAGTTCGGCTGCGCGCCGGAGATGGCCAAGGACCTGCTGCGCAAGGCGAAGCAATGGGGCCTCGATCCCTACGGCATCTCCTTCCATGTCGGCAGCCAGCAGACCGACCTCGAGCAGTGGGACAAGGCGCTGGGCCAGGTCTCGCAGATGTTCTTCGCGCTCGCCGAGGAAGGGGTCGACCTCAAGATGGTCAACCTGGGCGGCGGCTTCCCGGCGCGCTACCGGGCCGAGGTCAACAGCATCGAGGCCTACTGCGAGGCGGTGACCCGCGCCCTGGTGCGCCACTTCGGCAACCGCATGCCGGAGGTGATCATCGAGCCGGGCCGCTCGATGGTGGGCGACGCGGGCGTGATCCAGTCGGAGGTCGTCCTGGTCAGCCGCAAGGCCGCCAACGACCGCAAGCGCTGGGTCTACCTCGACATCGGCAAGTTCTCGGGCCTCGCCGAGACCATGGACGAGAGCATCAAGTACCGCCTGCGCACGGCCCGTGACGGCACGCGTGTGGGCCCGGTGGTCCTCGCCGGCCCGACCTGCGACTCGGCCGACATCCTGTACGAGAAGACCGAGTACAAGCTGCCGCTGTCGCTGAAGCCCGGCGACAAGGTCGAGATCCTCTCGACCGGCGCCTATACGACGACCTACTCGTCGGTCGCCTTCAACGGCTTCCAGCCGCTCAAGGCGATCTGCATCTAAGCCTCTCTCCCTTAACGGAGACGAAACACGGGGCCTTGAGAAAGGCCCCGTTGGCGTTTTATGGACTAACTACAAGCAGGACAGGGGGCATGATGGCCAAGAAGTCCAAGAAGAAAGCCTACAAGAAGCACGTCGCGTTCTCGGGCCGCATGGTGATGATCGGCTTCGGCTCGATCGGCCAGGGCGTGCTGCCCCTGATCTTCCGGCACATCGACATGAAGCCCGAGCAGATCACCATCATCTCCGCCGAGGATCGCGGCGGGCTGAAGGAGACCAAGCGCTATGGCGTGAAGTTCATCAAGAAGCGCCTGACCAAGGAGAACCTGCATCAGACGCTCGACAAGCGCCTGGGCAAGGGCGACTTCCTGGTCAATCTCTCGGTCGAGGTTGCCTCGACCGCCCTGGTCGAGCTCTGCCAAGAGAAGGGCGCCCACTACCTCGACACCTGCATCGAGCCGTGGCCCGGCGGCTACACCGATCCCAACCTCTCGGTCTCGCTGCGCTCCAACTATGCGCTGCGCGAGAACATGCTGAAGCTGAAGCCCAGGTACGCGGGCGGCCCGACGGCGGTGGTGGCACACGGCGCCAATCCCGGCCTGGTCTCGCACTTCGCCAAGAAGGCGCTGATGAACCTCGCCAGGGATACCGGTCTCAACGCCCCGAAGCCGACCACCCGCGAGGGCTGGGGCGCGCTGGCGCGCGATCTCGGCGTCAAGGTGATCCACATCGCCGAGCGCGATACCCAGGTGTCGAAGAAGCCCAAGAAGGTCGGCGAGTTCGTGAACACCTGGTCGATCGACGGCTTCGTGTCGGAGGGCAGCCAGCCCGCCGAGATGGGCTGGGGCACGCACGAGAAGGGCCTGCCGCACGACGGCGCACGGCACGAGTTCGGCTGCGACGCCGCGATCTACCTGAACCGCCCGGGCCTCATCACGCGCGTGCGCACCTGGACGCCGCTCGAGGGACCGTTCCACGGCTTCATCATCACGCACAACGAGTCGATCTCGATGGCGGACTACTTCACCCTGCGCGACGGCGCAGGGCACGCGACCTATCGCCCGACCGTGCACTACGCCTATCACCCGTGCGACCAGGCGATCATGTCCATGCACGAGTGCGCGGGCAAGAACCTGCACCAGCAGAAGAAGCAGCGCCTGATCGTCGACGAGATCACCGAGGGCCGCGACGAGCTGGGCGTCCTGCTGATGGGCCACAAGAAGGGTGCCTACTGGTACGGCAGCCAGCTCGACATCGACGAGGCGCGCGAGATCACGCCCTACAACAACGCGACCTCGATCCAGGTCTGTGCGCCGGTGCTCTCGGGCATCGTCTGGGCGCTGGAGAATCCCGACCGCGGCATCGTCGAGGCCGACGAGATGGACTTCGAGCGCAACCTCCAGATCTGCATGCCCTATCTCGGCCCCGTCGTCGGCAAGTACGGCGACTGGACGCCGCTGCAGGACCGCGAGCAGCTCTTCCCCGAGGATCTCGACCGCGACGACCCCTGGCAGTTCAAGAACTTCCGGGTGGTGTGACGGGACTCTGAAAATGCGCAGGAGTACCCGGCGCACGATGCTCGGTACTGCCGCGGCCGGCGGGCTCGCTTTGACGACCGTGGCGCCGAGGGCGGTGGCCGCTGCCGGCGTCCGCACCCTGGTGTCGCCCGAGCAGCTTCGATCGGCCTACGACTATATCGTCGTGGGCGCGGGCTCGGCGGGGTGCGTGCTGGCGCGCCGGCTGGGCGACGCCAAGCGGCGGGTCCTGCTGATCGAGGCCGGCCGGCCGGCCGAGCTGCCTTCCGTCGCGGTTCCACCGGAATGGCCCAAGCTGCAGGGCGGTCCGCTGGACTGGCAATATGAGACCACGCCTCAGCCGGGCTTGGGCGGCCGCGTGATCACCTGTCCGCGCGGCAAGGCTGTCGGCGGATCGAGCATCATCAACGCGCTCGCCTATCAGCGCGGTCATCCGGCCGCCTACGATCGGTGGCCCGCGGGATGGCGCCACGCCGACCTCCTGCCGTACTTCAAGCGCGCCGAGACCTTTTCCGGCGGCGCCAATGCCTGGCGCGGCGGCAGCGGCCCTCTTCATGTCCTCTCGCTGGCGGACGTGCCGGACCGCAATCCGGTCGCCTCGGCCTTCGTCGCGGCGGCTCAGGAGTCGGGCTTCCCGATGACGGCCGATATCGGCGGCGAAGTCACTACGGGCGTCGGCTGGAACCAGCTCAGCATCAAGGGACACGTGCGGGACGATGCGGCGACGGCCTATCTCGGCGGCATCGACGGCACGGAAGTGGATCTGCTCGTCGGCTGCCAGGTGCTCGGCCTCGAGATCGAGGGCGGCAGGTGTCTCGGCGTCCGGATTGCCGACCGCACTTTGCGGCCCGAATCCGAGGTCCTGCTTTCCGCCGGCGCGATCGACTCTCCACGCCTGCTCATGCTGTCGGGCATCGGTCCCGCCGATGAGCTCAGGGCCCTCGGCCTTCGCGTCGCCGTCGACCTGCCCGATGTCGGCCGCCATCTCGAGGATCATCTTCTCCTGGGCGGCGTGGCCTACAAGGCACGCCGCGAGGTCCCGGCCTCGCACTACAATCACGCCGACGCCCTCCTCTACGTTCCCAACCGCACTGCCGGCGAGAGCCCCGATCATCTCATCATGTGCCTGTCGCTGCCCTTCGTGCGGCCGACGGTCGGGCCGGCCCCGTCTCCGACCTATGTCCTCGTGCCCTGCCTGATTCAGCCGCGGAGCCGGGGCAGCGTGAAGCTGGGCTCCGCCAATCCATTGGCTCCGGCGATCGTCGATCCGAACTATCTGTCCGACCCGCGCGACATGCGTGTCCTGGTCGAGGGCGTGACGCAGGCGCGCGACATCGGCGCCGCCGCCGCCTTCGCCGATTGGCGCGACAGCGAGGTCTATCCCGGGCCCCGCTGGACGACCGCCGCCGAGCAGCACGACTTCATTCGCCGGGCCGCGAATTCGTTCAACCACCATAGCGGGACCTGCCGTCTCGGCGCCGTCGTCGACGAGGCCCTGCGCGTCAAGGGCATCCGGGGACTGCGCGTCATCGATGCCTCGGTGATGCCGAGCCTGCCGGCCGCCATGACCAACGCCGCCACGACCGCGATTGCCGAGAAGGCGAGCGACCTGGTGCTTGGTCGATAGAGCGGCGTCCGGAACTTCAGCGGGCCAGCGCCGCGATCACCGCTTCCGCGCACTGTTGCGGGGACGTCGAGCCTGTGTCGACCTCGACATCGTAGGTCCAGAACTTGTGAACGACGTCGACCAGGCCACGGGAGCGGCCCAGCACCCGGTCGCCGCGCTCGCGCTCCCGGGCTTCCAGGATCGGCAGCGGGCAGGTGACGCCGACGCTGAAGACATCGAGGCCGGCGAAGCTCTTGCGGCAGCTTTCGGCCATCCGCTCGTCGTGCAGTGCCTGATCGAAGATGACGGAATTGCCGGCGTCGACGAGCGCGCGAACCGCCGGCGCCATGGAATCGATCAGGGTGCGGAAGACCGGGCCGAACTTCGCGACGATCTTGATCGGCTCACCGGGGCCTGATGTCACCATCATCTCGACGCCCTCGCGCGTGAAGCGGTCGAGCGACTCCTGCCGTGCCGTGTCCGCGCCCCGGTAGTAGCGCGGCGGCGCCATGAAGATGAAGTCGTCGAAGCCGACGACGAGGTAGGGGTGCTCCAGCGCGTCGCGGAGATGCCTGCAGAGAGTGCTCTTGCCGGCGCTGGACGAGCCGTTGACGAAGATGATGTCGGGCGAGGCCATGGAGGTTCGACGATCAGTGCGGGAAGCGCATCAAGGACGGCCCGTCGGCCAGGATCGGCTGGCGCGCCATGTTGAGCTGCATGGCGAGCAACGAATAGTAGCCGCTGATGCCCGCGATATCGACGGCGCCCTTCTTGCCGAAGCGTTTCTCGATCCGGAGGAACGTGCCGTCCGACACGCTCTTGTTGATCAGCAACTCCATCGTGAAGTCGTAGACCATCTCCTCATCGTCGCTCATCCTGGCCGGACGCCGGCCCTCGGCGACGGCGTCGACGATGTCCTTGGAGATGCCGGCCTTGAGCGCGATCGGATAGTGCGCCTGCCATTCGTAGCTCTGCGTCCAGGAGCGCGCGGTGATCAGGATCACCAGCTCCGACAGCGTGTTGCCGATGGCCGAGTGGAAGCGGAGGTAATCGCCCATGGCGCGCGCCCGGCTCATGACCTCCGGGCTGTACATCATGACCTGGAACGGGCCGGTGACCGGCGCATTGCGCGCCGCCTTGAACTCCTCGGCGGCCTTCTTCTGATCGGCGTCGTACTGCGCGGGTGGGATATCGGGCAAACGCGACTGCGCCAGGGCGGGAGCCGCCAGGGCAAACGTGCCGATCAGCAGGGCGGTCGTAACGCGGAACATGGCGGCGTCTCCTGGAGTTCAGTCCATTGATCATAATGAGTGGGTGGAGCGTGCGGACCTAAACTGTCCGTCATTGCCAGAAGGTCCGCAGACACAAGATGCCCATTATTTTTGATACCCTAAAGGGTATCCCGGCAGTAGCCCCTACAAGATCTTGTGGTCCTTCACTCCGGCTTGATTCCCATGGCGAGGCGCCTTTTCGCGAAGGCGAGGGCACGCGCGATGCCGTCGTCGAGGCTGATCGTCGGCTCCCAGTTCAGCACCTTCTTCATGTGGGTGGGATCGCAGAAGCGGGCGCCGACGCCGACCGGCATGTCCTTCTGGCCGACGACATCGGCTGCATAGCCCTCGATCTCGACCATGCGGCGGGCCAGCTCGATGAACGTGGTGAGCTTGCCCGAGCCGATGTTGACGCCCGAGGCGTCGGACACCAGCCGACAGGTGCGCACGCAGGCCTCGCAGGCATCGTCGATATGGACGAAGTCGCGGCCCTGCAGGCCGCTGCCCCACACGCGCACCGGCGCCTGGCGCGCCGCGACCCTGAGCGCGATGGCGGGGAAGGGATAGACCGGCTCCTGGTCCTCGCCGTAGCCCGAGAAGGGACGGACCACGCCGACCTTGAGCTTGTATTTGTCGACGGCGATGCGGCCGAGATACTCGCCGGTGAGCTTGCTCCAGCCGTAGGTGTAGTCGGGCTTGCCGAGATTGCCGGCGAAATCGATCATCTCCTCGCGGAGCGCGATCTTCGATCCCATCTCCTGCAGGCTGATCGGATAGGCGGCACTCGACGAGGCATAGAGGATGCGTTCGGGCCGATTGACCTTGGCCGCCCACAGGAAAAACGTCGAATCGATGCCGAGGTCGATGCCGACGGCCAGCGGATCGTTGTCGATGACCTGCCGGCCGCCGACCACCGAGGCCAGGTGATAGATCTCGTCGAACGGCGGCAGCTTCGGGACACCGATCGAGGGCGTCATGCCGAGCTCGGCGAGCGCGATGGCGAGGAAGTCCGCCTTGATGAAATGGATGGGCGTGTCGCTGCCTTCGAGATGGAAGTTGCCCGTATCCGGATTGGGGCCGGGACCGTGCCGCTGCACCACCGGCTTCTCCCAGGTGCCGGGATCCTTGCCGGTGCTGAGATTGTCGATGATCCAGATCTGCTCGAAATCGTCGCGAGCGAGCCGCGCCAGCAAGTGTCGTCCGACGAACCCGCACCCGCCCGTGATCAGCGCCTTCTTCTGCGGCATGTCGAACTAGCCCCGGCTCAGCGGCATGCCCTTGACGACGGCGTTGATGTCGTAGGGCTGCTCGACCAGCGTCTCGGCGTCCCACATGCTGCGCTGGGCGGCGAAGAAGTCGCCGTCATAGACGTGGATGGCGGCGCTGATCTTTTCCAGCGGATTGACCACCGAATGCACGATGTCGTGGCCCAGGATGGTGACATTGCCGGTGCCCAGCGCCTCGCCGCCCGCGGGCTCGATCTGGAACCGTTCGGCGTTGGGCAGCTTGCGCCAGAACATGTTGTCCTCGCGGCCGCCGTACATGCCGATCACCGCGGCCATGCGATGGTCGTGCGGCAGGGTGACCTGGCGCGGCGCCCAGGCGAGCGTCAGCACGGTGAGCTCGGGCGACTTGTGGAGGATCTGCACGCCCCCCTTGGTCGGCTCGCCGAGCTGGCGGGCGATGCCGGCGGGATCGGACACGGCGCGCGCCACGATCTCGGCCATGGCCTTGCGGGAGCGCTCGCCGAGCGCGCCGCGCAGGTCGGCGATGAATTGGTCACGGTCGAACATGGGGTTTCTCCTTCACTCGAAAAGCTCGTCGGCGTTGGCCACGATGGCGGATGGCAGGGTGATGCCCAGGGCCTGCGCCGTGCCGGCATTCACGGCAATGGTGAAGACCGTCGGCTCCTCGACGGGCAGGTCGGCCGGCCGCGAGCCCTTCAGGACCTTGTCGACATAGTCGGCGGTGCGTGCCGCCAGCACGTCGCGGTTGGCGTCGTAGCTCAGCAGGCCGCCCGCCTGGACGAACAGATCCTGGCTCGAGACGCTGGGCAGCTTGTGGCGCCGCGCCAACGCGGCAAGCTCGGCGCGATGCACCACGAGGATCGATTCCACGGTGACGAGCAGCCCCTGGACATTCGCCTTCTCGCCGGCGGCGAAGGCTTCGGCGAAATCCTCCGGTCCCGCCACTCCCTGCACGAGCAGCTCGATGTTCAGCACTCTTGCCGCCTGCTGGAGCGACTTGACCTGTCCCTGCGAGATCGGGTCGGCGGGATAGGTGATCACCAGCACGCGCTTCAGTCCGGGAACCGCCCGGTTCAGGAGTTCCAGCCCCTTCGCGATCATGAGCGGCGCGAGTTGCGTCGTGCCGCTGACGTTGCCGCCCGGCCGGGCAAGGCTAGCCACCAATCCGGTGCCGACCGGGTCGCCCAGCGCCAGCATGACGATGGGCACGGCCGCGGTCGCCGTCTTGGCGGCCTGGGTGGCGGGGGTCGTGCCCGTGACGATGACGTCGGATTTGCGGCGCAGGCATTCGTTGACGAGGGCGGGAAAGGCGCCGGCATCGCCGTTCGCCGACAGCCAGTCCAGCGCCAGCGTCCTGCCGTCGACATAGCCCAGCGCCCGCAGGCGGTCGAAGAAGGGCGTGTAGCGGTTCTTGGTCGTCGTCGGGGGATCGACGGTGATGAAACAGACGCGCGCCATCTTGCCGGCGGACTCGGCGAACGCCGATGCGCTCACGCACAGGCCCGCCATGCACAGACATGCGACCAGGCGCCAATGGCCTCTGGACAGGATCTCGAAGGCTCCCCTCAGACAGGGCTGAGGTTACGCGCGGGCGGCGAGCCGGGCCAGCCTGTATTCGTCGGCGATTGCGGCACCCACGGCATCGACCGGCGACTTGATCGGGCCGATGTCGAGGGAGACGAAGGCCTCGTCGATGGCGCCCAGCGACGACCAGGCATAGGCCCGGTTGGTCTTGGTGCAGCCGGCGAGGTGGAAGATGTGGACGACGATGTCGCGCGTATGGCCGCCTTCGACGAAGGCGCTCACCGGGACGGTCTGGATCAGCGAGGCCATGCAGGCATGGCGCCGCTCGACGGCTGCCTGGAGCGAGTTCGCGATCTCGTGGTCTTCGCTGAGACCGAACAGGCGATCGAGCTGCATCAGCGGGTTCCCGTCATCATCGCGTTGCCACCCAGCGCCGCGCGGCTCATGTCGAGGGGACCGGCGCCCATCAGCGGGCTGGACGAGGATGGCGCGGCCGAGGCCAGCGTCGTGGCCGGCTGGACGGCGGGCGTGCCGCTGTCCTGCGAGGCGGCCGGCTGGTCGAGCTTCAGGCCGTGATGGGCGCTGCGGGCATGCGTGTCGGTCGGTGCCATGAGCGGACCGGCGAGCGGCGGCAGGGCGAGGCCCGTCGGCGCTTCCGAGGAAGAGGTCTGCGCCCAGGCGGGAAGGGCAACGAAGGCGGTGGCGACCACCACGGCCAGAGTGCGGCTCGACAGGTTCGTCATGTTCTCTCTCCCCCGTTAGAAGCGAAGACCGGCAACACCATACCCCATGCCTGCCGGGCGAGACGCCCCCGCGGGCAGCAAGGGCTTCAGACCATCGATCCTCTGCAGACGATCGATCGCGTGCAGTATCCCGTGGAAATCACAACCGATTGATGACGGATTGGTCCGCATGAGCCTGATCTTTTTGTATGGGTCGATCACGAATACACGGCGGACAATATGGTAGGGGTCGTCCCGCCTGACTGTGCCATAAAGCACAGAGACGCTGCGATCGGTGTCGGTGATCACGGGAAAATTCGGCAGGAAGCCCTGCGCTTCCTGGACCTGGCGCTGCCAGCGCGCCTGCTCGTCGGACGTATCGATGCAGAGGCCGATCACCTTGACGGCCCGGAGCGCCCATTCGGGCTTCAGAGCGGCTGCCTGGGCCAGTTCGGCCACGCTCGTGGCTTCCAGGTTCTTCGGGTAGCTGAAAAGGACGCACCACGACCGGCCGATCCATTGGTGGAAGCGGACACTGCCGTTGGTCGTGTCCTGCTCGAAATCGGGGGCCATCTGGCCGATCTGGAGGGCGCGCGGAGCGTTTTGCATGTTCCGAGCCTGCGCCCGGCCCGCCTAAGCCGCTATGAATGGAATGCTAATAGTTGCTAATTCGCCATCGCGCCTTGGGGGCCCAGCACCTGCCGAGCCCGTTCGGCCGCCGCGCCCATGGACCACCGTCCGCCCTCGGCCAGCGCCTGATCCCTGGCCTGCGGCGTCAGCTTCTCCGCCATCAGCGCTTCCAGGCGCTGCACGATCATCTTGGGAGAGCCCGACCGGGTGGCGATCGAGGGGTGGACGCTCCGTGCATAGCCCGCCAGCCGTGCCGCCGTCTCGATGTCGCCTTCCATGGCCGCCAGCAGTGCCGTCGCTTCGACCGCCCAGGCCACCGCGCCGGTGAGGCCGATCACGCTGCCCTGGTTGATCGTCTCGTGAGTGGCCTGGCGCATGGCGGGCAGGTCGCCGGCCAGCAGGAGATGGCGGGCCAAGGTCGACATCAGCGGCGTGCGGCGGCTGGTCGGCAGCTCGTCGCGCAGGTTCTTGAGCTGCTCCAGCGCCTGCTCGGTCTCGCCGATCTCGAACAGCAGGTCGGCCATGTTGCTGCCGCCGTTCACCATGCCGATCCAGAAATCGGTGGCGCGGCTCAGTCCGTAGCCCTGCTGGAAGTAGTCGAGGCCGCGATCCCTGTCGCCCTGTCGGAAGCGCAGGTCGCCGAGGCGGATCAGGGTCAGCGCCAGCCACTTGCCCGGCGCGATGTCGCGCAGCACGCGCTCGGCCTCGACCAGATGGGACTCGGCCTGCTGGATGGTCTCGCGCGTCAGCAAGGCGCTGCCTGCCCGCCACAGCGCCGCCCCCAGCCCCGCCTTCTCGCCGGCGGCGCGGAAGAGATCGGCCGCCTCCAGGGCCTGGGGCGCGTTCTCGCGGTCGCTGAAACGGAAGTCGCGCCAGCTCTGGCCGAAGCGCACCCAGCCGCGGACGGAAGGCGGGGTGTCCTCGCGCAGCAACTGGCCCGCGGTGGCAAGCCAGCGCTGGCCCTCGGCCACCGGCGTCTCGGGAAACTCCCACCAGGCCGAGACAGTGCTCGCCATGAGCCGGAGCCCCGCCTCGGCATCGCCCTCCGGCCCGAAGGCCCAGCCGAGCGCGTTGCGCAGGTTCTCCGCGTCCGGACCATAGGCGGCGAGCCAGTCGCGGCCCGGCATGGTTGGCCAGAGTCGCGCCGCCTCGGCGAAGCGGTCGACATAGTAGGCGGCGTGACGGCGCGCGAGCTGGGTCTCGCCCGCTTCGACGGCCTTGCGCGCGGCATACTGGCGAACCGTCTCGAGCAGGCGGAAGCGCGGCTCGGCCTCGGCCTCGACCACCAGCAGCGACTTGTCGGCGAGGCCGGTCAGCCGGTCGAGCAGTTCCACGTCGTCGTTGGCGTTGGTGCCGGTGACGGCCTCGATGGCGTCGAGGCTCGCCCCGCCCGCGAAGGCCGAGAGGCCGCGCAGCACGGCCTGCTCCTCGGCGGGCAGGAAGTCGTAGCTCCAGTCGATCATCGCCAGCAGCGTGCGGTGGCGCGGCGTGGTCGTGCGGCCGGGGGCGGCAAGCAGGCGGAAGCGCTCGTTCAGGCGCTCGGCGAGCTGCGCGGGCGACAGCACCTTGAGCCGCGGCACGGCCATCTCGATGGCGAGCGGAATGCCGTCGAGGCGCGCGCAGATCTCGGCCACGACGGGCGCGTTGCGCGCGTCGAGCGCGAAGCCGCCCGCGGCCTTGGCACGCTCGACGAACAGGCGGATCGCGCCGTAGTCGAGGGCGGTGCTGGCGGTGACTTTCGCCGGATCGGCCGGGATGGGCAGCGGCGGCAGGCGGAAGATCTGCTCGCCGCCCAGGAACAAGCCCTCGCGGCTGGTCACCAGAACGGCGACGTCGGGACAGGCGGCGACCAGCGCGCTCACCATGGCGGCAACGGTCTCCACGACATGCTCGCAATTGTCGAGCACGAGCAGCGACTTCCGGCCGTGCAGGAAGGCCGCCAGCTCGGCGGTCCCGGTGTCGAGGCCGGCGCCGCCCGCCACCACCGCCGCGACCGCCTCGGGCACGCGCGCGGGATCGGTGACGGTGGAGAGATCGGCGAAGGCGACGCCGTCGGGAAAGTGCGCGGCGGCTTCGGTGGCGACGTGCAGCGCCAGCAGCGTCTTGCCGACGCCACCCGGTCCCACGATCGAGACGATGCGGCGCGTGAGCAACAGCTCCTGAAGCTCGGCCGTCATGCCGTCGCGCCCGATCAGCCGGGTCGGCGGGGGCGGCGGGCCGGCAAGCGTTGCGGGTGCCGCGGGCGCTGCGGCAGGCTTGGCGGTCGGCGTCGCGCCCACGAAGACGTAGCCGCGGCCGGTCACGGTCTGGATCATCGGCTGGCCGTCGGCGGCGCTTCCCAGCGCGCGGCGCAGCGCCGCCATGTGGACGGTGAGGTTGTTTTCCTCGACGATGCGGTCGGGCCAGACGGCCTTCATGAGCGCGTTCTTGCTCACGACCTTGCCCTGATTAGCCGCGAGGTGGATCAACAGGTCCATGGCCCGCGCGCCCAGTGCCACGGGCGCGCCGTCGCGCGTCAGCTGACGCTGCGCCGGCTGGAGCCGGAACGGGCCGAATTGAAGGGGGACATCGCTCACGTCGGCATCCTTCCGTGGACCCGCGCTCGTCGCAAGCGTTCAGGAGAGATAGGTGGCCGACACCCCGCCATCGACGTTCAACGTATGTCCATTGACATAGGATGCCGCGGGCGAGGCGAGGAAGATCGCGGCACCGGCGATTTCCGCCGGATCGGCCCAGCGCTTGGCCGGGCAGCGTTGCCGTTGGCGCTCGCCATTCGGCGAGGCGATGAGCTGGGCATTCGTCTCGGTGGCGAAAAAGCCCGGCGACAGCGCGTTGCAGGTGACGCCGGTCGCGCCGTACTCGGCGGCCAGCGCTCGGGCGAGGCCCGCCAGTCCGGCCTTGGCGGCAATGTACGAGGCCGCACCCGGTACGGCGAGCTCGCCTGCGATGGAGGTCACCAGGATCAGCCGCCCCCATTTGCGCTCGACCATGCCGGGCAGGACGAGTTTCACAAGTGCGTGTGCCGCGGCGAGATCGACGTCGATAAGCCGGGCGAAGTCGCCGGCGCTGATCTCGTCGAAGGGCCGCCGGTCGCGCTCGCCGATATTGTGGATCAGCACGTCGATCGGGCCCGCCGCCGCCACCGCCTTCTCCATCGCCGCGCGATCGGCCATGGCGAAGGCGAGCGCGTCGGCCGCGAAGCCCGCGGCCTTGAGCTCGGAGATGCGCGGCGCGATCCGCTCGGCGGTGCGGCCGTGCAGCAGCACGCGGGCGCCGGCCTGGGCCAGGCCCTTGGCCATCTCCCAGCCCAGCCCGCGGGCGGAACCGGTGATCAGGGCGGTGCGGCCGTCGAGCCGGAAGAGATCGGGAAAGGTCGACATGAGCCTCAAGTAAGCGTTAGTGGGCCCCATGCTGCAACTGCCCAAAGTGATCGGCCATCGGGGCGCCAAGGCCTATGCGCCGGAAAACACGCTTGCCTCCTTCCGCGAAGCCCGCAAGCGCGGCGCCACCTGGGTCGAGATCGACGTCAAGCTCACGTCGGACGGCGTGCCCATCGTGATGCACGACGCCTCGCTCAGGCGCACGACGGGTGTCGACCGGCTGGTCGCCGAGACCAGGCGCGCCGAGCTGCCGAAGGAGGTGCCGACCTTCGAGGAAGCGATCGCCTGCTTCGAGGAGCAGGGGCTGGGCTGCAATGTCGAGATCAAGCCCGACGAGGGCCGCGAGGTCGAGACGGCGCGCGTCGCGGTCGAGACGCTGCGTCGTCGATGGCCCAAGTCGCTGCCGGCGCCGCTGCTGTCGAGCTTCAAGCGTCCCTCGCTGGTCGCGGCCCAGGAGTCCGCTCCCGAATATGCGCGCGCGCTCCTGCTGGGCGCGGTCGACGAGCATTGGCGGGCACAGGCCGAGGAGGTGGGCGCGGTCGGCATCAACGTCGACGGCAAGAAGCTGACGGCGCCGCAGGCCGTCGAGATCGTCAGGGCAGGCTATGCGCTCAGCGTCTACACGATCGACGATGCCGACCTGGCCCGGGCGCTGGTCGGCATGGGGGTGCAGTGCGTCATCACCGACATGCCGGACGTGATCATCGCAGCGCTCGGCTGATCGAGCGGGCCGATCGGGCTGCGGCATCGGCGTCGTGCCCCGAATTAAAGAGTTGCGCGCGGGGGACAGTCTTGGTGGACTGTCACCGGACTGAAATAAAAAAGTCATATCGCAGTCGTAACGCACGTCGATATATCGCCGGGGCTAAAAAGGGAGGCATTGCCGGTCATGTCACGCACTCTGCTATCGTCCATCGCGGCCGTCGCCGTTTTGGCGAGCGCTCATGGCGCCGCCGCACAGACCGAAATCCAGTGGTGGCACGCCATGGGCGGCGCCCTCGGCGAGGCGGTCAACGCCATGGTCGACCAGTTCAACAAGTCACAGACCGAGTACAAGGTGAACGCGGTCTTCAAGGGCTCCTATACGGAGACCCTGACCGCCGCCGTCGCGGCCTTCCGCGCCAAGCAGGGACCGGACATCGTGCAGGTCTTCGAGGTCGGCACGGCGACCATGATGGCCGCCAAGGGCGCCGTCTATCCGGTCTACCAGCTGATGGCCGACGAGAAGGAGCCGTTCGATCCCAAGGCCTTCATCGGGCCGGTCTACGGCTACTACTCGACGACCGACGGCAAGCTGCTTTCCATGCCCTTCAACTCCTCGACGCCGGTCTTCTACTGGAACAAGGAGCTGTTCAAGAAAGCGGGCCTCGATCCCGAGACGCCGCCCAAGACGTGGAAGGATGTCGGTGACTATGCGGCCAAGCTGGTCGCCTCGGGCGCCAAGTGCGGCATCACCTCGGAGTGGGAGACCTGGATCCTGCTCGAGAACTATGGCGCGTGGCACAATCTGCCCTTCGCCACGCTGCAGAACGGCTTCGGCGGCCTCGGCGCGGAGCTCAAGTTCAACGACCAGCCGCGCATCAAGCTGATCTCGATGCTGGCCGAGTGGACCAAGGACAAGCGCTTCGTCTATGGCGGCCGTGAAGGCAAGCCGACGGCGCTGATGAGCTCGGGCGACTGCGGCATGGAGCTCGCCTCGTCGGGCACGGCCTCGCAGCTCTTCAAGTCGCTCAAGCCCGAGAATGTCGGCATCGCCATGATGCCCTACTCGCCCGAGGTGAAGGCGCAGCCGCAGAACTCGATCATCGGCGGCGCCACGCTGTGGGTCCTGCAGGGCCGCCCGAAGGCCGAATACAAGGGCGTGGCGAAGTTCCTGAGCTTCGTCTCCAGCCCGGCGGTCGCCGCCAAGTGGCACCAGGACACGGGCTACGTGCCGATCACGCTCGCGGCCGCCAAGCTCACCCAGGACTCGGGCTTCTACAAGAAGAACCCCGGCCGCGACGTGGCGGTCAAGGAGCTGACGCTGAACCCGCCGACGGAGAACTCCAAGGGCCTGCGTCTCGGCAACTTCGTGCAGATCCGCGACGCCGAGGACGAGGAGCTCGAGGCGGTGTGGTCCGGCAAGAAGGACGCCAAGACCGCGCTCGACGACGCGGTGAAGCGCGGCAACGAGCTGCTGCGCAAGTTCGAAGCGGCGAACAAGTAGGAACGGAAAGGCCCTCCCCCGCGGGGAGGGCCTTTCTTCTTGCCGCATGGAAAAGCGCGTCACTTTCCAGGAGCGCGGGCTGCCCTATCTGCTGATCGCCCCGCAGATGGCGATCACGCTGATCTTCTTCTTCTGGCCGTCGGGCCAGGCGATCTGGCAGTCGCTGCTGCTGGAGGACGCCTTCGGCGGCAACACCAAGTTCGTGTGGTTCGACAACTTCACCGCCCTGTTCGCCGACTCGGCCTATTTCGCCTCGGTGCGGCTGACGCTCGTCTTCAGCGCCCTGGTCGCGTCCCTGGGCCTCGCCGTCTCGCTGCTGCTGGCCGTGATGGCCGATCGCGTGATCCGCGGCGCCAGCGTCTACAAGGCCTTCCTCGTGTGGCCCTACGCCGTGGCGCCGGCGGTCGCGGGCGTGCTGTGGGGCTTCCTGTTCAATCCCTCCGTCGGCGTGGTGGTCTGGCTGCTGAGCGGCATCGGCATCGACTTCAACTACGTGATCGACGGCAACCAGGCGCTGCTGCTGATCGTCATCGCCTCGGTCTGGAACCAGGTCAGCTACAATTTCCTGTTCTTCCTCGCGGGGCTTCAGTCGATCCCGCGCTCGCTGATCGAGGCCGCGGCCATCGACGGCGCGGGGCCGGGCAAGCGCTTCTGGGACATCATCTTCCCGCTGCTCTCGCCCACCGGCTTCTTCCTGCTGGTGGTGAACATCATCTACGCCTTCTTCGGCACCTTCGGCGTCGTGAGCTCGCTGACGCAGGGCGGGCCCGCCAAGGCGACCGAGATCCTGGTGTGGAAGGTCTACAACGACGGCTTCCGCGGCCAGGACCTCGGCAGTTCCTCGGCCCAGTCGGTGATCCTGATGCTGGCGGTGATCCTGCTCACCGTCGTGCAGTTCCGCTTCATCGAGCGGAAGGTGCATTACTAGATGGTCGAGAATCGCCCCTGGCTCACCGCCTTCAGCCACCTCGTGGTCATCCTGGGCGTGGTGATCGTGGCCTTCCCGATCTGGATGACGTTCGTGGCCGCCACGCACGACCAGGAGACCATGCTGCATGCGCCGGTGCCGGTGATGCCGGGCCCGTATTTCTTCGACAACATCAAGACCGTGCTGACCAGCGGCTACAACCGGCCGGGCAGCATTCCGCTCTGGACCACGCTCTTCAACAGCATGGTCATGGCGCTGGGCGTCGCTCTGGGCAAGATCTTCATCTCGATCATCTCGGCCTTCGCCATCGTCTATTTCCGCTTTCCGCTGCGCATGACCTGCTTCTGGGCGATCTTCGTCACCCTGATGCTGCCGGTCGAGGTGCGCATCGTGCCGACCTACGGCGTGGTGGCGACGCTGGGCATGGTCGATTCCTACAGCGGCCTGATCATCCCGCTGATCGCCTCGGCCACGGCGACCTTCCTGTTCCGCCAGTTCTTCCTCAGCGTCCCCGACGAGCTCGCCGAGGCCTCGCGCGTCGACGGCGCCTCGCCGCTGCGCTTCTTCTGGGACATCCTGCTGCCGATGAGCCGCACCTCGATCGCGGCCATGTTCGTGATCCAGTTCATCTACGGCTGGAACCAGTATCTCTGGCCGCTCCTGATCACGACCAAGCCGGATTTCTACACCGTGGTCATGACCGTCTCGCGCCAGGCGAGCGTGGTCGACACGGTGCCGGCGTGGAACCTGCTGATGGCCATGGCGCTGCTCGCCATGCTGCCGCCGGTCGCGGTCGTGGTGATCATGCAGCGCCAGTTCGTGCGCGGTCTCGTCGAGACGGAGAAGTAGCCCATGGCGCAAATCCAGCTGCGCGGCGTGCAGAAGACCTACGACAACAAGGTCCAGGTCATCCACGGCATCGACATGCAGATCGCCGACGGCGAGTTCATCGTCATCGTCGGCCCCTCGGGCTGCGGCAAGTCCACGCTTCTGCGCATGGTGGCGGGGCTGGAGAAGATCACCGGCGGCGAGGTCGCGATCGGCGACCGCGTGGTCAACCAGCTGGAACCCAAGGACCGCGACATCGCGATGGTGTTCCAGAACTACGCGCTCTATCCGCACATGAGCGTCTACGCCAACATGGCCTACGGGCTGAAGATCCGGAAGTTGCCCAAGGAAGAGATCGACGCCCGCGTGCGCAAGGCCGCCAAGATGCTCGAGCTCGAGAAGCTGCTCGACCGCACGCCGCGCCAGCTCTCGGGCGGCCAGCGTCAGCGCGTCGCCATGGGCCGCGCGCTGGTGCGCGAGCCGTCGGTGTTCCTGTTCGACGAGCCGCTCTCCAACCTCGACGCCAAGCTCCGCGTGCAGATGCGGCTGGAGATCAAGCGCCTGCAGCGCGAGCTCGCCGTCACCTCGGTCTATGTCACGCACGACCAGGTCGAGGCGATGACGCTCGCCGACCGGCTGATCGTGATGAACGCAGGCTCGGCCGAGCAGATCGGCACGCCGATGGACGTCTACGAGCGGCCGGCCTCGGTGTTCGTCGCGGGCTTCATCGGCTCGCCGGCGATGAACTTCCTCGCCGCCAAGGTGGGCGAGGACAGGCAGAGCGTCGATCTCGCCGGCACCGGCGCGCAGAAGGTGACCTTGCTGCTGGCGAAGCCCACGACCGCCACGCCCGGCACGCCGGTGGCGCTCGGCGTGCGGCCCGAGCACCTGCTGCCGCTCAGCGACGGGCCGCTGGAATTCGACATCGACATGGCCGAGCCGCTCGGCGCCGACACGCTGCTGCACGGCCGTTTCGGTGCGGCGGGCGAGCCGGTGACGGTGCGCGAGGGCGGCAATGTGCAGGTCAAGGCGGGCGAGAAACGCCGCTTCTCGGTCGGCACGACGCGGCTGCACCTGTTCGATTCGCAGACCGGCAAGCGCATCCCCGACGCCGCCTGAGCCCGGCTTGGGTAGACACTACATATAGTAGTGGTTACCAAGAGGTTACCGTTAAACATATCAAATTTAGCCGGAATCTATGGCCCGGCGGTTTTTGTCACCGCGCTTGATCTGCCCCACCGTGCAGCGTCTCCCGCAGCCCCCGCGCTTCGGCACAAATGGCCGTGGATCCGGGTCTCCAGGGCGCGGAGCATAGCCCGCGCCCGGCCGAGCTCGGGATTCTGATCAATGGATCAGCCTGGCGACTCCTCCTTCGCGACCCGCGGCACTTGCGCGGCGAGCCGCTGCAGCTCCATGAGCCGCTTCACGTTCAGCGGCAGCAGCGCGGCGTGCAGCAGCAGGACCGGTCCCAGCCCGTTGAGCCACGCATAGCAAATGAACGCGATGTTGCTGGCAATTGCCACGAGACGAAGAGGAAGCATCCTCTTCATGCAGAAGGTCACAAAAACGAGCAGCGACGCTGCGTATCCGAAAAGCTCCGCGAGATCCATAAGCTACTCCTCGCTGGTTGCTTTCCTCCCTCGTCCTCGATGATCAGCTTGTCGTTTGCAAGATCACGGCCATCATTTCAGCAAGCAGCGCTGTTGTTCGTCTGTGGGATTCCCCACGCCGAACAGGTCAGGACTTCAGCGTCGAGACGATCAGCGATTCGGTGAGGACCTGGGGCAGGATCTGCGGCTTGTCCGCGCCGGGCGCCCAGTAGAGATAGAGCGGCACGCCGGCGCGGCCGAGCTCCTTCAGCAGCGCCGTGATCTCGGGATCGCGGTTGGTCCAGTCGCCCTTGAGCTTGACGGTGCCGGTCTGCTCGAAGGCCTTCCGGGCACCCGCCGTCTCCAGCGCCACCCGCTCGTTCACCAGGCAGGTGATGCACCAGGCGGCGGTGAAGTCGACGAACACCGGCTTCTTGGCCGCCACCGCCTCGTTCAGCTTGTCGCGCGAGAAGCGCTCCCAGCCGGTGAAGTTGACGCCGCCTGACGGCCCGCCCGACGCGGAAGCGGCGGTGGCGGGCTGATCGCCGATCTTGATGACGGCCGCGAGCGCCAGCAGCACGGCGACGGCGGCAACGCCGCGGCGGATCCATGTGGCGGGTGAGGCCGAGCCGCCGAGGCGCAGCAGCCAGATCGCGAAGGCGATCAGGATCATGCCGCCCAGCGCGTAGATCACGCCGTCGGCGCCGGTCTGCTGGGTCAGCACCCAGATCATCCAGACGGAGGAGGCGTACATCGGGAAGGCGAGGAACTGGCGCAGCCGGTCCATCCACGCGCCCGGCCGCGGCATCAGCCGCTGCAGCGCGGGCGTCAGCGACAGAGCGAGATAGGGCAGCGCAAGGCCTGCGCCCATCGCCAGCAGCACGGCGAAGGTCGCGGGCGCGGGCTGGCTCAGCGCGAAGCCCAAGGCGGCCGCCATGAACGGCGCGGTGCAGGGCGTCGCGACCACGACGGCCAGCACGCCGGTGAAGAAGGCACCGGTCGCGCCGCTCCGTGCGGTCAGGCCCTGGCCCACACCGGTAAAGCTGCCGGCGATCTCGAACACGCCCGAAAGGTTCAAGCCCACGACGAAGAAGAGGTAGGCGACCAGCAGCGAGAAGATCGGCGACTGGAACTGGAAGCCCCAGCTCACGTCGCCGAGGCTCGAGCGGATCGCCACGATCACGGCGGCCATGGCGGCGAAGGAGACCAGCACGCCCGCGGTGTAGGCCGAGCCGTCGCGGCGCATCTCGCTCTTCTCGTGGCCGGCGAGCCGCGCGAAGGCCGCGGCCTTCATGGCGAGCACGGGAAAGACGCAGGGCATCAGGTTCAGGATCAGGCCGCCCAGCAGCGCGAACAGCAACGCCTGCACGAGCGAGAGTTCCTCCTCGCCCGAGGCGGAGATGGGCGCCGCCGAGGGCACAAAGGCCGGATCGAGCTTGGCGGTGATGTCGAAGGCCTCGCGATTCTCGCCGCTGCCGGTCTTCTCGGTCAGCACAAGCGTGCCGGAGAGCTGCTGCGGGGCGGCGGTCTTGGGATCGGCCTTCTTGAGCGGGATGCGGATGCCGTCGGCGG
>Ga0335083_10003084_pt1 | contig 21717 bp, 18 predicted proteins | sample Lox_Sample_42_FD_206716 | JGI IMG/M metagenome (GOLD analysis project Ga0335083, IMG submission 206716) | Soil microbial communities from Loxahatchee National Wildlife Refuge, Florida, United States - Lox_Sample_4.2 | ecosystem: Environmental > Terrestrial > Soil > Wetlands | place: USA...
AGCCATTTCGCCTTAGGCAGTTTCGCCGCCTCGGCCTGGAAGACGTGGACGAACTCGCGGCCGATGATCTTGCGCTTCTGCTCTGGGTCGGTGACGCGGGCAAGCGCGTCGAGGAAGGTCGCGCTGGCGTCGACGAGATCGACCCGCGCGCCGAGGTGGCGGGCAAAGGTTTCCATAACCTGCGCCGACTCGTTCAGGCGCAGCAGGCCGGTGTCGACGAAGATACAGGTAAGCTGGTCTCCGATGGCCCGCTGGATCAGCGCGGCGGCGACCGACGAATCGACGCCGCCGGAGAGCCCGAGAATCACTTCCTCGCCGTCGACCTCGCGGCGAATCTTCGCCACGGCCTCCTCGACGTAACCCGGCATGCTCCAGTCGCCGCGGCAGCCACAGATGTCGCGCACGAAACGTTCCAGGATCGCCTTCCCTTGCCGCGTGTGCGTCACCTCCGGGTGAAACTGCACACCATAGAAGCGGCGCGACTCGTCCATCATTCCCGCGATCGGCGTCGAATCGTTGCCGGCCATCAGCGTGAAGCCCGGCGGCAGCGCGGTCACCTTGTCGCCGTGGCTCATCCAAACGTCGAGCAGCCCCTCCCCTTTGGCGCCGGCGCGGTCCTGGATGCCTTCGAGCAGACGCCCGTGGCCGCGCGCTCGCACCTCGGCGTAGCCGAACTCGCGCACCCGCCCGCCCTCGACCGCGCCGCCGAGTTGCGCAGCCATGGTCTGCATGCCGTAGCAGATCCCGAGCACCGGCACCCCCGCGCTCCATACCGCGCCCGGCGCGCGCGGCGTATCGCCCTCGGTCACGCTCTCGGGACCGCCGGACAGAATGATCCCGGCGGGCTTGAGCCTGCGAACGAATTCGTCGGAGACGTCGAAAGGATGAATCTCGCAGTAGACGTTGAGCTCCCGCACGCGGCGGGCGATCAGCTGCGTGTACTGCGCGCCGAAGTCAAGGATGAGGATGGTGGCGTGCACGCTCTACGCTCCGCTTTGCGCGCGCATCAGCGCGAAGTGTCGCCGCGCGAGGAAGAGCCCGATCGCCTGCAATACCGCGCTCACGTAGAACGGCGCGCCGACCCGCCAGTCCGACCGCGGCAGCTGGCTCACCAGCGCGAGGAGCGGCGTCCCGATCGAGGGCGCGACGACGAACATTATGCTGTTGATGGAATTGAGCGCCCCCATCGTCACGCCCTGCTCGCGCGGGTCGACCGCATTGGACACGATGCCCTGCAAGGCGGGGCCCGCGGCGAAGGAGAGGAAGTTGCCGACGATGATGGCGTACATCATCCAGCCGTGCTGCGCGAGCCCGTACAGGAGATAGGCGACGGTGCCGACCGCGAGTCCGGTGAGCGCGAGCGGCACCTCCCCAAAGCGCGCGAGGAGTCTTCCGAGCAAGGCACCCTGCACGATGGTCGCGACGAGCCCAACGAGGAACAGCGCGAAGCCGTTGTCGCGCGGTCCCCAATCGAAGCGGAAGTGGGTGTAGAGCACCCAGGTCACCTGCAGCATGAGCTGCGCCAGCACAACGAGCGCGAACACGACGATGAGCCGCCCGATCTCGGGATGGCGACCGAGCGTGAGGAGCGCCGCAAACGGATTGGCGCGGGCGAAGACGAACGGTGAACGGCGCTCGCGCGGCAGAGATTCCGGCACCACGAAGAAACCGTAGGCAGCATTGAGCAGCGACAGGCCCGCTGCCGCATAGAAGGGCAAGCGCAGATCGACGCTTCCGAGCAGTCCTCCGATCATCGGCCCGAAGATAAAGCCCAGGCCGAACGCAGCGCCGATGAGGCCGAAGCCCTTCGCGCGCTGCTCGGGCGGCGTCACGTCCGACGCGTAGGCGTTGGCTACCGCGAAGCTCGCGCCCGCAGTGCCGCCCACCACGCGCGCAACAAGCATGATCAGGAGCGACGGCGAAAGGGCAAGCAGCAGAAAATGCGCGCCCAGGCCGAGCAGTGACCAGAGCAGCAGCGGCCGCCGCCCGAAGCGGTCGGAGAGCGCGCCCAGGAGCGGGGCGCAGAAGAACTGCATTACACCGTAAGTGACGACCAGCGCGCCATACCAGTACGACTGCAGCTCGCGGCTCGCCGTGAACTCTCCGACCAGCATCGGCAGCACCGGGAGCGCGATGCCTATGCCCAGCACATCGATGAACACGACGACGAAGATGAACGGGAGCCCGGCGCGGCGGCGCTCGACGTTGCCGGCTTGATCGCCGGGCGCAGGGGTCTCCGCCGTCGTCTTGTTCATTCGACCCTATAGTTCGGGGCTTCCTTGGTGATCTGCACGTCGTGCACGTGCGACTCGCGCATGCCAGCCGCAGTGATCTCGACAAACTCGGCGCGCGTGCGCAGCGCTTCGATCGTGGCGCAGCCGCAGTAGCCCATCGCCGCGCGCACCCCGCCCATGAGCTGCTGGACGACCGCGGCGAGCGCGCCCTTGTACGGCACGCGGCCTTCGATGCCCTCGGGGACGAGTTTCTGCGGCGCATCCTCGCCCTCGGAATCCTGGAAGTAGCGGTCGGCCGAACCCTGCTGCATTGCACCGAGCGAGCCCATGCCGCGGTAGGTCTTGTACGAGCGGCCCTGGTAGAGCTCGATCTCGCCCGGGGACTCCTCGGTGCCGGCGAACAGGCTCCCCAGCATCACGCATGACGCGCCGGCCGCGATCGCCTTCGCGATGTCGCCCGAGTAGCGGATCCCGCCGTCGGCGATCATCGGCACATCGAGGTTGGCCACGCCTTCGAGCGCGCTCAGGAGCGCGCTGATCTGGGGCACGCCGACGCCGGCGACGATGCGCGTCGTGCAGATCGAGCCCGGTCCGATGCCGACCTTGATCGCGTCCGCGCCGTAGTCAACCATCGCGCGGGCGCCTGCCGCAGTCCCCACGTTGCCGCCCACCACCTGCAACTGGGGGTAGGCGCGCTTGATCGAGCGCACCCGCTCGAGAACTCCCTGCGAGTGACCGTGCGAGGTATCGACGACGATGACGTCAACTCCGGCGGCGACCAAGGCTTCGACGCGCTCTTCGGTGTCGCCGGTGGTGCCGACCGCGGCGCCGACGCGCAGCCGCCCGAGATCGTCCTTGCACGCGAGCGGATGCTCGGTCGACTTCAGGATGTCCTTGACGGTGATGAGCCCCTTCAGCTCGAAGCGCTCGTTGACCACCAGCACGCGCTCGAGCCGGTGCCGGTGCATCAGCGCTTTGGCCTCATCGAGCTCGGTGCCTTCCGGGACCGTGACCAGCTTGTCGCCCTTGGTCATGATCGCTGAAACGGGCTGATCGAGGTTGGTCTCGAAGCGCAGATCGCGATTGGTGACGATGCCGACCACCTTCTTGCGGTCGACCACCGGCAGCCCGGAGATCTTGTGCAGCTGGGTAAGCGCGAGCACCTCGCGTACCGACATCGTCGGCGGGATCGTGATCGGATCCTTGACCACCCCGCTTTCGAAGCGCTTGACCTTCGCCACCTCGGCGGCCTGCGCCTTCGGCGGCATGTTCTTGTGCACGATGCCGAGCCCGCCTTCCTGCGCCATGGCGATGGCGAGCCGCGCTTCGGTGACGGTATCCATCGCTGCCGACAGCAGCGGGATGTTCAGCGTGATGCTGCGCGTGAGGCGGGTCTGCAGGTTGACGTCGCGGGGAACGACGGAGGACTGGGCGGGGAGCAGCAGGACGTCGTCGAAAGTCAGCGCCTTCTGCACGACACGCATGGTGCTTTTCTCCTATGCGCAAAACCGGATTATACGCGCCTCGCCTCTCCGGGTAAACGGCGACCGACGCACGACGAGCGCGTTTGCGTTGCGCAGCGGTTTGCATTACCGTGTCTGCCATCGGAGCCACCTTCGGCGTGCGAGATGAGATTTCGAACGGCGTTGTGCACGACGCTCTGCGCGGCAGCCTGCGCGGCGCTGCCCGCTGTCGCGGCACTCTACAAGTGGACCGACGAGAACGGACGCGTCGTCTACGGCGACACGCCGCCTCCCGGCGCGAAGGCCGAGCGCATCAGCGTCGCGGCTCCGCCCGGCGACCCCAATGCGGAGCGCGACATGGCGGCCAAGGACGCCGAGCTCAGGAAGCGCGCCCAAGCGCGCGCCGACGAGGAAACGAAGGCCCAGAAGGCTGCCGTCGACGACAAGAGCCGTCTCGACCGCTGCGTGCAGATGCGCGGCCGCATGCAAACCTTGCGCAGCGGCGCAGCGGTCTATCGCTTCAACGATGCCGGTGAGAAGGTCTACTTCGACGAAGCCGAGCGTAACAAGGCGATCGCCGAGACCGACCGCGCGCTGCGCGAATCGAATTGCGCGCCGGTAACCGCAGCTCCGGCGGGAACGTCCACCTATTGACGCGTTGGGGCTGGACTACGGACGCCCGCGGCGGCGAGGCTGCGCCGGCGATGGCTCGGTACTTCCGGTCTCTCGACCAGGTTCCAGGTTCGCTTCGTTGATCTTGACCTCGGCGCGGTTGCGCAAACTGGCCGCATACGCGTTCATGAGCTCGCGTCCGAGCTGTTCGCCGACGCGGTTCGTGTAGGCCGTGAGCTTCGCGGCATCGGGAGCCGGGGGCGAGATCAAGCGCTGCACACGAAAGATCGAATAGCCGCCGCGTTCATTGCCCGCCCCAACGTAAGCCGGGAGCTTGTTGGTGTCGGTCTGGAAGATCATCGTCAGCGCTGAAGGGGGGAACCCGGGCTGCGGCTGACTGCGCGCAAGCACTACCGGCTTGCCGAATGCGAGGCCCGCGTCCTTTCCCTGCTCGAGCAGCGCGAGCTTTTCCATGCCGGCTTTGTGCGCCAGGTCGCTGGCCGCCTTGCGCTCGAGCTGGCGGCGAATTTCCGTTTTGACGTCGTCGAAGGCCCGCGGTGCGGCCGGCTTGTACTCGACCACGCGCGCCGCCATCAGGGTGTTGGGTGCGACCTCGATCGCCTCGGTGTTGCGCTTCGCCTGCAGCGACGACGGGCTGAAAACGGCCTGGACGAACTTGGCGTTGTTCAGCGCCAGCGCCTGCACTTGCGCCCGCGTGATGAGCTGCGTGGTCTGTACGTTGAGGTTCAGGGCCTTCGCCACCGGCTGCAGGGAATCGGCCTGCTCGTAGACGAGGTTCTGCAGCTGATCTGCGGCTTCGGCGAACTTGCGCGTCGCCGTCTGCCGCTTGAGATCCTGCTCGATCTGCGCCCTCACCTCGTCGAAGCTCTGCTGCTTGCCGGGGTGGATGCCAGTGAGCTTGATGATGTGCCAGCCGAAATCGGTCTGGATCGGGCCCGCGATCTCTCCCTCCTTCTTCATCGAGAACACAGCATCCTCGAAGGGCTTCACCATCGAGCCGTCGCGCCCGAAGAATCCCAGGTCGCCGCCCTGGGACGCCGAGCCCGGATCCTGCGAGACGCTCTTCGCGAGCTCGGCGAACTGGCCCGGGTTTTTCTTCGCCTGCGCCGCGACCTCCTCGGCACGTTTCTTTGCCGCCGCCTTGTCCGCGTCGCTCGCGTCGGGCTTCACAGCGATGAGGATGTGCGAAGCCTGACGCTCCTCGGGCTTGCCGTAGCGCTTCAGGTTGTCGTCGTACTGCTTCCTTACCTCCGCCGCGTCGACGGGCGTCTGCGCGGCAAGCGTGTCCGGGCTGAGCGTCACGTATTCGAGCTTCACTTCCTCTGGCACCTGGAACGCGTCCGGGTTGGCGTCGTAGAACGTCTTCACGGCCGCGTCGTCGATCTTCACTTCCCTCATGTAAGGTTCGACGTCGATTGTGGCTGCAGAGACCTCGCGCTGCTGATCGAGCAGCCCCAGATAGTGTTCGACGTTGCTGCGTGCCACGATGTTGGCGCCGCCGACCGGTTCCTGAATCGGGGCGAGCGTAAGCTGGGCGCGCACTTCCTGCTCGAATGCCGCAGGCGTCCGGCTCTGCGTCTGCAGCAGCTGCTCGTAGCGCTCGTGCGAGAACTTCCCGTCGACCTGGAACGCCGGGATCTCGCTGATGAACTGGGCGAGCTGGGCATCGGACACGCGGAAGCGGTCGTGCCGCGCCTGTTCCTGCAGCAGGCGCTGATTGATCATCTGCTCCAGAATGGAGTAGCGCACCTCGGGATCGTCGAACACGGTCGGATCGAAGTTGGCTCCGACCGCCTGCCGCATGCGCTCCTGCTGCTCGCGCATCGATTGGGCGAAGTCCTCCTGCGAGATGGGCTGTCCGGAAACCGAGGCCACTTCCTGCGCGCGCCCGGTACTGCGGAAATAGTAGTCGATGCCGAAGAACGCGAACGGCAGCGTGATGAGCGCCAGGACGAACTGGACGAGGCGCTTTCTGCGGTGGAGAAAATCGTACATGGCGAATCGCTGTGGCCGAATCAAAAAAGGGCGAACTTGCGTTCGCCCTTTGGGTATCGGTGGCGGAGTGGACGGGACTCGAACCCGCGACCCCCGGCGTGACAGGCCGGTATTCTAACCAACTGAACTACCACTCCAGGATCCGGCTCGGCTGCTGTTGGTGGGTGCTGAGAGGCTCGAACTCCCGACATTCGCCTTGTAAGGGCGACGCTCTACCAACTGAGCTAAGCACCCGCTCCAGGATGACTGAGGCGGCTCGATCGCAACAGGCTAGTTTAACGAATCCTTGAGCTCTTTGCCAGCGCGGAACTTGGGCACTCTCGCGGCCTTGATCTTGATCGCCGCGCCGGTGCGGGGGTTGCGTCCCTGTCGTGCGCTGCGCTTGCCGACGTAGAACGATCCGAAGCCCACGAGCGTCACGATCTCGCCCTTTTTCAGCGAGCCGCTGATCGAGTTCACCGTCGCGTCCAGAGCGCGTCCGGCGGCCGCCTTGGAAATGTCGGCGTGCTTGGCGATCGCATCGATCAATTCTGCCTTGTTCACGATGAGCCCCTTTCGATGCTTCCGGTGTGGGAACGAGTAGAAAAAGCGGCGGGACTTGCGAGGGTGCTTTATAGAACCGCGAAATCGACGTGTCAAGCGGCGCTCGATGGTGACGAGCGCGCCGCAACAGGCACGCTAAAGAGGTTAATGCTTGATGACGGCTGCCGACTCTTCCATCGGCGCGGGCGGCGTCGCGGGTTCCGCGGGCTTGGCATCCGTCGAATCCGCGACCGGAACCGGCTGGCGCTCGAGCGAGAGCTCCAGCACCTGTTCGATCCAGCGCACGGGGTGGATGTCGAGCCGGTTCTTGATCTCGTCGGAGATCTCCGTCAGATCCTTGACGTTCTCCTCCGGAATCAGCACCTGCCGGATGCCGCCCCGTCCCGCCGCGAGCAGCTTCTCCTTCAATCCGCCGATCGGCAGCACCTCGCCTCGCAGCGTGATCTCGCCGGTCATCGCCACGTCGGCGCGAACCGGGATACCGGTGAGGATCGACACCATGGCGGTGCTGATCGCGATCCCGGCGCTCGGGCCGTCCTTCGGCGTCGCGCCCTCGGGCAAGTGGATGTGCAGATCGGTCTTCTGATAGAAGTCGGGCGCGATGCCGAGCTGCTTCGAGCGGTGGCGCACGACCGACAACGCGGCCTGGATCGATTCCTGCATCACGTCGCCCAGTTTGCCGGTAGTCGTCGTCTTGCCCTTGCCGGGAAGCGCGACTGCCTCGATGGTGAGGAGATCGCCTCCGACTTCGGTCCAGGCGAGACCGGTCACCTGTCCGATCTGGTTCTTCTTCTCGGCGATGCCGTAGGTGAACTTGCGCACGCCCAGGTACTTGTCCAGGTTCTTAGCGTTGACCTCGACCGGACCCTTGGCCGCTCGCGGCTTGCCTTCGCTCTCGCGCAGCAGCAGGCTCTTCACCACCTTGCGGCAGATCTTGGAGATGTCGCGCTCGAGCGCGCGCACCCCGGCCTCCCGCGTGTAATAGCGCGTGATGTCGCGGATCGCGGGCTCGGCGATGTGCAGCTCGTTTTCCTTGATGCCGTTGTTCTTCATCTGCTTCGGAACGAGGTACTGCTTCGCGATCGCGATCTTCTCGTTCTCGGTGTAGCCGGCGAGCCGGATGACCTCCATGCGGTCGAGCAGCGGAGGCGGAATGTTGAGCGTGTTCGCCGTGGTGACGAACATCACGTCGGACAGGTCGTACTCGACCTCGACGTAGTGATCGACGAAGGTGGTGTTCTGCTCTGGATCGAGCACTTCCAGCAGCGCCGAGGACGGATCGCCGCGGAAGTCCATGCCCATCTTGTCGACCTCGTCGAGCAGGAACAGGGGATTTTTCACGCCGACCTTGGTGATGTTCTGCAGGATCTTGCCCGGCATCGACCCGATGTAGGTGCGCCGATGGCCGCGTATCTCGGCTTCGTCGCGGACGCCGCCCAATGACATGCGCACGAACTTGCGGTTGGTCGCGCGCGCGATCGACTGGCCGAGCGAAGTCTTGCCCACCCCGGGCGCTCCGACGAGGCACAGGATCGGCGCCTTCAACCGCTCGACGCGCTGCTGCACCGCGAGGTATTCGACGATGCGCTCCTTCACCTTCTCCAGGCCGTAGTGGTCGGCGTCGAGCACCTTCACGGCGTTGGCGAGATCCTTGTTGATCTTGCTTTTCTTCCGCCAAGGCAAACCGAGCAGCGTGTCGATGTAGTTGCGCACCACGGTCGCTTCCGCCGACATCGGTGACATCATGCGCAGCTTCTTCAGCTCCGCCATCGCCTTGCCTTCGGCTTCCTTCGACATCTTGGCGGCCTTGATCTTCTTCTCGGTTTCGTCGAGGTCGGCGTTGTCGTCGCCTTCGCCAAGCTCCTTCTGGATCGCCTTGACCTGCTCGTTCAGGTAGTACTCGCGCTGGCTCTTTTCCATCTGCCGCTTCACGCGGCCGCGGATGCGCTTTTCGACCTGCAGGATGTCGACTTCGCCTTCGAGCAAGCCGAGCAGGTGCTCGAGCCGCTTGCCGACCTCCTGCATCTCGAGAATCTCCTGCTTCTGCTCGAGCTTGAGCGGCAGATGCGCGGCGATCGCGTCGGCGAGCCGCCCGCCGTCGTCGATGCCCGACATCGAGGTCAGGATCTCGGGCGGGATCTTCTTGTTCAACTTGACGTACTGGTCGAACTGCGTGAGCAGCGCCCGCCGCATCGCTTCGATCTCGTGCGTTGCGCCCTCGCCGCCCGGGAGGATCGACGCTTCGGCCGAGAGGTAATCCGCCGATTCGTCCACGCGAACGATGCGCGCGCGCTGCGTCCCCTCGACGAGGACCTTCACCGTGCCATCGGGGAGCTTCAGCATCTGCAGCACCGTGGCGACGCTGCCGATCGCATAGAGGTCTCCGGCGACCGGATCGTCCTTTGCCGCGGACTTCTGCGCCACGAGCAGGATGTGCTTACCCGCCTCCATCGCCATGTCGAGCGCCTTGATCGATTTCGGACGCCCGACGAAGAGCGGAATCACCATGTGCGGGAAGACCACGACGTCGCGCAGCGGCAACAGCGGAAAGGTGGTCAGCTCAGCGGTCTTGCTCGAAGGATCGTTGGCCATGTCGGCTCGCGCGTTTCTCTGGGTAAGGGTCTCATCAGTGAGATGGGGCCCGTGTCCGGCGTTTCAAGCCGGCGGCCGGCCTCCGCGCCGGTGCGGGGGACGGTCAGGAATGCGCCGCAGCCACCTTCGGCTGCTCGGCGAACATCAGCAGCGGCTTGCCGTCGTTGGCGATCGTGGCTTCGTCCACGATCACCCGCGACAGGTTCCCCTGCGACGGCAGATCGTACATCACGTCGAGCAGCACCTGCTCGAGAATGGAGCGCAAACCCCGGGCGCCCGTCTTGCGCGCGAGCGCCCTGCTCGCGATCGCGCGCAGCGCGGGCTCGCGTACTTCCAGCTCGACGCCTTCCATGCGGAATATCTTGTGGTACTGCTTGATGAGCGCGTTCTTCGGCTCGACCAGGATCTGGATGAGCGCCGCTTCGTCCAGCTCCTCGAGCGTGGCCACCACCGGGAGCCGTCCGACGAATTCGGGTATGAGGCCGAACTTGATCAGATCCTCCGGCTCGGTTTCGCGCAGCAGGATGCTGATGTCGCGCCGGTCGTCGGGGCTCGATACTTCCGCGCCGAAGCCGATGCCCGTCTTCGCGGTGCGCTGGCGGATGATCTTCTCCAGACCGTCGAACGCGCCGCCGCAGACGAACAGGATGTTGGTCGTGTCGACCTGCACGAACTCCTGGTTCGGGTGCTTTCGCCCGCCCTGCGGCGGGACCGAGGCGATCGTGCCCTCGATCAGCTTGAGCAGCGCCTGCTGCACGCCCTCGCCGGAGACGTCGCGCGTAATCGACGGGTTGTCGCTCTTGCGCGAGATCTTGTCGATCTCGTCGATGTAGACGATGCCGCGCTGCGCCTTGTCGATGTCGTAATCGCACTTCTGCAGGAGCTTCTGGATGATGTTCTCGACGTCCTCGCCGACGTAGCCCGCTTCGGTCAATGTCGTCGCATCGGCGATCACGAACGGCACGTCGAGGAGCCGCGCCAGCGTCTGCGCGAGCAGCGTCTTGCCCGAGCCGGTCGGCCCGATGAGCAGGATGTTGCTTTTCGCGAGCTCGACGTCGTCTTCCTTGACGCTCGAGTCGAGCCGCTTGTAATGGTTGTAGACCGCGACCGAAAGAATCTTCTTTGCGAGATCCTGGCCGATTACGTACTGATCGAGGATCTGGCGTATCTCGTGCGGGGTGGGAAGCTTGCTCTTGTCGGCCCGGGTGGTGTCGGCGGTGGCGCCTTCTTCGCGGATTATGTCGTTGCACAGCTCGATGCACTCGTCGCATATGAACACGGACGGGCCCGCGATGAGCTTGCGCACCTCGTGCTGGCTCTTGCCGCAGAAGGAGCAGTAAAGAAGCTTGTCGCCCGCCGTCTTATCCGCCATTTCGTGTCCGTCGCACCTCGCTTGAGCCGGGAGCCTGATTACACTTTACAGGCCTTAGGCCCGGCTCTGCAAGACTTTGTCGATCAAACCGTACTCCAGCGCCTCCTCGGGAGTGAGGAAATTGTCACGATCCGTATCCCGTTCGATCTGCTCGATCGGCTTCCCGGTGTGCTGCGCCAGCAGACGGTTGAGCCGCTCGCGCAGCGACAGGATGTACTTGGCGTGGATTGCTATGTCGGAGGCCTGACCTTGGAAACCACCGAGAGGCTGGTGGATCAGGACCGTGGAGTTCGGCAGCGCGAAGCGCTTGCCTTTCGCGCCGGCTGCGAGCAGGAACGCGCCCATGCTCGCCGCCATGCCCACGCACAGCGTCGAGATGTCGGGCTTGATGAACTGCATCGTGTCGTAGATCGCGAAACCTGCCGCGATCGAGCCGCCCGGGGAGTTGATGTAGAAGTTGATGTCTTTGTCGGGGTTCTCCGACTCCAGGAACAGCATCTGGGCAACGACGAGGTTCGCGGTGGTCTCGTCGACCGGACCGACGAGAAAAATCACCCGCTCCTTCAGCAGCCGCGAATAGATGTCGTAGGCGCGCTCGCCCCGCCCGCTCTGCTCGATCACCATCGGGATCAGGCCGAGACCCCGGGGCTCATCGTTGCGATGCTTGCTCATCCTTGCCTCCCGCCTGAAACCTGGGTTACTGCGCCAGCGCTGCGCCACCGCCCGCCGCGGCTGCGCCCTTCGCCGGCTCCATCAGCTCCGAGAACGGCGTCGGCCGGTCGACTACGCGGGCCCTCGCGAGCGCCCAGTCGATCACATTGCGTTCGACTGCGCGCACCTCGTGCTCGTTCAGCCGCTCGGGCTTCTCATAGTGCCAGCGTATCACCGCGTCGGGCTGCTCGAAACTCTGTGCGGCTTCCTCGACGAGGGCCCGGATCTGCTCGGGGCGCGCCTGCAGCTCGTTCAAGCGCACGATCTCGTTCAGGATCAGGCTGAAGGCTACACGCTCCTCCGCCTGCGGCCGGAACGTTTCCGCACTGATGTCGAGGTCCTCGACCTTGACGCCGCGACTTTTCAGCTCCGCGGTCGCGCGCTCGAGCAGGCTTCGCGCTTCGAGCTCCACGAGCGATTTCGGAACCACGGTCTGACAGGTCGCCTGCAGCGCCTTCATGACCTGGTCCCGAAGAACGCCTTCGATCTTGCGCTTGAGTTCCACGGTGAGGTTGCTTGCAATTTCCGAGCGCAGCTCGTCGAGGCTGCCGCTCGCGATGCCGAAGTTGCGCGCAAATTCCTCGTCGACCGGCGGCAGATGCGGCTCGCTCACCGATTTCAGCGTCAGCGCGAACTGCGCCTTCTTGCCGGCGACCTCGCGGCCGTGATAGTCGGCCGGAAAGACGAGCGCGAAATTCTTCTCCTCGCCCGCGGTCATTCCCATGACCTCGTCTTCGAAGCCAGGGACCATCTTGCCCTCGCCCAGGATGATCGCAAAATCGCGTGCCTGACCACCCTGGAATTCGACGCCGTCGATCGTTCCGGTGAAGTCGACGATCACCTGATCGCCGGCTTGTGCCGGCCGCAGCACGGGCTCGTAGCGGGCGCGCTGCTTGCGCAGTATCCCGATGGTGCGATCCACGTCGGCGGGCGCGACTTCAGCCACCGGCCGCTCGATCGTGACGGTCGCGAGATCGCCGATCTTGATTTCCGGGTAGACCTCGAATATGGCGGAGAATGCGAACTCGTCCTCCGCGGCGCCCTCTTTCGGCTCGATGCGCGGGTAGCCCGCCACGCGCAGATTCTGCGTGCGAATCGCGTCGTTCAGGCTCGCCTGCACCGTGTCGGTGATCACGTCCGAGCGCACCTGCGGCCCGTACTGCTGCGCGACCATCCTGAGCGGCACGTGGCCCGGACGGAAGCCGGCGATCTTGACTGTCTTGGCGAGGTTTTCCAACCGCTTCTGCACCTCGCCTTCGATCTGCGCCTTGGGCACCGCCACGTGCAGCCGGCGCTCGAGCTGGCCGAGGGTTTCCAGTGTCATTTGCATGCCTTCCGATTCCTTGCTATGTTGCGTCGGCGCTTCAGTTGCGTTCACTTTCATCTGCCATGTGCGTTGGTGCGAAAGGAGAGACTCGAACTCTCACGCCTTTCGGCTCCGGCTCCTAAGGCCGGTGCGTCTACCAATTCCGCCACTTTCGCAGCCGCTTTTCGCTAAACGAACAAGTATAGCTTAAAGCATCGGTCCACACCACGAAGCGCCCGAGTGGTGTCACGCGCCTCGATGGTGGGATTGCATCTGCTTTCCGGCTTAAGGTCAAGAAACCCGTGTCCATCGCGCATTACGAGAACTTTCCGGTCGCTTCGCGCCTCGTTCCCGGTACGCTGCGCCCGGCCGTGATCGCGATCTACCGTTTCGCGCGCGCCGCCGACGACGTCGCGGACGAAGGCGACGCGGCTCCGCAGGTGCGACTCGAACGGCTCGACGGCTTCGTGCGCGCGCTCGACCGGATCGAGCGCGGCGAGACGCTCACCGACGCACCCTTCGCTGCGCTCGCGATCGCCATCCGCCGCCACGGCTTGCCTCTGTCTCCGTTCCGGGATCTGATCTCCGCGTTTCGTCAGGACGTCGTGAAGCAGCGCTACGCGAGCTACACGGAGCTGCTCGACTATTGCACGCGCTCGGCGAACCCGATCGGCAGGCTGCTCCTTTGCCTGTATGGGGTCGAGGACGCCGAGAGCGGCCGCCGCGCCGATGCGGTCTGCACCGGCCTTCAGCTCACGAATTTCTGGCAGGACATCGCTATCGACTGGCGCAAGGGCCGGCTGTATCTCCCGGCCGAGGATCTCACTCGCTTCGGCGTCGAGGAAGCGGAGATCGAAACGGGCCGCTGCGGAGAGCGCTGGACACGGCTTATTGCCTTCGAGGTGGAGCGCTCGCGCGCGCTCCTCGTCGCGGGGCGCGAGCTCACTCGTGCGCTGCCGCTGCGCCTGGCGCTCGAGTTGAAGCTCATCGTCGCCGGCGGGTTGCGCATCCTCGATGCGATCGATGCGGTCGAAGGCGACGTGTTCCGCCGCCGTCCGCGTCTGGGCGCACTCGACTGGCTCGCGCTCGCCGCACCGGCCCTGCTTGGGAACTTCTGAACAGGCCGCACATGAGCCGCGTTTCGGGCGCAATGGCTTCAGATGCGAGGCGTCGCGGCGCAGCGAATAGTTTGTGCTATTCGCAAGCCGCGCAACAACGCAGATGAGGCCATTGCGCCGAAACCTGGAGGGACGGGGCTTTCCGGGCGATCTGCTTTGTCGCGTCGCTTGCCCATGGAGGCCTGCCATGGGCTTCGCGCCGCTTCGCGCATCTCCTCCCGGAAAGCCGCCGTCGCGGCCACGCGGGGCCTGTTCAAAGGTTCCCGAATGACGCCCGACGCTTATTGCGAGCAGAAAACGGCGCATAGCGGGTCGAGCTTCTATTACGCCTTCCGTTTGCTTCCGGCGCACCGGCGGCGGGCGATCATCGCGCTATACGCATTCTGCCGCGAAGTCGACGATGTCGTGGACGAGGTCGCCGACCCGGGCGTGGCCCGGCTCAAGCTTGCCTGGTGGCGTACCGAGATCGCGGCCGTCTTCTCCGGCACGCCGCAGCACCCGATCGCACAGGCGCTGCAGAGTGTGGTCGCGGCGTTTCGCCTGCCGCAGGAGCATTTCCAGGCCGTCATCGACGGCATGGTCATGGATCTCGATCAGAACCGCTATCTCGATTTCGCAGCGCTCGAGCGCTACTGCCATCACGTCGCCGGCGTGGTCGGACTGCTCTCGGCGGAGATTTTCGGCTACAGCGACCCCGCGACCCGCGACTACGCCCGCGATCTCGGCATCGCCTTTCAGCTCACCAACATTGTTCGCGACGTCGGCGAGGATGCGCGACGCGGCCGCATCTATCTGCCGCAGGACGAACTGGCAAGCTTCGGCGTAAGGGAGGCCGACGTTCTCCAGCGCCGCAACACGCCCGCGTTCACAGCGCTCATGGCCTACCAGGTCGCGCGCGCCCGCTCGTGGCACGCCCGCGCGCTCGCCAAGCTGCCCCGCCGCGATCGCCGCGCGCAACGGCCGGGGCTCATCATGGCGGCGATCTACCGACGGCTTCTCGACCAGATCGAGCGTGACGACTTTCGCGTTCTCGATCGGCGGATCGCGCTCACGCCGCTGGCCAAGGCCTGGCTCGCCTGGAGGATCTCCTGGTCCTATTAGGGCCTGTTACCGCTATGGACACGGGCGCCTTGCATCGCCGGCTCTAATGGACGACGCCCGCGTCGCCATCATCGGTGGAGGGTGGGCGGGGCTCGCCGCCGCGGTCACGCTCGCCGCGGCAGGACGCGCTGTCACCGTTTTCGAAGCAGCCCCTTCGCTTGGCGGCCGCGCGCGGCGGGTCGAGCTGCGCGCTGCAACCGTCGACAATGGGCAGCACATTCTGCTCGGCGGATACCGGCAGACGCTCGAGCTGCTTCGCCTCGTGCACGGTGCGCGCCACCAGCGCGAGCTTCTCGAGCGAAGACGACTGCATATCGAAGAGCCGGGCGTCTTCCGCCTGCACGCGCCGCGGCTCCCGGCGCCATGGCACGCATTGACGGCGATCCTCACCATGCGCGGCGTCTCACGCCCCGATCGCTTGACGACCGCAGCCTTCGCGCGACGGCTGAAGGGCACGAATTTTCACTGTGGCGTGCAGCTCACGGTCTCCGCGCTTCTCGTCGATCAGCCTCCGGACGTGATCGACCGGCTGTGGGCGCCGTTGTGCATCTCCGCGCTCAATACGCCGCCCGACAAGGCCTCGGCGCAGATCTTTCTCAATCTGCTGCGCCAGGGGTTCACCGTTCGTGCGCGCGACTCGGACACGTTGCTGCCGCGCGTGGATCTCGGCGCGTTGTTCCCCGATGCGGCCGCACGATTCGTCGGCGAGCGCGGCGGCGAGGTTCGTCTCGGCCGATCTGTCGCCGGCATCGCCACTGTTCCTGAAGGCGTCGAGCTGACGAGCGGCGGCGCATCGGAGCGATTCGCTGCCGCGGTCATTGCCGTGGGCCCGCACCAGGTGGGGATGCTGCTCACCGCGCTTGCGGCGAAAGGCGCTGCGAAGATCGTATCGATGACAGCCCGGTTTACATACGAGCCGATCGTCACGGCATTCTTGAGCTATCCCCGAGCGCTCGGCGTGAAACTTCCGATGCTCAAGCTCGACGGGAAGCCGGGGCAATGGTTGTTCGACCGCGAGCAGCTCGGCGGCCCGGCCGGTCTCGCGGCGGTCGTCATCAGCGCCGACGTCACTGCGGTTCGCGGCGACCATGCAAGTCTCGCCCAAGCGATCGACGCGCAGCTTCGCCGGCTGGTCACCGATCTGCCCCCGCCGTCGTGGTCGCAGGTGATCGCCGAGCAGCGCGCGACCTACGCTTGCGTCGCTGGTCTCGAACGTCCCTCGTCCGGGCTCATCGCGCCGCGGGTGTACCTCGCCGGCGATTACACCGATCCCGAGTTGCCGGGCACCCTTGAGTCCGCGACGCGCAGCGGCGTAGCGGCAGCGCGCCAACTCATCGCTGCTAGTACCGCGCGTTCCCCGGCGTGCGCGGGAACGGGATGACGTCGCGCACGTTCGATAGCCCCGTCACGTACGCGACGGTGCGCTCGAATCCGAGGCCGAAGCCCGCGTGCGGCACCGTGCCGTAGCGGCGCAGATCGCGGTACCAGCCGTAGTTCTCCTTGTCGAGCCCGACCTCGCCGATGCGCGCGTCGAGTACCTCAAGCCGCTCCTCGCGCTGACTGCCGCCGATGATCTCGCCGATGCCGGGGACCAGCACGTCCATTGCCGCCACGGTTCTCCCATCATCGTTCACGCGCATGTAGAACGCCTTGATGGCCTTCGGGTAATTCACGAGGATGACGGGCTTGCGCGCGTAGTGCTCGGTCACGTAGCGCTCATGCTCGGATTGCAGGTCGACGCCCCATTGCACCGGGAACTCGAACGACTGCTTCGATTGCTCGAGCACGCGAATGGCCTCGGTGTAGTCCATGCGTATGAACTCCGAGTCGACGATCGCCTGCAGCTTCGCGATCAAGCCCTTCTCGACGCGCTCCTCGAAGAAGGCCAGATCGTCGGCACGCTCGACGAGCACGGCGCGGAAGACATGCTTCACCAGCGCCTCCGCCAAGTCGGCGTTGTCGGCCAGCGTCGCAAACGCGATCTCCGGCTCGATCATCCAGAACTCCGCGAGGTGCCGGCTGGTGTTGGAATTCTCGGCGCGAAACGTCGGACCAAAGGTGTAGACCTTCGACAGCGCGAGGCAATAGGCTTCGACGTTCAGCTGCCCCGAAACGGTAAGGTAGGTCTCGCGCCCGAAGAAATCCTGCGTGAAATCGACCTTGCCCTCAGGCGTGCGCGGCAGGTTCATGAGGTCGAGCGTCGACACGCGGAAAAGCGCGCCCGCGCCTTCCGCGTCCGACGCCGTGATTATCGGCGTGTGCACCCACAAAAATCCGTGCTCGTCGAAGAAGCGGTGGATCGCCTGGGCCACCGTGTGGCGCACGCGCGTTGCCGCGCCGATCACGTTGGTACGCGGCCGCAAATGCGCGACCTCGCGCAGGAACTCGAAGGTGTGCGGCTTGGGTTGGATGGGATAGGTGTCGGGATCGTCGACCCATCCGACGACCTTCAGTTCGCTCGCCTGCATCTCGAAGGGCTGGCCCTTGGCCGGCGACGGAACGATGGTGCCGGTAGCCTCGATCGCGCAGCCCGCGGTGAGCCGCACGATCTCGTCCTGGTAGTTCGCCAGCGTACTGGGAACGACGACCTGCACCGGATGAAAGCACGATCCGTCGGAAACATTGACGAACGAGATGCCCGCACCCTTCGCATCGCGCCGGGTGCGCACCCATCCCTTGACCGTAACCGGTACGTCCTTCGGCGCTCGCCCCGCGAGAATGTCCACGCAAGCAAAGGAACTCATCCATCGATCCTCAAAATAGACCTCCGCGCTCAGAGCGACTTCGCCCGCTCTCTCAGAACGAACTTCTGGATCTTGCCGGTCGAGGTCTTCGGCAGCACTCCGAACACGACGGTGTGGGGCATCTTGAAATGCGCGAGATGCTCGCGACACCAGGCAATGATCTCTTCGGCGGTCGCGCTACCCGCGTCCGGCCTGAGCGTCACGAACGCGCATGGCGTCTCGCCCCACTTCGGATCCGGCCGCGCGACCACCGCCGCCTCCATTACCTTCGGATGCCGATAGAGGCATTCCTCGATCTCGAGCGAGCTGATGTTCTCGCCGCCTGAGATGATGATGTCCTTGGAGCGGTCCTTGACCTCGATGTAGTTGTCCGGGTGCCACACCGCGAGATCGCCGGTATGAAACCAGCCCTCGCGAAACGCCGTCGCGGTGGCGGCGTCGTTCTTGAGATAGCCCTTCATCAGCGTGTTGCCGCGGAGCATGATCTCGCCGATCGTGCATCCGTCGCGCGGCGCCGGGATGTGCGTCTGCGGATCGGCCACCATCAGGCGTGCGAGCGTGGGCATCGTCACGCCCTGCCGCGCCATGCGCAGCGCCCGCTCGGCCAGCGGTAGACCCGGCCAGTCCTCCTGGCCGGCGCATAACGTCGCCGGGCCGTACGATTCGGTGAGACCGTACAGGTGCGTCACGTGGAAACCCATGCGCTCCATCGCTTCGATCACCGCGGACGGCGGCGCCGCGCCGCCCGTCGCCACTTCGACGACGTGATCGAAGGCGAGCTTCACTTTCTCCGGCGCGTGCACCAGCATGTTGAGCACGATCGGCGCCCCGCACAGGTGCGTCACGCGCTGCTCGCGAATCGCGGGAAAGATGAGCGCGGGATCGACGCGGCGCAGGCACACATGCGTCGCGCCGGCAGCGGTCACCGCCCAGGTGTAGGTCCAGCCGCTGCAGTGGAACATCGGCAGCGTCCACAGATAGACGCTGTCCGGCTTGAGTCCGAAGGCGAGAGCGTTGCCGAGCGCGTTGAGATAGGCGCCGCGATGATGATAGACGACGCCTTTCGGATCGCCGGTGGTGCCCGAGGTATAGAGCAGCGCCAGCGCATCCCATTCGTCGCTCGGACCGGGCCAGTCGTAGGCGGGATCGCCCTCTTCGAGCAGAGCTCCGTAGGTGATCGTGCCCAGCCGCTCCCCGGGCGGGCCTTGCGGATCGTCGATGTCGATGACAACGATCCGCCGTTGCACGGCCGCCAGCGCGGATTGCACCACGCCGGCAAACTCGTTGTCCGTGATCAGAACCTTGGCTTCGCCGTGCTCGAGACAGAACGCGATCGTCTTCGCGTCGAGGCGGTAATTGAGCGCGTTGAGCACCGCGCCGAGCGCAGGCACAGCGTAATGTGCTTCGAGGAGCGCCGGAACGTTGGGCGCCATCACCGCCACCGTGTCACCGCGCCCGATCCCGCGCCGCGCGAGCGCGGAAGCGAGGCGCCGGCATCGCGCTTCGAACTCCGCGTAACTGTACGCGAGCGCGCCGTGACGCACCGCGATCTTCTTCGGCCAGACGAGCGCGCTGCGCTCGAGGAACTGCACCGGCGAGAGCGGCACGTAGTTGGCGGCGTTCTTCTCAAGCGCGCCGGGCGTCTTGCCGGTCATCGTTCTAGGGCCTGTTAGAGCTATAGGCGCAAACGCGCGTTGTACGGCAATCCGTGCGTCATCGCGCCCGCGACCGGCGCGCACTGCCGGTCCGATCGCGGAGCAGCCGCTGCTTCTCTCGGTTCCACTCGCGCTCCTTGATCGCGGCGCGCTTGTCGTACTGTTTCTTGCCGCGCGCGAGCCCGACGTCGAGCTTGATCCGGCCTTTGCTGAGGTGGAGGTTGAGCGGCGTCAGCGTGTAGCCGGCGCGCTCCACCTTGCCGATCAGTCGATTGATTTCGGCCCGGTGCAGCAGGAGCTTGCGCGTACGCGTCGCGTCCGGCCGGATGTGCGTCGAGGCGGTGAGCAGCGGCGTGACGTGTGCGCCAAGCAACACGATCTCGCCGTCCTTCACCACGACGTAGGCTTCCTTGAGCTGAGCCCGCCCCGCGCGTATCGCCTTCACTTCCCAGCCCTGCAATGCAAGGCCGGCCTCGAATTTCTCCTCGACGAAATAGTCGTGATAGGCTTTTTTGTTTTCGACGATGCTCATCCGCGGCGTCCGGCGATCCTGCCGGGTTAACCGGCGCGCTGCCGCGCTAACCGGCGTGCAGCACTGCGTTCAACGCGGCAGATGACATATTGTAGCAATGACCCGCGTGCAGAAATCGGTGCTGGTGCCGTACAGCGCGCAGCGCATGTTCGACCTGGTCGAGCGGATCGACGCCTACCAGCAGTTCCTGCCGTGGTGCGCGGGAGCGCGGGTCATCGGGGCCACCCCGCAGGGTCCGCTGGTTCGCATCGACATCAACTACCACGGCGTGCGGGCGCATTTCACGACCGCGAACCGCGCGCGCCGGCCCGAGGAGATCGTGATAGAGCTTCGCGACGGGCCGTTTCGCCACCTGGCCGGCATATGGCGCTTTCGGGCGTTGTCGGACGAAGCGTGCAAGGTGGAGCTCGAGCTCGACTACGAGTTCAGCACGCACCTGCTCGAGCGGCTGATCGGACCGGCCTTCAGCCACGTCGCGACCAGCTTCGTCGAGGCGTTCGTGCGGCGGGCCGAAGCGGTCTACGGTCCGGCGGCCGCGTGAGCACGATCGCCGTCACCGTCGTGTACGCCCTGCCCGAGCGCGCAAGCGAGATCGAGCTGAAGCTGCCGTCGGGCGCCACGGTGGCCGACGCTCTCGAGGGCTCCGGGCTGGCGGCGATTCACCCGGAAGTCGACCTCGCCCGCTGCGCGGTCGGCATTTTCGGACGGCGCGTCGAGCGCGATCGGGTCCTCGCCGACGGAGATCGCGTGGAGGTCTACCGGCCGCTCGTCGCCGAGCCGAAGGACGCACGGCGCCGGCGCGCGCAGGGTCGCCGTTGACTCTCAATCCTTCGCGCCGCGGCTCGTCAGCGTTTTCTCGATCGCCTCGAAGCCGCCGCGTCGCGCCCAGGCGAGCGCCGTGACGCCGCTTTGATTGCGATGGTTGACGTCGGCGCCGCGGCTCACCAGCAGCGCGACGGCGTCGGCTTGACCGCTGCGCGCCGCCATCATCAGCGCGGTCGTGCCGTTCGGCGATTCCGCGTCGACCTCCGCCCCGACCTCGATTAGATAGCGCATCACCTCGACGTGCCCGTTGGTCGCGGCGTAGATGAGAGGCGTCCACCCCGGAGGGTTGACCTCGGCACCGCGCTTGAAGAGAAGCTTCACGACCGTCAGGTGCCCGTTGAGAGCGGCGACCATCAACGGCCGGTCGCCGAAACGGTTCTTCGCGTCGACCTTCGCGCCACCGTTGAGCAGGATGTCGACCGTCGTCTCCCACCCCGAGCGCGCGGCGACCAGTAGGACCGGATCGCCGCTGGGGTCGACCGTGTTCGGATCCATGCCCCGCGCGAGCATCGCTCTGACCTCGTCACTCTTGTCGAGGGTGACCGCCTGGATGAAACGTTCGTAGAGCGCCTGCGCGCTTGCGGCGCCGCAGACGCCGAGCGCAAGCGTGGCGCAGAGCAGCCACGCGCCGACGCGGAGGCGATCAGTGCGCACCCGCGCTCACTCCGAACAACCGGAAGAAGTTGGCCGAGGTCGCCGCCGCGATCTCCTCGACCGCTGTCTCGCGCAAGCGCGCAATCTCTTCGGCGACGTAGCGCACGTACGCGGGCTGGTTGGTCTTGCCGCGATACGGTACGGGAGCGAGGTAGGGCGAGTCGGTCTCGATCAGCATCCGCTCGAGCGGGACGCGCAGCGCGACGTCCTTCACGGCCCGCGCGTTCTTGAACGTCACG
>Ga0335083_10003085_pt1 | contig 21716 bp, 23 predicted proteins | sample Lox_Sample_42_FD_206716 | JGI IMG/M metagenome (GOLD analysis project Ga0335083, IMG submission 206716) | Soil microbial communities from Loxahatchee National Wildlife Refuge, Florida, United States - Lox_Sample_4.2 | ecosystem: Environmental > Terrestrial > Soil > Wetlands | place: USA...
TTGACCCGCAACCCGCTTCTCGTCAAAAACCAACAGCAGCAGGACGCCCCCTCAGCGGGCGACATCATGTCGGAACAGCGAGCGACATGATCTCGGAATCACCGAGCGACATCGTCGGAATCCGCAATCTGCGCGTCGAGGTGACACATCGCGCCCGTATTGATCTGGACAACCGGGACACAGCAGGCAGCAATGCGGCGCGCATCGTTGTCGGTCTGCTGGTCGCCTTCGATGACCGCCCAAGGCCACACGGTGGCCAGTTCGCGCAAGGTGCGCTCGAGCAAAGTCGTCTTACCGGCGCCCGGCGAGCTGACAAAGTTGAGGGCGAGGATATTACGCCCGTCAAACCAGCCGCGGTTATGCGCGGCGATGCGGTCGTTCTTGGCCAATAGGTCGGCTTCGAGCCGAACCGATCGCACTTCCGGACCTTCGTCACGGTGGTCGTGCGGCATCCCCATCGCATGAAGATGCGCGTGGTTATGTTCTCCGTGGAGGTGAAGATGCTCAGCCTCGTCGCAGCCACATACGCCACACATGGTCACCCTCGTGTCCGGTGGGTCACAAATTTCGACTGAAGCAGCAGCAATTATCAGGCTAACCCGCTCCAGTGTAAGACTGGTGGCAACCGTAGGCTCATCTACGATTGCCGATTGTTTGGCCCGATTGCTCAGATCGGTCGTGATCCGCCATCGGCTAACACGTTGTGCGGCAGATTCTCGGCGGACGCGCCGGCGCCGGCTTTAACCGGGATTAAAGGGAGTCCAAGAAACGTTCATTTTGGCGCCGCGGCCGAGGGATGGAACAGTTGCTCACCGTTGAGTTTGTAGCCACCGATCGCGGCTTGGCCGTCGGGAGAGGCTAGCCAATCGGCCAAACCGCGGGCGGGCTGCTGCTTGGCCTGGGGATGCGTCTTCGGATCGAGCAAGATCACATCGTAGCGGTTCAGCAGCCTGGGATCACCTTCGACCATCACGGCGAGATCCCCCTTGTTGCCGAAGCTAAGCCAGGTGCCGCGATCGGACAGCGTGTAGGCGTTCATGGCGGAAGCGGCGTTGAGCGCCGCCCCCATGCCGCCCCCGATATTGCGGTACCACGATCCGCCGCCGAGCGAAGCCGGGTCCATCGCGGCCGCGTGCCAGAGGCGGTGCTCGAGGGCGTCGGTCCCGCTCTTGTCACCGCGCGAGACAAAGGGTGCACCCGCCGCGGCGATCGCCTCGAACGCCACCACCGCATCGCTGCCGCCGGCGACATGCGCCGGATCTGCGCGGGGGCCGAGTACGACGAAATCGTTCCAGGCGATCTGCCGACGATCGATGCCATGGCCCTCCGCAATAAACTTTTCCTCTGCGTCCGGGTCGTGCACCAGCACAAGATCGGCATCGCCATGCGCCGCCGTCGCCAATGCCTGGCCGGTGCCTTGAGCGAGGACGTGCACCGAGACGCCAGTCTCCTTGGTGAACTCGGGCAGTATGGCCGCGAGGAGACCGGAGTTGTCGACCGAAGTCGTCGAGGCGAGGGTGATCGTCTCGACTGCTCGGCTCGGTCCGCCGGCGAATATCACGGCAGCGATCAAGATCGCTGCAGCCCGTTTGTGTCTCACCACCACCGACCTCCTTTGATGCCGAGCGTAAAAATCGTCGTGCTGACAGCGATGCTGATCCCGATCAGCACAAATCCGAGACCGAGAGCGAGCGACAGATCGCCCATGCTGGTTTCGAGAACGATCGCCGTCGTCATGGTTCGGGTGTAGTCGGCGATGTTGCCGCCGACGATCAGGATGGCCCCCACCTCGGAGATCGTCCGGCCGAACCCGGCGAGAATGGCTGTGACGAGCCGGTCGCGCGTGATCGCTAGCAGGTGCGGAATGGATTGCATTCGCGTGGCGCCGTCGACTTGCAGGGCCGCGCCGTATTCCATCCAAGACGCGGCCGTCGCGTCATAAACCAGCGCCGCCACGATCGGCAGCGCCAGCAAGGCTTGGGCAATCACCATCGCGCCCGGCGTGAACAGCAGCGCTAGCAGTCCGAGCGGGCCCGATCGGGAGAGCAGAAGGTAAAGGGCCAGACCCACAACTACCGGCGGTAGTCCAAGCAAGGCGTTGATAATCAACACCAGAACTCGTCGCCCCGGAACAGGATAGATGGCGAGCACGGCACCAAGCGAGGTCCCGAACAACGTCGCCAGCGCCGTGGCTGAGAGACTGACCGAGAGCGAAAGCGCGATGATGCGCCCAAGCCCGTCAGTCTCCAGAACGGCCAAGAGATCGGAGGCGCACACCGTCAGTGACCCTGAACGGCAGCGGGGTCAGCTACGCGAGTAGAATACCGCAGACGATCCGAGATCGCCACCGTGGAGTGTGACAGCGACGTCAACCCAGATCCGGCTTCGGTTGATCTGCATCAATGAGACCAAGTCATAAGTCATCGTTTTCTACCTTTACGCTGCACCGTCCGGGCGCCTCAATAGGAGCGCACGAACAGGCAGAGTTTGCGAGCCAGCGTGGCTGTGAAGCAATTTTTAGCTGCAATTAACCTAGGTTAAATCGGTTCGGCACGCGAACGCGCGAAGCTAAACAAGCAACCCATAGGTTCGGCCATGAGCAGCCTAGCCCCCCGCGCAACCATATCCGGAACCGGAGCCGCCGGTTTTGCTTTCGGACCGGCCCGCGGGCCGGAAGCCGCACCTCGGCCGCACAAGCGATCGATAATTGCACCCGCTGCCGCTTCAGAATTGGCCCTTCCGACAGTCGATTTCCGTCCTGCAGCCGTTGCCATCCGTCGGTCTGCCGCATGGGCCGGGTTGAGGGGAGAGATTGTCCGACTCGGCGAGCCGGGGGTCTCTGAGTGCTATTTTCGCGGGCCGTCTCATCTGCTGATCGCCTATCAGCGCGCCACGAGACGCAGGGGCGAAAGCACCCTCGATGGGGTGCCGCGCTCGACGCTGCAAGATTTGAGCGGCAAACTGACCCTGGTGCCGGCAGGCACTAGCTTCCACGAGCGCCACGACCGGAGCGGACCGCTGCATGCGATCTACATATATATCGATTCCCAAGGGCCATTGCTGGACCGGCACGCAGACGCCACCACGGCGCCAATCCGGCCGCACCTCTTGTTTGACAACCGCATCCTGTGGGAACTCGCGCTGAGGCTCGCGGAACTGGTCGAGGACCGCCCATCGGCGTGTCGGTTTTATGCCCAAGCGCTGGGCGTGGTCCTCGCCCATGAGCTATCGCGGCTCGACGCCGGGACGCCACCGTCCAAACCCGCACTGCAGGGCGGTCTTGCCAGTTGGCAGCTGCGGATTGTCGATCAGTACATCGAGGGAAACCTTGCCAGTCAAATCTCCTTGACGAAGCTCTCCGAAATGGCGCGGCTGAGCCCTTACCACTTCGCGCGCTCGTTCAAGAGATCGGTCGGGATGCCGCCACATCGCTATCATATGCACCGTCGGATTCACTGGGCGAAACTGTTACTGGCCGAGCCGAGCTTATCGGTCACCGACATTGCGCACCGGATCGGGTTCGCCGACACGAGCTCGTTCTCGGTCGCCTTCCGCAACCTAGTGGGGCGACCGCCGATGGAATATCGGCGTAGCCTACCGTGATAAGCGTTCTTCGTGATCCAATTGGCAGCGCAAGCTGCCTCTTGCAATTATAAGGTCGCCAAATAGGCAGTGACCTCATTGATCTGCTCGGGTGTCAGGTTGACCGAGTTGGCGTGCATCGTCACATTCTGCCGCTGCCAAGAAGCAAACGCCTCCAACTGACGAGCGAGATAACCCTGATACTGTCCGGCGAGACGCGGGATCGGTCCATTGCCTTGCGCCGTCACCCCGTGACAGCCGGTGCAGGCGGGCACGTTCTCGGACGGAATGCCCTCGGTGTATATCCTCCTGCCGAAAGCCACCTCCGGTGAACCGGAGGGTTGGCCTGCGACCGGGGGCTGGGAGGCATAGAAGGCAGCGATGGCATCGGCTGTGGGAGGCGTCAATTGTACGACCAACCCCCACATTGCGAGGTAATCGAGATAGTTCTGCGTATGTGGCGCAGTGCGCGTGCCATCGCGGAAGTTTTGCAGCTGCGCCGCGATGTAATCCTTCTGCTGGCCGGCCAAGCGGGGATAATTTGGGGCGATGCTTTGCCCCTGCGGACCGTGACAAGACGAGCAAAAACGCAGGATGTCGGCTACCTCTGCCGCGTCCGCGTTTTTCGGCGTCGGGACGCTCGACGCTAAGATTGTGAGCGCCGCGACAACAAGCATCCGGCCCGAGCCGTGGGCCAGGCTTGCGGGAGTCCAACGCCAAGCCATGTTGCCAACCATTTGACTCTCCACAGAAGCTCTAAAGAATGGTTAGAACACCTTCATAAGTCGGAAAAGCAGACCGAAATCCTGTTTGAATTGGCCAGACACGGATATGTCGTGATTAAAGGAAAGCGAGGCCTGCCACGTGGGAGTGACAAATTGCTCGTAGGTAAACCTGATCTGGTGTTCTTCGGTCTTCGAGCCCGTGGAAACGCCTTCGAGTTTCTGAGTGCCGCCAAAAGTTCCCGCGTAGCCTACCGAGAGAGATGCAGGTCCAAAACTGGGCACCGCGCGCTTCGTCACATCTGAAATGTCGTAGCTGATCCATGTATAAACATTGTACGTATCGTCTTGGCGAAGTGTCTGGTGTCCCGTTCCGGCGTCGGTGTTGTCGCCGTACCTGATCCAGTCACCCGCGACATCGAACGTAACTTTCTCGAGAGGGCTGGGAAGGCCCTGGGTCAAATCGAGTTGGACATCATTCTGCCATCGATTGTTCCCAAGGTTTAGCGCTCGTTGTTTGTCATAGGTTCCAATAGGCACCGAAACCCAGTCTGAAATCGAAAACCAGGTCTTTTGCTCCGGCCGACTGATGGGCCAGAACGTGCCGGAAAGTATCGGATCAGACACCCCTGAAGCATCGCCTAGGCGATTACCATTGATTTTACCGTCGTACAAACCGCCAAATGGCAGCAGGAATTCGATAAGATAAGGATGATCAAACACTTCGTTGTAATAGAGAGGACGAAAGATGCCGATCTGACTGTCGAGACCGGTATGGTTCTTTGCAGTTCCGGTGATCGTATTGTTCAACTCGTTGCGTGTAGCGAATTCATAGTAGCCCATGACAATCACCGTACCAGGCGCTGCTGGAACGAAATCGAATGGCTGATAATCAATCGCCTTACCCGATTCTGTTCCCATGACCAGAGCCGCGAGTCCCGCAGAGAGCATCAGGGTAGGCTTGCTGAGTATCATCGTCTTCGCCATCGTCGTGCTCCCTGTCTTAGGCGCTCGCGGACCCCACATGCTTCCGATTTTTCTTCGTCACCTCTCGCCGTCGAACGATTTGACGCGAAGCTCGCGGCCTCGCACCAGAGTGCAGGAAGAGTTTCCGCAACGCGGACAAGATGAGACCAATCTTGCCGGCTCGAAATCGTAAGCGCAGTTTTGGCAACGCGCTTGCAGGCTGATTGTGTCGATCACCAGCTCGGCCCGTTGCGCCAAGGTTTCGGCGGCAACGATGTCGAAACAGAATCGTAGCGCATCGCGTTCAACACCTGCGGCAACCCCCACCTCCACAACGACCCGAGTGATTGTCTGCAGGTCCTCCTTGCGTGCGCATTCAACAACAAGATCGACAATGCTTTGGCTCAGCGCCAACTCGTGCATCGGCTCTCTCAATCGGCGCGCCCGTCTAGGCGGAAATTTGAACGCATGGATAGGACCGTAAGGCTAGTGCCGCTTGGTAGAATAGGGCAAGGCAGTTGGCGGCGCTTGTTCGAGACTGCTGAGAGTTCCGCAGGACTGCTCTAATCGTACCAGTGGCGTCGGTCAGCGGCTTGCATTTCGACCGGGAGGGTTATGTTTGAGGCGTGACTTACCCCGCGGCGACTGCTTGCGGAAAGCAACTCCCGTCAAGCAGTTACAATGTGACGTCATTTTGACCATCGCGGGATCATGAGGTTAAGAGCAACCCCGTGACACCGATGCGCGCTCGCTCCGACGACACTGTGCGGTCACGCATCGTCGTACGCGGTGCCGTACAGGGCGTCGGATTTCGACCCTTCGTTCATCGCCAAGCCACGGCTCTCGGCCTTACCGGCTGGGTTATCAATTCAAGCGCTGGCGTGGTGATCGAGGCCGAGGGAGATGCGGAGAGGGTCGGCGCGCTGGTGCGGAAGATCCAAGAAGGGCCGCCCGTCAATTCTGTTGTCGAATCCGTCGAGACGAGCGCGATTGCGGCGAAGGGGGAGGAAAGCTTCGAGATCCTAGCGAGCGATGCGGCTGGCGCGACGACTGTCCAGGTGCTGCCCGACTTTGCAATTTGCGCCCATTGCCTCGCCGAGCTGTTCGATCCGGCGAACCGCCGGTACCGCTACCCTTTTATCAACTGCACACATTGCGGGCCGCGTTACAGCATCATCGAAGGCATCCCGTACGATCGAGCGCGAACCTCGATGCGAGGCTTTGCGATGTGTCGTGCGTGTCAAGCGGAATATGACAATCCGTCGGATCGCCGCTTTCACGCCGAGCCAAATGCCTGCGCCGAATGCGGGCCGCGAATCGCGCTCTGGAGCGCATCGGCGGCGATGCTCTGTCACGATGACGATGCACTCATGGCTGCGGCTGCGGCGCTGCGCGCCGGGTCGATCGTCGCAGTGAAAGGGATCGGGGGGTTTCATCTCATCGTCGACGCGCGCGATGAAGCGGCGGTGCGCCGTCTCAGGGCGCGCAAGCGGCGGGAGGAAAAGCCCTTCGCGGTGATGTTTCCCTCATTGGCGGGCATCGAGGCAACTTGCCGCGTCGGCCCGGCCGCGGCAGCGTTGCTGACCGCGCCGGCCCGGCCGATCGTCCTATTGCGACGGACGGGTGGGCTCATCGCCAAGGCGGTTGCCCCGGGCAATCCCTGGATCGGCGCCTTGTTGCCCTACACGCCGCTCCACCATCTGCTGCTGAGTGACCTCGGCTTTCCCGTCGTCGCCACCAGCGGCAACACCAGTGACCAACCGATCGTCACGGACGAGGAGGAGGCGTTGGACCGTCTAGCCGGGATCGCAGACCTGTTCCTTGTCCATGATCGCCCAATTGTACGGCCGGTGGATGACTCGGTAGCGCGTATCATCTGCGGACGCGTACTTCTGTTGCGGCGGGGGCGGGGTTACGCGCCGGCGCCGATCGCTCTGCAGGGTGCGCTGGCTGGCGTCGTAGCCTTTGGCGGCCACCTTAAAAGCACCGTCGCGGTGACCCGCGTGGGCAATGTAGTGCTGAGCCAGCATATCGGCGATCTTGAGACGATCGAGGCGCGATCGGCCCACACAAAGGCGATCTCCGACCTAGTAAAGTTGCATGGGGCACAGCCGGCTCTTGCCGTGCGTGATCTGCATCCGGATTACGCGTCCACGAGGGCGGCTGAGGCGTCGGGCCTGCCGGTGCGCGCAGTCCAGCACCATGTGGCTCATGTCGCCGCCTGCATGGCCGAGAATGGGATCGTGCCTCCGGTCCTTGGTGTCGCGTGGGACGGTACCGGCTATGGCCCCGACGGGACGATCTGGGGCGGTGAGTTCTTGCGAGTTACAGCCGGCAAATGGAACCGCATCGGTAAAATCCGTCCCTTCCGGCTGCCGGGTGGGAATCGCGCTGTCCGCGAGCCCCGGCGCGCCGCGCTCGGCCTCCTCTATGAGGCTTATGGCGAGCGCGCCTTCGAGCTGAGTGAACTTGCCCCACTAGCTGCGTTCAGTCTCACTGAACTGGGAGTCCTGAGTCGGATGCTCGTCCGAGGGATCAACGCGCCGTTCACCTCAAGCGCCGGCCGCCTATTCGACGTGTTCGCCGCGCTCATGGGACTTCGCCAGATTTGCGCGTACGAAGGCCAGGCGGCAGTGGAGCTGGAAGGAGTCACCGGCGACGAGCCCGCTGGGAGGCGGTACCGGTTTCTGGTGCGGGAAGGCGACGACACCGCCATAGTCGTGGATTGGGAACCGGCGCTCGGAGAGGCTCTCGCGGATTTGCGAGCCGGTATACCGACTGCGGAGATGTCCGCCGCGCTTCATGATGGTCTGGCGATGGCGATCGCCGAGGTTGCGGCACGGGTCGGCGAAGGAACCGTGGCCCTGACTGGGGGTTGCTTCCAGAACGCCCGCCTTACCGAAAGCACGGTTGCGGCGTTGCGCGCCGCGGGCCTCAACGCCGTCTGGCACCGCCGTGTTCCACCCAATGATGGCGGGCTTGCCCTCGGTCAGGCGGTGTGGGCCGCATGGACGGAGGCATCGGGAGAGGCGAAATGTGTCTAGCGGTCCCAGGACGGCTTCTAAGCATCGCGGGAGAGGACCCGCTGACGCGGACCGGCCGCGTCGATTTCGGTGGCGTCGTCAAGGAGATCAGTCTCGCCTTCGTCCCTGAGGCGCGGGTCGACGACTACGTGCTCGTCCATGTCGGCTTTGCCCTCACCGTGCTCGATGAAAGCGAAGCGGTGCAGGCTTTTGACGATCTGCGGGAAATGGGCGAACTTCTGGAGGTCGAGGCGACACGTTTGCGGGAGAACTCGGATGAAATTCCGTGACGAGTACCGAGACCCTGTTGCGGCGCACGCGCTGGCCGACGCCATCGCACGCCTTGTCACTCAGCCCTGGACCTTGATGGAGGTGTGCGGTGGCCAGACGCACGCGATCGTGAAGTTCGGGCTCGATCGATTGCTGCCGCCTGAGGTCAGTCTGGTGCATGGCCCCGGCTGCCCGGTCTGTGTGACCCCCGTCGAATACATCGACAAGGCGATCGAGATCGCCGCTCGGCCCGAAGTCATACTGTGTTCATTCGGCGACATGCTGCGCGTTCCGGGCACCGAGGGTGATCTTCTCGGCGCCCGAGCTAAGGGCGGCGATGTCCGATTTATTTATTCTCCTCTCGATGCGCTGGCGCTGGCCCGGGCCAAGCCGGATCGTGAGGTGGTTTTCTTCGCTGTCGGGTTCGAAACCACCGCTCCGGCCAATGCCATGGCGGTCTACCGCGCCCGGCAAGAGCAAATACGGAATTTCTCGATGCTGGTGTCACATGTGCTTGTGCCCCCGGCGATGTGTGCGCTGCTCAAGGCGCCGACAAACCGAGTGCAGGGGTTTCTTGCCGCTGGCCATGTCTGCACGGTCATGGGGTACGAGGAATATGAGCAGATCGCGGCGAGGTATCAGGTTCCGATCGTTGTTACCGGCTTTGAGCCTGTCGATATTCTGGAAGGCGTTTACATGTGCGCCCTTCAGCTTGAGCAAGGTCGCTGCGAGGTCGAGAACCAGTACAGCCGATCAGTGCGTCGGGAAGGCAATCGCCCGGCACAAGACGTTATCCGCGAGGTGTTCCGAATTGTCCGACGTCGCTGGCGCGGTATTGGGGAGATCCCGGAAAGCGGCTTTGGGCTCACTGCCGCCTACCGCGACTACGACGCGGAGATCAGGTTCGGCAGCGTGCAGACGGTAGGGGAGCGAGAGGAGGAGTGCATCAGCGGCGTTGTGCTGCGCGGTGAACGCAAGCCCTCGGAATGCCCTGCTTTCGGAACGCGATGCACACCCGAGCGGCCGCTCGGTGTCACCATGGTTTCTGGCGAAGGCGCCTGCGCGGCGTATTACCGCTATCGCCGATTCGACAGCGCGGGAGGGAAAGGCGGATGACAAACGACTTCGCGATGTCCTGCCCATTGCGGGCCGGGGATCAAGGGATCATCGAGCTTGCGCACGGCGGCGGTGGCCGCGCAATGGAGCGTCTTCTCGATACCATCATCCGGCCTGCCTTTGCCGAGCCGATGCTCGAGCGCCGTCACGACGGAGCCGTGCTCGCCATCGACGGGCCGATTGCCTTCACCACAGATTCCTACGTGGTGAAGCCGCTAGTGTTCCCGGGCGCCGACATTGGTACCCTCGCCGTCAATGGCACCGTAAATGACCTCGCCATGTGTGGGGCGCAGCCGCTCTATCTCAGCGTCGGCTTTATCCTGGAGGAGGGGTTGCCGATTGCGACCTTAGGTCGGGTCACGGCGTCGATGCGCGAAGCCGCGAGGACCGCGGGCGTTCGGCTGGTAACCGGAGACACTAAAGTCGTCGATCGCGGCAAAGCCGACGGCATGTTCATTAATACCGCCGGTGTAGGCCGCATCGTTGCGCAAGCCGCTATCGAGCCGAGCAGCGTGCGCCCGGGCGATGTCGTGATCCTGAGTGGCGACATCGGCCGTCACGGCATTTCGGTTATGGCAGCCCGAGAGGGACTTGCGTTCGAAACCATGATCGAGAGTGATTGTGCGCCACTCGCCGCTCCCGTACTCGACCTGATCAGGGGCGGCATCGCCGTTCATTGCCTGCGTGATCTCACCCGCGGCGGGCTCGCAAGCGCGCTCGTCGAGGTCGCGGAGGCGACGGACTTTGGAATCCATTTGGAAGAAAAGTTGGTTCTGGTATGCGCAGAAGTGAATGCAGCTTGCGAGCTTCTCGGCCTCGACCCGTTCCACGTGGCTAATGAAGGAAGGTTCATTGCCTTCGTCCCCCGCGCAGACGCGGAAGCGGCCATCAGGTTGATGCGGCGACACGCGGTTACAAATTTAGCGACCGTCATTGGGACAGTGACCGACGGACCGGCCGGGCAAGTTGCGTGCCGCGGTCCCTTTGGCGTATCGCATATCATCGACATGCTGAACGGCGAGCAGCTTCCCAGGATCTGCTAGGCTCCGGACTCATGACCAGTAGGACAGGGTAGCAGCCAGACAGACGGCGGCGAGGAAGTTTTGAGCGAGGCGATCGTATCGAGTTGCGATCCGACGAAAGTCCTTGAGGCGTCCAAACATGCGCTCGATCGCGTTGCGATTGCGGTAGAGGTAGAGGTAGGGCGAGAAGCAGTTCTTCCAGCGCCGGTTGACCTTTGGCGGGATGTTGGGTGCAGCGCCCTTGCTATCGATCTTGCGGCGGACGGCATCGCTGTCATAGCCCTTGTCGCCATGGAGGATTTCCGCGGTGGCGATGTGGTCGAGCAGGGTATCGACGGCAGTGCAGTCGGCCACCTGGCCACCGGTCAACAGGAACGCGATCGGGCGACAACAGCGATCGGTTAGGGCGTGGATTTTTGTCGTCCGCCCGCCGCGAGAGCGGCCGATCGCCTGGCTGAGTCCCCCCCCTTTATGGAATGGCCCGCCCCTCTTCTCCACCCTGTCCGGGTTGGATGAGGGAAGGATAAGGCAATGGACGTTAGCATTCTCGGGATCGACTTGGGCAAGAACAGCTGCAGCGTCGTCGGGCTAGACCCGAGCGGGCGGGTGGTGCTGCGCCGGCGGCTGCGGCGGGAGGGCATCATCGGGCTCGCGGCGAAGCTGCCGGGCTGTGTGGTCGCGATGGAGGCATGCTGCGGCGCCCATCACCTCGGACGGCTGCTGGCCGAGCAGGGGCACGAGGTGCGGCTGATGTCACCAGAATATGTTCGTCCCTACGTCAAGGCTCAAAAGAACGACGACCGCGACGCTGAAGCGATTGCTGAGGCGGCGACCCGGCCGACGATGCGGTTTGTCGCGCTCAAAACCGAGGCCCAGCTCGATGTCCAGGTTCTCCATCGCGTGCGCGACCGGCTGGTTGGCCAGCGCACCGCACTGATGAACCAGGTCCGCAGCATCCTGCTCGAACGTGGGATCGTCGTACCGCAGGGTCGACGCAAGCTGCTCGACGCATTGGCGGCGCTGTCAGCAGAGCCGGAGGGTTCAGGTGTGGGGCCGCGGGTGCGGCTGCTGCTCGACGACATGCTCGACCAATGGCGCAGCCTCGACCGGCGGATCGCGGCTCTGGACGACGAGTTCGCCGGGATGGCTCGCAACGACCCGGCAGCACGCCGGCTGGCGACCATCCCGGGTGTCGGCGTGCTCAACGCGACTGCGCTGGTCGCCGCGATCGGCGATGGGCGCACGTTCAGCCGCGGCCGCGACCTCTCGGCCTGGCTGGGGCTGGTGCCGCGACAGGCGACCACGGGCGGCAAGCCGAAATTGCTCGGAATCACCAAGCGCGGCAGCAAATATCTGCGCAAGCTGATCATCCAGGGGGCGCGAGCTGCTCTGCCCTCGCTGTCCAGAACCGCGACGCCGCTTGGCGGCTGGCTGCGCGACTTGCTCGGTCGTGCGCATAGCAACACGGTCGTCGTCGCTCTCGCAAGCAAGCTGGCACGGATCGCCTGGGCGCTACTGCGCGACCAGACCGCGTTCGCTTACGGCGGGCCGGTGGCGGCATAGACGGGATCGGCTTGCGGCGATCACCCGGGCGTCGCGAGCCGTAGAAGAGTCTGCGGGTGGTGGAAGCGAGATGGCCTGACAGTCACCGGTGTCCCGACAGCCTACGGCAGAAAATGGCACTCGATGCCGGCCCCTTTATGAGGCTCGAGACGCGCGGATTCTCCATCTTGGCCAGGGTTCCGCCCTGAGACCGGATACGTTGATGCAGACCAGTCAGATCACCTCGCACAAGCCTCTTGCGGACGGGGCGGGCCATACGTTTCCACCCGAAGCGCAGCGGTGAGCCTTAACCGCCGAGGAGTCGATCAGCATCCGCGCGGCGCCCGTTTGATCACTGCCGGCGTGCCGTTCACCACTCCGGGCGCAACCAACAGCGTCTGCGTAGTGAAGATACTGACCGAAGCCAAAATCGCGGCGTAAAGCCAGAGGAGAGCATCTTCGGCTTTGTTGCAAGCCGCCCGGCACCCTAAAACTTCCCGGATCAACAAGCTTTCGTGCTAAAAATGAACATCTATCGCTCCGCCGCCAGGGCGGATCAGGGGGATGCCACCCTAACGTTCCGATCTGTCAGACCAAAAAACGAAGCCGGATACTAGGACGCGTCAACCGCTATCCTCGAGAACCACGGCGAACCTATGTCGCTTACTGATCGCGAAAAAGAACAGCTCAAAGCCATGATCGATGCGGGTGAGGCCATACCGGCCCGCTATCGCGCCGAGCTGTTCGCCGAGCCGTCTGAGGCCAAACCGGCCCGGCCGGGCGAGACAGCGGAGGCCGCCGACGTACTGCGCGTGAGCGAGCGACGCTTGCAACTGATCGTCGAGGCTGCGCCGAACGCTGTGGTGATGATCGACCGGTCCGGCGAGATCGTCATGGTCAATGCTCAGGCCGAGCGGGTGTTCGGCTACTCGCGTGCCGAGCTTGTGGGTCAGCCCGTGGAAATGCTCGTGCCCGAACGCTTTCGTGGTCATCACCCTGAGTTGCGGGCAGCATTTTTTGTCGATCCCCGGCCGCGGCCGATGGGAGCCGGGCGCGATCTCTACGGCCTCAAGAAGGACGGCAGCGAGTTCCCGATCGAGATCGGCTTAAACCCGATCGAGACTGACGATGGAACGATGGTGTTGTCGGCGATTGTCGACATTACGGAACGTAAAGCAGCGGAAGCGGCGCTACGCGAGAGCGAACAGCGCTTCCGCCTGGTCGTCGAGGCTGCGCCAAACGCAATGGTGATGAGCGACCAGGCCGGCCAGATCCTTATGGTCAATACTGAGGCAGAGAGGCTCTTCGGCTACTCGCGTGCCGAGCTTGTGGGTCAGCCGGTGGAAATGCTCGTGCCCGAACGCTTTCGTGGTCATCACCCAGGCTTGCGCGCCGCATTTTTTGTCGATCCCCGGCCGCGGCCGATGGGAGCCGGGCGCGATCTCTACGGCCTCAAGAAGGACGGCAGCGAGTTCCCGGTCGAGATCGGCTTGAACCCGATCGAGACTGACAATGGAACAATGGTGCTGTCGGCGATTGTCGACATTACGGAGCGCAAGGCAGCGGATCAGGCGCTGCGCGAAAGCGAGCAACGCTACAGCGTGCTGGTTGACGGCGTCACCGACTACGCGATCTTCATGCTCGATCCAAAGGGCATCATCACCAACTGGAACAGCGGCGCAGAGCGCATCAAGGGGTATCGTGCCGACGAAATCGTCGGCCAACATTTCTCGCGCTTCTACACCGAGGAAGACCGCGCCGCGAACAAGCCGCAGCTCGCTCTTGAGATCGCCGTCCGCGACGGCAGCCACGAGGCCGAGAGCTTGCGCGTGCGCAAGGACGGCAGCCGCTTTTGGGCCAACGTGGTGGTCGACGCGATCAAGGGTGGCGACGGCCAACTGATCGGCTTCGTCAAGATCACGCGTGACATCACCGAACGCATTCAGTCGGAACGCGCGCGGGAGGAGGCACGCATCGCCCAGGCGCAGTCGCAGCAGATGGAGGCGATCCGACTGGTTATCGACACGATCCCCGCACTGGTTTGGAGTGCGCTGCCCGACGGCTCAGTTGATTTCGTCAGCCACCGTTGGCTGGAATATACCGGTCTTTCTTTAGAAGAGGCGCTGGGGTCGGGCTACGCCGCGGCATTTCATCGCCAGGACCTTGAGCGCTGGCTTGCGCAATGGCCAGCGCGCGCCTCAGCCGGCCGAGCTTTCGAGGATGAAATCCGTATGCGGCGGGCAGACGGAGAATATCGTCATTTTTTGACCCGGTACAGGCCGCTCCACGACGCTTCGGACAACATCGTCAAATGGTATGGAGCAGCCACTGATATTGAAGACCGAAAGCGGGCGGAGGCGTTACAGTCTGAGCTTGCCCGCGTCGTCCGTCTGACGACGATGGGGGAGGTGACTGCGTCCATCGCCCACGAGATCATCCAGCCGCTGTCCGCCGTCGTTACCAACGGCAACACCTGTCTCTACTGGCTCGAAGACCAAACCATGGATCGCGCCAAAGCGCGATCCGCCGCGGCTCGCGCGGTGCGGGACGCGGAGCGCGCCACCGACATAATCAGGCACATTCGAGCGCTGATGACCAAATCGGAGACCCAAAGGGCCGAAATAGACATGAATGGCCTTGTCACGGAGGTTCTCGCGTTGACCCACAACGAGCTTCTGAAGGGTGAGGTTTCTGCGCATACCGTATTAGCGCCCACGCTTCTGCCGATTTTCGGCGATCGGGTGCAACTGCAGCAACTCATTTTGAATTTGATAATGAACGGCATCGAGGCAATGGCATCGGTCGCCGACAGGCCGAAAGAGCTGACAATCGAAACGAGAGCCGAAGGTACGGATCACGTGCTTGTGCTGGTGCGTGACTCGGGAGTGGGCTTAAATCCCAAAGATGCTGATCAACTCTTCGACGCATTCTTTACGACTAAGCCCGAGGGAACAGGCATGGGGCTGGCAATTTGTCGCTCGATCGTCGAAGCGCACGACGGGCGCATCTGGGCGTCGGCGGGTAGCCCGTACGGAGCTGTGTTCCAGTTCACGCTCCCGACCGACAATGTCTCATGACGGGTATCTCTGATGGAGGATGTACAGCCCGTCGTCGTTGTGATCGACGATGATCCGTCCGTTCGCGACGCACTGCAGGGCCTTCTCGAAACCGCTGCGTTGGCGGTCGAATTATACGCGTCGCCCGGAGAATACCTGCAGAGGAAACACATCGAAGCGCCCGGTTGCATCATCCTGGATGTGAGATTGCGCGGATCAAGCGGCCTGGATTTCCAGCGCGAACTGGTTCGCGCCGGGGACCGAACGCCGGTCATCTTCCTTACGGGTCACGCCGACGTCGCGATGACGGTTCAGGCAATGAAGGCGGGCGCCGTGGAATTTCTGACGAAGCCCTATCGCGACCAAACCTTGCTTGAGGCAGTGCTGCTGGCCATTGAGACCGATCGGGCCAGACGCGAAAGCGATGAGATGCTCGCCGCTGTTCGGCAGCGGCTCGACTCTCTTACTCCGCGGGAGCGGCAGGTAATGGCGCTGGCTGCTTCTGGTCAGTCCAACAAGCAAACCGCCGGCAGCATCGGCATTGGCGACGTGACTGCCAGGGTCCATCGCCGTCAGGTGATGCGCAAGATGCAAGCCAGATCAATTGCCGAGTTGGTCAAGATCGTCGAGCTGTTGGCCAACCATGGGATCAAGCTGTAAGCGCCTAAACGAATCGATCATCGATCGACCGTACCGCTTATCGCTTTGATCGATTTGGTACTGCATATTTCATCTTGTTCGATGTCTTGCGGCCTGCGCCGCGTCTAATCTTGACCGGATAGCAGGGTGGTGAGGGTGTGGAAAACACGCCTTTGATTTCAATCGTGGACGACGACGAATCGGTTCGAACCGCGATGAGAGACATGGTGGAGTCATTTGGATACGCGGTCGTCGCGTTCGCATCTGGCCCGGAATTCCTCGCGTCCGACCGTCTGCGCGATATCGCTTGTTTAATCACGGACGTGCGAATGCCCGGAATGAATGGGCTTGTGCTGCAAAAGCAGATGACCACTTCGGGTTATCTGATTCCTACAATCTTCATGACGGCGTTTCCCGACAAAAGAAGTCGCGATCGAGCGATCAAGGCCGGAGCGATAGCGTATCTCACCAAGCCGTGTTCCCGAAGCGATCTGCTTGCCCACATCCATTCGGCTCTCGCATCAGGCACTACCGGAGGAAAGAAGTCATGACCTTCGATGCCCCAGCAGTTCGGTTTGAGGACAACGAGACAATGGATTTCGGTGATTTGATCTCGGAACGGAGCGTCCACACTCGGATCGAGTCCGTCGCTGCCCGTTTGCCGAAGCGCAATGGCCACGAAGAGATCAGCGAGCTGAGGCGGGCCCCCCTCGGGCAGGTCGATCGAATCGTAGCCACGGACGAACACGCGATCTCCTTCGGGCCTTTCTGCCTACTTCCTAAAGAACGGCTCCTGTTACAGGGCGACGTGCCTGTTCGTCTCGGCAGTCGGGCTTTCGACATCCTGACCGCTTTGATAGAGCGATCAGGCAGGGTGGTCGGCAAGGACCAATTGATCGCCCGCGCCTGGCCAAGCACATTTGTCGACGAGAGCAATCTCAAGTTCCAAGTCAGTGCCTTGCGCCGGATATTGGGCGAGGGCAGCGCGGGCGCTCGATATATCGAGACCGTGCCTGGGCGCGGCTATTGCTTTGTCGCGCCGCTTGGCCGCGCCGAGGCGCCTGCGCTCTCTCCGCCCCAGGCTGCCGCAACCAGCCGTCCGCACAATTTGCCAGCGCTGCTGACGCGATTGATCGGACGCGCCGACATCATCGATAGGCTCGCACGCGAGTGCCGCGGCACCGCCTGATCACAATCGCCGGGCCGGGCGGAATCGGCAAGACCTCGGTTGCGCTCGCGGTGGCCGAGCGGTCGCTCGCCGCTTACGAGGATGGGGTATGGCTGGTCGATCTCGCGCCACTTAGCGACGCTGGCGCGGTCGCGAGCGCCGTGAGTTCAGCGCTGGGGCTACAAGGAAGCTCGGACAATCCGCTTCCCCGGTTGATTGCCAGTCTGAGCAAAAAAAACCTGCTGTTGCTGCTCGACAATTGCGAGCAGGTGATCGAGGCTACTGCTTCTTTGGCGATAGGGATTCTCAAGGGTGCGCCGGGAGTGCAGATCCTCGCGACCAGCCGCGAGCCGCTTCGCGTCGAGGGCGAGCGCGTCTGGCGGCTTTCGCCCCTGCCGAGCCCCGCCGCGTCGGCTAAACTAACCGCCGCCGAAGCGCTCGCCTTCCCGGCGGTTCAGCTCTTCGTCGAACGCGCGGCGGCGAGCATGGACGAGTTCGAGTTGACCGATGCCGACACTCCGCTGGTCGTCGACATTTGCGGAAAGCTGGACGGGCTTCCGCTGGCGATCGAGCTTGCCGCCGCCCGCATCGAAGCTTTCGGAGTGCACGGCCTCACGGCACACCTGGACGAGCGCATACGGCTGCCGAGCAGCGGCCGTCGCACGGCTGCGCCCCGGCATCGGACACTGACGGCCACGATCGACTGGAGCTACCAGTTGCTGAGCGAAGCGGAGCAAACGGTTTTGCGGCAGGTGGCGATCTTCGCCGGCGGATTCACGCTCTCGGCCGCGAGCGCGGTGATCGCCCATGTGGCCCAACCCCTGAGCGACCTGACCGAGCCGCTCGCTGGGCTCATCGCGAAATCACTCGTCTCCGTAGATTTGAGCGAGGCCGAGCCGCGCTACCGACTGCTCGACACAACGCGCGCCTATGCGCTCGAAAAGCTCGCTGAGAGCGGCGAGCTAAACGCGATTGGACGACGTCACGCCGAGTATTATCGGGACCTGCTCGCAGCTGCTGCCCGCGATGAAACAGCGGCAGACGATTGGCCCGCGGCCTGTGCGCGCGAGATCGACAACATTCGCGCCGCGCTGACCTGGGCCACCGCGATCGAGGCGGTTGACGTGCCAGCAACCGGCTGAATCAAAGTTTTGATCGAAGTTAACGTGTACCCGATGGGGTGGACGCCCCCGACGGCATCGCTGTGCCAAGGTAGAGGTGTCGTGAACCGCTACGAGGGGGCGTCCTATGGCGAAGGCTAGCATCATTGGGGTCGACTTGGCGAAGCATGTGTTTCAGATACACGGTGCTGGCGCCGACGGATCGGTGGCTTTTCGCAAGAAGATTTCCAGACTTAAATTCCTTCCGTTCCTGGCGTCGCAACCAAGGTGTGTGGTGGCGATGGAGGCCTGCGCCGGCGCGCATAGTTGGGCTCGCGATATCCTAGCCCAAGGCCACGAGGTGCGTCTGATAGCACCGGTGTACGTGAAGCCGTTTGTGAAGCGGCAAAAGAACGACATGGCGGACGCCGAAGCGATCACCGAGGCGGCGGCACGTCCGACGATGCGGTTCGTCGCGGTGAAGAGCGCTGAGAAGCAGGCCTCTGGCATGGTGTTCAAGACGCGGGACCTGCTGGTCCGACAACGAACGCAGACGATCAACGCGCTGCGCGGTCACTTGACGGAACACGGCATTATTGCACCGCAGGGGGTCTTTCACGTCGGCCGGCTTGCTGCCGAGGTGGAGAACGTGAACAGTCGCCTGCCGAGCATCGTGACCGAGCTCTGTAAGCTGTTGCTGCGGCACATCGCCATACTCAACGAGCAGATCGCAACGCTCGACCGGCGGATCCGTGATCGCGCGCGAGAAGATGAAAGAGCGCGGCGGCTGATGACGATTCCCGGCGTTGGTCCCATTTGCGCAACCGCGCTGGAAGCGCTGGCGCCGCCGTCCGAGACGTTTGCGAAGGGACGCGACTTCGCGGCCTGGCTTGGTCTCACACCCCGGCAGAATTCTTCGGGCGGTAAAGCGCGGCTCGGCCGCATCTCGAGGATGGGGCAACGAGACCTGAGACGGCTGCTGATCGTCGGTGCGATGGCCGTGGTGCGATCGGCTGCCAGGCGAGGCGCTCCCGCAGGATCATGGCTTGCTCGCATGATGGCGAGGAAGCCTCGAATGCTTGTAGCGATTGCGCTCGCAAACAAGATTGCTCGGGTCGCCTGGGCTCTGATGACGAAGGGTGGCGTTTATCAGATTTCGGCTGCAGCCGCGCTCGCGTAACGGGGCTGTCGGAGCCGTCAGTGGGTGTGGTGGGTCACTGGAGGATTATGGCAAAATGGTCAAGAAGGCGGGGTCGGGAAACCAGTTCACCGGGCAGTGCTCTGAGCACGCGTAACCGTTATGGACCCGATTCTTCAGACTTCCATAAGGGCCCGCGGCATGTGCTCGCCGCAACTTGAGGCCGGACACACGTCAGCACCTGACCACATGTTCCATAATCGCCGCAGATTCCGCTTGCATCCACAGGGGCGTCCACACACGTCCGGTGAGGCCGGTGAGGGCCGCCTTGCGTGCTGATGGTCGGCGGGCTTAGCACCAGTGCAAAGGACAGTGTTTGCACTGGTGCTAGCGACGGACTGGCCGACGACTTTCGTAGCCGCGCAACTTCTTGCTCGTTCTAACTGACGGCGCCCCATTGGAACTGGCGGCAAAGGCGTTGATTGCGAGCCAGCACGAGGATGGCGGCTGGGGATACCACCATGGTGTCCCGACGGATGCAGATTCAACCGCGTGGGTGCTCTTATTCCTTTCCAGGAGCGGGCTTGCCGACGCTGTGTGCCGCGAAGCCGCCGCCGCTTCCCTTGCACTACATCGGGATCCTCACTCCGGGGGATCGCAACCTACGCGGCTGCGGGGCCGATCCGTCGGTTTATGGGCTTGGATCGCCGTACCGATTTTTCCGGCTGGCAAATCGCCGACGCACCCATCATGTCGCGCATCCGCCGCACCGACCGCGCGAGTGCATGCAGATCCTCGGGCTCGGAGAAATATTCCGGGCTGGCGCGCAACTTCGCACCCGGCGGCACGATCGACATTCTCCTACAAGGACCAGGAGTTGGAGACCGGCTTTGCCAAGGCGCTCGGCGTGCCGCTGTTAATGGCGAACTTGAGCCAGCAGGTCTACCAGATGGCCCGCGCCCAGGGGCTCAACAAGGAAGACGGTTCGCCGATCATCAAGGTGTTCGAGCGGATGGCCGGAGTGACGATCGGCGACCAGGGGTAGAAATCCTGGTCCATGCCGTGAGCGCGGCGTGCCGGCATACGCTCCTACCTCGGAATTGAAGCTATCGGCCGCCTCGCGGCTGCGACCAGGCATCGTCCCCGACGATGTTGGACTTTCCCGCGATCTTGAAGCCGACCATGGCAAGGCTCTGATCGGACGCTCTGGCCGCGATCCGAGACGACACGATAGTTGTTGCGGCCAATCGGACCGCCAAGCGGGAGACGCGCCGAAGCCGCTTTAGAAGTCGGCGCATTGCCAATCGATCCGAAAGGCAGATGCTGGTGACGTTGCGACCTCGCCGCCTTACTCGGGACGGGCGTGTACTTCTGCGAGAACGTCAAAGGGGGCCTAACCTAACCGAAACGCCTCTGTGATCTCCCCGTTAACGGCAACTAAACCGCCTGCTTCCTGCAGTTAACCCAGACGAGATCGTGGGCAGCGGAAGAGCCGATCTACGACGCAGCTGCAATTGCCGAACAAAGCCGGGATACGAATATAGGGCGTATTGACCCTGTGGGTGGGGTTTATTCCCGCTCGGTCTCGCGTACCATCCGGATCAATGTGTCGTGCGTATCCTTCACGGCGGCGATTTTGGCAGCTAGCTCTGCTGCGGTAGTTTCATATCCCCGTCTTGTCGCCGCCCGCTCGTATTGTTTTTGCAATTCGGCAAGCGTCGGTTTCCTGATGATTTGCCAGCCGCGCAAGTCCCTCTGGTGGCAAAAATGGGGCCGATCTATTCCCAGTTCGTGGCAGAGCGCGCGGACGCTGCGTGCCCCATATTGATAAGCATACTCGGCCTGTTCCCACCATTCTCTGCTTCGTTTCAAAGTTTCCCTCCCATCGATAAAAGACCCAGCCAGCCACCTCAGCCAACCATCAAAATCATATCACAGAAAAAAATTGTGTATATGCGGACTATGGCGATCGTAGCGCCGGAGAGTCGGATATGTTTGCCCCCCCGTCGAAATGATGGCCGACTGGTTTACGTTAGGCGTCCACACCCGACCATCATCGTCAGTGCATTCGATCACCCGACAGGCGCAGGCTCGCCGCGCAGTTCAGCCATCCGCTTAGCCAGCCGAGCTCGCTCTGTATCCATGTCGTAAGTCAGCTCAGCGACTTCTTGCACCGCGTCGTAAACGGCCATTTCCCAATTGGCCGCGACAAAGCTCATAAGCCTGGGGAGGTCGAACCCCATGATGACCATCTTGTGGATAGCGGCGATCATCGCCTCACAGGCTTCATCTTCGGTCTCAGGCGGCTCTTCATCGGCATGGGTTCGGTTCCACCATTCGGCGTGCTCGACGACTTCTTTGCTGTAGTTCAC
>Ga0335083_10003086_pt1 | contig 21714 bp, 38 predicted proteins | sample Lox_Sample_42_FD_206716 | JGI IMG/M metagenome (GOLD analysis project Ga0335083, IMG submission 206716) | Soil microbial communities from Loxahatchee National Wildlife Refuge, Florida, United States - Lox_Sample_4.2 | ecosystem: Environmental > Terrestrial > Soil > Wetlands | place: USA...
CGGCCGTCGCGTCGGCGATCTCGGCGCTCTTGGCGCGCAGCGCATCGGCGACAGCAGCGCCCGCGCGCGCCGTCGGGAATTGCGGCGAGAACGGGTTCCACCACTTGTCAGGGCCGACGAGCGCGCCCGGCGAAGGTGGTTTTGGCGGAGGGAGAGGGATGTATTGATCTCCCAACACGCCGCCGAGATCGGAGCGACGCGCGATCATCACACGTCCGTCGTGATGTCCGCGTATGGCACGTTAATCAACGTGGTGCCGTTCGGCGCTTTCGGCGTGGGCCCGGCGACGAGCGTCGCGACCTTGTTTGTGTTGTCGATCGACTGCGCAGAGAAGTTCACGGCGTCCGTGACGAACGCTTGCGCGCCCGCCGCGTTGAGCCTCACGGTCTGCCCCTGCACGAGGCTCGTCGGTGCGGCCGCTTGCACGCTCGATGACGCCGTCGCACCGAGCGACAGCACGCTCGAGATCAGCGAGCCGATCACGATGGGGCCGCGCGCGTTGGGGAATGCGAACGCGAGGCCCGCGCCCGCGGCGCCACCTCCGAGCGCGACGGCGCCGAGCGATCCGACGGTCGACGTCGGTTTCGCCACTGCCTGCGCGATCGCGGCGCCTACACCCGTCGCGATGAACGCGCCGATGCCGGCGAGGATAGGATGTTTGGTCTTCGTGCGCTTTTTCATCTTCCGATCCTTCCCACAAAAAGCCGAGCACGCCGCCGATCGCGACGAGCCCACCGACGACGGCCCATATTCGCGCCTGCGAAATCGGCGTGGCCACCGCGATATCCGATGCGTAATACGCGGGCGTTTGCTTGATCACGTTCACCGCCGCGGCGATCGCGTTTGGATCGGCGCCCGTCGGGGGTTGAACGATGACGACTTGGCCGTCATTCGGCGTGACGTAGACCGCGCCGATCATCGCCGAAACCATCCCCTGCGGTACGCCGCGTAGCCTCCCGCGGCGAGAAGCACGCCGACGCCGAGAACGATCGCGATCGTCGGAATGCCGCTCGACGGCGACGAGGCCGCGGCCGTCGGCGACGCGCTCGCCGTCGGCATTGCCGCGGATGTCGACGTGGGCGCGCTTGTGCCCTGCGTCGGTGGCGCGGTCGACGAATCGGGGCCCGCTGGCGTCGTCGTGTCGGAGCTCGACGGCGCGGGCGAGCTCGCCGCGGCGCTCGCCGCGTTCGTGGCTTGCGCGACGTAGGCGGGTCCGGTTTGCGCCGTGACTCCCGGCTGACTCGGCGCGGGCGTAGTCGATCCGCCGCTCGAGAATCCAGCGCCTGGCGTGGGGATGCCCCGCGGCGCGCTCGAGGCTTGCGGCGCTTGCCCTTTCGCGCCGGTCGTGACGATCTGCGCGCTCTGCGTCGCGCGCACCGGGCTCGCGCGCGTGACGAGCGCCGTTTGCGAACGCACCTGCGACGAGGGTGCGATCGAACGACTGGGACCTATCAGCGGGCCTGGCGCTCCAAGGACGATTCCGATCACGCTTCCGAACGTAGCACGGCCGCGGCGCGCGCGTCACCTCGACGCCGCGCCTCGCGACTTGCGTTGATGCAATGTACACATATCGCGTCGTCTTCGAGGGTGGGCCACCGCGATTCGGTCGCGTGCGCAATCGTCGTCCACGAGACGATCGCGAGCGCCAGATCGCACCACGTCCGCGGCCATTTTCCGAGCGCGCCTTGACCGTCCGCTTCGTAGCGCGCGAGGTGCACGAGGCCGACGAGGCCGGCCTCTTGGCGCCAGCGTCGCGGAGAGACGCGCAGCGGCGCAAGCGTGCGAACGAGTGTTTCGCCTTGCACATGTTCGGGGCGCATGACGCGCGGCCGCGGCGTGATCGCCTTGGCCTGCTTCGTTGGATCGCAGAGCGGCTCCACAAGCAGCGGAACAAATTCGTGCGCGACGAGGCGCGCGTACATCACTGACGCGCGCCTGGTCATTTTGTTCGCCGTCGTCGTGCGCAGAAGCGAGCAACGCGTGCAGTGAGCGAGCCTCGTCACGCGTCGCCCGTCGTCGCAGATCGTCACGTCCGACGTGTACGAATGTCGAAAGCCGCTCAGGACTCCTCCGCAAAGTCGCCGCGCAGCGAAGCGTCTGAACCGCGGCCAACTTCCGGTTCGCCGAAGACATCAAAAAGCTCGTTCGGCGTCGTGATGATCGTCGCTTCTCGATACATCAGCTCGGGTTCTTCCGTATTAAGTTGAACGACGTAGCCCTTTTTCCCCTGCCCCATCGCATAGCCGAATTCCCAAGATGCAGACCGTCCCGCTGGCAGGACCAGGACGCACGCGTCGCAGGCGCGCAGCGCTCCGATGTCCGACGCGTAGCCCTCGACCGCGCGAGGGTGGTCCAGCGCCGCTCGATACTCCCGCGGCGTCCACTGTTGCCAATTCGGATCGATCTCCTTCCAGCCGAAGGGCTTCCCATTCGGCGGGTTTTTGAAGTCGTAGACGTTGTGTCCACACGATCGAAGCCAGTGCACGATCACCGGTTGAACGATGTTTCTCCATGATGATGCTACGTAGATTTTCATTTGCTCTCCCTCGGCCACGGCTCAAGCTCCCTCGCGATTTCTTCGACGTCCCACGCAAGCCACGATTTGCGCGCGGCTTCGTGCGCCATCAGGGCGCGCCGTTCTTTCTTCGAGTAGCGCCCGCGCATGATCCTGAGTGCGCGCGCGTACCACTTTTTAAACGTGCGCTCTTTCGTTCTGCGCGTGCCGCACGGGATCACCACGGATAGGGACTTCGTTCCGTCGAGGTGCGTGATCTCGATGACGCGCAAACACCTCATGAGCGCTCACCACGCATTCGAGGTTCCCGGTCGACAAAGGATCGCGTCGCCTTGCTCGGCGAGCAGTCGTTCGACCGTTTCAAAGTCGAACGCGGCTTCGCCGCCGTTGCCCCACGATGCTCCCCACGAGTTCCAAAACGTCACGCGTTGCGCCTTGACGTCGACGCCGACGAGCTCGATCTCGTGACCACCGCGAACGTTGCCCGAGAGCACGCAGAGCGCGCCCGCGGCTTGATCAGGAACGGGCGCATCAAAGCCCTCGTACCAATTGCATCCAAAAAGAAGCGGCCCTTGTGTCGACAGCGCCTCGAGCAGCGCGCCGAGCGTGAATGCATGCTCGTAGCGCGAGACCAAGCCGCGCGCTCGCAACACTTTGGCCACGGCGAGTCCCGTAGTTCCCGTGTCGTCGGGCGGATAGGTTCCCGGGATCACGTCGAGCCTTGTTGCATCGCTGTAGAGCCCCACAGCTTCAGTCTCAGTCCACGCGCGCGGCGGCTTCCACAATGGATCTGTCATCACGAGGCCTCCGCCTGCGTTTCCGCCGCAAGATCCCAAGTTTCCTTGGTCGAACGGTCCCGTTCGGCGCACCCATACGCGCGATGCGATCGCCACGTTTCGGTCCTCGAGTGCGTAGTGTCGTGAGCGCGCGTCGTGATGCACGTGACGTCCAAGGCGCATCACGTTGCGTGCGTGCGCGATGTGTTGCGGGCTCGCCCGATGTTCTTCAATGGTGCGGATCGTGTGCATCAACGTCATTTGGTTTTCTCCCTCAGCAAGAAGCAGTTTTCTTCGGCCTTGCGCTTCGCATCTTCGAGCGTCGACGCGATGCCGATCTCACGGCCCCACACGTACGCAAGGAACGTGTTGGGCCTGCCCTCTTGGCGCCACTCCTGAACGTGCAGCGCCGTCGAGTAGACCCCGAAGGCCGCTGCGTGCAGCGACTCGAGGCCCATGTTTCGATCGCGCGCGTCGAGCTCGACGGCCTTCCACTCCCATTGGTGGTTCATGGGATCGCCCCGTGCGTCCACAGCGCATCAAGCACGCGTCGCGCGACTTTTGGATCGACGCGCGCGTGTGCGTTTTTGATATGGCGCAGATCCCATGGGGCCAACCCTGTCAGGTCCGCGAGCACGCCGATCGAGAGACGACGCGCGCCGTTGCAAAAGGTGCACGGTACACCGATTCCCTTTTCCGCGACCCATCCGCGACCGTCACACGCGGCGCACTCGTAGGTCCGCAAGTTCCAGCCGCGCACGCGCCTGCGCGGCAATCGAATCAGCGGACCCGCGCGTTTCATCGTCGTCTTTTTCATTGCCGAAAGAGCGGTGATTCGTGCGTGTAGATCGTGAGCGGGTTTGAGCCGGTCGCCATCGATGCAATGCCGATCAGAAGCAACGCGAGCTCGCTCGCCTCGACCGAAGAAAGCGTGATGTCGACGGACTGCACGTCCTCGCTCGGCAGCTGCAATTGGACGAAGACGTTTCCCGTCGGTGCGTTGCGGTTTGTCTTGAGCAGCGCGACGACGGCGCGCGCTTCGCGTACCGGTTTCGCGTCCGGGGGAAGAGTGCGGTGCGTTTTTATGTGCATGTTACAGGTTCCTTTTGTTGGTGAACTTTTGGCGCCCGGGCACGATCAGCCCGAGCCGTTCGGCTTCTTCGATCGCGAGCGTGCACGCCTGCTTGTACGTTTGCTTGCGCAGCACGTCCCACGCTTCTGCGAGCTCGTCGATCTGTGATGCATCGCGGCGAACCACTACGACGGCAAGAGCGATAAGCCACCTATGCGCCGCAGGGCCGAGCGCGCGATTCACTTGAGCGCCTTTCGTTGCTGCTCGAGCATCTCTCGTCGGCGATCGAATTCTTTTTGAGCGGCGAAGAGACGCCCTTCGTTTTGCGCGCGAAGCTTTTTGAAAAGCTCGTGGGTGGCGTCGTGCGGAAGATGTCCGCATCCGTCCGCGAGCACAACACTCGGCGACATCATGATGCGGGCCCGCGGTTGCAGTTGTCCGTTGAGGGTGGAGCGCGGCGCGGCGTATTCCAACACGAGGTGCGTGTCGGCCTCGCCCACGCTGATCCCGCGCGTCTGCATGCGCTCTCTCTGCTCTCTTTCAAGCTCGTAGAGAACAGGCAGCATGCGCCACGCGGTCACGAGCATCAGCCCGGTCCGGGTGTCTTCGTCTTCGATCGGTTTGTCTTGCGGCTCTGACATGGGGCGGTCCTCTCTCTTCTTTCTCTTCTTCCTTGCGGCGTTGATTCCAGCGTTGCGTCCGTGCGATGTCGTCGGCGCTCCAAAACTCAGCGACCGTGAGTCCGAGCGCGCCGCAGCACGGACACGCAGGCGCGGGCTCGCCCGAGTAGAAGCCTTTCGATCCTTGGCTCAATCGTCGGCCTTCGAGCGCGACATATAGTTCGGCCTCGACTTCGGGCGTGATCAAGTCGCGCACGTCCGAGATCGCCCACCCACCCGCGTACGTCTCCGCCGTCGGGCCGACGTTCCAGCTGCGCACGTTCGAGAGCTTGATCGCGTTGCCTTCCTTCATCATCTCGCGCACGGCATCGACGTTGAAGTCACCGAGCCGCTGAAGCCACACGCGCGCTCCGACGACGTGCGTTTTTTTGCAATGCGGGCAGTCTCGCTCGTGCGTGCGCATCGGGACGCCGAGCTCGGCGAGCGACTGCGTCCACAATTCACGGACCGCGTCTGCGCAGATGAACGGCGAGAAAAGCCACACGTGGAAGTGAGGATGTCCGAGACCGTCGGCGCCAGGCGTCCACTCGAAGAAGCGATCGAACGTCAAATGCTCGTCATCGTGGTGTCCGCGCTCGGCAAGCATCGCACGCACGCGCCGAAGAAACGTCGGCCACGCCGCGAACAAAACGGCGATGCGAAGGATGACGGTCGAATCGTGCACGTCGAGCGCGGCCGCTGTCTCCGCGTCGTAGCGCTCGCGCGCGTCCGCGAAGTCGTGACGCGGACCGCGGAGAAGCCGACGGATGCGCTCGGCGGTCTCTTCGTCGGCGATCGATCCGGAATGCTCTATGTCGACCATCTTCTCGAACATCGCGCGCCCGTCGAAATGGGGAAGCGTGAGCGTAAGCATTTTGTCCGTGTAGCGACCGCCGACGCGAAAACGCGCAGCGGGCCCCGCCAGCGGGCCGCGCACGCCGGGCACGCGCTCGAGCGCGCGAAGCAGCGCGCGCCCACGTGCGCGGCCGAAGCGCTCGCGATGTTCGCGCGCGCGCTCGATCGAGCAACGCGAACAGAGGCGCCAGATTCCACAGCCTACGGGCCGCGCGCGGCCTCGATGCCCGCACGCAGTGGCGGTGCAGCGTGTCGCGATCACCGTTCCGCCGCATGAACAGAGGTTTTCGCCGCGCCGCACTTGGCCGTTTGCGCGCCGCTCATTCCATACTGCGCGCGCTTCGAGCTCCCTCAATCCGGCGCGCTCAGGATGCGTTTTTTTGATCGGCGATCGACTCCGGACGTTCACGCACGGGGCGCCGGGTCGAGCGTGGCACTTGGGGCAGGCGCGAGCGCGAGCGCGAGCGAACGCGTCGATGCCCTCGCCCCTGGTTGCGTCGACAAGCATGTCTATCCGCGTGCGCGCGTCGCGCGCGCGGCGCCCGTACGTCCGCGCCCATGCGTCGCGAAACGCCTCGGTCCGTTGGACGACCTCTTGACGTCGAGCAGCAAACTGTGCAGACTGCACGTCAACCCCTCTCGACCAGGCGGCATATCGATGTGGCGACCTTGCTTTGCGGCTCGGGTCGCCACTTCGGTTTTGTGGCGTCGCGCATCGGTGCGCGAGAATGCCTCGGCTCGATTGCCACAGTCAACCATTCGGCCTCGGTCGACCTGATGTAATGCTTTCAGCATTTCGCTCTATCCACTCGTTTTGTCGTCAGAATGTAGTTCCGAAAGTTCCGAAAGATTCACTGCTACGCGCTTGCAGTAAACGCAGAATGTGACCGCCCAAGGCGTTGAACGCGCACTACGCAGGCTTCTTTGGCAGTCCCTGATCTGGTTGTAGTGAACGTCGCACACGACTTGCTCGAGCCGCTGATTGGCGATGTCAAAGCAGCATCCAAGGGTGAAGCCGAGCGCGGCCGCGTCGAAGAACGTCGTTCGCTCGGCATTGCGCATCGCAAAGCAGCAAACGCAACGGTCCGAACCGACCATCAGCGCACCAACGGGCGCGCCCGCGGCCGTTTGCGCGCGCGCTCCGGAATCGTGTCGCACGCGCACTGCGGAAGATTGTCGCGCGAGAGGCCGCGCTGCCAGCGACGCGCGTACTTTTCCGCGGCTGTAGCGGCCGCGTCGAACGTTCGAAACGCCATGCCGATCGTCACGTGTGCGTGGTCCTCAAGTATCGAATCCACGCTCGCCGCCTTCGCTGCTGACTCGATGGCGATCGCCATGAAGCGTCCCGTCCGCTCGTTCAGCGCGACCGTGAGGCCTAACGCACGGTCGCCGACCACACAGCGGGCGCTCGACTGGCGGACGGGAAACCAAATGAGCGTCGGGCCCCTACGCGTATTCACTACTGTTTCATGCAACTTTGCTTTCGCCATCACCTACACCTGTCTTTCGTCGTCGAGTTATGCCCCACAGACACAAGAGAAGAGGGCGCGCGTTCGCGCGCCGTGGCACGCCGCTTGCCGGGCCTAGTCATCGAACGCGAGTTCAAATTCGGCGAGCTGCTGGAGATCGCCCTTTTCGCCTCGGCAAAGATGACGTGCGCGGGCGAGCAGCTTGCGGCCGTTTTGGTTCGCTTGCGCGAGTCGCTCGAGCGCCTGTTCGCGGGCGCGGTTGACGTTGGCAAGTTCGGCCGCGCGCTTTGCGCACTCCATGGTCGAGGCAATGAAGCGGGTGCGCGCGGCTTGTAGCTCCTCGCGAAGCATCGCAATTTCGGCCCCGGCAGTGACATCGTCGATTTCCTGAAGCACCGATCGCGCTGGCCTTTCCTTAAGTTCTCGGATCTTGGTTTCTGCGTCCTTCAGCGCGACACGTGCCCACTCCAGATCCGTGCGCCGAATGTCGTCATCGTCGCGCTCGTCGAGCAGTGCATCGATCGTTTCTCGGAGCATGGCGATCTGAGCTCGTGTTTCGCTCTCTTCTTCGCTCGAGCCATCCATGGCTGCGTGGTACGTGCGCAGAGCTTGGAGCTTCAATTTCAGGCGCTCGATGATGAACGGCGACGCACGCTTGTCGATGCTCATGCTCGTTCCCCCGAAGAGATCGCCTTCCACGCCGATTCAATCGCGCGCTGCACCGCCGGATAGCGGCACACGTGGCCGTCGACGATCACGCGCCGCACGAGCGCCACGGACGCGCCCGACATCATGGCCACGCCGTACAACTGCTCTCGCGTCGGCGTCGGCGCGACGCGCTCACGTTTCTTTGATTCGCTCGCTGCTTTCATCTTTCTTATCCTCGTGTGGTTCTTGTTCGTCGGTCGCGAGCTCGGCGAGATCCACGGCCTGCATCACTTCTTCGGAGAACGCGTGCGAGCACAGCACGTCGTCGTCCTCCCATTCAACCTGGCAGATCACGCCGTCAAGCGTGACCTCTGCGATCCCGTGCGGAGTCTCGTGCACGCCGAACCTGCGCACCGCGGCGAGCAGCCGTTCGAGGCCCGCTTTCGGCTCCTCGGCCGCGCTCCGCGGGAGCAGAACGAGAAGCGAGGCTTGCTCGCTCGCGAACGTCACGACGAATAGGGTGCTCATGCTCGATGTCCCATGCTTTCCTATTTACTTCGCGTTCGGGCAGCAGAGCGCGCCCGCATCTGATAGCTCGCACCCATCTAGGCCGGCCAGGCGATGCGACTTGAACACTACGCACGCGGGCGCCGGGCTCACCTCGAGCACGAACGGCATGGCGCACGACGGTTCCACGCCGCACGGTTCACCGTTGCACGCGGCGAGCTCGATCCTGCAATCGCAGGGATCGGAGGCGTCGGGCAACGCGCACGCCGCCGCGCTCGCGTCGCCGCCGTCGTCGTCGGCGCGCGCGTCGACGGACGCCTCGCCATTGCCCGGCGAGAACCCATTGCCCGTGCATCCGTGTAAGACGAGCGCCATAGCGATCTCGAGCACCGTTCGCGCCGTTCGCGCACTCATCGGTGCGCCTTCCTTCGCCTGGCCCTGCGCAGCATCCACGGCGGCGGCTTGAGCTTTTCGAGCAGCACATCTACGGCCCGGAGTGCGCACGCCCTCGAGCACACTTGCCCGCTCGCGCGTCGCTCGACTTCCGACTCGAGCTCTTCGCCGTCGTCGTCCGTCCACTTCATTGGTTGTTCTGCCGTGCGGATAGCGACGTGCATCCAGTCTTTGGGCAAGCGATCGTCCGCCTCGTCGTCCTCGGGATCGAGCTCGACGTGTTGACGTACCCCGCACACGTCGCACCGGAATTGCGTTTCTTGCATCTTGCATCTCACTCTGTTGTTGGGTGGGTAATCGGGTTCGGCGTCGAGGGCGCGAGCGTGGAATCTTCGGTGAAGATCCCATTTCGCTCCCATCTTTTGAGGGCATCCAGTCTTTTTTCGGCGCGATGCTTGTCGCACACCGCTTTGCCAGGACTCGCCGGGTTATCACACCATAGGCAAAGTCCTTTTTTCTTGCGCTCGTTCACTCGGCGTCTGGCTGCCGCTTGTGCTTGCGTGACGCTTACTTTCTTTCGCGGCTCCTCTTTCTCCGCGGCAGAGGGCGCGCCCAACAGCGCAATGACTTGTTGCATGGTCAAGTGCATCTTAACGCGGCCAAACACCACGTAGACCTTGCCGCCATCTTCCAGCAACACGCCCGATACGCGCATGATGATTTCCTTTTTCACGGCTTGTCGCTCCCATCTTTTTTCACGGGTCGGGAAAGTTCGTTGGTGAGCAGTTCCCAACCATGGGCCCTGCCCGTGTCCCAGCCGTCGTCCCATTGCCAAACGCGGCCGTTTCGATCGAGCCCGTATAATTGCATGCTGTCGACTCCAGCGGGCGCCGCGGCGAGCTGCACGAACGCGGGCGCCTCGCCTTGATCGTCGGGCTCCTCCCGCACCTCTCGCGACGCCGGCTTGCTCGCCGCGAGCTGGCTCTCGAGGTCCGCGCGCGCCTGTACGAGGCGCCTTCTCACTCGCTGGCTGTTCGTCTCGCAGAGCGCGTCTTGAATCGCGGCGGCTGCGACCGTGACCATCAGACTCCATTTCTCCCATTCCTCGTGGGTCATGGCTCGCCCTTCACCTTGTGAGGGTCGTGCAGAAGGCAGTAGTTCACCACACGAGGGTCGTTCGGCTTCAAGATGTCCGCGTCGAGCAGATCGCGAAGAACCGCCTTCGCCGTGTCGAGATTGAAGGGCGCGCCTCGGTTTGCCGTTACGAACCAATGCGTCTTTTCGCCGTACGGCTCGACGTGGTTCACGAGCAACGCCCTATGTCTTTTTGCTATGCGCGCCGCGGCCTCCGATAGATGCCCCGACCCCGTTCCGAATAAGTATTCGCTCATATCAACGTCTCCTCTCGACCAAAAGCGTGCGTGCCGCGCGGGCCCCGGAGGCAGTTTGAACGACCGCGCACGCAGGGGACAGGCAACCCGCGCCGGAGCGGCCGCGCGACCGCACGCCGTACGTAGTAGCGCACGCGCTTCGTACGCGCTCGTTACGTTTTCGTCACGCGTCGTGTACGGGTTCGCTACGCGTCGCGTACGAGCCACGCGGCGACGCCGCCAGCGATGCCCAAAAACGCCGCCGTCTTTGCGACGCCGAGCGCATCGAGCGGCCGGATCGGCACGTCACCCGATTCCGCGCCGTAGCGCGCCGCGATCTCGGTCCACCGCGCGCCCGCGTTTTTTTGCTGCGCAGCGATCCACGTGTCGATGTCCGACGGGCGATTCGTGCCGTCGCGATGGAAGTCGAAGCCCGAATAATAGGCGCCGTGACCCTTCGACGCGATCACCGCCTCGTCGTCCAAGAAGAGCATCGGGTTGCTCGCGAAGATGCCGGGCCACGCGTTGATGGCGTAGAGCTGTCTCGCGCCTCGCACGTAGCGCCACGCCGACGGCGGTATCATCTTTTGAAAGTACCGCTCGACGTAGGGTAATTGTTCGTCGGCGGAGAGTGATAGGTACTGATCTGGCGTGCCGAGCCAACCCGCAAAGCGCAGCGTCGCCGGCCCGTGCATCATGTTTAGGCCGTAGTCGTAAAGGCCGTCACTGTTGGGGCCCGACTTGTTTGCGTAGACGCCAGACTCACCATTGAAGACTGACAGGAAGTCGAGGCCGCTCACGGACGCGCCTCGAAGGTTTGCACGGCGAGCCATGAGAGCGGCATCGCGGAAAAACTGCGAGGAAAGATCGCCCGTCGTCTGCACCGCGACGGCGGCACCAAGAAGAAATCCAAGCACGGGCGTTTTCTCCAAGGTGAAAGGGTCGATCGCGGTCGCGTGCACGCCGATGTCCGTGCGCGCACCGTGGCCGAGTCGAGTCTTTGCGCTCATGGGATGTTCGCCGAAGCGCGCCGGGATCGTCGTCTCGAGCCACTGCCACGCTTGACCAAGGCGCACTTGCGCGACGGCGTGCGTCGGCTCGCCGCCGCGCGAGAGAAAGACGAGCCGCGCGGGCAGTCCCCCCGCACGGAGAAGCGCGTAGACGAGGCGCGCCTCGTCGTCGCAGTCCCCCGCGCCCACGTCGAGCGTGTAGCTTGCGGCCGTGAACACCTCGCCGCGCTCGGGCAAGAATTGCAGCGCCTGGACGCGGTCGAAAACCGCGCGAGCGAACGCGGCATCGCTGCGCGCGCGTTGGCGCATCGCGAGCGCTTCGGCGCGGCCGCCGCTCGTGCGTGCGTCCTCGTCGGCGAGCAGCACGAGCAGCCGCGCGCCGGCCCAACCGTCAGGGCACTCGAGCCGCGCGGACGCGTAGCGGCCTACGGGCGTTTGGATCTCGCCCAGCGACAGCACGCGGGAACCCGCGCGGCGAGCGCTTCGGACGATCGCGCGCTTCTGATCGTCCACCGATTGCCACGGGCCGGCCATGGCTCAAGCTTATCCGACGTCGGGCGGCGCGTCGGGCGGTTCTTGCATCGCGTCGACGCGCTGGAACTTGATCGGCGTCGGGGGCGCGCCGTTTGGGGTAGGGGTGGGCGCGGGGCGCTGCGCGTTTGCGTTTGCCGGCGAGGGCGCGGCCGCGGGCAGCGGCGGAGGCGCGGCGACGAGGCCCGCCTTTGCTTCTTGCAATTTCATGTAGCGATCGATCGTGTTTTGCACGAACGGGATTTCGAGAAATTGCGCCGGATTGTCGACCACCTTGTTTGCGATCGCGCGCGCCACGCTCGCATACCAAGGTTCGTCGGGGTTGAAGAGAGGCTCTCGATCTTCGTCGCGATCGCGCTCGGCGAGCCGCTGTTCGAGCTCGCGCAGGCGCCGATCCGCCTCGTCGCGCTCGGCCCGGAAGCGAGCCTCAAGGCGATCGGTTTCGGCGCGCAGCGCGGCCGCTTGTCTCAGCTCCTCGTTCTCGCGACGCAGGCGCGCGAGCTCCGGCGTTTCGACCGCTGGAGCGGGCGCGAAGCCTTGCGACGCGGGCGCCTGACGCGCGAGCACGCGTTCCACGAGGCCGAAGACGCGCTCTTCCGCGTTGCGCTGCATCCTCAGCGCGGTCTCAAGCGGATCGGCCGCGGCGTGCGTTTCTTCCGCGCCCGCAACGACGTCCTCGCCGTGGAACTCGAAGACCTTCGACATGCCCGCGGGAATGAGCGCGCCGTTTTCGTTTCGGCGCAGCCACCACACGCGATAGCGGCCCGCGCCCCATCGGGATCGCACGCTTTCGAGTGAAAACTGAGCGAGAGGCCAGGCCGCGTGCACGATGTTCCGTTCATCGGGCCACCGCATGTTGACGCCCTGGTTGTCGCTTCCTTCATCGAGGCGCTTTATTTTCCACTCGACAACGCCGTCGGGCACTGAACCGAGCACGTCTGCATCCGCTTGATCCATGCGTCCGACGGTAGCACGGCGCGGCCGCGACGGCATCGCGACACGTTTTAGCGTCGACGGACGTCGCTTCTATGTCGGCGACGCGCGAAAAAACCTCCGCGCGTGACGAAGAATTGTTTTTACTGCGTGCCGGCTCGAGCTCGCAGCACGGCGAGGCAGTCGGGCGAAGCCGCTTCGAGCGAATAGAGGGACAAGGCGTCCAGGCCTTGATAGCGCGCCAAGAAGAGCTCTAGATCGGCCGCCACGAACAAGCCCGGCGCCGTGCGCGCGTAGGCGCTCTCACGTCCGTACGTGCAGCCGATCGGCGCGTAGCCGCGCGCTCGAGCATCGCCGACGGCGACGAGGCGATCCCAATCCGTGAGCGCGCTCGCCGCCATCTCGGCGTAGGAACCGTGACGGAGCTCGGTCCAGTAGCATTGCGGGTGCACGCCGTCGGTGAACGCCGCGAATTCCGCATACGGCCAATCCTGGTGAAGCGATAGCCACGCAAAGGGCGCGTGCGCGAGGTAGACGTCGGCGCCGAGCTCGGCGCGTAGTGCCGCGCCGAACGCTGTTGCCGCCGCGCCTTGCCCGCTCCACTCAGCTTCGGCGTCGACGATCAGCCCGTCGACGCCGTCCTCGAGGAACGCACCCGCGAGGGCGACTTCGCGGCTCGCCGCGCTCGGGACGCTGTACCACCACACGTAGACGGCGATCCCCGCATCATGAAGCGACGCGATCGCCGCGCGCGCGATCGGCGCGCTCCAGTGCGCAGCGTCGCGCGCGCCGCTGCCCCCGCCGCGTATCGCGAGCCACGAGATCCCGAGCTCGCGCATGCACGCGCCGAGCTCGTCCCAGGTTCCGCCGTGCTGCGCGAGCGCGTTTGAGGGGAAGGCGATCCAAAGACCGAGCCCGCGCGGCGCCGTCATCGTGGGTGCGCGCTCATCACTGCGATGATCGCGAGGAGCCCGAACGCGAAGACGAGCGCTTCACGCAATTGCCGGTTGCGCGTCGACGGCGGCGGATCGGTTGGCGGAAGAATGCGCGTCGGCGGAGGGCGCAAGCTCGTTCCGTCGGTTCCGCTCGCCGCGTCGAGCTTGCCGCGCGTGAGAAGACCACCGAGCGCACCGACGAGGCCACCCGTGATCGTGTACTGCAAGGACTCGCCCGCGTGCAACGCCATCGCGACGAGGGCGACGGTTGTGAGGCAGACCATGGCCGTCAATTGCAAGATCGTCCCACGCCACGCGAGCATCATGGTTTCGCCTTTCGTGCGAGATCGACGAGTCGTTGCCACGCGCGCTGGAATTCTTTTCCGGCGTCGACGACGTCCGTCGCGACTCCCATCGCCTCGCGCACGCTCTCAGGGATCGGGATGGTGACATGCGTAGGCATGTCCGCCGCGCTCGAGCGTTGCTTGATTTTCCTGGCTCGTCTCATCGTCTGCGACGCCTCGTTTTCCAATAGTACGCGAGACCGAGGCCCGCGGCCACGCCGACAGCCGCGCCTGCGATCTCGAGCCCGTGACCGCCACTCGATTCGGGCGCGCTCGTGCCGACGACTTGCGTCGCGGCCGCGGCAGCTGCGCCCGCAAAGGCAGCGTTTGCGCCGGTGGACGGTTGCGACGGCGGCGCCGTCGGCGTGATCGTGAAGAGCGCGCGCGAATCCACGCCCGCGGCGCCCGCGGCGCCCGCGGCGCTCGACGTCGAGCTCGTCACGGCGCCCGCGCGCACGGGCACCTTGAGCTTTGCCAGGATTGCGCTCGCTTGGGCCGACGTGCCCGACGGGAGAAGCTCGCCCGTCGACGGATCGAAGACGTCGTTTTGAAGCTCCTCAAGAGCGGCGAGGGTGCCTTTTGCTTTTGCGAGTGCGAGGGCGGCAACGTCCTCGCGGATGCCGAGGCGCTTTGACACTTCCTCGACCGTGAGCTGTTCGAGGTCGGGCGCGCCAAACTGCTCGACGTATTGGTTTGCCGTGTCGAGCTGCGACGTCATCGTGTCCGTGAGGCTCGCGATCTGCTGCTGTAGCTCGGGCGGGATCTGCGCCCATGACGTGTCAACGTCGGGCACGTCGATCGAATTTGCCGAGAGGTATTTCGCCGCTTGCTGGAAGCGATTGATCGTCTCCTTCGCGAACGACTGCCCGAGCTCGTCGCCCGTAAAAAACGACGGTTCGGCGAACGCGATGCTCGCCAATTGGGGCCCGACGATCGGCGCGAGCAAGTAGAAGTCGGCCGTCGCGTTCGCTTGCAGGAAAAACTTTCCCGCGTCCGACTTGGCGAAGTCGCGTAGCGGGCCGTCGACGAAATCGCGCAGCGTCGGCGAGAAGAAGTTCAGGCCGGGCAGCTTTTGCGTAAACGTGACGAGATCGTCGGTCGTGAGCGAGAGGGCGCCGTTTTGGATCGCTTGGAGCGCGGCGCCCGGATCCTTGAGCGCGTCGCCGAGCGCACCGACGGCGCCCGACACGGCCGAGCCGATCGCGTTCGCGAAGTCCGAAAACGGATCGCTCATGGGCGCCTCAGCGCCGGAAGATGAAGACGAGCCCGCCGATGCCGACGATTGCGATCCCGGCGATCGCGACGATCTCGCCGGTCGAGAGGCCGCTCGTCGCCGCCGCTTTCGTCGGCGCGGGCGATGCCGCTTTTACGGGCGCGCTCGCCGCGGCCGTCGGCGCGGGCGCTGGCGAGCTCGGCGAGGTGGCGATGTTCGCCGTCGTCGACACGAAGGGATTTGATTTTGCGAGCTGCGCGACGAGCGCCGTCTTTGAACCGATCGAGCTCCGCGCGCCCGACGCGTAGGACGCCACCTGCGCTGCGACTTGATCGAGAGGACTTCCGCCGATCGTGATCATGGTGCGTTCTCCAGCGGAATGACGTCCTCACCGAGCACGGAACGGAGAACCTTTCTCTCGTTCTCGCGCAGCGTTTCCGCCGTCGTCGGAGGCCCGAGCGGGATCAGCGCCTCGCCAAGCGCGGCGCCAGCCTCGCGCAGCGAGCCGAACGACTCGTCGACGTCGACGCGTTCGATCGCACAGCGTCCGGCTCGCAAGTCTTCGCGCATCGCGAGCACGGTTTCGATCGCGAGGTCTTGCAGCACCTCGTCGGGCGGTCCGCCCTCGTCGCGCGCGGCGAGCGCCGAGAGGAGCTCCACCGCGAGCGGTAGCACCTTGTCGATCTCTTCGTCCTTGAGCGGTGTGCGCGGCATCGCTTTATCTCCACCAGACTTGATAGTGCATGTCCCCATCCGCGCCCGCCGCGAACGCGGAGGTCAGAATGTTGATCGTTGCCTGGCTCGGCAAGAGCGGTGGAATGTACGGCAGCAGATCGCCCGTCTCGCCGTTGAAGTAGACGCTTCCACCGGGAGGCACTTGCCACGCGGCCCAAAACACCGGTGACCCTGGTCCGATCGTGAGCACGCGCGCCGTTGCCTGCGTGTTCACGGCGAGCAGGCCGACGATCTGCACCGGACCCGCGACGTGCGTCGATGCCATCTGTTGCGTCGCCGTCGTGAGGAGTCGATTCGGGCCGACGCCCGTCCAATTCCACGCTTGACAACCGAGGTTCGGGGGGACGTCGACGGCTTGATCGCTCGCGCAAACGACGACGCGCGCCTGGTGTTGCAGATCGCCCGGCGGAATCGGATTGGTAGGAACAAATTGCGCCTGCCAGGTGACCTCGTAACGCTCGCAGTCGACGCGCGCACCGGCCACCCAAACGGGCCCTTGTACGAGGCCCGTGTTAGAGCCGTCTTTCTCCATCGTCACGCGGCCGCGCGCGACAAGCGTCCGCTGTCCCTTGAAGATGCCGTACACGCGAATGGTTCCCGCATCGCCAGGCGTGCCGATGGGATTCGTGGTCACAAAGGGCAGCACCACGGAGACGTCGACCGCTCGCCATCGCCGTTGGGTTTGGTAGACGAGCGTTTCCGTCGCGTCGTTCGACAGCGTGAAATATCGGTCCGCCGCCTCGTAGTCGTCGGTGATCGTCGGCTTCGGCTCGCGCGCGACTTGAGGTACCGGCACATGCGCGCCGGGCGGGACGGCTCGAAAGAGCGACTGCTTCATTTGAGCTCACCCAGGTAGAACGCAATTTCCGGCGTGACGTCGAATGCGTTTGCGTTCGAGATTCGAAACCGCCAGATGTCGCCCGACTGCACGAGGCGTTGCATAGCAAATGAGCGCCCCGATCTCGCGCCCCAGCCCGCGCCTGCATTGAAACCTTGTAGACCGAGCGGGCCTACTTGCAGTTGATAGCCCTGCCCGTCGGTCGTGATGATCTGTTGGTTCTCGTTTGCGATCTGGATCTGGATGTTCGCGAGCGTCGACGGCAACGCGTCGGGCACGGTCACGCGCAGCGCGCGCACCATGGTGCGGAAGGGCCACCGAAAAGGGATTTCCGCCGTTTGCGTTCCTGCCGGCACAACAATGCCCGACACCCCCGCGGGAAGCACCACGGACGCACCGCGCGACGGCAGAACGAAGGGCGCTTCCAGCATTTGCTATCCGCCTGCTCGGATCGCCTCGTTCAGCTGCTGCATGCGCTCGACGTCCGCATCCATCAGACACGCAAGCTGGATCTGACCATTGGACGCGTTGACCGGATCGTTGTTTTGATAGGTGAAGGTCCACAGGTCGCCCTGCACCACTCGCCTCATAATCGGGATCCAGTTGACGACGCCACCGAACAGGCCGAGGAACGAGGCATAGCCCGGTCCGCCGTTGCCGTTGATCACGAAGTCCTGGTCCCCGTTGATCTGCACGCGAAGCGCGAACGTCGCCTGCGAGGCGAAGGTCGCTTGGAGCGTTTCCACGCCGTACATGGCCAAGATCCAACCCGGTTCGTTGAAACGTACGTTGGAGGGTTGGTTGCTCGTCGTCGCCGCGGCGACGTTGGGCACGGGCGGCGTGACGTAGATTCGCGTGGCGCCGATCCTGCCCATCAGCGCGAGCTGTTCTTTCACGAGTGCGAGCTGAGATGAGGGAAAGTCCACGTGCGCTCCTTTTGTCTTCGTCGCGAGGCGTGGAGTCGAACCACGCCGAGCGCCCGGCGCTCGCGAATCGCGCTCTCAAGCATGCGCGCGTGCTTGAGAGCGACTTTTGCCCAATGTTGCCCTTTGTCGCGGGCGCGCCCGCTCGGGCTCGAAGTTTTCTACGTGTTTTGCGAGCGGCGGTTCACCGATTGGCTGATCAGTCGCGCGCGGATGCGCGCGAAGGTGCCGGGCTGTCCCGCTGCCGTCGGCGCGGTGTAGCCGCCCGTCGGGCTCGCCGCTGCGCGGTTTGCGGGCAGCGTGATCGTGAGCGGACGCGTGAGCGTCATGCCGATCGTGAGCGACGCGTCCGCGCCACCTTGCCCCACGCCTCCCCATTTGAAGGGTTGCGGAAACCTGATGAAGCTGCCCGCGATCGGGTTGCCGTTCGAGAGATACGTTTTGTCCGCGCCGGGACCGCCGTCGGTCACGATGCCGGACACGGGATCGGGAGGCAGCACGTCGGCCGATTGACCGACGCCGTACAGGCCGCCGGCGCTCGGAAACATGGCGGGCGTCCCGAGACGGATTGCGTTCTGCCCGTCGGTCGAAATGTCGACGTAGGCATCGGCCCAGAGCGCTTGCACGATGAGAGGTTCGCTGCCCGGCTCGATCTCGAGGCACACGCCGTAGATCCACACGTCCGCGTTTGACAGCGTCTCGCCCTGGCGTTGCAGGTTCGTGTCCGCGTACGTCGCCACGCGTCCCGCGGCGCCCGCGACGGCCATGTCTTGGCCCTGCGCGTACTGGAAGAACGAACGGCGATCCGTCGTGATCGCAATCGCGCCCGCTGTTGGCGTGCCGCTCCACTCGGCGACGGACCAATACGGCACGGGCAAAATCACGCGTTGCTGGTTGTTCGCGATCTTCGCCATCGCGGACCGCGCGGCGGGATTTTGCGAGGCGAGCTGCTGAAGCAATTGCATCATCTGCACTTGCTCGGCCGGGTTTTGCGGATTTGCGAGATCGTTCGGATCCATGGTGTTCACTCGTTCGTGTTTGTGGGGTGGTCCCCGTGGGGCCCCTCTCGACGTTGAGGCCTCACACACGCGACTGACAGGGATCAGCCGTACGGCGTTGCTTGCGCCCATGGGGGCGTTGACAGCACGTCGCCCATGGCGTTGTCGTAGACCGCGCCCATGGCGTTGTCGTAGACGGCCGCGAGCGCCGGAGGGCCGCCGTTTCGCGCCAGCTTGCCCATGCTGTTCGAGTAGACGGCGCCGAGCGCCGGAGGTCCGCCGCGCGAGACGAGCGCGCCGAGCTGGCGCACGAGCCCCGATTGCGTCGCCGCGGGTGCCGTCGCCGCGGGCGCCGTCGTCGGCGTTGTCGAGGGCGCGAGGAGCTTGCTCACCCACGCGCTCACGGGTCCACCGGCGAGCATCGCGAACGAAGGCAGTCCGATCGCGAGCCCCAAGAACGGATGCGACTTCGCGAGCACGATGCCGCCGAGCGTGCCGAGTCCGCCGAGCCCGTATCGGACGTAGCTCTGTTTCGTCGCGTCGGTCGGGAAGGCGAGCACCGGGGCGACGCCTTCGACGGTCGCGACGATCAGACCGAGCCCCATCGCGCCCACGGCCGCGAGATACGGCGACATCGGATTGCGACGATGCGATCGGCGACGACGACGCGACGGGTTGCGCGCGTGCGCGCGTCGACGCGCGTGCGATCGCTTGTGGCCGCTCGAGCGGCGACGTCGACGGTGCGGCATCGGGTTGCGCGCGTGCGCGCGTCGACGCCGACGGCGCTTCGTTGCGCCTGCGTGTGCGCGTTTCGCGTGACGACGTTTCGACGAGCTCTTACGGCGGCGCTTGCGGGCCATGTTCGATCTCCTTGGCGAGGGCGCGGGGTTGTAGACCGTGACTCGCATCACCAAGGGACGTTATCCCACGATCCCGCGACTTGTCACGCGGTACGTTCCCCCGCGAATCTGGAAGGTTCGGCCCGATCCTTTGATGTAGCGTGGCAACGTTTGTCCGTCGAAGTCGTGCGCGTAGTCCACGCTCGACGCGTCTGCGCCTTTTTCCGTCGTGTAGACGATGGTCAAGATCGGCGTGCCCGCACCTTTCGGCGTCGGCATCTCTCCGCGGCCGATTCCCCACGCGCCCGTGCGGCCCCAGTGCGTGTTTCTGTATTCGCGCTCGAGGCGTTCGGGCGCGCGTCGACGCGAGCGCGTCACGCCGAAGACGAATACGAGCGAGGCCTGTTTTCGCGAAGGGTCGTAGGCCACGACGGTTCCGCGCGGCGCGATCACTTCGCGGCCGTCGGCGAGCTTGAGCCTCGAGAGGCGTCCCAACACGACGAGCTCGGTCGGATTGCCCGCCGCGTACCGCGCGTAGCTCGCGGCATATTCGTCGTCCGATGGGATCTCGATCGCCGCATACACCTCGTCCGGATGTTCTTCGACGTAGTGCAAAAACGCTTCGGTGCGTGAGCGACGCGCGTCGCCTCGAATCGAGCCTTTGATCTTTTCCCACAGCGGCACAAATTCCGGCGGGATGTTCGCGCGGACCGCGTCGTCACTCTCGCGTACGCGCGCGATCGACGGGCCGCGCGTTTTTTTCTCGCCCGCTTCGCGTCGGAGCTCGGCGCGGCGGATCAGTCGATATTCCCGCGCGAGCTTGACGAGCGCGTCGCGCACGCCGCGCGTCTCGTGATAGCGCGCGCGTGCGGCGCTGCATTGTTCTTGCGCGCTCGCGCACGTGGCCGTGGCCTCGACACGCGCGACTCGCGTCGCCGCTTTTGCGTCGGCGATCTCTTTGCGCGTGCGCGCGCGCTCGCTCGCGCGCAGTTCGCGCTGAAACTTCGCCTTGTCGATCGCCGCGCGCGGCATCACTTGCCGCGTTTGAGGTAGAGCCCCACGCCGATCGTCAGGATCACGCCGCCGACGAAACCGAACGCGACGCCCTTCGTGAATTTCTCCCACGCGAGCGCGCCCATGTACGCGGCGATCGCCGTGCGGTTCGTCGCGCCCGCGAAGACGTCGCTCGTCGCGATCGCTTCAGAGGATACGTCGAGGTCGCCGATCGTTGTGATCTCGTGCGCCATGGATCGACCTTACGCGGCTCGACGTCGGGCCGCGCCGATGCGCGCTGCGGTGCTGCGCTTTTTGCGACCGAGCAAATAGTAGATCGCACCGCCGACGACGACGGCGCCCGCGGCGATCGCGACGACGACGCCGGTCGAAAGCCCCGTGTCGACCGTGACGTCTACGTCCGTGCCCGGCGTGACGTTCGGCGGCGTGTTGGGCGCGGGCGGAGGCAGCGGCGCGGGCGCCGGTTGCGAGGGCTGCACGACGGGCGCGAGGTACGCCGTCGACACGTAGCCCGTGACCTGCGCGTTTCGTCCGCCGCCGCTCGTTTGCACCAGGGCCCAGCCCGGGACGGTCGACTGATCGCCGCGCACGGCAAGCACGCTGTCTTTGTCGGCCGCTCCGATCTGCGTCGAGCTCGCGTCCGGGGAGACGTGCACTTTTAGGTCGCCTGACGGAGGCGGGTCCGTCGTCGCGACCGTCGCGAAACCGACGTAGCCATCCGGCACGGAGCCGAGCGAGCCGAGCCCGTCGGTCGGGAAAACGTCGTCCTGATACGACGACGGGTATCCGTCGTAGCCGCTCGGCGCGCCTTGGTTCCGGTAGTCGATCCGCATGTCACGCCCTCTTTCTGTAATGACGATAGGCCAATGCCCCACCGAGGCCAACAGCGAGCACGCCGCCGACTCCGAGGAGCACGGTCGGCACGTAATAGCCCCACGTCGGTTTTCCGACGATCGTTTCCGCGGCGATCACGGGGTCGGGGATCTTCGCCTTGAGCGCGTTCGCAGCTTCGGCCGTCGCGTCGGCGATCTCGGCGCTCTTGGCGCGCAGCGCATCGGCGACAGCAGCGCCCGCGCGCGCCGTCGGGAATTGCGGCGAGAACGGGTTCCACCACTTGTCAGGGCCGACGAGCGCGCC
>Ga0335083_10003087_pt1 | contig 21711 bp, 18 predicted proteins | sample Lox_Sample_42_FD_206716 | JGI IMG/M metagenome (GOLD analysis project Ga0335083, IMG submission 206716) | Soil microbial communities from Loxahatchee National Wildlife Refuge, Florida, United States - Lox_Sample_4.2 | ecosystem: Environmental > Terrestrial > Soil > Wetlands | place: USA...
GGGTGGAATACGTGCCGGGCGACTCGAACACTGGGCTCTTCGGCGGCAACTCGAACTGGCGCGGCCCGGTGTGGTTCCCGCTGAACTATCTCGTGATCGAGGCGCTCGAACGCTACCACCATTACTACGGTGATTCGCTGCGGGTGGAGTGCCCGAAGGGCAGCGGTCGCTACCTCGATTTGAAGCAAGTCGCCGACGAGCTCAGTCAGCGCCTCGGCTCGATCTTCCTCGCCGATGCCGCCGGCGCGCGTCCGTGCCACGGGCTGGACGAGCGTTATCGCGCGAGCCCGCACTTTCGCGAACTCGTGCTCTTCCACGAATACTTTCACGGCGAGACGGGCGCGGGAGTCGGCGCGAGTCACCAAACGGGCTGGACAGCGCTCGCCGTGCGCTGCCTCGAAGCGATGGCGAAGCGCCGCGCGGAGAGCGCCGAATGAACGAGTGAATCGAGCGAAGGGCGACGAACATGCGAGCGAAATCGACGAACCTCGGGACCTTGGCGGCCGTCGTGGTCGCGCTCGGCGGCTGCGCCGAGCGGCGCGCGAACGACGCGCCCGCTCGGTCCACGCCGGACCACGGCGAGGTCGCCACGTCGGGAAGCTCTCGGGTCGTGCGCGTCGGTTTCACGGTTTCGAATCTCGACCGAACGCTCGCCGCGCTCCGGACGCTCGACTTCGCGGTCGAAGCGGTCGGTGAGCCCGCGACGGACGGCTTGTCCGCGCTTTACGCTTTGCCGGGAGTGCGGGCGCGTGTCGCGGAGGTGGCACTCGGCTCTCAACGGGTCGAGCTCACCGAGTGCACGACGCGCCGGGGCCGCGCGATTCCGGCCGACTCGCGCAGCAACGACGCCTGGTTTCAGCACATGGCCATCGTCGTGCGGGACATGGACGCCGCGTACGCTCGGGTGTTCGCCGACGCGCACTCCTTTCACCGCCTGTCGCCGGCGCCGCAGACCATCCCGCTCTCGAATCCGGCCGCGGGCGGCATTCGCGCGCTCTATTTCCGCGACGCCGACAATCACAACCTCGAGCTCATCTGGTTTCCCTCGGGCAAGGGCGACCCCGTGTGGCAGGCGCCCGGCACGGCGCTCTTCCTCGGCGTGGATCACAGCGCCATCGCGGTGACCGACCCCGTGCGGAGCCGCGCCGCGTACCAGACGCTCGGGTTTTCGGTGGCGGGCACGAGCTTCAACTTCGGCGCGGAGCAGGAAGCCTTGAGTGGCGTCTCCGGCGCGCGGGTCGCGATCACGGGGCTCCGCGACGAAGCCGGTCCCGGCGTGGAGTTTCTGAGCTACCTCGCTCCGGCGGGCGGCAGGCGCGCCGCGGCCGACTCCACGCCTTGTGATCTTTGGCATTGGGAGATCACGGTGGCGGTTCCGAGCCTCGACGCCGCGCTCTCCGCTCTCGCGACGCGCGGACTCGAGGCGCGGTCCAGTGCGATTGCCACGTTTCCCGACGCGTCGCTCGGCTACCGCCGCGCGGCACTGGTCGAAGACCCCGACGGACACGCGCTCAGGCTGGTGGAGCCGTGACGTCGCGCGGGCTCACGACGGAGCCGCACGCCCGGAGCGTGGAGCATCGCCGGGCCGGCGTGGTCGTCGTGTACGCGGCGGCGCTCGGCCAGGGTCTCACGGTGGTCAGCTTCCCGGCGAGCGGCGCGCTTTTCAAGGCGCACGGTCTCACCGACGCGCAGTACGGCACCCTGTTTTTGCCCCAGGTGCTCTTTACCCTGCTCGCCTCGTTGGTCGGAGCGCGCTTGGCGAGGAGGATCGGACTCGCGCGCACGTTGCGAGCGGCGTGTTCGTGGAGCGCGATGGCGGCGCTCCTCCTCTATTCGAGCTCGGTCATCGCCGGTGCGTTCGTGTTTCCGGTGCTCCTGGCCGGCACGGCCGCGATGGGCATCGGGTTCGGTCTCAGCGCGGCGCCGCTCAACACGCTGCCGCCGCGGCTGTTTCCGAACCGCGCGGACAGCTCGCTCCTCGCGTTGCACACGCTCATGGGCGCGGGCTTTTCACTCGGGCCCGTGCTCGCCGGAACCTTCATCCGTCAGGGCACTTGGTCGCGACTACCGCTCCTCCTGCTCGGCGCAAGCCTGCTGCTCGCGCTGCTCGCGCCGGGTGCCCTCGCGGCGCACGAGCCGACCCCGGAGGCGGTTCGCGGAGTCGGCCCTCGCGGCGCCGCTCCGACGCGACGACTGCTCTTCTGGGGCTTCGTGCTCGCGGCCGTCATTTACGCCTTCGCCGAAGGTACCTTCAGCAACTGGGCCATTCTCTTTCTGCACGAGGAGCGCGGCATTGCCGAGGCGAGTGCGGGGCTCGCTCTGTCGGTGTTTTGGGGTGCGCTCGTGGTCGGAAGACTGCTCATGGCGGTCCTGGTCACGAGGGTTCGTGCGGAGCTGCTTTGGCTGGCGCTCCCGCCGGCGATGGGCGCGGCGTTCGTGGCTCTGCCAGCCGTGGTCGGAGCGACCGGCGCGATTGCCGCCTTCGCCTGGGCGGGCCTGAGCTGTTCCGCGCTCTTCCCACTGACGGTGACGCTCGCTTCGCGACGCTTCCCGGAGCACGCCGCGCAGGTGTCCTCCGCCATGATCGCGTCGCTGATGTTCGGCGTCGGGCTCGCGTCGTTTTCCATCGGGCCGCTTCGGAGCGCGCTGAGCCTCGCCCAGATCTACCGAGCGTCGATCGGCTATCCGGTCGCGCTGTTCGCTCTCGGGACTGTGCTCTTCCATCGGCGGCGGAACGCGCTCGTCCGCTAAATGTGAGCGGACGGACGAATCGACAAAACCGCGAGCGTCGTCCGGCGTACCGAGCATCGACCCTCCCGAATCATTGGAGAAACCGATGCTCACCGAACGAAGGCACCGAGGCGTCGCGGCGTCGCGGAGGATTTGAAACGCGATGACGAGCGGACGACCCAGGATGAACGCGGAACCCCAGGAAAATCCGGACTTCGGTGACATTCCGGACGTGCGCCTGGCGGCTCCGCCAGGTCTCGAACCGCCGGCCGCGCTTCGCGCGCGCGAGCCCCTGAAGGCGTCTCCGACCCGCGCCGATCTGCAGCGCCGGCGCTGGATTGCGCTCGGAATCGCCGTGCTCTGGGCTCTCGTGGAGCTCGGCGCGTTCGGCGTGCGCTTCGATCTGGGGAAACTTTCGGCAAGCTACATTGCGCTCACCTGTGGACTGCCGTTCGTGCTCGGAGCCGCCGGGCTCGTGGCCGCGGTGAAACCGGGGTCGTTCGGCTTGGGCCTCCAGCGCCGGTCACTCCTCGTCCTGCTCGCACTCGGAGTGCTCGTGGTGGTCGTGACGGCGTTCGCCGTGCCGGAGCCGTACACCGACGGCATCGACGGCGGCGGTCGCTCGATTTTCATGTGCGGTCACCTCGCGCTCAGCTGGGCGGCGGTGCCGCTCTTGGCCGCGGCGCTCGCATTGCGCGGCTCGCTCGTCGGCAGCACCGTCGTGCGGAGCGCGCTCATCGGTACCGTGTGCGGTCTCGGTGCGGCGGTGGCCGCGCAAATCCGTTGTCCCGTGACCGGCGCGGCACACATCGCGCTCGCTCACGGCGGCGTCGTCGTGATCGCCGCGTTGCTCGGCGCTTTGCTGCTACCGCGCTTGACCGAGGTCTGAACGCGACCGTTCAGCGGCCGCTCTTGAGGGCCGCCCGCAGGAGCTCGTAGGCGTGAAAGGCGCGCACTTTGACGGCGCTCTCCGACACGCCGAGCACCTGCGCCGCGGCTTCGACGCTGAGCCCTTCGTAGCGCAAGAGGACGAAGGCTTCGCGGCGAGCCGGCGTCATCGCCGCCAGGGTTCGCTCGACGAGCGCGGCGCTCTGCTTGCCGACCATTTCCTCCTCGGCGCTCGCGTCCGGGCCCGCGGCGAGCGACTGGATCGCGTCGTCGTTGCTCGCGAGCTTGGCGCGCGATTTGGCGCGCACGTGATCGAGATAGCAGTTGCGCGCGATGGCGTAAGCCCACGGCAAGACGGCGCGTCCGGGCGCGAACGAGCCGCGCGCGCGATGAATGCGTAAAAACGCCTCCTGCGTGAGGTCGTCGGCCACGTCGCGGCGCCCGCTCATGCGCTGCAAAAACGCCCGGAGTCGCGGCGCGAGCTCGCCGAAGATCGGCCCGAACGCCGCGTCGTCGCCGCAAGCATAACGCTCCATCGCGTCGCTCAGCGGATCCGACAGCCGCGGTTGCGGGGCGCGCGACGCCGCTTCGGCAAGGTGCGTCACGGAAACGGATTCAGCGGTCATCCTGGACCTCTTTTCCGAGCAACGCGCCGAGCAGCGGCGAACAAGCAATCAAGCGGGCGCCTCGCTTCACGGCCTGCCGCACGCTCGACAAGCCGGCATCGCTCGCAAAGTCGACGCCGGCGAGATCGAGCACGACGTGAGCCGGCGCGTGTCCGTTCTTGCGCGACAGCTCCTCGTCGAAGAGCACGACCCAGGCGCCGACGAGGCGCCCCTCCAACCGCAGATGAAGGACGCCGGGCGCCTCCTCGATGCGCGTGATTCGCAGCATGGCAGCGCCGGGTAGAGCAACCGACGTGCCAGCGGACTCAGTACCGAAAATGCGGCGTTATCGCGCTTCTGGCGGGCCACGAGAGCCTTCGTGGCCACGAGATTTCGTGGGCAGCCACGAGATCTCGTGGGGGCGCGCGGACGCGTTCCGCGGGCCCGTTCGGCGCGAGCGAGGACTTCAGCGCTCCGAATCGAGACTCGAGAGCTCGTGCGAGGTCGCTCCGAGAATCACGCCCGTCCGCGTGTCCGTGACGAGGGCGACGACGAGCGCTTCCCTCGGTATCGCGGGCTCGGGCCACTCGACGACGGTCGTCCCATGCCGCGCCTGCGCGAGGGACACGTCGCGCAACGCGCGCACGACGTGCCGATGCTCGAGGGTTTGGTGCGCGTTCTCGCCCGCGGTCACTCGCGTTTCGGCGTGATTCTGCACGAGCGCGACGGTGAGCTCCGCGTCGGCGCTCGCCGGTCCCGTCACCGTGAATTCGACGAGAACGTCTCGCGGGCCGCTTCCGTGGCGCGGTGCGACGGCGACGTGAAAGGCGGGAGGTCGCTCGAGCTCGCCGGCGATCGCGCTCTCGGCCTCGCTGCGCCGCGAACCGACCAATTGCTTCCGGCCGTTCACGACCATCTGGGGCGTGTAGATCTCGGAGAGACCGAGGCTCCGCGCGTAGGAGCGCTGGCGCTCGGAGAACGCGGCTAGACTGAACGGATCGGCCCAGCCGAGGTCGTTCCAGTAATCGACGTGGAGCTCGAGGGTGAGCACGCGCCCCGCTCGACCCTGGGCGCCACGGGTGATTTCGCCGAGCAGCGCCTCGGCCGGGGGGCAACTCGAGCAACCCTCGGACGTGAAGAGCTCGACCACGGCGAACGGCTCGTTTTCCGCCGTCGGAAGCGCCGAGCTCGAGGGCTCCGGCTCGCTCGGCGCGGCGCCCGTGACCACGGCGTTGGTGGCCACGGGCGGCTCGGGGGACGCTTGCCTCGGGAGGTCCGAAACGCCGAGGCCGCGTTCGCAGCTGCAGGTGATCACGGCGAGCAAAGCTGCCGTCGGAGCGGGTCGCATGGTGAGCTTCGCTCGGCTTACGCCGGCGGGCGCCACCAGGTTACGCCCATGGGGAGAACTCCTCATGCACGCGAACGTGACGGCCCTTAGCGTCCTCCGCATGCAACACCAATCCGTCAAAGCCAACGGCATCGACATTCACTACGTGGAGGAGGGGAGCGGGCCTCCCGTCCTCCTGCTTCACGGCGGCGTCGTTTCGGCGAACCCGCTCTGGGGAGAGCACCCGTTCGCGTACGCGTCGCACGTGGCGGCGTTGGCGCGGCGCTTCAGAGTCCTTGCGCTCGATACCCGCGGCTGCGGCCGCACGCGCCACACGGCGGGTCCAATCACGTTCGATTTACTCGCCGAGGACGTGCTCGCGTTCATCGAGGCCATGAGCCTCGCTCGGCCCGCGCTCGTGGGGTTCAGCGAAGGAGCGGGCACGGCGACCATCGCGGCCATCAAGCGGCCGGGCGCCGTCGGAGCGCTCGTGAACGACGCCGGTTACGACCTGTTCAACCCGGACACCAAATCGGCCGTGATCATGCGCACGATGCTCGGCGGGAGCCCGACCGCGACACGCACCGACGTGGCCGCGGCCGAGCGCTTTTTTCAGCGAAGCGACATGATGAAGCGCACTTTCGAGCTGCTCAAAGTCGATCAGGACGAGGGTCAGGGCAGGGACCACTGGAAGACCTACCTCGAGCTCGCGTTCGAGCGCACGACCACGCCGCCCGGCTACACGTTCGAGGACATGCGGCGCGTGACGGCGCCTTCCCTCGTCGTCACCGGGGATCGCGACGACTTCTGCTCGCTCGAAGAAGGGGTCATCGCGTTCCGGTCGTTGAAGCTCGGACAGCTGGCCGTCGTTCCGAACACGGGGCACCTGATCACGCGCCAGAAAATGGAGCGCGTGCTCGACTTCCTCGACGGGGTTCAGCGCGACGGCGCGTGAGGCGGTTTTGGACGCGCCGGGCGCGCTTCGGCTGTCGTGGGCAGGGCTTTCGAAAAATCGACCGCCGCCGGTAACCACCTCGGCGACGCGGCATACCCGGCGCACGTTGACTCGGTTCGACGCCGCCGTGCCGCGGCCGGCGGCGCCTTTTTGTCTTGGAGGTCTTGCATGGATCGCGTGTGGCTTTTCGGCTGTGGGCTCTTCGTTTGCCTGACGAGCGCGTGCTCGAGCGACGACACCACGAACCCGGCGTCGGGCGGTTCCGGCACGGACCCCGATACGGCGCCCCAAGCGATGGTGGATCGCTTCAGTGACAGCGCCGGACACCTGCAGAAGAGGAGCGATTCCCCGTCGCTTCCGGGCGCGAACGAAGCCGTCGACTTCGATCAGGGGCCGTTCATCACGCAGGGCCTCGGGCCCGACGGCGAGATCGTGAAGTATTACAACTTCGACGTCCAGACGACGACGCCGGCTCCCATCTACGTCCCGATGAAGGGCGGCGTGCCGGTGCCCGAGCAGCTCAATATCGTCGGCGTCATCCCCGGTGATGCGGGCTACAACGACTTCTGGCAAGTGGTGGCCGTCACCGTGCCGGACAGCTACGTCGCGAACACGCTGACGAGCGCCGACGCCGTTACCGCGTCGGGTTACGCGATGCAGACGACCGACATGCTCGTCAATTGTCCCATCGTTCCGGACGGGTCCACGGCGACGCTGCGTGACACCGGCGACACCTCGGGGACGGGACTCAGCCGCGGCTGGTACGGCGGGGAGGTCGTCCACTACTTCACCTTCGGCGAGAAGGCCGGCGGGTTGAAAGCCGAAAACGGCCAGGTTCCCACGTCTCCCATCTGGGTCACCTTCAACGACGACAGCAAGGGTCCCGCGTCGGGTTTCGAGACGGAACCGGGCAGCGTGCAGACGCACAACGTGACGGGCTCGCTTCCGAGCGGCTCCGACTACTCGCCGCTCTGGGACGTGACGCCGTATCCCGACGCTCACTTCGACGACGTGAGCGACGCGACCACGGCGATCGCGGCGGCGGGCGACGGCGCCGTGGCGGCGACCGTCAACTGCCCGATCGTCTCCGAACAGGCGAAGTAAGGCTTCGAAGCGGCCGCTCGTCTCCGGGCGAGCGCCGCGCGGATTAAATGCGTGAGCCGGAGCGGCTCGGGACCGCTCCGGCTCGTCGTGTTCGGTCGCTCGTGAGCGTCAGCGCGTCGCGACCGGCTCTTGCTTGGCGGCCGCTTTGGCGTTCTTCACGACGCGCTCGAGGTCGTGGCGGAAGCGCGTCTCGTCGACCTGCATGCCGTTCAACAGCGTGCTCATGCTGCGCGTGAGGGAAGCCATCGCAATCGCTTCGCGAATTTCGAGGTCGCTCGCGCCGTCGAGCCGCGCGAACTCGGTGTGCGCGATGATGCAGTAACGGCACGGGATCTGCGAGGCGACCGCGAGCCCGATGAGCTCCTTGGCCTTGCCGCTCAGCGCCGACTTCGGATTCAGCTGCACGTCGCGCATCTGCTTCCACGCCCCCGCGCGAGCCGAGTCGGGAAACTTCGCGAGAAACTCCGGTGCAAAGCCGAAGAGCGCGCTCACTTGAGCGAGCGCGGTCGCGCCGTCGACCACGTTGATCGGCGCGGGCGCCGCGCCCTTCACCGCCGCCGCCTGCTTGGCGTTCGCGACGAGCTTCTGGATCTCACCCCGGAATTTGGCTTCGTCCGTCTGGGTGCCGTTCAAGAACGTGCTCCAGTGGCGCGTGATGGCGGCCATGGCCACGGCCTCGCCGAGCTCTTGCTCGGTCGCACCGTCGAGTTTGGCGAACTCGGTGTGGCCGACGATGCAATAGCGGCACGGGATCTGGGCGGCGACGGCGAGTCCGATGAGCTCCTTCGTGCGGCCGTCGAGCGCGGTCGCGGGGTTCATCTGCAGTCCCTTCATCTCTTCCCAGACGCCGGGCAGCATGGCGTCCGGCATTTGCTGGAAGAACTGCGGCAGGAAGCCGAGCGTGTTCTGGATGTCGCGCCGCGTCGCGTCCCGCGCGGAGGGTTCGGCCGCGGCGGTCCCGGCGAAGCCGAGGAGCGCGAGGAGAGTGAAGAGCAGGGTGGTGACGAGCTTGGACGGTTTCATGGGGTGTTCCTCGTTGATGACGGAATGAGTCAGTGGGTTCGGGGTTCGATGGTGAGGGAGTGGACCCGCTCGACGGCGGGCGAGAGGTTCGCGAGCATCGGGCTCAAGCGGTCGGCGTGGGTCACGACGCGGCGCACGTCGCTCGCGGGCGCGTCGGTCTTGATGCGCACGTCGAAAATCAGCCGTTGCCAGCCGATGGGCACCTGGTCGTCGATGTCGAGCTGGCCGCGCGCATCGACTTCGCACGTCACTTCGACTTCGACGTCCGCGATCTCGACGCCGAGGCGCGCGGCCCAGCCGCGATAGCCCATCGCCATGCACGTGCCGAGGCTCGCTCGCATCAGATCGCCCGGCGTCGGCCCGGTGTCGCTGCCGCCCTCTTCGACCGGCAGGTCCACGCGCAGGATGCGATTGGCGCGGCGGGCCTCGCACGCGTACGTGTCGAGCAGCTTGATGCTCACGCGATAGCGACCTTGCGCGAGCGAGGGATGACGGCGGAGCGCGCGCGTCTTCTGCTCGTAGAGCTCGCGGAGCTCGCTGCTGCTCACCGGGTCCCCGCGGCGGCCACGAGGGTGGGGTCGATGCACGCCGTCTGTACCGGGGTGACGCGCTGCACACACGAGTCGATGTGCGCCGCCACGCGCGCGGTATCGACGTACGTGGCGACCGTCGAGGCGACGGGCGCGAGTCGGGGCGACCCGTGAGCGGCGCCGAGGAGCGCGAGTGTCAGTGTCAGAAGAGCGGTAGCGAGAACCGGGGTTTTGATGGTCATCGTGGCCTCCACTCGGGAGGCGTGACCTCGCAGGGAACGACCGTTCCCTACGCCCGGAACTCAGTCCGGAACGGGGATAAAAACGCAGTAATTTCCAGTTCTTACCGAGCGTTCCAGAAAATCTGCCAGGGGCGCGTTTTGCGCCGCGATGCGCTCGATGGCGTGCCGGATCCGGCGTTGCACGGCGCTGCGCGCGCGCTCCGCCGCCACCCCGGCGCGCCGCGCGCTGCCGCCGAGCCCGACCGCACGCCCGAGTTCTCGTCCGAGAAACTCGAGCTCTTCACGCGCCTTGTTCGCGCGCGCCGTGTCGCCGAAGGATTCGGCCTCGGCCAGTGTGTCCCTCAGATCCTCGAGGCGGCGCCGGTAGCTCGCGCGCGCCGCTTCGTCGAGGTGCTCGCCCGCATCGCCCGCGTCGCCGAGCTCGCCGGCATCGCTCGCGGTCTTGCCTTCGCGCACCAGATCGAGGACGTGAAGCTCGCGACCGGGAACCTCGAGCAGGCGCGCGAGGTAGCGTAAGCCGAGGGTGTCTTTCATGCGCAAGACGACGTCGCCGTGCGACAGACGGAAGTACTCGCCCTCGAGCAGCAAGCCGAGCGAGGCACGGGCCGCGGGCTTGGGCGCCTCCGTGTGCGGCTTCGGTGTCGCCGCGAGCGTCGCGAGACGCCGGTCGACGTGCGCGACGAGGCCCGCCATGTCGAGCGGCTCCGCGCGCGCCCGCGCCGAGCACAGAAGCTCGCGCGCGCGCGCAAGATCCGCCGGCGCGCCGCGCTCGAGCAGCATCCGCGCGTACTCGTATTCGGTGCGAGCGAGAAGCGGCAGGGCCCCGAGTTTCGTGAGCCGCGCGACGGCGTCTTCGAACGCGGCGGACGCGGCTTCGTAGCGGCGGAGCCGGCCGAGCAGCAGCGCCAGAAAGCGCGAGCGCGGCCCTTCCCAAGCCGCGTACGACCAGCCGAGCGTGAGGTATTCGTCTGGGCACGCCTCGACGAGTCGGTAGAGGGCTTCGGCCTCTTCGTCCGTGCCGGCGACGGCCGCCATTTCCGTGAGGAAAAAGAACGAGAAGAAATTCCGCGGGTATTCGGCCGGCAAGTGTCGCAGCTGGTCCCGAACTCGCTCGAGTTCCTCGCGCCGCGCGTAGGCGAGTCCGGCGTGGAACCTGAGCCACACGCCGGCGTAGCGGACTTCCGGGCGCTCGCGCTGGGCCATCGAGTCCGGGGCGATGAGCTCGTCGAGCCGCTCGCGGGCGCGGAGGAGGCCCTCGCGACTCCGAAAGTAGAGCACCTCCGCCGACGCGTCGCGCACGGCTTGGCCCGCTTGCCGCGCTTCAGCGAGAAGGCGCTCCGCTTCGGCGAAGCGCCCTTGCATGGTCGCCCGCACCGCCCGAAAGAAAAGACACCGGTAGCCGAGCCACGGCGCGAGAAGCTCCGACGCGAGCGTCTCGTAAGCTTCGATGCGCTCGTCCGCGAGCTCGAGCTCGGCGAAGCTCAGGTGCAGGAAGAACAGGCGCCCGTGCATGCGCAGGAGCCGCTCGCGATCGCCGAACTCGCGCGACAACTCCTCGGCCTCGAGCGTGAGCGCGAGCGCTTCGGCCGGCGGCGCGCAGTCCATCATGGCCGAAATCGCGTCGTTCAGGACCTCGAGCAGCGTCTTTCTGTCGCCGAGGCGGCGCGCGGTCGCGATGGCTTCGCGCGCGAAGGCAATCGGCTCCTCCATTTTGAGGCTCGGTTGCAGCGCGCCCGCGAGTCGGCCGAGCAGGCGGGCACGCAGCGCGCTGTCGCCCGTCGGAAGGGCCTCGAGCGACGACTCGAGCATCCCGACCAACACCGGGTCCACGGCGCCGAAGACGAACACGCGACCGTAGGCGAGCGCGGCGCGGGCCCCGAGCTCCGAATCGCCGGCGGCGCGCGCGATGGCGGCGGCCTCTCGGCAGCAGCGCTTGCCGCTCGTCGCGTCGCCGCGCCGAATGCAGGCTTCGGCGAGCGCGAGGAGCAGCTTCGCTCGCGCGACCGCGGGGCCTTCGACGACGTTCGGCGTCGCGAGCGCGCGCTCGAGCATCTCGACCGCGTCGTCGTAGGCGAGCAGCTCCTGCGCCTGCTGTGCCGCTCGGAGCGCGTGTTCGACGCCGTGTTCCGCGAGCTCCGGCGGACCCTCGAGCGCGTGGTGCGCGAGCTTCGCGCGCGGGACGGCTTCGGCCGTCACGCCGTGGACCTCGAGCGCGTGAGCGACGCGCCCGTGAAGCTCGCGGCGCCGCGCCGGCGCGAGCTCGCGATACAGGACCTCGCGGAACAGCGCGTGCGCGAAGCGCTGCCGCTCACCGCGCGCGCCGACGACGCCCGCACGCCTGGCTTCGGCGAGCGCGCCGAGCACGACGGCGTTGCTCTCCGCGGCGGCGGCCGCCAAAAGACTCGGCTCGAGCTCGTCACCCGCGACCGCGGCGAGCTCGAGCAGCGCGCGCGTCTCGGCGCTCACGCGGGCGAGCCGTTGCCCGATCACGTCGCGCACGCCGTGCGGCACCACGCCTGCCTCGATCGACTCCGGACCCTGCTCCACCAAGAGGTGCAGCATCTCCGCCAAAAAGAGCGGGTTCCCCTGCGCGCGCTCGACGATCCGGGCGCGCACCGGCTCCGCCACCGGGCCACCGCGCGCCCTCACGAGCTCGGTCGCGTCGGTGCTCGCGAGTCGCGGCAGCGCGAGGCTCGTCCCTTCGCGGACGATGCGCTGAATGAGCTCGCCCGTCTCCGCATCCACGCGCGCTTCCACGTCCCTGTAAGTCGCGATCACGAGCACCTTCAGCCGCCTGAGCTCGCGCGCCAAAAAGTGCAAGAGTAAGAGCGACGAGCGATCGGCCGCGTGCAGGTCGTCGAGCACGATCACGAGCCCGTGCGCTTCGCCGTGTGAAGCCTGCTCGGCCAACGCGACGATCGCGCGGAACACGCGAAAACGCGCCTCCTCGGGCGGAGGCGGCGCGCCCGTCGAGTTCGGCGGCAAGCGCGCGCGGAGCTCGGGCAGGATCTCCGCGACCACCGCCGCACCGTCGCCGAGCGCCCCCGCGAGCGACGCGTCGTCGAGTGCGCGCGCCATGGCCGCCAGCACCCCGAGCCACGGCCAATACGCCGGCGCGCCGCCGGACTCCCAGCAGCGTCCCCAATGGACGGTGAACCCTCGTCGTTGCGCGAGCGCGCTCGCCGCGTCGGCCAACGTCGTCTTGCCGATCCCGGGCTCGCCCGCCAAGAGCACGAGCCGCCCCCTGCCGCGCTCCACGTCGGCGAGCGCCTGCTCGAGATCGCAGAGCTCGCGCGTGCGGCCGAAGAGTCCGTACGCGGAGGCAGGCTCGCTCGGCTCGGCGACGGGGCTCGCTCGCGTCACCCGCGCATTCTAAAACAAGGCGCAACGACTGAGGAGCTCACGCTCTCCTCTCCGGCGAATTCACGATCGATCCGAGTGGACTCCGGTGTCGTACTCGGCGGCAGAGGTCAAGGCGTCGATGGAGCAGCGGACTCCGCCGAAGTAGTCGCGCGGCGAGCAGCCGAGCGCGCGCTGGAACGTGCGGTGACACTGCGCGTAGCTTCCGAAGTCGGCGTCCAAGGCGGCCGTGCCGAGGGCGGCGCCGTCGTCGACCAACGCGATGAAGCGCATGAGTCGGACGCGCGCGCGGTACTCGACGAGCGTCAAGCCGAGGTCGCGGTGAAAAGCGCGGCTCAACGCGGCGGGGGCCCTGCGCAAACGCCGGGCGACTTCGGACGCGGACACCACGGGCGCGGCGCGCACGAGCCCCACGGCGCGGCGAGTGCTCGCGTGCGTCGTCGCCCCGCGCGTCGTGAGAAGAACGAAGAGCTCGACGACCGCTCGCTCCACCGCGGTCTTGTCGTGCACGTCGCCGAGAGCGAGCGAACGCTCCCGGACGGCCGTGAGCTCGCGCGGGGCGAGCAGGAGTTTCCGTGCGTGAATGGAGGGACTCTCGCCGCGCGCTCGCTCGGCCAGCGCGGGGCGCAACGCGGCCACGACGAGCTCGAGATCGGGGCTCGCCTCGAGCAAGACATGGTCTTGTCCGGGCTCGAACACGACGAGCTCACCCGGTCCGAGCTCGAGCGTTCGATCGCCGATACCCAAGCGAGCCGAGCCCGCGAGGACGGCGTTCAGCTCCGGCTCTTCGTGAAAGTGTCGCGGGCGCTGATACGCGGGCTGATGTCTCCAGACCTGCGCCGCGCGCCCCGGCAACATCGGAAACGGCTGGAACAGCGCCGCGCACATCGCCGATTAGCCTGGCTCATCGGCGCCGCGCCGTCGAACGCGCCGGGCGGCGCCCCCCGATAGGTCAAGAAACGCGAAGTGTTTCGCCTATGACTTTTTATGCTCGTGGCCGGAATCGATGGCATTCACGCAGCATCAGGTCGCGGCCGTTTGGAGCTCGTTACTTTGGCTCGGCGCGTGCTCGAGCTCCGCGCCGCCGCGGCATCTCGACGGCGCGCAGGCGGGCAACGCGCCGAGCGGCGCCGCGGCGGGAACGTCCGCCGTGCCGAACGGCGGCGGCTCGGGTGCGAGCTCACCGGGCGCGGGAGGTGGCGGCGGGGCGGCGGGTGCGACGGGCTCGGCCGGGGCGGTCGGCGGAGCTCGCGGCGAACCGGGCGGGGCCGGAGGAGGGCTCGGCTCGCTTGCCGGTGCCGGCGGGCAAGTCGCGGGCACGAGCGGCGAGCCCGGCGTCTCGGGCGCGGGAACGAGCGCGCAGGCGGGAGACACGAGCCAAGGAGGACTCGGCGGCGGCCCCTTCGTCCTTTCGTGGCAGGACGACTTCGACGTGCTCGACGCGTCGGCGTGGCAACTGCAGACCTTCACGTTCGACGGCAACGACGCCCAGTTTTCGACCTCGAACGCCGCCGTCGCGAACGGCGTGCTCACGATCTCGCTGACGGCCGCGCCGAGCGGCGCGACCAAACCGTACCTCGGAGTCGAGATGCGGTCCGCGAAGACGCTCACCTACGGCAAGGTGTCGGCGCGGATGCGCTTCGCGACCGGCTCGGGAGTCGTCTCGGGTCTCGTGCTCTTTTATACGCCGTACCCGAACTGCGATTGGAACGAGATCGACATCGAGCACTTGGGCAAGTCGAGCAACACGTCGCAACTCAACGCCCAGGTGTTTCTCGGCACGCCCGATCCGAACTGCACGGCGTCCGTCACGCCGACCCAAGATCCTCAGATCGTCGATCTCGGCTTCGACGCCGAGAACGACTTTCACCTCTATGACATCGAGTGGACGCCGAGCGGCGTGAACTACTACGCCGACGGCGTTCTCTTGCGGACGTGGACGGCGAACATCGACCGCCTGAAGCTCCCCGAGACCATTTTGCTCACGATTTGGGCGTCGACGTCGGCCGACTGGGCGGGCCCGCTCACCTCGACGTCCGCCCCCGCGAGCGCGGACATCGACTGGATCAAGGTCTACGACTACGACCCGGCACTGGCGGGCGGCGCCGCTGCCGAATGAGGCGGCAACCCCCGGGCGGCTCGGGCGCTGCCGGCCCCGGCGCCGGTATCATTTCGTTGCAACTTCAACGGTGCCGGATCCGGCGTGTCCGAGTCGCGTGGTTTCGGGCGGGTATCCGCAAATAGTTTGAGTATCAATCGGTTGTTTGGTCCTTGCGCGGCGAGCGACACCCGGTACGGTTGCGGCGACCGGAGGTATGAGCCCATGAAAACGTCATCCGTCTTGCTGGCCGTCACCATCTTCAGTGCGAGCGCTTGCGCCGGCTCCGAGCCCGCTCCCGCGCGCGCGCCCCAAGCGGAGACGCCCGCGCCGCGCGTCGCCGATTCGCCGACGAAGTCCGTCGTGAGCATCGCACCCGAAATCCGGAGCGCGTGCGGGATTGCCGACGCCGACGCCTATTTCGCGTTCGACTCGGCGCGCGTGCGATCGTCCGATTACCAGACGCTCGACAAGCTCGTGCGCTGCTTCACGACGGGGCCGCTCGCTCATCGCGAGATGCACCTCGTCGGTCACACCGACCCGCGCGGCGGCGAGGAGTACAACATGGTGCTCGCCGGGAGTCGCGCGGACGGAGTGAAAGCGTTTCTCGTCGGACGCGGGCTCGGCGGCCAACAGGTCGCGACCACCTCGCGCGGCGAGCTCGACGCGAAAGGAACCGACGAACGCTCCTGGGCCGCGGACCGGCGTGTGGACGTCCGCCTCGCCGATTGAAGAATCGTGCGCTCGGTGCAGACCTGGAATTAGTTTGAACACAAACTATCCCGAAGTCGCAGTCTTCGAGCGACTCTCGGGAATGCCGGCGGCAGGCAGGCTGCTTTAGCGGCGAAGCGGCGTTCGCGAGACGCGCTCGAGCTCGCCGTAAGACAGCAGGGAGTGTTCTCATGGACTCATGCCAGGTGCGCCATTGGCTGATCGGTCTCGCAGCGGTCTCCTTCACCGTGGGAGGCTGTGACAAAAAGGTCGCGGAGCCGAAGGATTCGGCGCCGGCAGCCAAGCCGAGTGCGAGCTCGGCGTCGTCGCCGGCCGCTCTGCCCGATTCCGAGCTCGACGACGCGGTCAAGCTCGGCTTGACCCGTGACCCCGGCGTGGACGCGAAGAAAATCAGCGTGAAAGCGTCCGGCGGCAAGGTCGAGCTCGGCGGGAGCGTGAGCGATTTGTCGAGCGCACGACGAGCGACGCTCGACGCCGAGCGGGTCAAGGGAGTTCGGGAGGTGAAGGACGGTCTCACGCTCGACCTCGTTGCGCGAGCGGACTCGGACTTGCAGAAGGACGTGAACAACGGGTTGTCGCTGAACGCAGCGACGCATGCGCTCGGCGTCCACGTCGCGGCCAAGACCGGGACGGTCACGCTCACCGGCAAGGTCAAATCGTGGTCCGACCGCGACGTCGCCGAGCGCGTGACGGAAGGGATTCGCGGCGTTCGCGCCGTGAAGAACGACCTGGCGCTCGAACCGGTCGCGAACCGCTCGGACGCGGATCTCCAGAAGAGCGTGACCAATCGCTTCCACTGGGACCGTCTCCTCGACGACGGCTTGCTCGGCGTGACCGTCAAAGACGGGAAGGTGACGTTGAGCGGCGTCGTCCGAAGCGCGGCGGAGCGCAGACTCGCGGCGCGGCTCGCCTGGCTCGGCGGCGCGAAGGCGGTGGACGACGGCGCCGTGACGGTCGAGTGGGGCGCGAAGGAAAAGGACGTTCGCAAAAACAAGCCCGCGAACGTTCCCGATGCTCAAATCGCAACGGCCATCCGCGATGCCGCTCAAGCGGACTCGTGGCTCGCCGGCGCCAAGCTCGATGTGAGCGTGGCGGCGGGGAAGGCGACCCTTCGCGGCACCGTGGACAGCCTCGAGGGCAAGTCGAGCGCGGAGACGCTCGCTCGCGCCACCCTCGGGGTCAACGACGTGGACGACCAACTCACGGTCGTGCCGCCGGCCGCGGTCGCGAACCACGTCCTCGAGGACCACGTCCAGAGCGTGCTGCGCTCGAGCCCGGCGCTCACCGCGCTCGCCATCGGCGTCGCCGCGAAAGGCGGAACCGTGTCGCTGACGGGCACCGTGCGGACGTCGTTCGATCGCGCCGAGGCCACGGAATTGGCCGCGGGCGTGCTCGGCGTCGAGCGCGTCGACGACCAACTCAAGCTCGACCGCCCCGACGTCGCCTACGTTTACGACGGCTACCTCGCTCCGTACGAGCCCTACATCGCGAACCTCCATTACGCGCCCGCGAAGCCGGCGGACTCGGACGCGAACATCGACAAGCAAATCAAAGGCGAGCTCATGTCGAGTCCGTTCGTCGATGCCAACGCCGTACAGGTCGTGGTCGCGGGCGGAAAAGCGACGCTGAACGGCTCCGTCGGGAGCCTCCGCGACAAACGCGAAGCCACCGAAGACGCCTTCGAAGGCGGAGCGATCGCCGTGGAGAACCGCCTGGTCGTCAAGATGAACGGCGGGTAGGCTCGAGCTCGAGCCGACACGCTCTAGACGCATGCGGGTAACCGGCGGGACGTCGCGGGGCGAGCTCGCTCGGTCGGCGGGGGGGACGGAAAAACAATTGAACATTGACGCGGGCGCGGAATGCCTGGCGTAGTCGGAAGCTCCGAGACACGCGCGCCGGCGGCGGCTCGGGCTGACCTTCGCTTCGCATGGACCTGGCCCCAGAATCAGAGTTCGGGCGCTACCGTATTCGGCGGCTGCTCGGCCGCGGCGGGATGGGCGCGGTGTACGAGGCGGTGCACGTCGATCTCGGAAAACGCGTCGCGCTGAAGACGCTATGGGGCGCGGCGGGAACTCGGGACGACGCGCGCGCGCGCTTCTTGCGCGAGGCGCAGGCGGCGGCGCGCCTCGACCATCCCCACGTGGTGGACGTGTCCGACATCGGCATCGTGGACGACGTGCCGTTCTTGATCATGGAGTACCTCGACGGCGAGGATCTCCACCAGTTGCTGCTGCGTGAAGCGCCGCTCGCGGTCGCGCGCATCGTCGAGCTCGTCTTGCCGATCATTTCGGCGCTCGGCGACGCGCACGAGCTCGGGATCGTGCATCGCGACATCAAGCCGCAGAACGTGTTTCTCGCGCGCTCGAAGCAGGGCCTCGTGGTGCCGAAGCTGCTCGATTTCGGGATTTCGAAACTGAGCGACGGCGACGGTCAGCCGGGGCTCACGGGCAGCGCCGCCTTGCTCGGGACGCCGAGTTACATGTCGCCCGAACAGGTGCGTGGCGCGAAGCATGTCGACGCGCGAAGCGACCAGTATTCGCTCGGCGTGATGCTCTATCAGTGCGCGACGGGGGCCCTCCCGTTCAATCAGAGCGATTTGTTCCCGCTGCTGAACGCGATCTCTGCCGGTACGCACGAGCGCTTGCGCGAGGTGCGACCGGATCTGCCGAGCGGGTTCGGCGCAGCGGTGGAGCGAGCCATGGCGTTGAATCCCGACGCTCGTTTCGCTACGCTGCGTGAGTTGGGGCAGGCGCTCTTGCCGTTCGCGTCGCCCGAGGTTCGAGGGGCTTTGCGGGCCACGTTCGGGGGCCATGCGCGTCCCGGAGTGACGCTGACTGCCGACGGTGCGCCGCTCGCGGTAGCGACAGTCGAGTTCCCCGGCGCGCAAGAAGCGCCGAGTATCGAGGCGACCTCGGCGACGCTCTCCGGCGGCAGGCGCCGGAGCAAGCATTGGCCGGCGCTGCTCGGCATGGGATCGCTCGTCGGCATCGCGGTGGCCGCCTGGCGGCTCGGCACGTCGGGAGCGCCCGGCCCTGCGAATGCGCCCGAGCTCCTGGTGCCGCCGCGTGCCGTTGCGGCTTCGCAGATCAAGAATGCAGGGAGCACGGCGAGCCCGAGCGCTGCGAGCGCGCCCTCGGGCAGCGCGAATCCGGTCGTGTCGGCCGGAGCGACACCGGGCGTTCCGGCGAGCGAGCCACCGAGCGGTCCGGCCGACGCGGCCACGCGCGTTTCGGGCGTCGTGCCGCCGAGCGGTTCGACGATTGCGCCCGTGAAGCCGTCGAAACCGACGCGCGCCAGCGAGCGAAGCGCCGGCGGGTCAGTCGCGACCCCGAACGTGCGACCCACGGCCGCCGCCGTGCCCACCAAATCACCCACCACTGCCAACAACGCGCCGATCATCGAATGACCAAGTCGTGTGTCACTGCGCTCCTTTGCGGAGCGCTCCTCTTGCCGTGCCGCGTCGGGCACGCCGAGGATGTCAAAGCCGGCGCTGGGGCAAGTGCGCTGGACGCGGACGCGCTGATTCGCGCGGGCCTCGACGCGCGCAAGAAGGGCGACGACGCGGCCGCGCTCGGTCTGTTCGAGCGCGCCGTGGCCGCGCACCGAACGCCGCGCGGTGTAGCGCAAGTGGGCCTCGCCGAGCAGGCGCTCGGGCGCTGGGAGGACGCCGAGCAACATCTGTTGGAGGCGACGGCGAGCTCGAGCGACCCGTGGATCTCAGCGCATCGAGGGGCGCTCCAGACATCGCTCGAAACCGTGCGAGCCCACCTGGGCACGCTCGAGCTCGCCGTGGACGTTCCGGACGCGGAACTCGTGATCGACGGCGGGCCCCGCGGGAACGTGGGCGCGCCGCTGCGGCTCGCCGCGGGCACGTACGCGATCGAGGTGCGGCACGAAGGCTACTACAGCGTCACGCGTCAGGTCGTGATCGTGGCGTCGCAAACGTCGCGCGAGACGGTGGCGCTCCGGCGCGTCGAAGCGCCGCCGCAAGCGCCGCCGCCGCCGCCCGCGCCCGTCGCGGTGGCTCCGCCGCGCGACGAAGCGCCTGCGTCGGGCTCGCGTTTCGGCAGCACGAAGTGGTGGCTGCTCGGCGGTGGCGGTGTGGTCGCCGCGGGCGGCGCGATTGCGCTCATCGCGCGCCAGGGCGAGGTGTCGGCCTACAACGACGATGCGAGTTGTCCTGGTGCGAGCGACCCGAACCAGCCGGCGCGCTGCGCCGGACGCTTGTCGACGGGGCGCACGCTCGAAACGCTCGGCATCGTCGGGCTCGTCGGCGGAGCGCTGCTCGGCGCGGCGTCCGGCGTGCTGCTCGTCATCGACGCGCCTCAACCTGGCTCCGCGCGTGCGGCACGAAATTGGGGGGTCGCATGCACCGGTCGCTTCTGACGCGCCCGCTCGCGGCGGTCGCGGCGGTCGGCGTGGCGTACGGCTGCAGCGATTTTCGCAAGGGTCCGCTCGCGTCGGGTGAAAGTCCGGCGGCGGGTGCCGGTGGCCGAGGGGAGTCGGCGGGGAACGGCGGCATGGCGGGCAAAGCGGGAACGAGCGCCGGGGGTCGCGCCGGCACGGAGAGCGCCGGCGGCAGCATGCCGGGCGGTGCGGCGGGTTCCGGCGCGGGCGAGGCCGGCGCTGCGGGTGGCGGCAATGCGGGCGAAGCCGGCGCGTCCGGAACGGGCGGAGAGGGCGGCGCGGGTCGCGATGGCACCGGCGGCAGCGGCGGCAAGGGCGGCTCGAGCAATGCCGGACGCTCCGCGGGCGGTGCCGGCGGCCACGGCGGCACGGGCGGCGGCGCAGGCAGCAGCGCGAACGGCGGCACGGCGGGCGCCGGTACGGCGGGGAACGGCGCCGCCGGCAAAGGTTCCGTCGACCCGAGCACGTGCAATCAGGGCGGCCCCGCGTCGGTCGAGCTCTGTGGCGGTGCGAACGACGCGATCGACGAGAACTGCGACGGCATCAAGACGTGCACCGGCACCACGGAGCAAGCGGTGCTGATCGGCGACCAGGTGAGCGACGCCTCGCGCACGTTGATTCGCGTCGGTCCGCAGGGCGATCGCTACGTCATCGGCGAGTATTTCCCGTCGTTCAACTTTGGCGGCATCGACTTGCCAACCGGCGGCGAACAGGGCGACATCTTCTACGCCAAGCTCGATGCGGCCGGGACTGCGGCGTCGTGGGCGGACGGCATCACGGGTCTCGGCTGGCAGATCCCGCAAGACCTTCTGGTGCACGCCGCGTCGGGACACCAAAATGAGCTCAGCATCGCCGGGTTTTTCACCACCGACCCTTCGGAGACGTTCGAGATCGGTAGCACCGTGCTCGAATCGGCGAGTATCGGTGCTGGCTATGGCTTCCTCGCGCACTTCGACGCGAACGGACAAGCGATCTGGGCCGATCAGATTTCGCCGCAGCTCGCTTACGGCGACTTCGAGGAGCTCGGCTCGGCGTTTCGTCTCGCGGAGCGGCCGGACGGCGGTATCTACATGTGGGCGCTCACCGACGATCCGCTCGACGTGACCCACGCTGGAAGCACGGCCTACCCGGCTCCGAAGTCGTTCGGCGACGTCTCGGGGTCGACCTACGCGTCGTACTTCACGCTCCTGAGTTTTTCCCCCGACGGCAAGCTCGAACACAGCTTGTCCGGCGCGTGGTCGCAGCAGTACATCGCGACGGTCGACGACATCGTGCTCGACGCGTCGGGCTCGACGCTGTGGGTGTCGGGCACGAGCACGGCCGCGATCGACTTCGGAGACGCCGGTAAGAACAACGTCGATGTGGGTGCCTTCGTGCTCAAGGTCAGCGTCGAGAGCGACGGTACGTTCGCCGCCGATCGCACGATCAATTTCGACGGCGGCGGTCCCTTCCATCTTGCGGCCTCGAAGGACGGGAGCGTTTACGCGACGGGCAGCGTCCCCGGTACGGGAAGCTACAAGGCGCTCTTGCTCGCGCGACTCGAGTCCGCGGGCGGCGTCGATTGGCAAGTTCAAGTCGGCGGGACGAACGGTTCGTCTTCGGGCGCGGCCGTGGCCGTCGATCCCGCCGGGTACGTGACTGTCGCCGGCACCTGCAACGGCAACGTCGACTTCGATCCATCGCACGCGGGCGGCGAGCACAGCACGAGCG
>Ga0335083_10003088_pt1 | contig 21710 bp, 22 predicted proteins | sample Lox_Sample_42_FD_206716 | JGI IMG/M metagenome (GOLD analysis project Ga0335083, IMG submission 206716) | Soil microbial communities from Loxahatchee National Wildlife Refuge, Florida, United States - Lox_Sample_4.2 | ecosystem: Environmental > Terrestrial > Soil > Wetlands | place: USA...
CTTCTACGAGCCCGCGGTGCTTGCCGCCAAACTGGAGCGAGTCGGTTTCACTTCGGAGATCGGCCAGACCGCGCAGTACTTCATTTACGGCGAGGCGCGGCCCGTGGCCGAGTGAATCTCGACGCCCTACTTGCCGGAATAGACGTACGGCGACTGCGGCACGCGGCCTTCGTCCATCCTGCGCTCCTCGGCCAGCTCGCCCGGCGCCTTGTCCCACCAGATCGCACGCGCCTCGCGCTGCTTCTGCAGGAGATCGGGCTTCTCTCTCATCAGCTCGCGCATGAACTTGGTGTGCTCGGAAACGTAGTGGCGGCTGGGGAGCATCATGGCGCAATCTTCGCGGTGAAAGGAAGCTCGGTCATTTTAGCATCGTCCGGTCGCGTGCCGAGCCGGCGACGAGGCGATACTCGTAGAGACGGCACTCGAGTGCCCCGTTCCAGAGCGGAGTGCGCCGGCTCGCCCTGAGACCGATCAACTTCGGCAGCCGTGCGTCGCCGCTCAGAAGATACGCCGTCCAGCCGGCGAAGCGCTGCTTCAGCGCGTCGCCGAGGCGCGGGTAGAATGCAGCGAGCTGCTCGGCATCGGCGACCCGCACCCCATACGGCGGATTGCTGACGATCACCCCCGAACGCGCCGGCGCAGCGCGCGACAGCGCATCCGAACGATCGACGACAATAGCCGCAGACACGCCGGCCGCCGCGACGTTGGTACGACAGCGCGCGACCGCTGCCGCATCGCTATCGCTCGCATGGATCGCAACGGTAGTCGCGGGCCGGATGCGCCGCTGCGCGGCCTGCTTGATCCGCTGCCACGTCGGGCCGTCGTACCAAGCGAGCTTCTGAAAGCCGAAGGTGCGCTTCAACCCGGGTGCGACGTCGAATGCGATCAAAGCCGCCTCGATGGCGATGGTGCCGCTGCCGCACATCGGATCGAGGAAGGCGACGTCCGGAGTCCATCCGGCCAAGCGCAGCAGACCGGCGGCGAGATTCTCGCGCAGCGGCGCTTCGGCGGCCTCGCGGCGGTAGCCACGCTTGAAGAGCGCTTCGCCGGAGGTGTCGAGGTAGAAGGTCGCGCGGTCCGCCGTGAGATAGGCGTGCACCCGCACGTCCGGCCGCTCTTTGCTGACGCTGGGCCGCGCGCCGCCGGCAGCGCGGTGGCGGTCGCACACGGCATCCTTGATGCGCAGCGTGGCAAACTCGAGGCTTTTGAGCGGTGAGCGCATCGCCGCGACGTCGACGCGAAGCGTTCGCTCGGCACGAAACCAGCGCGGCCAGTCGAGCGCGTACGCAGCGTCATAGATGTCGCGCTCGCTTGCATAGTTGGCCGCACCCACTCGCCAGAGGATTCGGCTCGCGATGCGGCTCTCGAGATTCGCGCGATATGCGAGGTTGAGAGCGCCGGCGAAGGCCACGCCGCCGTCCGTGGCGGCGACTTCCGTGGCGCCGAGCTGCTCGAGCTCCGTGGCGAGTGCGCTCTCGAGCCCGCGCGGGCACGGCGCGAAGTAGTTTTCCATGCGCGGGTCAGAAGGGTTTGAACACGACCAGCAGTACGATCGCGATCAAGATCGGCAGCGCGGGAATCTCATTAATCCAGCGGTAGAAGACGTCGCCGTGGCGGTTGCGATCGTCGCGGAAGTCACGCATCAGCTTGCCGAGCCACAGGTGATGCGCGAGAAGGATCGCGACGAGCGCGAGCTTTGCGTACAGCCATCCGCCGGTGACGCCGTAGCCTAGCCACAGCCATGCGCCGGAGCCGATCGTGAGCACGGCGCTCGGCGTCATGATGCCGTAGTAGAGCTTGCGCTCCATCACCTTGAAGCGCTCGATGCCGATCGAGTCGGAGGCCATCGCGTGGTAGACGAAGAGCCGGGGCAGGTAGAAGAGGCCCGCGTACCAGCTCACCAGGAACACGATGTGGAGCGACTTGACCCAGAGCATGGCTATTTGAGCAGCCGCCGTCGTGTCAGCACCAGCGCGATGAAATAGGTCGCGCCGGCGTAGATGAGGAGCACGGCGAGGTGCAGCGCGAGCGCCGCCGGGACGCGCCCGGCGAGGAGCGGCCGCGCGATGTCGATCGCGTGCGAGAGCGGCAGCACCGCCGCGATCGCCTGCAGCCCCGGTGGCAGCTGATCGACCGGGAAGAACACGCCGGAGAGCAGCAGCATCGGCGTCTGGAACAGAGTCAGCGAGTAGGTGAAGAAGTCGTAGTTGCGCGCGAGCGCGTTCATCACCAGGCCGAAGCCGGCGAAGGTGAGCCCCGTGACGAATCCGAGCGGCAGCACCCATATCGCGAGCCACGAATGGCCGAAGCCCAGGGCCAGGATCACGACGAGGATTGCGGCCACCGACATCACGCTCTTGGTCGCCGCCCAGATCCATTCGGCCAGCACGACGTCGTCGAGCGATATCGGCGCGTTGATGATGGCTTCCCAGGTGCGCTGGACGTGCATGCGCGAGAACGCCGAGTACATCGCCTCGAACGATGAGGTGAACATGGCGCTCTGGCAGACCATGCCGGTGCCGATGAAGGCGATGTACTTCATGCCGCCGACCTCGGGCACGAAGGCGCCGATGCCATAGCCGAGCGCGAGCATATACAGCAGCGGATCGGCAATGTTGCCGAGCACCGAAGCGATGGCGAGCTTGCGCCAGACGAGAAGGTTTCGCCGCCACACCGGAATCCAGCGCAGCGATATTTCCGGCGTACGGAGCACGGAGGCGTACATGCGGCGTTGCAGCGAGTCCCGCGGCCGAGTATAACCCGGGACACGACGTTGACGTTTGATGAACGGCCGCGCGAGCCGAGGGGGGATCATCAAAGTGGATTGTCGCTTCGCGTGCATCGTGCTCGGTGTGCTCCTGCTCGCCGCCTGCAGCAAGCTGAGCGAGTCGGAGAAGGCTGCCCGCGATGAAGCGCTCAAACAGGCGATCGAGACGTCGCTCGCCGAGGAGCGCGCCAAGGATCAGGCGATGAAGGAAGCGGCTGCCGCCGAGGCAGCCGAGCACATCGAGAAGATCACGGCCGAGTTCGAGGACCAGCGAGCGAAGGAACGACCCTCCGCAGAGCTCTCCGCGGAGGTACAGGCTGCCGAGGAGGCAGTGCGCCGCTACACCGACAAGCTGCGGCAATCGGTCAAGGATCCGGCGAGCATGCAGCTTCGCAATGCCGCATTCGCGCCGAAGAAGAACGGCATGTGCGCCGAATTCAGCGCCCGCGACAAGAGCGGCGGCTTCGCGAGCTTCAAGCGGGTGGTCGTCACCGACACCGCGGTCAATCCCGAGGAGCCGCCGAACCGCGACACGCTCACCTACTTCCTTGCCTTTCAGGTCGCCGCGCGCGACACCGGTTGCTTCCCCGATGTGCTGAAGGTGCATGTCGTTCAGTGACGGCGCGCTCTGATATCGCGCCGCCAGGCAGCGACCGGAGAACGCGCGCCGCGGTTCTTCTTCTTCTGAACGTTCCGTTCGGCGCGCTTTCCGGCTACATCACCGTAACGATCGCGTATCTGCTCGCGCAGCAGGGCGTGAGTGCAGAAGCGATCGGCGCGCTCGTTGCCTTGAGCGTGGTGCCCAACACCTGGAAGTTCGCGTGGGCACCGCTCGTCGACACGACGCTCAGCCGCAAGACCTGGTACACGCTCGGCACGCTCGCGACCGCAATCGGCTGTGTGGCCATGAGCGCGGTGCCGGCCAACGGCTCCGGACTGCCGCTGCTGACCGCGATCGTGTTCGTCGTGAGCCTCGGCAACACCTTCACCTCGATCGCTGCGGACGGCATGATCGCCTACGCCACCGGCGAGCGCGAGAAGGGGCGCGCGGGCGGCTGGTACCAGGCGGGCAACCTCGGCGGCTACGGCGTCGGCGGCGGCGCGGCGTTGTGGCTGGCGCAGGTTCTGACCCAGCCCTGGGCGGCGGGCGCGTTCATCGGCGCGGCCTGCGCGCTGTGCTGTCTCGTGCTGCCCTTCATCGCGGACGGCGGCGCCGCGCCGCACGAGGCCGGCTTCGGGCGGAATCTCGTCGAAGTGGGACGCGACCTCTGGGCCGTGGCCCGCTCGCGTCGCGGATTTCTCGGGCTCATCATCTGCTTCCTGCCGATCGGCACCGGTGCCGCATCGAACCTGTGGTCCGCCGTGGCCGACGATTGGCACGCGAGCGCCAACGCCGTGGCGCTTGCCAACGGAGTCTTCGGCGGCATCGTCTCCGCGGTCGGCTGCGTGCTCGGCGGCTACCTCGCCGACCGAATGGATCGCAAGCTTTCGTACGTCGTCTACGGGATCCTGCAGGCGTTGTGCGCGGTGGCGATGGCGCTAGCGCCGCGCACCGAGCTCATGTACATCGAGTTCACGCTGGCGTACGCGCTCATCACGGGGCTCACCTACGCGGGCTTCTCGGCGGTCGTGCTCGAAGCGATCGGCCGCGGCGCGGCGGCGACGAAGTACAACGTGTACGCCTCGCTCGCCAACATCCCGATCGCGTACATGACGGTCGTCGACGGCTGGGCGCGCACGCGCTGGAACGAGGGCGCCATGCTCTACACCGAAGCGATGGTCGGCTTCGCGGCACTCGCTGTCTTCGGGGCCGTTGCTGCGGCGGCACAGCGACGCCGTGCGCGGTAGAAGAGGGTTCGCCGCGTGGTGAGGGGCGATGTGGCGCAGTCGTCGTTAAGCGGGTGGCGCGGCGAGGGAGATCGTGTGTTGACGACCGAAGCCGCGCCCGGACCCGCTCGACGACCGAATTGCGCCACGGCCCCCGACCGCGCGACGAACCCTCTTAGTCGCGTAGTTCACGCCCAGTGAGCTTGATGAACAGATCCTCGAGATTCGCGGGGCGATGCAGATAGCGCACGCCATTCGCGTGCGCCAGCTCGGCGAGGAGCGGCGCTGCGTCGCGCGCGTAACAGAACGCCGTCTCGCCGGTCAGCTCGATCCGATCCGCAAGCGCCCGCCCGCGGCGGTTCGCCCAGTTGCGCGCCTCGTCGCCGTAGACCTCGATCACCTCGGGCTCGACGTGTTGCGCGATCAGCGCGCGCGGAGCATCGCTTGCGATCATCCGGCCGCGGTCGATCACCGCGAGTCGCGTGCACAGGCGCTCCGCTTCGTCCATGAAATGCGTCGTGAGCAGAATCGTCTTGCCCTGCTTGAGAAGCTGCCGCAGCCCGTCCCAGATCAGGTGCCGCGCCTGCGGGTCGAGTCCGGTCGTCGGCTCGTCGAGCATCAACAGCTCGGGATCGTTGATGAGCGCGCGCGCCAGCGTGAGCCGTCGCTTCATGCCGCCGGAGAGCGTGCGGATGCTGGCCTCGCCCTTGCTCGCCAAGCCGGCGAAGTCGAGCAGGCGCGGGATGCGCGAGTTGATGAGCGCATTGGGCAGTCGGAAATAGCGGCCGTAGATCAGCAGATTCTCGACTACGGTGAAATCCGGATCGAGGTTGTCCATCTGCGGCACGACGCCCACCCGGATGCGCGCCTCGCGCGCAGCCTTCGGCACCGGCTCGCCCACCATCGTAATCGCACCGGCATCGGGATCGATGAGTCCGAGGCAGCAGCGAAGCGTGGTCGTCTTGCCGGCGCCGTTCGGGCCCAGCAGTCCGAAGCATTCGCCGCGGCGAATGGCGAAGTCGAGCCCGCATACGACCTCGTTGCCGTCATAGGACTTGCGCAGTCCCGATACCGAGAGGACGGGGGCGTCGAGAGGGTTCATGAGCCTGTCCTGAGCCCTTCGGCTCTGCTCAGGGCAGGCTTGTCCAAGGGCTGCCACATCCCTGTAATCACCCGCTGCAACTGCGTCAGCCGGCCGTGGAAGAAATGACCGCAGCCGGGAAACACGATCACCGGCAACTGCTGCGGTCGCGCCCACGCCAGCACGTCGGCGAGCGCGACGACGTCGTCCTCGTCGCCGTGGACCACGATCGTGTCCGCCGGAACGGTTTCGACCGGGAAGCGCATTACGGCGGGGGCAACGAGCACCATGCGTTCGAACGCGACGACTCCCGCGACCCGCGATTGCACGTACGAGCCGAAGGAGAATCCGGCAAGCACCGGCGGATGCTGCGCGAGCGCGGAAAATTCGCTGCGGCCGAAATCCAGCGCCGCGAGCGCGTCGGCCGTCTCGCCCACGCCTTCGTCGAACGCGCCCTCGCTCTTGCCCACACCGCGAAAGTTGAAACGCACGCTGACATAGCCGAGCGCCGCAAAGGTCTTCGCGAGCGTCTGCGCAACCTTGTTGTCGAGCGTTCCGCCCTGCAGTGGATGCGGATGGGCGACGAGCGCGATGCCGCGGGGTGTCGCTTCGGGCTCGTTCACCGCGACTTCGAGCGCGCCCGCGGGACCGGCGATGACGCGCCGCCGTTCACCGCGAAGGCTCAAATCTTCAGCCTTTCCACGATGTGGCCGTGAATGAGGTGCGACTCGATGATCTCGTCGATGTCGTGCCGGTCGACGTAGGTGTACCAGACAGCATCGGGATAGACGACGACCACTGGGCCCTCCGTGCAACGGTCGAGGCAGCCGGCCTTGTTGATGCGGACCTTGCCCTTGCCGTCCAGATGCAATGCCTTGATGCGCTGCTTCGCGTAGGCCTGCATGTCTGCCGACCCGTGATTGTTGCAGCAGGCCTCGGGCGGATCGCGCTGGTTGCAGCAAAAAAAAACATGGCGCTTGTAGTAAGTCATGCGAGCATCATACCCCGCGGGCACCCCACCCCGGCTGGCCCGCGAGCCACAGCAGATAGCCGCTTGCGGCGAGCGGCCAGATGACGAGCACCGCGTGGGTCAGCCCGTTGAAGTTGAGCAATTGCCCGTACGACCAGTCGAAGAGCGCCAGCGGCGCCCGCGCCTGCCACAGGTCCGGCGCAAGCAGCGGCGCAACGAGCGAAGAGAGCAGCGCTACCGCGCATAGGGTCGTGCGCACCGGCCGCGGCAGCCACACCGCGAGCAGCAGCACCAGCGCCCCGGCGGCCACACCGAGCGACACGCCGGGCTTGAACCACGACTCCCATGCCGCCGACTTCAGCAACAGCGCGGCCGCCATCACCTTGAGCACCAGCGCGAGCGCGATTAGCGCGAGCACCGCGATGCCGAAGTCGCGCCGCCGCCGCAGCAGCAACGCAAGGAACAGCCCCACGCCGATCACGTTGAATGCGCTTTGTGCCGCCTGCAGCAGCGTGCCGGCGACGTCGGGAGTGAGCTCGCGCGACGGGTCGAAGGTCGCCGCGAACAGCGGGATGCCCGGATTCACCTGCGACAGCAGCCAGATGCACAGGAGGGCGATGCCGACGTCGCCGCTGCGATCGTCCAGGAAAACGCGATTGCGCCAGTCCGCGATGCGCCGGCGCAGTCCCGGCGTGCGATCGAACGCCAGTGCCGCGAGAGCGCCGAGCGCCGCGCCGGCAGTGTTCGAAACGAAGTCGAGCGCGCTCGCATCGCGCATGGGCAGGAACATCTGTGTCGCCTCCATCACGAAGGAAACGAGCGCGGCGATGCCGACCGCGGTTGCGACCCGCGCCGGCGCGCTCCTGCTCCCGCCGATCAATGCAAGGAGGAATCCGAACGGCGCATACGAGATCACGTTGACCACGATGTCGAAGCGCGTGAAACGTGGCGGAAACGGCGCGAAGAGAAAGAAGGGTGTGTCCGGAAGCGGCGCCATCCAGTCCGAAAACGGCTCCAGGCTCGCGTATGCAATCATCAGCCCGTAGAGCAGGGCGAGACAATGCGGCAGGCGGGTGCGATGCGGTTCGTTCATCCGCCACGTGCTCGTGCAACGGGTTTCTCGAGCACCATCACCTCGCGGACGAATTCGGGGTTCTGCTTCACCTCGCCGGTCTCGCGATAGCCGAGCTTGCGCCAGAAGGCCAGGGCGCTCGTGTTCGATGCAATCACGCCGATGCGAAGGCGCTCGATCTCGGGCCACGCCGCGATCGCCTGCTCGATGAGCGCGGCGAACGCGCGGCCGAGCCCGCGGCGCTGCCAGGGCTGCGCGAGGAGCAGCAGCCCGATGACCGCCTTCTCGAACACCGGAAAGCCGCGGATCACGTCGGCGCAGCCGATCATCGCCTCGCCTTCATAGAGGCCCCACACGAACTTGTCCGCGTAGGTCTTGTCCGGCGGCAGCGCGGTGAAGGTACTCTGCGCCTCGGCGCCGCCCGGCGAAGCTCCCGTGACGCGCTCGAAATAATCCGGCGCGGCCTCGAGCACGCGCTGCAGCGCGGCTATCTCGGCCGGCTTGCCGGTGAGCAGGCGCAGGGTCAGGGCGTCATGCGCTGGGATCGTCAATGCCCAGCCTTGATCTCCGTCCACATGCGGCTGCGCAAGCGCCGCTGCGCGACGGTCAGGTCCTTCAGCTGTTCGAGCCTGGCCGCAACCTCCTTGGTGGGGAAGATCGCCGGATTCTTGAGGATCTCGGGCTTTATGTACTTCACCGCATCCAGGTTCGGATTGCCGGAGCCGATGAGGTTGGTGAGCTCGCTGGAATTCTTGCCCTCCAACATGAAGTTCATGAACTTGAGCGCAAGATCGGGCCGCGGCGCGTCCTTCGGGATCACCATGTTGTCGACCGCCAGCACCGCGCCTTCCTTCGGCATGCCCTGCACTAGGTGGAACGGGCGTTTCGCGGCCTGCGCGTCGAGGTTCGCCTGGAAGATGTCGTTCGAGTACCCATGGACGAGCCAGATGTTCCCGACCGTCAGCTCCTTGATGTAGGACGACGCGTTGAACGCCGCCCAGTAGGGCTTCGCCTTGTTGATCAGCGCCTGCGCTTCCTTCCAGTGTTTCTCGTCGACGTCGTTGACCGAATACCCGAGATACTTGAGCGCGGCGGCGAAGAGCTCGTTCTCGTCGTCGAGCACGGTGATGCGGCCCTTCACCTTCTCGAGATATTTCGGCTCGAAGATGACCGCCCAGGTATCGGTCGGTAGTCCCAGCTCCTTCATCTTCACGTCGTTGTAGCCGATGATGGTGGTCGACATCGCGTAAGGCACCGAGTACTTGTTTCCCGGATCGAACGGCGTGTTGAGATAGCGCGGATCGATGTTCTTGAGGTTCGGAAGCTGCGAGTGGTCGAGCGGCTGGAGCCGCTTGCCCTTGATCAGCGCATCGACCGCATTGGTCGTGGGCACGAGCATGTCGTAGCCCTTGGCGCCGGCAGCGAGCTTGGCGAGCAGCTCCTCGTTGGACGAGTAGTAGGTCTGGACGACCGTGCACTTGCAGAAGTCCTCGAAACGCTTGACCGTCTCGGGCGCGATGTAGTTGTTCCAGTTGTAGAGATGAAACTCGTCCTTGGCGAACACTGGCGCCGCGAACAACGCACAGACGGCAAATGCGGCGGATAGCCACAGTAGCTTCTTCATGACAGGCCCTCTTGGGAGCGAAGGATGGTCGGCGAGACGCGGGAGGCGATGATGATAAGCGCCAGCGTGAGCAGCATCAACAGGCTGGAAACGGCGTTCACTTCCGGCGTCACCGCGATCTTGATCATCGAGTAGATCTGGAGCGGCAGCGTGACCGTGCCGGCGCCCGCGGTGAAGAAGGTGATGACGAAGTCGTCGATCGAAAGCGTGAACGCCATCAGCGCTCCCGCGATCACGCCGGGCATGATGAGCGGCAGCGTGATGTAACGGAAGGTCTGCCATGGCGAGGCGCCGCAGTCGCGCGCCGCCTCGGTCAGGCTCTCGTCCATGCCGGCGAGCCGCGCGCGCACCACGATCGCAACGAAGCCGATGCAGAAGGCGATGTGCGCGAGCGCGACCGATACGAGCCCGAGCGTGAAGTTGAGCAGCACGAAGAAGATGAGCAGACTCACCCCCATCAGGATCTCGGGAATGGCGATTGGCGCGAGGACGAGCACCGACAGGAGCTTTGTCGGGTAGCGGTACATGGCCACGCCGGCGGCCGTGCCAAGCACCGTCGAGACGAAGCTCGCGGTGAGCGCGATCGCGAGCGAGTTGCCGGCGGCGAAGATCATGTTTTGGTCGTGGAAGAGCGTGTCGTACCAGTTGAGCGTGAAACCCACCCACTCGGCGTTGAGCCGCGAATTGTTGAACGAATAGACGATCACGATGATGAGCGGCACGTAGAGAAACGCGTAGCCCGCACCGGCGGCGATCCACAGCGTGATCCCGCGCTTGCTCCTCATCACGCGCTCACTTTCCTTGCGCTCGACGGCGTGCCGAGATTGCGGCGCGCGACCCAGGCTGCGAAGCCGGCGATCGCCAGCGCCGCCACGGTAAGCACGATCGACAGCACGCTGCCGAACGGCCAGTCGCGCGTCTCGAGGAACTGCTGCTTGATCACGTTGCCTATGAGGCTGTCCTCCGGCCCGCCCAGAATGTCGGGGATGGCGAAGATGCCGAGCGCGGGGATGAAGACCAGCGCCGAGCCCGCGAACACTCCCGGGAGCGAGAGCGGAAACGTGATGCGCCAGAAGCGCTGCCAGGCGTTCGCGCCGAGGTCCTGTGCCGCGTCGAGGAGCGCCTGATCGTGCTTCTCGAGGTTGGCGTAGAGCGGCAGCACCATGAACGGCAGGCTCACGTACACCAGGCAAACCAGGACAGCGAAGGAGCTGAACAGCAACGGCACCGGTTCGTGGCCGAACCATCGAAGAATGCCGTTCACCGTCCGCGCCAGCGCCGCGTTCGGTCCGAGGATGATCATCCATGCGTAGATACGAATGAGAAAATTGCTCCAGAAGGGCAGGATGACCAGGAGCAGCAACAGGTCGCGATAGCGCTTGGGGCTTCTCGCGATGAGCGCTGCCAGCGGATAGGCGAGCGCGAGGCAGAAGAACGTCGTGGCGAGCGCATACCAGACCGACTTGAGGAAGATCTCGGCGTAGATCGCTTCGGAGAAGAAGCGCGCGTAGCTCTCGAGGTTGAGGTCGAGCTTGCCGTCCTCGACGAGCGGCGCCAGGCCGCCGAACTCGCCCGGTGTGCGAAACGACGCCAGGACCATGATAAGCGTGGGGACGGCGAAGAAGACGAAGAGATAGAGAACGGGTGGCCCGCTCACCAGCCATCGCCCGAGACGGGCCGACCTGCGTGCGGTAGCGGAGCTCATTCGCCTACTCCGCGATGAAATAGCCCGCATCGACCGGCCAGCTCACCTCGACCGCGTCGCCGACCTCGAAAAACTTGGCTCGTCCGCTCTGCGAATTGGCGAGCAGTGCCTCGACGCGCATGCCGCCGGGCGTGGCGACCTTGTACACGGTGACGTCGCCCATGTAGAGGAGATCGGCCACCGTACCGCGATAGTGATTGTCAGGCGTGCCCTCGGGCGCAGAGGCCTGGATGCGAATCTTCTCCGGACGCAGAGCGACCGAGCCCACGCCTCCCGAAGCGACTTGCGCATCGGCCGCGACGCGCACGGGTCCGAGTCCCGGAACCTCGAGGGTGACGAGCCCGCCGTCGCGCTCCTTCACCGGCCCGGAGAAGATATTGCAATGCCCGATGAAGTCGGCGACGAAGCGCGTGCGCGGAAAGCCGTAGATCTTCGAGGGCTCGTCGAGCTGCTCGACGCGGCCCTTGTCCATGACCGCGATGCGATGCGAAAGCGCGAGCGCCTCGGTCTGGTCGTGCGTGACGTACACGAAGGTGATGCCGACTTCCTTCTGCAGGTTGATCAACTCGAGCTGCATCTCCTCGCGCAGCTTCGCGTCGAGCGCGGCGAGCGGCTCGTCGAGCAGGAGCACCTTCGGGTGCGTGACCAGCGCGCGGCCGATCGCCACGCGCTGCTTCTGACCGCCGGAAAGCTCATGCGGGTAGCGCTTCCCGAAGCCGGTGAGCCGCACGTCCTCGAGGGCCTCGCGGACCTTGCCCGTGATTTCCGTGGCTGGGACGTTCGACATCTGCAGCGGGAACGCGACGTTGCCCTCGACCGTCATGTGCGGGAAAAGCGCGTAGCTCTGGAAAACCATGCGCATCGGGCGCCGCTCCGGCGGGCGGTCGGCGAGATCCTCGCCGTTGAGCAGGATGCGGCCGCCGTCCGGCACTTCGAAACCGGCGATCGTACGCAGAAGCGTTGTCTTGCCGCAACCCGACGGACCGAGAAGGGTGAAGAACTCGCCGGCCTCGATGCCGATGCTGACGTTGTCGACCGCGGTGAAATCACCGAAACGGCGGGTGACGTTCTGGATCTCGAGTAACGGCATTGGAGGCTCCGGATGATGGAGCCGACCCCCCTCGCGTATGGTTCCGATTGTAGCAAAATGAGGTTCGTTTCCACGCGACTTGGAGTCACGGTGCGACGACACGTCATTCTTGCGCTCACATGTTCGTTGACGGCGCTCGCTGCCGCCGCCGACGCGCCACGCACCTATCAGCTCGATCCGTTCGCGCCGGCGACCGCGGGCTATGCGGGCTGCCCGACGGTGCAGCCGCCCGTCCTGACCGAGCAGGAGATGCGGACGAGCGCACACTCGCGCGCCGAGCGCGGCACGTCCTGCTGCCTCGCGGGCACCTGCGAGTGCGGTGGCGCCTACAAGCGCGATCCCGAGATTAACGTGCGCGTCGTCGATGCGATCAAGAGCGATGCACGCTTCCGCAACACGAGCCTGTGGGTGACCACGACGCGCAAGTTCGTCACGCTGCAGGGATGCGTTCGGAGCGCCGCGCAGAAGAAGACGCTCGAGCGGTTCGTGAAGAACGTGCCCGGCGTCGAGCTCGTGTGGAACGAGACGACCGTCGGTACCAGGTAACGTAGTTTGTCATTCCGAGCGCAGCGAGAAATCTGCATTTCGCACACGAAAGCGGATCCCTCCCCCGCTTGCGCGGGGTCGGGATGACACCTACGCGGCGTATCGCGCTCCGTAGCTTCCGGTGACGTCGCCCGTCCAATACAGCGGCCGCAGCCCGTGCGAGATGTAGGCATGCAGCGACGAGTAGGGCCATTTTCTCGGCGTCCGGACGAAGCCGTGACGCACCGGATCGCTGTGGATGTAGTCGATGCGCCGCTCCAGCTCGGCCCCATCGGCGATCGCACGGTCCTCGAAGCTCTGCCATTGTCCTCGTCCGCCACCGATCACCCGCTCGAAGAGTCCCTGGATTAATCGCCAGCGTGCGCTCCGGGTGGCGTCGCACGCGGGCAGGGCGAGGATGCAATGCAGGTGATCGGGCAGGATCACGCCCGCGGTCATGGTGAAGGGGTAGCGGTCGCGGCAGGCCCGGAACGCCAGCAGCAGCGTATCGGCGTGCTCCGTCAGCAGGCTCGCGTGCTCGTCGCCGAGCGCGGCGGTGAAGAAGTGCTGGGTCGGTGCGGGAGATTCGCGGTCGGCATCCATGCCGCCGACTGTCGCATCGTTCGCGCACCGGCGATTGCGACTTCCGGCTGATACCGACGGATGAGTACGCGCCGCGAGCGGGAGGCGCGCCCGGCTACGGCGTCTGCGCCGGCCTGATCGCTCCGAGCGCGGTGAGCAGTTCCATGGGCAGCGGAAACACGATGGTCGAGCTCTTGTCGCCGGCGATCAGGGCCAGCGTCTGCAGATAGCGAAGCTGCATCGCCTGAGGCTGGCGCGCGAGCATCTGCGCGGCCTGCAACAGTTTTTCGGCTGCCTGCTGCTCACCCTCGGCATGGATGATCTTGGCGCGGCGCTCGCGTTCGGCCTCGGCCTGGCGCGCGATGGCCCGAACCATCGACTCGTTGAGGTCCACGTCCTTGATCTCGACGTTCGAGACCTTGATACCCCAGGCGTCGGTCTGCGTATCGAGCACGTGCTGGATGTCGAGATTGAGCTTCTCGCGCTCGGCGAGCAGTTCGTCGAGGTCGTGCTTGCCGAGCACGGCGCGCAGCGTTGTCTGCGCGAGCTGGCTCGTGGCCTCGAGGAACTTCGCCACCTGGATCACCGACTTCGCGGGATCGACGACGCGGAAGTAAAGCACCGCGTTCACCTTGACCGAGACGTTGTCGTGCGTGATGACGTCCTGCGGTGGGACGACGATGACGATTGTCCGCAAGTCGACGCGCACCATCTGTTGGACGCCCGGGATCAGGATGAAGAGTCCCGGCCCCTTGACTTTCCAGAAGCGCCCGAGCTGGAACACGACCGCGCGCTCGTACTCGCGCAGGATCTTGAGCGATACGGCAACGAGCAGGATGACGACGATAAGAATGAAGCCACCAAAGCCGATTCCGAACATGTCTCACGCTCCTTGGTCGGCTCGTCCCAACGGTGCCACCGTCAGCACGAGGCCTTCGCGGCCGGTTACGCGGACGTTCTGGCCGCGCTTCAGCGGGACCGGGCTCTGCACGCGCCATTGTTCGCTGCGCACACGCGCCCAGCCCTCCGTTTGCACATCCTCCAGAGTCACGCCCACGCTGCCGATCAGCTCCTCGCTGCCGGTGACGATCGGGCGCCGGCGCGACCTTACGGCGAGCCCTCCGACAAGGAGGACGAACGCCGCGGAGATCAGTGCCAGCGCACCGATCAGCCAGTAGGGAACGCCGAATCCCGGCACTTCGGTGTCGATCAGCATGATGGCGCCGATCACGAAGGCGATGATGCCTCCCACGCCGAGCGATCCATAGCTCGGAAAGAAGGCCTCGGCGATCAGGAACGCCAGCCCCAGGAGGATCAGCAGCAGGCCGGCGTAGTTCACCGGCAGCATGTTGAGCGCGAAAAGCGCGACGAAGAGGCAGATCGCACCTACGACACCCGGCAGCACGAATCCGGGGTTGGAGAACTCGAAGAAGAGCCCGTACACGCCGAGCATCATGAGGATCAGCGCGACGCTGGGCTCGGTGATCACGGCGAGGAAGCGGCTTTTCCAGTCCGGCTCGACGCGGACGGCGACCGCTCCCGCTGTCGCGAGCGTGCGCTCTCCCGCGGCAGTGGTCACCTTTCGGCCGTCGAGCTTTTTCAACAGCTCGGGGACGTCGCGGGCAGTGACATCGATGACTTTTTGCGCGAGCGCTTCATCGGCCGACAGGCTCACCGCTTCGCGCACCGCGCGCTCGCCCCACTCGGCGTTGCGCCCGCGCAGTTGCGCGAGCCCGCGGATGTAGGCGGCCGCGTCGTTCGTCTGCTTCTTGGTCAGCGTGTCCTGCGAATGATCCTCGGAGGATTTGGCTTTGTCCTTTTCCTTGTCGCCGCTCGGCGGCGACGAAGGCGAGCCCGGCGAAGGCATGCCGATCTGAATCGGCGTAGCGGCGCCGAGATTGGTGCCCGGCGCCATCGCCGCAATGTGCGCGGAATAAAGGATGTAGGTGCCGGCGCTCGCGGCGCGCGCCCCGCTGGGGCCCACGAAGACCGCCACCGGAACCGGCGACGCCAATATCGCCTTGATGATGTCGCGCATCGCGGTGTCGAGACCGCCGGGCGTGTCGATCTGCACGACGACGAGCTGGGCGTTGTCCTTCTCCGCGCGCGCGAGACCGCGCACGATGAAATCCGCGCTGGCCGGTCCGATGGCGCCGTTGACCGGCAACAGGATGACCGGCGCCGGCTCGGCACATGCGCCGATGGCGCTGAACGAAAGCGCTGCGATCGCGACGATTCGCAGGAAACTCACCATCTTCACGCGATGCCTCGCGGAATCAGGTAGGGGCGATGATTATTGCAGAAAAGCGGCGGGGCGGCACTTCGCGCGTGGGTGGCGCTCACGCCCCCTGCGTCGCTGGGCGAACGCCAGCGCCCGCCGCAAGCCGCCTTCGCTGCAGCAGCACGATTGCGCCCAGCACCGCGAGCGCGGGCAGGAACAGCCACTCCTGCGCGGGTCGCGTGGCGCGGGTCTCGATGCCGGTGACGACAAAGCCCTGTTCGATGCCCGCCCTGTCCGCAGCGCTGTGCAGGTTCACTGCCGCGACCTGCACGCCGGCAGGCGTGGCCATCGTCGTCAATCCCGAGTGCCCGAAGCGCTGCACCGCCGCTCCGGCCTCGCCGAGCGGCAACAGCACGATCTTCTTCACGTCCTTGCCCTCGATGCTCGTGCCTTCGATGCGCAGCCGCAAGCCCGTGTTCGGAGGGGCCGAGGACGCGAGCTCCATCAGCTTCTGCGGCGGCTCGACGTTGTATTTCGGGTAGAGATAGTCGAGCCAGAAATCCGGACGCAGCAGGGTGAAGGTCACGAGCAGCATCGCGACCGATTCGTACCAGCGGCTGCGGGTGAGAAACCACCCTTGCGTGGCCGCCGCGAACACGAGCATCGCGGTGATCGCGGCGGCCACCGTCAGGGCGAGGTGGCCGAAGGAGTTCACGCCAATCAGCAGCAGCTCGGTGTTGAAGATGAACATGAAGGGCAGGATGCCGGTGCGGATGCTGTACCAGAACGCCGTGAAACCGGTGCGCAGATAATCTCCGCGCGAGATCGCCGATGCGGCAAAAGCCGCAAGACCGACCGGCGGCGTCACGTCGGCCATCAGGCCGAAGTAGAAGACGAACATGTGCACGGCGACGAGCGGGACGACGAGGCCGCTCTGTGCGCCCAGCTCGACCACCACGGGCGCCATCAGTGTCGAGACGACGATGTAGCTCGCGGTGGTCGGCATGCCCATGCCTAGGATGATGCAGATCGTCGCCACGAGGAACAGCATGCCGATCATGTTGCCGGCGGAAATCGTCTCGACGAGATCGGTCATCACGAGGCCGAAGCCGGTAAGGGTGACCGTCCCGACGACGATGCCCGCGGCGGCGGTGGCGATGGCGATGCCGATCATGTTGCGCGCACCCGTGCCCAGGCCGTCGACGAGGTCGTGCCAGCCCGCGCGAAAGCGTGCGAGCAGCGCGGCTTCGCCGCGGAAGAATGCGATCAGCGGCTTCTGCGTGAGCAGGATCACGATCAGGAGCACCGTCGCGTAGAAAGCCGAGAGGCCGGGCGAGAGGCGCTCGACCATCAGCACCCAGATCAACAGGATCACCGGCAGCAGATAGTGCAAGCCCGCGAGCAGCGTTTCCTTGAGAGGCGGAAGCGCGATCACGGCTGCGTTCGGATCGTCGATCACGAGATCGGGCTCGGCCGCGACGATGCGCAGGAGCGCGACATAGACGACCGCGATCAGTCCGAGCACGATCCACAGCGCGGCGTTCGGGAAGACGTCCTTGAGCCATCCCAGCGCGTAGTAGACGACGTTGGCGAAGATGACGAGCCCGGCGAGCGTCATCACGATGCCGGCGATCCGGCCGAGCGCCGAGCTGCCCGGGCGCGGCGGCAGGCCCTTGATCCCCGCCTTGCACGCCTCGAGATGCACGATGTAGAAGAGCGCGATGTACGAGATCGCCGCGGGCAGCGCGGCGTTCTTGCAGATCTCCACGTAGGACACGCCGACGTATTCGGCCATCAGGAATGCGGCCGCGCCCATCACCGGCGGCATGATCTGTCCATCGACGCCCGCTGCCGTCTCGATCGCGCCGGCCTTCTCCGCGGTGTAGCCGACGCGCTTCATCAGCGGAATCGTGAAGGTGCCGCAGGTCACGACGTTGGCGACCGACGAGCCCGAGATCATGCCCATCATCCCGGATGAGACCACCGCGGCCTTCGCGGGACCGCCGCGCATGTGACCGAGGAACGCGAACGCGACCTTGATGAAGTAGTTGCCCGCGCCTGCTTTCTCCAGCAGCGACCCGAACAGCACGAAAAGAAAGATGTAGCTCGCCGAGACGCCGACCGCCACGCCGAACACGCCTTCGGTGGTGAGCCAGTAGTGCGACACGGCTTTGGTCAGCGAGACGCCTTTGTGCTGGATCACGTCGGGCATCCACGGACCCGCGAACGCGTACACGAGCATCAGGCCGGCGATGATGGCGAGCGGCGGCCCGACGACGCGCCGCGTCGCCTCGAGCAGCAGAGCCATGCCGGCGATGGCCGCCGCGAAGTCGAGCGGCGTCGGCTGCCCCGGGCGCGTGGCGAGCTCGCGGTAGAACAGGAAGAGATAGGCGCCGCAGAACGCCGCCGCGACCGCGAACAGCCAGTCCGGTGCTGGAACGCGGTCTCGCGGCGAGGACTTGAGGAACGGGTAAGCGAGATAGGCCGCGAAGAGCGCGATGCCCAGGTGCAACGAGCGCATCTCGGTATCGTTGAGAATGAACGCGTTGAAAGTGAACGGCAGCGGCGAGGCATACCACAGCTGCAGCAGCGACCAGCCCACGCAGGTCGCGGCGAGAATGGCGCGCGTGACCCCGACCGGCTTGCGCCGGCCGAGGTCCGCTTCCTGGATCAGCTCCTGGACGTCAACGGACTCGGTCACTCTTCGTCGTTCCCGCGTAAGCGGGAACCCAGTGGCGTTCCGTTCATGTGGCAAGCCACTGGATCCCCGCTTTCGCGGGGATGACGCGGGCTGTCTCCGATCGCTGCGACGCTTCGCGTCTTGCTCTCGGACATCCGCGTCACTTGATCCAGCCCTTTTCGCGGTAGTAGCGCGCCGCGCCTTCATGCAGCGGCGCGGAGAGCCCGTCCTTCACCATGTTCTTCGGGTCGAGGTTCGCGAAGGCGGGGTGCAGCTTCTTGAATTCGTCGAAGTTGTCGAACACGGCCTTGGTGATGATGTAGACCGTATCGGCCGGCACCTTCGACGATGTCACCAGCGTGGCGAGCACGCCGTAGGTCCTGGTCGGCTCGGGATTGTTCGCGTACATGCCGCCGGGGATCGTGGCGTAGGCGTAGTACGGGTACTTCTTCACCAGGCCGTCGATCGCAGGGCCGATGAGCGAGACGAGCTTCGCGCCGCAGGCGGTCGTGGGGTCCTGGATGTTCGCCGACGGATGGCCGACGCCGTAGAAGAAGCCGTCGATCTTGTTGTCGCAGAGCGCCGGACCGTGCTCGTCGGCCTTCAACTCCGAGGCGAGCGCGAAATCGGAAAGCTTCATGTTTTCGGCCGCGAGCAGCTCCTCCATCGCCGAGCGCGTGCCGGAACCGGGATTGCCGACGTTGAAGCGCTTGCCCTTGAAATCGGTGAAGGTCTTGACGTTGGCCTCCTTGCGCGCCACGACGGTGAACGGCTCGGGATGCACGGACATGACGGCGCGCAGGTCCTTGTCCGCTTCCTTGAACGGTCCGGTGCCGTTGTAGTCCTGGTATTGGACGTCGGATTGCGTCATGCCGAAATCGAGCTCGCCGGCCTTGATCGTGTTGACGTTGTAGACCGAGCCGCCGGTCGATTCGACGGAGCAGCGGATGCCGGTCTTCGCGCGGTCCTTGTTTACGAGACGACAGATCGCGCCGCCGACTGCGTAGTACACGCCGGTGACGCCGCCCGTGCCGATGGTGACGAACTTCTGCTGCGCGATCGCCGCGGACGGCAGCGTTGCAAGACCGACGAGCGCGATGGTCGCGGCGATCGACGCCGCAGTGCTCAAGAGCTTCGTGAAAATATTGGACATGGTGGATCTCCTCCGTGGTGAGTGAAAGCATTCTGGTTTCTTGTTATTCCGACGAGCGCAAGCGAGGAGGAATCTGCTGTCATCATTCATGGATCCGCCGCCACGGCAGATCCCTCGCTCCGCTCGGGATGACTCGAAACGCCCGCGAGCGCGGCATTCACCGCGGCGGCGAGCCGCGCCACGATCTCGTCCAGCTCGCCGTCGTTCACGATGAACGGCGGCGCGAGCAGCACGTGGTCTCCCTTCCGGCCGTCGATCGTACCACCCATGGGGTAAACCATGAGCCCTCGGGCCATCGCTTCTGCCTTGATGCGCGCGTGCAGCCTCGACGCGGGATCGAAAGGCTCCTTCGAGTCGCGGTCGGCGACTAGCTCCAGCGCCATGAAGAGTCCTCGCCCGCGAATGTCGCCCACGTTCGGATGCGCGCCGAATGCATGCCCGAGTCGCTCGCTTAAGGCCGCGCCCTGGCGGCGCACGCGCGCGAGCAAGTCCTCGCGCTGGATGATCTTCTGCACTGCGAGCGCCGCCGCACAGGCGACTGGATGCCCGATGTAGGTGTGTCCGTGCTGGAAGAAGCCGCTGCCGGCGGCGAGCGCAGCGACGATCTTCTCGGCGGCGAGCACGGCGCCGATCGGCTGGTAGCCGCCGCCCAATCCCTTGGCGATCGCCATCAGGTCGGGCGCGATGCCTTCCTGTTCGACCGCATGCAGCGTGCCCGTGCGCCCCATGCCGCACATCACCTCGTCGGCGATGAGGAGGATGCCGTTCCGGTCGCAGATGTCGCGGATGCGGCGGAAGTAACCCGGCACGGGCGGCAGCGCGCCGGAGGTCGCGCCCCCGACAGTCTCGGCGCAGAAGGCGATCACATTCTCCCCACCGAGCCGCCCAATCGTCTCTTCCAGCTCGTGCGCGAGGCGCTTGCCATAGGCCTCGGAGGTCTCGTCGCTCGACCGGTCACGGTACTCGTAGCAGGGCGAGATGTGCGCGACGTCGATCAGGAGAGGCGCGAATTGGCGGCGGCGCCATTCGTTTCCGCCGACGGCGAGCGCACCCAGCGTGTTGCCGTGATAGCTCTGGCGCCGCGCGATGAAATGGCGTCGTTGCGGCTCGCCGATCTCGACGAAGTACTGGCGCGCAAGCTTGAGCGCCGCCTCCATCGCTTCGGATCCGCCCGAGACGAGATACACATGCGATATTCCGGGAGGCGCGTGGGCGATGAGCTCGTCGGCCAGCGCCTCCGCCACCGCGGTCGAGAAGAAGCTCGTGTGCGCGTAGGCGATCCTGTCGATCTGTTCGTGCATGGCGCGCAGAACCTCGGGATGGCCGTGACCGAGGCAGGACACGGCGGCGCCGCCCGACGCATCGAGATACTCCTTGCCGTTCGCGTCGACGATGCGGATGCCGTGTCCGCTAGCCGCGCGCGGCAAGCTCGCGCGAAGGCTGCGATGAAGGATGTGGGTCATGCGGATTCCTTGCGGCTGGCCTGCAACCGCCTCGCGAAGTGTACAAGCGTTTCGAGCCAGTGCGGGACGAACTTCATCCGCTCGTCGCCCAATGCTGCACCAGCAGCACGATCGCGCCGCCGACGACGGCCGCCACCATCGCGAGCCAGATCGACCGCACGCGCTGCGCCGCGGCGAACTCCCGCAGGGCGACGTCGGGTGTGGGCGGCGGCGCGGAGAGCTTCTGATAGATGAGGCGCGGCAGCTGCGGCAGCGCGCTCAGCAGGAAAGGCGCTTCCTCGCGCAGGCGCCGCTCGAGCGCGCGCCAGCCGAGCTGGTCCTGCATCCAGCGCTCGAGGAAAGGCTTCGCGGTCACCCACAGGTCGAGATCAGGATCGAGCTGGCGGCCGAGTCCTTCGACGTTGAGAAGCGTCTTCTGCAGCAGAACGAGCTGCGGCTGGATCTCCACGTTGAAGCGGCGCGACGCCTTGAACAGCTGGATGAGCACGCGCGCCAGCGAGATTTCCTTCAACGGCTTGTCGAAGATCGGCTCGCATACGGCGCGCACTTCGCTCTCCAGCTCGTCGACGCGCGTCTCCGGCGGCACCCAGCCGGACTCGATGTGCGCCGTGGCCACCCGGCGGTAGTCGCGGCGGAAGAAGGCGAGGAAGTTCTGCGCAAGGTAGCCTTTGTCGGTCTCCGAGAGCGTGCCCATGATCCCGAAATCGAGCGCGATGTACTTCCCGTGATGCACGGGGTCGCTGGCCACGAAGATGTTTCCCGGATGCATGTCGGCGTGAAAGAACCCGTCGCGAAAGACCTGCGTGAAGAAGATTTCCACGCCTGCTCGCGCGAGGCGCGGGATGTCGACGTTCGCGTCCTTCAGGCGCTCGACCTGGCTGATCGGGATCCCCGTCATGCGCTCCATCACCATGACCTCGCTGTTGCACCAGTCCCAGTAGACCTCCGGT
>Ga0335083_10003089_pt1 | contig 21709 bp, 20 predicted proteins | sample Lox_Sample_42_FD_206716 | JGI IMG/M metagenome (GOLD analysis project Ga0335083, IMG submission 206716) | Soil microbial communities from Loxahatchee National Wildlife Refuge, Florida, United States - Lox_Sample_4.2 | ecosystem: Environmental > Terrestrial > Soil > Wetlands | place: USA...
GCCCTCGACCAGGACGTGCTTGATGGTGGCCAACCCCGCCGGATTGCGGAACACCCCGGCGGCGCTCCCCAGCAGCGCGGTGCTGGCCCCGGCCATCCCTGCGTAGCGGACCGAGACCGGCAACTCCGTGATCAGGGGACGATCAGGCGTCTGGGCCACGGAAGAAGCGGTGGCCGCCGGGAGGAGCCCGACGGCGCACCAGAAAGAGCCCCATCGGGCAGGCAGCCACCGCACCGATCGTTGATCGCCCGCCGCCGATCTCAACGGATCCGGATGATGGAGAACCGTGGGAGAACGTTGGCCGTGTTGGTGGTGGTCAGGATCAGCTGCACCGCTGACGCCGAGGCGTTCTGGATCACCCTGAGGTGGCGCCCCGAGCCTCCGCGCAGCGTCCCGTTCCGTGTGTAGGCCCCGGTCTTGGTGCTGTCCGGGGTCAACGGGTACGGCTTGGCGAAGTTGTTCAGCGGGTTGCTGTAGATCGACCGGAAGTCCCAATCGAGATATTTCAACTGCCCGGTCGGCTCGCTGAATCCGGTCTGGCCCTCGAGGTAGTTGGCCAGCTGCCAATGGCTCACCAGCTGCTCCCACGAGGTCCAGGTCACTCCTCTGGACGCGGCCACGGAAGCAATGTTGACGCTGCCCGTGATGGAGACGCCCTGCGGATTGTCGGCCCCTTCGAGACCGCGAGTCATGTCGGTGGCCAGCAGTGTATCGGTCGGCGACTGCTGGGTGAACCAGCGCACGAACAGCCAGGCCCCGCCATACTCCGCCAGGGTCAGCGGTGAATTCCCCGGGACCACCAGGTAACTCGATTCTGGATCGTCGAGGAAGTCGTAGGCGTCCGCGACATTCCCGCCGACAAACTGGCTGAGGCACGGGTTGGGAGCCGTAGCGAACTGTGGGCATTCGGTGTTGGGAATCTGCCGGCCTCCCAGCTCCTGGGCGTACATCGACATTCCCTCGTTGAGCCAGGTGTCTTCAGTGTTTGTAGCGGTCGGTGTCAGCAGCACATGGCGGTTGAAGCTGATCATGTGCTGGAACTCGTGAATGAACGTGGGCGGCAGGCCCCCGATGGCTTCGTCATGGGAAACGGTGCAGTTGGGGTTGGCGGGATCCGGTACCAGGCTGTAGAAGACTTCGCCCTGATTCGAATTCGGATCCGGAATCAGGTCCAGACCGAAGAAGTACCCGAACACGATCGCTCCGGTCTGGTTACAGCTGGGGCTCAGATTGTTCACCGCGTCGGTGAGCAGGACGATCACCACGCCGTTGTTGTCCAGGTCGGACTCGCGTCCATAGGCCGTAGTGTCGATCGGGTACATGTAATTGTCGAACAGGGTCCCCACGTAATCGATATCGGACTGGGTAAACCCGCCCGTGGGCACGGCGTTGTCCAGATACACCGCGCCCTTGGGCCCCACGTGCTTGGCCGTGGCGGTGACCGACACGAAGCTGTTGCAATTGAGGTTGCCGCACACCTTGAAGGTCCGCTGATCCCCCACTACCGGCGGCGCCGGCGCCACTTGTGGAGCAAGAGCCAGGCGCTTACGAGAGGGATCCCTGGCCAGCTCCCGCTCTCGCTCCCGCAGCATCGCGTGAAAGGCGAGCGCCGGTGAAGTCCTGGCGACCACGCGCGGCGCAGGGGCGGGAGCCGGGGGAGCCGGCGCGGGCGCGCCCAGGAAGCTATAGCTGCCGCTGACCCCGCTGGGCGCCTCCGTCCCCTGAGTGGAGAGCGCCACGATCAGGTGCTCGGCCCCGGCCGGCGCGGCCGGGAGTCTGAGACAGCCATTGGTGATCGTGGGATCCAGCACGACGGTCTCACCGACATTCAGCGTGGTGGCGGCCGTCGTACTGCAGTCGGCCACCTGAAACGTGACCGTAATGGATGTGCTATTCGATACGTTATCGGCGGTGACGGGAACGTGGGCCGTATAGGTGCCGGCCCCCAGACTCCCGAGGCTCGCGGTCAGAGTGATCGTGAGGCCGCTGAGCGTCGCATCCAGCCACCCGGTCTGCGCACCGGTGTACTGGACCGCTCCCACAGCCACCCCCGTGAGGCTCCCGGTCGAGCCGCTGACCTGCACACTCTGGGTTGGCGGGTTGCTGCCCGCCACGAACGCGGCGAACGATGCGCTGATGGGAGAAAGGACGATGTTGTTGCCGCCGGAAGAATTCGGAGAACTGGTGCACGCCATCGGCAGGGCGGCGAGCACCAGGAGCGAGGCGGTCCAGAGATGGGCCTTCACGGGTAGACTCCTGAGGGTCAGCGGGGTGATCGAGCAAAGGCAAGATAAAGTGCGACAACGTCTTTTGACAATCATGAATGGGGTCCGTAGTTTCTGTCCGTGACCGCGCCCACCTGGCTGGATCAGGTCGCATTCGGCGCCGACGGTCTCGTCCCCGTGGTGGCCCAAGACGCGAGAACCGGGAACGTCCTCATGGTGGCCTACGCCAACCGCGAGGCGCTGGCGCTGACCCATGCGACCGGTCAGGCCCACTACTTCAGTCGCAGCCGCGAGGCACTCTGGCGCAAGGGCGAGACCTCGGGCCACGAGCAACGAGTGGCGGAGATCCGGCTGGACTGCGATCGGGACGTGGTGCTCTATCGGGTGACGCAGATCGGCCCGGCCTGCCACACCGGGACCCCGACCTGCTTCGCCTCGGTGGTCTCCGCCGGTGGAGCGGTCGGCGCCCAGATCGACCCGGGTGGCCATCTGCTCACGCGACTGGCCACCACCATCGCCCAGCGCGCGGAGGAGCGGCCGGCGGGATCGTACACGGTTCGCCTGCTCGACGCCGGACCCGCCAAGGTGTCGCAGAAGGTCGGCGAGGAAGCGGTCGAAGTGGTCGTGGCGGCTAATGCGGAGGATGACCGCCGTCTCGCGTCCGAGGCGGCCGATCTCCTCTATCATCTTCTGGTGTTGCTGCAGGCCCGCGGTGTCCCGCTGGATGCCGTGTGGGAGGAGTTGGAGGGAAGAGGCAGGTAAGACGCCTCGTTGAGGGTCGCTGGTCGATGGTCAATGGCCCCAACCCCGATTTCCCAAGCCACCTGCGGCTGAAAGCCCAATGTCGTTCGTCCACCTCCATACTCATAGCGAATACTCGCTCCTCGACGGGGCCAACCGGATTCCGGATCTGGTCGCCCACGTCAAGCGCCTGGGCATGGACAGTCTCGCGGTCACCGACCACGGGAACCTCCACGCGGCGTTGGCGTTCTACGGCGAGGCCCGCCGAGAGAAGATCCGCCCCATCCTCGGCTTCGAGGCCTACCTCGCCTTCGGCTCCCGGAAACAGCAGCAGAAACTCGCCTCCGCTCCCGCCGCCTACAGTCACCTGGTGTTGCTGGCCCGCAATCGCGAGGGCTACCGCAACCTGGTTCGGCTCAGCTCGATCGGTTACCTGGAGGGCTTCTACCGCCGGCCCCGGATCGACCGCGAGGTCCTGAGCCAGTACGCCGACGGCCTGGTCTGCCTGGCCGCCTGCCTGTCGGGAGAAATCTCGCTTTACCTGAGGCAGGGCAACTACGAGGAAGCGAAGCGCTCGGCCGAGTACTTCGCCAGGACTTTCGGGCCCGAGGGGTTCTGGCTGGAGATCCAGTCCCACGGGATCCCCGAAGAGAAGATCGTCAACGAGGGGATGCTCCGGCTCTCGAAGGAGTTGGGGATCGGGGTGGTGGCGACCAACGACGCCCACTACCTGCGCCGGGAGGACGCCGAGGCGCACGACGTATTGCTGGCGATCGGGACCGGCAGCGAGCTGGACGATCCCAAGCGGTTCCGGTTCTTCGGGCAGGAATCGTACGTCAAGTCCGAGGGGGAGATGACCGCCCTCTTCCCCGAGCACCCCGAGGCCATCGCCAATACCGCCAAGGTGGCCGCGCGCTGCGAGTTCGATTTCGAGCGGACCTACCACGTCCCTGCCTTTCCCCATCGCCCCAAGGAGTTCGCCCGGGAAGACGACCTGCTGGAATACGAAGCGAAGAAGGGCGCCGTGGAGCGCTACGGCCAGCGAACCGACCCCTACGCGCCCGGCACCGGCGAATACGCCTCGCTCCCCGAAGCGGTGCGAACCCGCCTCGAGTACGAGCTCAGGGTGATTCGGGAAGCCGGCTATGCCGGGTACTTCCTCATCGTGCAGGAGTTCATCCGGTTCGCCCGGCAGCGCGGGATCCCCGTCGGCCCGGGCCGGGGATCGGCCGCCGGATCGCTGGTCTCCTACTCCCTCGGCATCACCGACATCGATCCCCTCAAGTTCGATCTCCTCTTCGAGCGGTTTCTCAATCCCGAACGCGTGTCGATGCCCGATATCGACGTGGACTTCTGCTTCGAACGCCGGGGCGAGGTCATCGAGCACGTGCGGGAAGTGTACGGCCGGTCGAGCGTGGGGCAGATCATCACCTTCGGGACCCTCAAGGCCCGCGCCGCGCTCAAGGACGTGGCCCGGCTGCTCCGGATCCCCCCCGGTGACGCCGATCGGATCACCAAGCTGATCCCCTCGGGGCCGGCCTACAGCCTCACCGTGAGCGAGGCGGTGGCCAAGGTGCCCGAGCTCAAGGAACTGGTCCGCTCCGATCCGCTGTATGCCCGCCTGACGGACCTGAGCTCACGGATCGAGGGGATCTCCCGGCACGCCTCGGTGCACGCGGCCGGCGTGGTGATCGCCCCCGGCCCGCTCTCGGAATACGTACCGGTCTGTACCGCGCCGACCAAGGGAGCCGGCCAATCCCAGGCCGGCGAGGAAGCCATCATCACGCAGTACGAGATGGGCGCGCTCGAGCAGGTGGGGATGCTCAAGATGGACCTGCTCGGCCTCAAGACCCTCACCGTGATCCATGACTCGGTCGCGCTGGTGAAGCAGGGGCACGGCATCACCCTCCATCCGGATCGCCTGGACCTCGAAGAGCCGGCAGTCTATGCCATGCTGCGGACCGGACGGACGGCGGGGGTCTTCCAGTTCGAGTCTCCTCTGGCCACCGAAACGCTCCGCTCCATGCGCTGCGACCGGTTCGACGACCTGGTCGCCTCCAACGCGCTGCTGCGCCCCGGTCCACTTGACGCGGGTATGCACCTGGTCTTCATCCGCCGCAAGCTGGGTCAGGAGCCGGTGAGTTATCCCCACCCCTCGCTGCGGGAGATCCTGGAGCCGACCTACGGCGTCATCACCTACCAGGAACAGGTGATGCGGATCGCCAACGTCTTGGCGGGGTTCAGTCTGGCCGAAGCCGACGTGCTCCGAAAGGCGGTCGGCAAGAAGGACGCGGAGCTGATCAAGCGAGAGCTGGGGAAGTTCGTCGAACGGGCGGTGGCCTTGGGGCACACCAGGCGGTTGGCCGACGAGATCGCGGGGCAGATCGAGACCTTCGGGCGTTACGGATTCAACAAGTCGCACTCGGTCGCCTACTCGGTCCTCTCGTATCAGACCGCGTGGCTCAAGGTCCACTATCCGGCCGAATTCATGGCCGCCCTGTTGTCCTCGGAAATCGGCAACACTGACAAGGTGGTGCAATACATCAACGAGACGCGGGAGCTGGGGATCGAAGTACTGCCTCCCGATGTCAACGAGTCGGGGTTCAAGTTCACCGTGGTGGGAGAGAAGCGGATTCGCTTTGGGCTGGGCGCGGTGCGCAACGTGGGCCGGTCCGCGATCGACTCGATTCTGGCCGCCCGGGCCGAGGGCCGGATCAGGGACCTGCCCGATCTCACGTCCAAGATCGACCTCCGGCTCTGCAACAAGCGGGTTCTCGAAGCTCTGATCGCCGCCGGCGCCTGCGATTCCCTGGGCGAGAACCGGGCTCAGCTCGTCGCCGGCCTCGACGCCGTCCTCGCCGAGTCCACTCTGCTGCAGCAGGATCGGGAGAGCGGCCAGGCCTCATTGTTCGGAGAGGGTCCAGCTCCAGCGGCTCACCGTCACGCCACGCTGCCAGAGGTAGAGCCCTGGTCCGAATCGGAGCGGCTCACGCGGGAAAAGGAGGTCCTCGGTTTCTTCATCTCGGGACATCCGCTGGCCCGTTATCGCGAGGAAGTCGGCCTGTTCGGGACCCGGACCACCGCGACCCTGGGCGAGTGGTCCGAGCATCCGGTGACCATCGCCGCGATCCTCACCGCCGTGAAGCGGCAGATCTCGCGGAAGACCGGCAAGGAGTACGCGCGGCTGGTGCTGGAAGATTTCCATGGGACCGCCGAAGCGATCGTGTTCCCCGATGCATGGGCCCGGCTCAATCAGATGCTGACCGAGGACGCCGCGGTCCTGCTCACCGGAGGCTACAGCGCCCGGGACCGGGGTGAGGAACGCGCTCCCTTCGTGATCGAGGGCGCCCGGTCCCTGGACGAGTTGCGGCCCTCGGGAGCCATCGGCCTCAGCCTGGCCTGGGCCGCGCCGAGCCGCCCTTCGGACGACGATCTTCGGGCGGCGGTGGCCCTCTGCGCCGCGCACCCCGGCCCTGCCCCGCTCTATATTGACTGGAGCGATGGCAACGGCGAGCGTCTCCGGCTCCGGTCGCGCACGGTCCGGGTTGCCGCGGATGACGAGCTGCTCCACGCCCTGCAGGCCGTCCTGGGCCCGACCGCGGTCCACTTCGTAAAAGCGAGTTGAGCGGATGCCATCCGCCTATACCCTGGAATTCGAGAAGCCCCTTCTCGAACTGGAACGCCAGATCGAGGACCTGCAGCGCCTCGGTGCCGAGCGGGAGATTGACGTCTCCGAGGAGGCCCGCCTGCTGCAGGTTCGGCTGACCACGCTCCGCCATGAGATCTACAGCAGCCTGACGCCGATGCAGCGGGTCATGGTGGCCCGGCATTCCCGGCGCCCCTATACGCTCGACTACCTGAGCACCATCTTCACCGACTTCATCGAGCTGCACGGCGACCGGCTGTTCCGGGACGACCCCGCGATCGTGGGCGGCTGGGCCCGCCTGGCCGGCATCTCGGTGATGGTGATCGGGCACCAGAAGGGGCGAGACACCAAGGAGAATCTCAAGCGCAATTTCGGAATGGCCAATCCGGAGGGCTATCGCAAGGCGCTCCGCCTGATGAACCTGGCGGCTAAGTTCGACGCCCCGGTCATCACGCTGATCGATACGCCCGGCGCCTATCCCGGCATCGGCGCGGAGGAACGGGGTCAGTCCGAGGCGTTAGCACGGAACATTCTGGAGATGGGCGCGCTCCCCACGCCCTGCGTGGCGGTCGTCATCGGAGAAGGCGGCTCGGGTGGCGCCCTGGCCCTGGGGGTGGCGGACCGGGTCCTGATGTTCGAGAACTCGGTGTACTCGGTGATCTCTCCTGAGGGATGCGCGGCCATCCTCTGGAAGGATTCGGCGCAACGAGAGCGGGCCGCCGATGCGCTCAAATTGACTGCCCAGGACCTGCTCCGGCTCAAGCTGATCGACGAGATCATTCCCGAGCCGGTCGGCGGCGCGCATGTGGAGCCCGATGCCGCGGGTGAAGCGCTACGCGAGGCGCTGATTCGCCACGTGACCGAGCTTCGCAAGATCCGGCCCGAGAAACTGGTCCGACGCCGGGCCGAGAAATACGGGGAAATGGGCGTCTTTACGGAGATGTGAACCACCTAGATCATGACTGAAAGCGCTGTCGCCACGCCGACCCAAACGGTCGAAGTACGCTTCAAGGGAAACCGGCGGGCGTTCCATGAATGGAAGGGTCTCGAGGCCCCACTCTACCTGAATGAGCCGGTCATCGTCCAGGTCGAGCGAGGACTGGATTTTGGCCGGATCAGCAAGGTGGGCGATGCCGCCGCGCGGACCTGCGCGGCGCATTGCTCGGGCTGTGCCGCCAGCGCCACGACGCCGGCCGACCCCATCTATCCCGTACTCCGGCGGGCGACTCAGCCGGACGTCCGCACCGCCAACGACCTCCGCCGCTCCGAGGAGGACGTCCGCCGTAAAACCATCGAGCGGGTCCACAGCCACGCCCTGGCGATGAAGATCAGCGACGCCGAATGGCAGTGGGACCGGGCCAAGCTCACGGTCTACTTCACGGCGGAAAAGCGCATCGACTTCCGCGCGCTAGTCCGCGACCTCGCGGGCCTGTTCCGGACTCGCATCGAGCTGCGTCAGATCGGGGTCCGGGATGAAGCGGCCCGGTTGACCGGGGTGGGGCGCTGCGGACGGGAATACTGTTGCTCGACCTGGTTGACCGAGCTTTCCCCCGTGAGCCTCGCCCTGGCCAAGGACCAGCACCTCTCGCTCAATCCCTCACAGATCTCCGGCGGCTGCGGGCGACTGCTCTGCTGCCTCAAGTACGAGCACGAGTTCTACGTCGCCCAGCGGAAGCGATTCCCCCGGGAGGGGAAGTTGCTCAAGACCGTGGTCGGGGATGAGCGCGTCATCGCGGTGGACATCTTCCGGGAGCGGGTCTTCCTTCGCCACGAGGAGCGTGGATCCCGGATCATCCCCCTGGTCCAGCTCACCGACGAACTGGAGAGCCTGGGCCTCCAGCTTCCCACGGCGGCCAACCGCCAGGCCGTGGCGCCCCCCGTCGAGGCCCTCGCGCCCCCGGCCGAGGGCGCCGCCCCACGGGAACCGGGAGCCAATCGCCGTCGTCGCCGGCGGCGGCGCGGACGTCGCGGCGGGAGCGGGGGCGGCGAAAGCGGCCCCGGCCCCGGGGAGCCGGAATCCAGCCCTCCGGACGATTCCTGATGGCGAAGTTCTACATCAACACCGCCATCGACTACTCGAACGGCGATCCCCACCTCGGCCACGCGCTTGAAAAAGTCGGCGCCGACTGCATTGCCCGATACCGTCGGCTCCGTGGCGACCAGGTCCACTATGTCATGGGGATGGACGAGCACGGGCAGAAGGTGCTCCAGTCGGCGGAGAAGGCCGGCACCCCACCCGAGACCTGGGTCGGCCAGATCTCCGATCGGTTCGAGAATACCTGGCGGCGATTGCACTGCTCGCACGACGACTGGATCCGCACCACCCAGGCTCGTCACACGAGATCGGTCACCAGCCTGCTCCAGCGCATCCAGCAGCAGCACCCGGAGGACATCTTCCTCGGCGTCTACGAGGGCCTCTACTGCGTCGGGTGCGAGGAGTTTAAGGCAGAGAGCCAGATCGTGGAGGGACGCTGCATCGAGCATCCCAACCTGGCGCTGGTCCCCACCAAGGAAGAGAACCATTACTTCCGGCTGAGCCGCTACCGGGACCGGGTGCTCGAGCTGATCACCTCGGGGGAATTCCGGGTGGACCCCGTCATCCGCCGCAACGAAGTGCTCCGCTTGCTCGAATCGGGGCTCCAGGACATCTCGATCTCACGGCTGCGGTTCCCCTGGGGGATCCCCTTCCCCGGCGCCCCGGAGCACACGGTGTACGTCTGGTTCGACGCGCTGATCAACTACCTCTCGGCCACCGGCTTCCCGCAACCCGGGTACGAGCGCCTCTGGCCCACCGACCTCAACGTGATCGGCAAGGGAATCACCCGGTTCCACTGCGTGATCTGGCCCGCGATGTTGCTCGCGGCCGGCCTGCCGCTGCCGCGCCGGGTCTGGGCCCACGGCTACGTGCAGTGGGAGGGCGCCAAGGTCTCCAAGTCGGCCGGGGTGAGTGTCCACTTGGACGAGGCCATACAGCGGCACGGGCCCGATGCGCTGCGGTATTTCCTGCTCCGCGAGGTGGGATTCGAAGGCGACGGCAACTTCACCTGGGAACGGTTCGACGACCGATACACCGCCGAGCTGGCGGACGGTCTGGGCAACCTGGCCTCCCGATCTCTGGCAATGCTCGAGAAATACCGGAGCGGGAAGGTCCCTGCCGATGCCGGCGGCACCCCGCTGGACCAGGCCGCGGAAACCGCGCTCGCGGACTACACCAGGGCGATGGAGGCGATCGATCTTCGCGGCGGGGCCGATGCCGCCTGGGCCCTCATCGGGGCGGCCAACCAGTACATCGTGCAGGTCGCTCCCTGGAGTCTGGCCAAGCAGAACAAGGCCGAGGAGCTGGACCGGGCGCTGGCCGCGCTGGTGCGCTGCCTCTATCGTCTGGCAGTGCTGATTCAACCGTTCATGCCGGGGAAATCGCAGGAGCTGTGGGAGAGCCTGGGTCAGGAGGGAGAAGTCGATCCCGCCGCCTGGAACTCCCTCTCACACCCAACCCTCGCAAGCACCGAAGTTCGCAAGCCGGCCAACCTCTTCCCCAAGCCTCAGGCCACAAGTCCCTGACTGCCGGCGGCTGGTGTATAGGTCCTAATCACCCCTCCAGGAACTATCTAAGTCCTCTACAGTCAAAGGGTTGTACGGTCTTTCGCTTCCCTTGACATGGGTGGTACGGAGGGGCATTATAGGCCGCCCGAGGTGGGTCAGGCCGGGGCACGGCTTTTGACCTTCCTAAAGTGTCGATCCAGAGACCTCAACCGTGAGCCGCATGTCCGAACGCCGCTGGACCCTGCTGGTGGTGCCGCCCGGTGCGGAGACGTCCCGGGTGCTCCAGGTTTCCCAGACGCTGATGAAGCTGGGAGCCGGGGTGGGCGTCGTGCTGGTTCTTGCGGCCATGCTGCTCGGGTACGGGACCGTGTCCCGGTCCATCAGGATCTCCGAGAACGTGCGGCTGGAGCGGGAGAACGCGCAGCTGGCCGAGGAGATCGGCACGCTGCACGGCCGGGTCAATGCCCTCTCGGATACGCTGCAGCGGATCGCGGAGCGGGACTCGAGAGTCCGGTTGCTGGCGAACCTGGAGCCCAACGATCCCCAGGTGCAGATGGCCGGTATCGGTGGTCCCGCGCCCAAGCGGTCCGAAGGGGCGCCCGAGGCCAGCGTCCTCGAGAAGCGCACGGAGATGATCCGGGTGGACATGGACGCCCTGATTCGCCGCGCCAATCTGCTAGCCCTTTCGTTCAAAGAAGCGACCGACAGCCTCAAGGCCCACCACGACCGACTGGCCGCGATGCCGTCGATCATGCCGACTGCGGGCTGGCTCTCGAGCGCGTTCTCTTCGATGCGGATGCACCCGGTGCTGCACATCGCCCGCCCGCACGAGGGGATCGATGTGACCGCCCCGATGGGCGCGCCCATCGAATCACCGGCCAACGGGATCGTGACCTCGGTCGGGTGGGAAACCGGGTACGGCAACACCATCGAGATCGACCACGGCTTCGGGATCACTACCCGCTTCGCCCACACCTCGAAGGTGCTGGTGAAGGTCGGGCAGCACGTGAGCCGCGGCCAGCAGATCGCCCTGGTGGGCAACACCGGCCTGGCCACCGGCCCGCACCTGCACTACGAAGTGCACGTGAACGGGAAACCGGTGGATCCGCTCAAGTACGTGCTGCCGGAGTCGATCGTGGATTAAACAGGGAAATAGGGGAACAGGAGAACGGGGGAACGGGCATTTCCCAGAAACAAGAACCCTCCGCTGGTTACGCGGAGGGTTTTGTCTTTCGGGATCACAGTTTCCTGTTCTCCTGTTCTCCTGTTCTCCCGTTCTCCGGTTCCCCTAGAACTTCACCTGCGGTGCCTCCTCCGCGCCGGCCTTGGCCTCGAAGTACTCGCGAGGCTTGCTCATTCCGAAAACCTTGGCGGTGATGTTGTAGGGAAAGCGCCGGATGAACGCGTTGTACTGCCCCACCGCATTGTTGTAGTCCTGGCGGGCCACGCTGATGCGATTCTCCGTCCCCGTCAGCTCGTCCTGGAGCGCCCGGAAATTCTCGCTGGAGCGGAGCTGGGGATAGTTCTCGGAGATGGCCAGGAGCCGCGAGAGGGGTCCGGTCAACGCATCGTTGGCCGCAGCCATTTCCCGCGGGTCCCCCTTCTGCACCGCCCCGGCCAGTTTGCTCCGCGCCTCCGCGATCGAGATGAACACCGTGTCTTCCTGCTTGGTCACGCCCTTCACGGTGGCCACCAGGTTGGGAACCAGATCGGCCCGGCGCTGCAGCTGGGCTGCGATCTGCCCCTTGGCCTGATTGACCTGCTCATCCATCGTCTGGATCGTGTTGTAGCCGCATCCGGTGGCCATCACTACCAGTCCGGCCAACCAGATGCGCCACCCGCCAAGGCCCTTCATGACTTTCCTCCCGGCTCGAGTTGGTCCACGTAGCGTTCCGCGGCCTCCAGCGCCGCGAGGTACTCCAGAAACAGGGGCGCGGGACAGCGCCATTTGTGATCGCCGCGCCGCTCGGCGATCTCCGCCATTGCATCGGGCGAGAAGCGCGCCAGCGGCGCGGCCCGATTGATCAGCACCAGCGGATCGTTGGGGACCTCCTGTCCGGCGAGCAGGAGCAGCCCCCGGAGCAGCAGCAGCACCCCCGCCACGCTGCCGCGGGCCACCGTGGCGAGCGCCTCCGGATCATCGTGCGCCAGCGCATAGCCGCGCCGGAGCTGGAGGACCTTGCCCCGAAACTCCCGTTCGATCGCGCGCCGGAGATCGGCGGGCGGGACCTGAACCCCGGCCAGCGGATCGTTGCCCCTGAGGACCCGGTAGGCGGTCTTCATGTCGGCGACCTCCAGCGGAAACGCGTCAACCGCCCGCGACCATTCGACCCGGCTCATCAGCACCGGCGGCGGGTGCCCGGCCCGGCGCCACGCCCCGAGACCTTTGCCCAGGCTCCGGAGCAGGTCGGGCGTCACGCGCTCCAGCACCAGCAGGAGGTTCAGATCGGAGTGCTTCGGCACGTACTGGCCGCGCGCCGCCGAGCCGTACAGCACAGCGCTGTAGGACCCGACCACCGCAGAGTCGGTGACGGAGAGCAGGCCTTCCAGAACACGCTCAGCTGAAGGGTCCACTAGAAACTCCTTCCGGCCCCACCACCGCTGAAGCCACCGCCTCCTCCGAATCCCCCGAATCCACCACCACCGCCGCCGCCGAACCCGCCTCCCCAGCTCCCGCCCCCACCCCGGCCCCATGGGCCGCCCCAATATACCACGTGCCTGCCGGCCCACCGGCGCGCGCGCGCGGCGAGCACCATCAGCACCAGGAAGAACACCAGGATCATCACCAGGAGCGCCAACCGGACCGAGGTTCCGCCGGCGATGGTGACCGGGCTCTTCGGCGCCAGGGTGGAGTCGGTGACACCGAAGCCCTGAGCCACGATCCCCGCCAGCGCCGTCACTCCGGTCACCAGCGCCGGGCCGTATTGCCCCTCTCGCAACTGCGGGATCATGAGATCCTGAATCCGGCCCGCCGTGGCGTCGGTCACGATCCCTTCGATTCCCTGCCCGGTGGCCAGGTAGATCTGGCCGCGTTGATTTTCGGTCCGGGGCACCAGCAGGAGCACCATCCCCGCGTTCCGCCGAGGATCGCCGATGCTCCCCTTGGCCCCCACGCCCCAGCTTCGCCCGATGGTCAGGGCGACGTCTGAGGGGGCGTAGTCCTTGATGCTCGGCAGAGTCACCACCGCGAGCTCCGCACCGGTGAGCGCCCGGAGGCGGGTCGCGATGGAGTCGATTCGGGCCGCAGAGGCGGGATCCACCACGCCCGCGACATCGGTCAGGTATCCGGTAGGTTGGGGGGGAAACAGCTGGGCGATGCCCGAGCCGGGTTGCTGCGCCGCCAGGAGCCCGGGGATGAGTTGAAGCAGGGCCCAGGCCCGTCTAAGTTTCCGCCCGGTGACTTCGCCTACAGTGTTCAGCATCAGATCCTTCGTTTCATTCACCACGCCGTGGCTCATGCTCGCGGGGTTGGCGTGCTCATCCCCGGAGGTGGCGGTCCGGGTCTCGATCCCGGGCGCCGACGCCGTCGAGGCCCCGGTGCCGAATCTCCCCCTGGTCTTTCTCCCCTACGACCGGGACAGCATCATCGCCGCGCTCGAGGCCAGGGCCCCCACTCCGCGCCCGAACGCCCGTACGCTCGACTCGCTGTTCGAGAAGTTCCGCGCACCGTTCGAGGCCTATGCCGACGCCGAGGGACGGGCTGGGAAACTGCGCGATTCCCTGGAGGGGATCAAGCGGCACCTCGATTCGCTCCCCCGCAACGCACCGGAGTACAAGACCGAGTATCTCCGCTTCAGCGCGGGGTTCGATTCGCTCAAGGCACTGGAGAAAGTGCGTGACCAGCGCCAGCAGGAGCTGGACAAGGCCCGGACCAGGCTGGGGCCGAAGATCGACAGTCTGCGGACCGCGATGCGCCAGTGGGAGTCCACCACGTATCACGGCTACGACAGTCTGACCGCGCAGCTGGCCAAGTCGCGAGGGCGGGCGCCGATCGCCGACACGACCGGGGCCGACGGCCGCGCCAGGCTCCGATTGATCGGGAAGCCCTGGTGGATCTATGCCCGGTCGTGGGACGCGCAGGATCCCAATCAGGAGTGGTACTGGAACGTCCCCGTCACCCGGGACAGCCTGGTGCTGGACCGCCAGAACGGGAAACGACGCCCCCGCTACTAGCCCACACGATGAGACTGCGCCGGTGCTCCCTGCTTCTGCTGCTGCCCCTGGCTCTGGGTCGCGAGGCGCACACCCAGACGCCCAGCACCAATCCGGCGGACCTGCTGCTGGAAGCCCGGAGCAAGGGAAGTGCAACGGCACCGGTGACCGTCTACGAGATGTCCGACTTTCAATGTCCCTACTGTCGGCGGCAGGCGGTCGAGACCTTCCCGGAGCTGGAGCGGCGCTACATCGCGACCGGCAAGGTGCGGTGGGTGTTCATCAACTTTCCGCTGACCCAGATTCACGCCAATGCCGCGGCCGCCGCCGAGTTCGCGATGTGCTCGGCCAAGGCCGGCATGTTCTGGCCGATCCACGACCTGCTCTTCAAGTACCAGGACAAGTGGGCCCCGCTCAAGGACCCCGCCCCCTTCCTGCTCTCGCTGGCCGACTCCGCGCGGATGGGACGGGATGCGGTGATGCCGTGTCTCACGACGGGGGAGATGCGCGCCGTGGTCCGGAGTGATGCGGATGGGGCCGCCCGGTCGGGAGCAGGGAGCACCCCGACCTTCTACATCGAAGGGGGCCTGCTGGAGGGGGCGGCGCCGCTCGCCGACTTCGTGGGAATCCTGGACTCCATCTACAACGCCAAGGTCACCCGGAAGCAGTGATCAGATCCCCAGCGCCAGGAGCACGTCGTAGAGCGCGTGGGCCCAGGCGGTGATCCCGAAGCCGCGCAGCAGGTAGAGCCCGCTGAACAAGAGGCCGGCGATGGTGCGGAACACGAAGGAACCGGCGGTCAGCCGATCTCCGTAGGGTCCCACGTAGTGAAACGCGGCGAAGATCAGGGCTCCGAAGAGAGCGGCAAAGACTCCCGCCGTCCGGGTCCCCCAGCCAAAGACCACCCGGCCCATTCCCGCCAGCAGGGATACCAGCAACACCCGGAACAGCAGCTCCTCGTAGATCCCCGCTCCCAGCGAGACCATCAGCTGGGTCGGCAGATCGAGTTGCGCTACCGATCCCCCGGAGGCCAGGCTCAGGTTCAGCAGGAGACCGGTGAGTCGGCTGGTCACGCCACCGAAGACAAGGGCATAAACCAGCGATTCGATCGCCATCCCCACGAATACCCGGGCCTCCCACCCGCCGCCTCGGCGACGATCCCGCCACACTAGGTACGCCCCCGAACCCAGGAGCCCCGCCCCGAAGGCGACCAGCCCGTAGCGGCCACCCAGCACCAGGAACAGGCTCTTGAGCAGCACGTCGGCCCCGTTGCGTACCCCTTCGAGAGCGTCGTGGGTCAGGGCGAAGGCCAGGGTCTCGTAGCCGATCAGCAGCGGCAGCGCAAACATCAGGCTGTAGCGTGGCGCGCGGGTGGCCTGCCAGTAGGATTTGACGGAGGACGCTGGGGTGGTCATGCGGGAAGCGCGGCGGGACGGGAAAGCGGATGGGGCCTTGAAGGATTCAAGGCCCCATCGGTTGGCATCCAGCTCGAGACGATATGCCTCGCCGGATCAGTTGTTCGTCAAGGCCAGGCGATCGCTTGCCCACCTCGAGCCGCGGATGCAACTCTCACTAGACAATGGATCACCTCCTTTGCTGAAGGGTGAGAAATCGGGCGAACGCACCGAGTCTATCACCCCCTCCCTTGCCTGAGCAAGGCCTGACCGGAGACATTGGCGCCATGCCAGAGACCTCGCTGGTCTATCGGACCGCGATGCGGCTGGGGCGCCTCTGCCTGCCGGCGGTGGCCATGGTGCAGCCGAAACTGCGCCATGGGCACGCTGCCCGCGCCGGTGTGCTGGCGCGCTTGAGGGACTGGGCCGCGGCCTCGCGCGATCCGGCGCGCCCACTAATCTGGTTCCACGCCCCTTCCGTGGGTGAAGGGCTCCAGGCCGACGCCGTGATTCGCCGGCTTCGGGTGCTCCGACCGACCTGGCAGGTCGCCTACACCTTTTTCAGCCCCTCCGCCGAAGCGCTCGCGCGGCGCCTGGCGGTGGATGTTGCCGATTATCTCCCCTACGATCTGCCGGCGGCGGCGGAAAGCATGCTCGATCTGCTCAAACCGGACCTCCTGGTCTTCACCAAGCTCGACCTCTGGCCCGAACTGGCCACCCGGGCCGCGGCGCGCGGGATTCCAGTGAGTCTGATCGCCGGCACCGTGCGACCTCACAGCGGCCGCCTGGGGTGGCCCATGGCCCGATTGCTCGAGCCCGGTTACCGCTCGCTGGCCCTGGCCGCCGCGATCGACGCCGCCGATGGCGAACGGTTGCTCCAGCTCGGCGCTCCCCGGGAGCACCTGATGGTTGCAGGCGATCCGCGGTTCGACAGCGTCCTCGACCGGGTCGGCGCGGTGCCGGCCGGCGATCCGCTGCTCAAGCTTGGCGCCGGAGCATCCACGCTGGTGGCCGGATCGACCTGGCCGGGCGACGAGGACGTGCTCCTCGATGCGCTGGCGCGCCTCCAGGATCATCCCTCGCGACCGCGCCTGATCCTGGTTCCGCACGAACCGACCGAGCCACGGCTCAAGGAAATCACCTGGAGTGCCAGGAAGCGCGGCCTGCCTGCCCCGGAACGGCTGAGCCAGTTGGCCGCCGATCGCGCCTCCGGGCCGCTCCTTCTGGTGGATCGCGTCGGCGTCCTCGCGACCCTCTACGGAGCCGGGACCATGGCCTACGTCGGCGGAGGGTTCCATCGTGCCGGGCTCCACTCGGTGCTGGAGCCCGCCGCCTGGGGCGTGCCGGTGGCGTTCGGGCCGCAATGGAGAGAAAGCCGGGACGCGACGTTGCTCATCGAAGCCGGTGGCGCGGAGTCCGTCGGCACCGCGACACAAGGAGACGGGAAGCCGTTATTCGAGGTGTGGGAGAACTGGCTCCGCGACGACCGCCGCCGCGCCACCCAAGGCGAGACGGCCCGCCGGGTGGTCGAGCAGGGTGCCGGCGCAGCGGCCCGCCTGGCGAATGCGCTGGTGGACCTGGTGCGGCGGGATTAGGGCGATGGTGCCGGCGGCGGGGTGGGCGGAGTGGACTGCAACACGATGCCCTCGAACGTCACCGACCGGGGCACGATCAACCCCGCGGTGAGGACCGTGACCAACACATCGTTCCACCGGCTGCGTACCTTGATCTTCAGGTTGGCGATCCCCTTGGCCCCTGCCAGCTGCGACGCCAGCGCGGCATCGAGCTTGGGCCGCCCGACCTGAGCGATTCCCCAGAAGGCGTATACTGCGTGGCTGGTCACCCTGAAATGGGAACCCTCCGGCGGAGCCTCGACCGGCGAGGAGACGGTGACCGGCAGTCCCAGACGCTGCGCATCGAAGGTGTTGGCGCACGCACTCAGGGCCAGGATGCCCACCATCGCCATCAGCAGATTCAGTCGAGGCACCGTCAGGGAGCCCTGAAAAAGATGTAGTGAATGCCGAAGGCCAATGTCGTGGGGTCCTGGCCGGAGGTCGCGATCCGATCGTACGAGGCCCGGAGTCCGAGCCCATTCAGCAGGGTGACGTCGAGGCCGCCGCTGATCCCGAATCGGGCGTCCGTCGAGGAGACTCCGCCCCCGGACGCGATCATGAGGTCGGCGCGGGGCATCAGCCAGGGGCGGATCGCGATGCCGGGGATCGGAATCGTCAGCGCGATGCCGAGGCCCAGTGGCACATGCGAGACCCCGGTCCCGCTCGTCTTCCAGTAGCCGTATCCCGCCTGCAGGGTGAGCGAGAGCGGGTTGAGGGGACCGCCCACCACCGCCACTCCCACGTCGCCCCCGTACGAGGTGATGCTCGACGCCGCCGACGGGTCGTGCACCGCGATGGTGGCCGTGAGATCGAGCGGTCCCACGCCCGCCAGCGCGGTGGCCCCGTAAGCGGTGCCTCCGCCAAGGGCATCGCCGGGGAAACCGATCTCTCCCGCGACACCGATCCCTCGCGGAATGCCCGCGACCTCCACCGGAATCCCTCGTACCTGTCCCCACGCCGCATGCGCGACGGACAGCGCCAGGACGAGGGCGCCAGAAGCTACCGCGCTCCGGCGGGGGAAGTCAATCACGGAAATGACAACCCTCCGCGGCCGAACGACCGCGGAGGGTGCAGAGGGAACCGTACACGCGAGGCTAGTGCAGGTACGCCGCGCTGATGCTTACGCCGTCCAGGTCGCCGATGCCGCCGCTCACCCGGAGATCGAAGCTCTTGGTGAACTTGACGTCCACACCCAAGCCGAAGGTGAAGAGCAGGTCGCTCGTGTCGAGGAAAGTCGGCGTCAATACGGGATGCACGTACGGTGAGAAACTGATGCTGGAATTCTCGAGGAGTATCCGGCGTCCCAGCGAGATTCCAAGCGGAATGTAGGCAACGTCGTTTCCGCCCCCGAAATTACCGCCCAGCCCGAAGGTCAGGGCGCCATCCAGGGGGAAGCTGTTGGAATGGGTCACGACCCGGGTCCGGGCGTCACCCCCGATCAGGAAGCGGGAGTCGCCGCCGCTGGGATCCCAGACACCCGACCGAAGTCCGATATCGAAATTCTTGTACCCCCAGCGATAGAACCCCTCCAGAGCCCAGCCTGAGCCGGGATCGCTGAGCGAGGCCCCCAGCTCCCAATTGTTGAATGCGCGGTACGGCGCCAGGAAGACCGGGGTTCCGGTCGACTGGGCCGCCACCGGTGCGGTGACCAGCGCCGCCAAAACTGCCACCTTCCAGAGGCTACGAACCATGGGTCTCTCCTTTGACTTCTTCGGCCACGATCCGAACCGTGTTGTTCAGGGTTTGAAGAAATCCACCGCGCACGGAGAACCGGCGGGTGGTCCCTCCGGTCCGCACCGTCAGAGTGCCTTGACCGAGGAGGGTCATGAACGGCGCATGGCGAGGAAGGATCCCCACCTGGCCGTCGAACGCCGGGGCGACGACCGCCTCGGCTTCGCCCTCGAAGATGGACGCCTCGGGAGAAATGACCGTGATATGCATCACGTCGCCGCCAGTTTCTTCGCTTTTTCCACGGCCTCGTCGATCGCGCCCACCATATAGAAGGCCTGCTCGGGAAGCTCGTCGAACTCACCCGACAGCACGCGCGCGAAGCTCTCGATGGTGTCCGCGAGCTTCACGTACTTGCCCTCGAACCCGGTGAACTGCTGGGCCACGAAGAAGGGCTGGCTCAGGAACCGCTGCAACCGCCGCGCGCGGGCCACGACCAGCTTGTCCTCCTCGCTCAGCTCGTCCATGCCCAGGATCGCGATGATGTCCTGGAGCGACTTGTAGCGCTGCAGGGTGCGCTGGACCCCGATCGCGACCTCGTAGTGGCGGTCGCCGAGGAACTGCGGGGCCAGGATCCGGCTCGAGCTGTCGAGCGGGTCCACCGCCGGATAGATACCCAGCTCCGCGATCGAACGGGAGAGTACGACGGTCGCGTCGAGGTGGGCGAAGGCCGTGGCGGGGGCGGGATCGGTCAGGTCGTCGGCGGGCACGTAGATCGCCTGCACCGACGTGATGGACCCCTTCTTGGTGGAGGTGATCCGCTCCTGGAGATCGCCCATCTCGGTCGCCAGCGTGGGCTGGTAGCCGACCGCGCTCGGCATTCGGCCCAGGAGGGCGGAGACCTCGGAGCCGGCCTGGGTGAATCGGAAGATGTTGTCGATGAACAGCAGCACGTCCTGACCTTCCACATCGCGGAAGTACTCCGCGATCGTCAGACCGGTGAGCCCGACCCGGAGCCGGGCGCCCGGCGGCTCGTTCATCTGGCCGTACACCAGCGCCACCGAGTCCAGAATGTTGGCTTCCTTGAACTCGAGGTAGAGGTCGTTCCCCTCACGGGTCCGCTCGCCCACGCCGCAGAACACCGAGCGGCCGCCGTGGCCGCTCTGCACGTTGTGGATCAGCTCCTGGATCACCACCGTCTTGCCCACGCCGGCGCCGCCGAAGAGGCCGATCTTGCCGCCTTTCACGAAGGGCGCGATCAGGTCGACGACCTTGATGCCGGTCTCGAAGATCTGGGTCTTGGGCTCGAGCTCGGTGAACTTGGGCGTCGGGCGATGGATCGGCCACCGCTCGTTGCTGGCCGGGATGTCGGGCCCGCCATCCACCGGCTCGCCCAGGACGTTGAGGATCCGGCCCAGCGAAGCGTTCCCCACCGGCGCCGTGATCGGCCCGCCGGCATCCACGGCGTGCATGCCCCGGACCACCCCGTCGCTGCTGCTCATGGCCACGGCGCGGACCTGGTTCTGCCCGATGTGCTGCTGCACTTCAGCCACCAGGCGCACCGGCATGGGGCCGCTCGAGTCATCCACCAGGAGCGCGTTGTAGATCTCGGGAAGCTTTTCCGGCTCGAACTCCACGTCGAGAACCGGCCCGATGACCTGGACGATCTTGCCTACGTTGGGTGCCGCCGCTGCCGTTGCCATGTCGAGTCCTGTGGTCCCGTGTTCGAGGTTCGTCTATCAGCCTTCGAGCGCCGCCGCCCCGCCGACGATCTCCGAAAGCTCCTGCGTGATCTGCGCCTGCCGCTGCCGGTTGGCCGTCCGGGTCAGGATCCGCAGCAGCTCGTCGGCGTTATCGGTCGCGTTTTTCATCGCGGTCCGCCGGGCCCCATGCTCGGAGGCCGCGGTCTCTACCAGGCCCCGGTAGATCTGGTTGCGTACGTAGAGCGGGAGCAGCCGCTCCACGATTTCCTCCGGTCCCGGGCTGAAAATGAAATCCGGACGAGGACCGCTGGTCTTGGCCTGGGGCGCCTCGACCGGCAGCACCCGCAGCGTGACCGGCGGGGTGGAAATGGCGCTATTGAAGCGGGCGTAGATGACGTCCAGGCTGGCCAGCTTGCCGGCCTCGTACGCCGCGATCAGGTCGTTGACCAGCTCGGGGGCATGGGCCAGCGTCGGCTTGTCGCCGATGTCGAGGCGCGCGGTCGCCAGGGGGCGCCCCAGGAACTTGAAATACCCGATCCCCTTTTTCCCCACCGCATGCAGCTCGGTCTGGTAACCGCCCTTTTCGAGGGTCTCCAGAAGCTTGCGCGCCTCCTTGATCAAGTTGGCGTTGAACCCCCCGGCCAGGCCGCGGTTGGAGGTGATGAGCAGGACGGCGGCGCGGGTCGGACCGCCTTTCGCGGGCGGTTTGGGGCGCTGCAGCAAGGGGAACTGGGAGATCAGATCCGGAGTCGAGAGGCTCGCGATCACCTCGCTCAGCGCCTGCGCGTAGGGCCGCGTCGCCAGCACCTTGTCCTGGGCGCGCCTGAGCTTCGACGTGGAGACCAGCTCCATCGTCCGCGTGATCTTGCGGGTGTTCTGGATGGAGCGGATGCGCCGCTTGATCTGCCGCGACTTGGCCATGCTACTCGGGCTTGAACATCGGCTTGAAGGCGGTGATGGCGGCCTTGAGCTCCTTGGTCAGGTCGTCATCCAGGGCCTTCTTGGTGCGGATCGAGTCCAGCAG
>Ga0335083_10003090_pt1 | contig 21708 bp, 13 predicted proteins | sample Lox_Sample_42_FD_206716 | JGI IMG/M metagenome (GOLD analysis project Ga0335083, IMG submission 206716) | Soil microbial communities from Loxahatchee National Wildlife Refuge, Florida, United States - Lox_Sample_4.2 | ecosystem: Environmental > Terrestrial > Soil > Wetlands | place: USA...
CCCGGCCGAACGTACGGCGCGACGGGTTGCCCCGGCCGAACGTACGGCGCGACGGGTTGCCCCGGCCGAGCGTGCGGCGCAGCAGCCCGCCGCCAACGCGGGTGGCCGCGGCATCCTCGGCGGCCGTTACGGGACGGACCGGGACGATGGCGGGCACGGTCCGCGATGTGCGCGGGGTGAGGTTGCTGGACATGATGGTCTCCTGTCTGCCCTGCTGAGCGGGACGAGTTCCCGCCGCTAGACAGAAGACTGGCTGGCCGGGCCACGCCGGCGGCAGGGGCCGGAATGCCCCTTCTGCGGCCGGGGGCGCATTAGGCAGAAATGCCCCTCGGGGCGCCGGGCTAGGCCAGGCCGATACGCAGGGCCAGCCGGGTCAGGTCGGCGCGGCGCCGGCAACTGGTCTTGTCCCGGATCCGGTCCAGGTGCGAGCGGACGGTGCTGATGCTGATGAACAGCTTCCCGGCGATCTCGGCGTCGGTATCTCCCGCCGCGACCAGCGTGACCAGCTCGCGTTCCCGTGCGCTGAGCTGCGGCGCGGCCTGCGCGTCCCGGTTCTGCGCGGCCTGGCTCTGCGGCGGCGGAGCGGTGACCTGGAGCAGCGCGAACTCGGCGGCGGTCGGCAAGGACATCGCGGATCCCCGCTCGCGCGCGGTACGCATCCTGGCCTCGCCAAGTTCTTGCTCAGCTCGTTGCGCGGGCCCCCTCCGGCGCTGGGCGTCTTGCGGCGGATCGGGCAGCCCGCTGCGCTGCTGGCCAGCGGCGAACGCCGCCCAGAGGGTGACGGCTGCATCCCACTGCTGGCGCATGGCGCACAGATGACCGCAGTAGTCGAGGCAGTCGCTGATCATCGGCTGATGACCGGTCCGCATGGCGAGGTCGAGCGCTTCGCCGAGCTGGACGGCCGCCTCATCGCTCCGGCCGGTGCGCAGGTCGATATCGGCCAGATGCGCCAGGCATTCCGCCTGCGAAAGCAGATCACCGGCCTGCCGGGTAGCTGCCAGTGCCTGTGCGCATATATCGCGGGCCTGGGCGTAGTCACCGGCCTCGGTCAGGGCGATGGTAAGCCCGAGATCGCAGATCCGCGTCATCCGGGGCAGCACCGTGGCCGGATCGATGTGCCGGGTTTGCTGCAGGAAATCGAGCATGGCGGCCTGATCGCCGGAATAGTAGGCCAGGCCCGCCAGCCAGTACAGCGCGTTCGCCTCCCCGTCTGAATAGCCCGCCTGACGGGAAATGGCCAGTGCCTCGCGGATTTCATCGCCTGCCTCAGGCATATGACCCTGGTTCGCCAGGCACGCTCCGCGGCCGTTGAGCGCCCGGGCGAGCAGAGATGACGGCGACCGCGCGGCCAGCCGTTCCCGCGCCGCGGTGAAATGCTGGAGAGCTGTCTGGTGGCTGGTCCCGGAAGAGAGCTCGCCGAGCCATATCTGGGCCGCGCACCATTGGTCGCTCCCGGTCTCGGTGTGCCCGGACGCGGCCTTCAGGAGCTCGTATCCGGCCGCGGCCCGGCCGCGCAGCCTCCACCAGGGGGCCAGGGCAAGGGCCAGCGGCAGGGCCGTAGCCGGGTCATGGTCCAGGCACCACCGCAGGCTCACGTCCGCCATCGCGTCCTCGGCGTCCAGCCAGCGGGCGGCATCCAGCTCTCCGGCGCTTGTCTTCAGCCCGGCGGCCGCCTGCCCGGCCACCCGCAGCGCGTAACCGGCCATTGCGCCCGCGACCTCGGGCTGCTCGCCGGCCTGGATCAGCTGCTCGAGGCCATAGGCCCGCAGGGTCTGCAGCATCAGGTACCGGTCCCGGCCGTCCAGGCCGGTCCTGGGCGGGATGATCAGGGAGCAGTCGACCAGGTGCAAGACCACGGGTTCGGCCCCCTTCCCCGCCACCGCGACCGCACCGTCCAGGGTGAACGAGCCCGGGAAGGCCGCCAGCCGCCGGAATACCCGTCGCCCCGGCTCGTCTAGCAGCTGGTAACTCCACTCGACGGCGGCCGCCAGCGACTGGTGACGCGGCGCGGAGGCCCGGCTCGCTCCGGCGAGGAGACCGAAGCTGTCCTCCAGCCGCTGCACCAGCTGCCCGAGACCGAGCGCCTCGATACGCGCCGCAGCGAGCTCGATGGCGAGCGGCATCCCGTCGAGCCGGGTCACCAGACGCCTGAACAGCGGCGCGGTGGTCCCGTCGAGGCGGAAATCCGGGTCTGCCTGCCGGGCCCGGTCGACGAACAGGAGCACCGCACCAGGGTCCTCACCGGGATCGTCGCCCGGCTCGACCGGCAGCGGGCGCAGCCGGTACCGCGTTTCTCCGATCACCCCGAACGGTTGCCGGCTGGTCGCCAGCACCGTCAGGTCATCCGCCACCGCGAGCAGCGACCGGCAGAGCTCGGCGGTGGCACCGAGCATGTGCTCGCAGTTGTCCAGGACCAGCAGTAGCTGCCGACGCGCGAGCGCCGCGCCGACCGAGGCCGCCGTCGGCTGATCGCCGGCTTGCCCGATGCCCAGGGCGATAGCCACCGCGGGTGCGATCAGCGCCGGATCAGTCACCTGGGCCAGCTCGACCAGCCAGGCTCCGTCAGCGAACCGGCCGGAAACCAAGCGGGCGACCTCGCTCGCCAGGCGCGTCTTTCCCACCCCGCCGGGTCCGGTCACCGTGATGAGCCTGCTCTCGCCCAGCAGGGCCGCAACCCGCGCGGTCTCAGCCGCACGATCGACGTAACTCGTCAGCGAAAGCGGGAATCCATGCAGACTACCCGGCACCTTCAGCTCAGCAGAACCCCCCACGATCCGCATCATAACCGTCGTCTCGGGCCGCTGGCCTGCGCCAAGCAAAGCCTTTACGGCGGGGTCGTGCTCCCGTCACCCCCGGCCAGGCGCGCCGCCTGTTCGGGAAGCTGCGGGGCCGGGCGGTCCTGGCGGGCAACCGACTACGGCCACCCGATCCGCTTCGGGTCCTTCATCACGCCAGTGAATTCCCGGCGTCCGCGCCGGTGCGGCTCGCGCTGCTCAGCGAAGAGCTGGGGCTCGACCTGGTGACCTTCCAGGATCATCCGTATCAGCCGTCGTTCCTGGACACGGGGACCCTGCTGTCGTGGGTCGCGGCACGGACCGAGCGGGTCCAGTTGTCAGGCAACGTGCTCAACCTGCCATTGCGGCAGCCGGCTGAACGTCACCGGTCAGGAGAGCGCCGAGGATCTCGTGCGGCTGGCCCTGGAGGAGGGCATCAGCACCTTCATCGTGATGGGTGACGACACTGACGGGCTGCGGCGCTTTGCTACCGAGGTCGCGCCGGCCGTGCGGGAGCAGGTCGACCGCGGCCGTGATCAGCACGGCACTCGGGCCGTGGGCCGTCGGCGGAACTCGATCGCGCTGTCCAGGCGCCGGCCGGGTATCGACTACGACGGGCTCCCGGCGTCCCTGGCCGATCACGCGGTCGAGCCCGGCGACGCCGGGTATGCCCGCTACACCTCCAGCTACCTGCGCGGCGGGGCGCCCGGGCTCGTCCTGCGGCCGCAGACAGTGGGCGGGGTCCGGGACGCCGTCGCGGTCGCGGCCCGGCACCGGGACGTTCCGCTCGGGATCTTCAGCGCGGGCCATGGCCTGTCCGGCCGGTCCCTGAACAACGGCGGGCTGGTGATCGACGTCGGCGCGCTAGCGCACGCCAGCGCGGCCGAGAACCCGGACCTGTTCTGGGCCATGCGCGGAGCGGGCGCCAACTTCGGCATCGCCGTCTCCTTCGAGTTCGCGGCCGCTCGGGTAAGGAAGGTCGCCTTCGCTCAGCTGGTCTTCGACGCGTCCGACACCGCCGGGTTCCTGAACCGGTGGGGAACCGCGATCGAGGCGGCCGACCGCAGCGTCAGCGGCGAGGTCATCCTCGGCCGGCCGCAGGGCGGCCGGCAGTACGCCCAGGCGCTGCTCGTGGTCGACTCCGACGATCCCGATACGATCGTCGAGCGGCTGCAGCCGGTCGCGGACATCGCCCCGCTGCTCGACCAGTCGGTCGCCCTGACCGGCTACGACCAGCTCATGCAGGCGATGCTGAGCGAGGCACCGCAGCAAGGCCAGGGCGAGCCGCACTCGCACTCGGGCCTGGTCCGCCACCTTTCGCCTGACTTCGCGGCGGATGCCGCCGCGCTGCTCGAGACGGGCGCCTCCTATTTCTTCGCGATCCGCTCGGTGGGCGGGGCCGTGTCCGATGGACCCGCCGACGCCACCGCGTACGGGTGGCGGGACGCGAACTTCTCGGTCGCCGCGTTCGGCACCCGTGCTTCAGGACTCGATTCCCGGTGGGAGAAGCTCGTCCCCCACACGGACGGCATGTACCTCAGCTTCGAGACCGCGACGGGGCCCGAGGTGCTCGCGCGCGCGTTCCCGCCGGGGCACCTGACCAGGCTCAGGGCCCTCAAGCGGCGCTACGACCCGACCGGGCTGTTCCGCGACAACTTCTACATCGACCCGGAGGGTGCCCCACGCAGTGCCGCGTGAGCGGCGGAACTGGCTGACTTGGGTACTGGTACCGGGAGCGGTTTGCAGTCGAGGTCCGGGCCGTTACCGGCCAGGCGCGTGGGGAGTTGCCCGAGCGCCAGGTAGTTGGCGATCACGTTGTCGACGCACAGGTCGCCCGACAGCGAGTCGGCGTGGGTGGTGCCGCCCGGCTCGGCCAGCAGGACCGAGTTCGGGAACAGGGAGCGGACCTCGAGGCTGCCCTCGAACGGCGTCGCCGCGTCGAGGGTCTCGTCGATCAGCAGGGCGTTCTGGATGCGCGATCCGTCGATCCGCAGCGGCTTGTGGGCCTTGGCCGGCCAGTACAGGCAGGGCGCGTTGAACCAGGCATTGCCCCAGGTCTCGAACGGTGCCTGCTTGTAGACGGCGGTGTTGTCGCGGTCCCACTTCGCCCAGCTCAGCGGCCACTGGGTGTCAGTGCACTGGACGGCGTTGTAGACGGCGAAGCCGTTGTCATCGCCGGGGGTGTCGTCGGAGTCATACTCCGCCTTGACGGCCTTCCAGTCGCCCTTGTGGACGAAGTTCGCGAACAGACTGCCCAGGTCTAGCCAGGTCTGCTCGTAGTAGCCGGCGTACAGGAAGACGTCCACCCACTCGTCCGGGCCGATCTTGCCGCCGGCCGGGTGCTTGAGCAGGCGCGCCTCTTCGCGGTAGAAGAGCTTCTGCACTGCCTTCTCGGTGCTGCCGAGGTGGTAGATCTTGTTGTACTTGGCCACCCAGGCGAACCAGATGTTGATGTTCCGGTTGAAGGCGACGTCCTGGTTGAGGTTGGCGGTGTACCAGACCGTGCGCGGGTCCACATTGCTGTCCATCACCAGGCGGCGCACGTGGGACGGGAACAGGGTGCTGTACACCTGGCCCAGATAGGTCCCGTAGGAGAAGCCGTAATACGTGATCTGCTGCTGGCCGAGCGCGGCGCGGATGCTGTCCATGTCGCGAGCGGCGTCGATCGTGGTCATGTGCGCGAGCAGCGGGCCGTTCTTCCTCTCGCAGGCCGTCGCGTAGGCCTTCGACCGCTTGAGCCAGGTCTGCACGAGGGTTTGGCTGGTCGGGATGTAGTTCGGCCGGTCGTAGCCAAAGTAGCCGGGCAGGCAGCTCAGCGCTGGCTTGCTGGAGCCGACGCCGCGCGGGTCGAACCCGATCCAGTCGTAATCGTTGGCGGCGGCCTTGCCGTTCGTCAGGCCTTCCTGCTGAAGGGCGGGAATGAGGAACGCGTTCAGGTCGAGCCCCGACCCGCCCGGACCACCGGGGTTGGTCAGGATGATGCCCTGGTACTGCGACGCGGACGAAGTGTGCTTGATCCGCGATACGGCGAGCGAGATCTTGGCGCCGCCCGGATGACTGTAGTCCAGCGGCACCTTCAGGAAGCCGCACTGCGCATGCGCCTTCTGGAGATCCTGCGCCGCGCATTTACCCCAGGTGATATGCCCGGCGGCCGGGGCCGCGGCGGTGACGCTGGCAGTGGCGGCCCCAGTGGGGAGGGCGATCGCGGTACCGCCGATCGTCACGCTTACCGCGGCCAGAACAGCGATCAGCAGCTTGCGCATGTCCTCCCCCTCTGCGACGCCCTCAGGCAGAAACCTCAGGAACGGCAATATGAGGAATTTTGCGCGTTTAAGTCAATTCAGTGAAGATCCTGCCGGAGACTTTGCCAAATCGTAACCATCTACGCGCCCAGGGTAGTGGCCCGCGGTACCAGCACCAGCCCAGTTTCATGGCGTTCGCCGCCGGGCGGGGCGACCAAAGATTAGGGGGCCGACTGGTCATCGGCTGTTCGGCAGCAGGGTTGCCGCGGCGCGACTGGGAGCATGCCGCCCGCTGACGGCCATCTGCTCCAGCCGCCGCACGCGCTCGGCGGTGTTCGGGTGGGTCGAGAACAGGCTGGTCACGCCCGCGCCGCCGCGGAACGGGTTCGAGATGAACAGGTGAGCCGTCGACGGGTTGGCGGTGGCCGGCGGGGTGCCGCGTGAGTAGGCCTCGATCTTGCGCAGCGCGCTGGCCAGGGCCAGCGGGTCGCCGGTGATGCGGGCGCCGCTGGAGTCGGCGCCGAACTCGCGGCTGCGGGAGATCGCCAGCTGGATGATCGTGGCGGAGATCGGGGCCAGCAGCGCCATGAACAGGGCCGCGATCGGGTTGACGCCGCCCTCCTCGTCGTCGCCGCCGCCGAAGAACAGCGCGAGCTGGGAGACCCAGGTGATCACCGCGCCGACGGTGGCGGCCACCGAGGAAATGAGGATGTCGCGGTTCTGCACGTGCGACAGCTCGTGGGCGAGCACGCCCGCCAGCTCGCGGCGGTCCAGGATGGGCAGGATGCCCTGGGTGACGACCACCGCCGCGTGGCGCGGGTTGCGGCCGGTCGCGAACGCGTTCGGCTGCGCGCTCGGCGACACGTACAGCCGCGGCATGGGGATGCCAGCGTTAGCGGCCAGCCCGCGCACGATCCGGTGCAGTTCGGGGAACTCGGCCTCGCTCACCGGCACGGCCCCGGCCGCCCTGATGGCGATCTTGTCGGAGAAGAAGTAGGCGAACCCGTTCATCGCGATGGCCACGAACAGCGCGATCGTGATCCAGTTGCCGCCGAGCAGCGCGCCGATCCCCAGCAGCAGGCCGCTCATGGCGGCCAGCAGCAGGGTGGTCTTGAAGTAGTTTCTTCCGGTCACGGATGACTCCGATGCCTGCCAAGCGCCCCGACTCCGGCCGGGGCGAACCGGCCCGGGCGAGGTCTCGCTACCAAGGAAGTGGCCCGGGCCCCGGCCGCGCAGGCTGCGGCGTGATGACGAGGTCCCGGTGGGGCTACTCCCCTCGACCGGACACTTGAGATAAGCCGATCCAGCCCCCCGCTATTCCCCGGGGCGGCCGGGCCGGCCGGGTCAGCGGCGGAGGGAGAGCACGCTGGCCAGGGCGACGGCGAGGAGGGTCAGGACGAAGATCACTGTTCCGGGCCAGCCGCCCTGGGCATAGAAGACGCCGCCGGCCGAGCCGGCGATGCTGCTGCCGACGTAGTACAGGCACAGGTAGAGTGCGGAGGCCTGCGCGGGCGCGACCCGGGCCCGTCCGCCGACCCAGCCGCTGGCCACCGAGTGGGCCGCGAAGAAGCCGGCGGTCATCACGATCATGCCCGCCCCGATGACGGGCAGCGACGCGGGCAGCGTCAGCAGCACGCCTCCGGCGGTGATCAGCACCGCCGCCCACAGCACCGGGAAACGGCCGAACCGGTCGGCGAGACGGCCCGCCCCGGCCGAGCTGCAGGTCCCGGCGAGGTACACCACGAACAGCGCGCCGATGACCGTCGTCGGCAGCCGGAACGGCGCCGCGCTCAGCCGGAACGTCAGGTAGTTGAACACCGTGACGAACGCGCCCATCAGCGCGAACCCGATGAGGTAGAGCCGCAGCAGGCCGGTGTCAGCCAGGTTGGCCCGCAGGCTGGCCAGCAGCTCGCGGGCCCGCAGCAGCGGCACGGGGGTGAAGAAGGACGAACGCGGCAGCAGCACCGCGAAGGCGACCGCGCAGGCCAGCCCGACCCCGCTGACCCCGGCCATGGCCACCCGCCAGCCCCCGTCCTCGGCGAGCGCCCCCGCGATGACCCGGCCGCTCAGGCCGCCGATCGCGTTCCCCGCGATGTACAGGCCCATCGCGCGGCCGAGCGAGGATGCCTCGACCTCCTCGGCCAGGTAGGCCATGGCCACGGCGGGCACCCCGGCCAGCGCGAACCCCTGCGCGACCCGGATCGCCACCAGCACGCCCAGCGACGGGGACAGCGGCGCCGCGAGGCCGAGCAGCGCCGCGGCGAGCGCGGAGACGACCATTACCCGGCGCCGTCCGAACACCTCGGACAGCGAGCTGACACCGATGATTGCCACCGCGAGGGCGCCGGTGCCCGCGGACATCACCAGGCTGGACGCGGCCGGGCCGGTCCGGAAGTCCGCGGACAGCAGCGGCAGCAGCGGCTGGGGCGTGTAGAGCAGCGCGAACGTGGCCAGGGCGGCGGAGAACAGCCCGAGGCGGACCCGGCGCATCCCTGGGTCGTCATACCGCAGCCGCTGCGCCGGCACGGCCGGGAGCGTCGCCTTGTCAGGCACGCGCCCCACGGTAAGCCGGTCCCTGCTCATAAGTCCAATGCATGAATCAGGCACATACGATTCATTTATGAATGACAATCCGGCCGATGCGGCGCTGGACGCGCTGGTGCCGCGGCTGCGGCAGTTCATTGCGGTAGCCCGGGAGGAGCACCTGACCCGGGCGGCGGAGGCGCTCGGCGTGCCGCAGCCGACGCTGTCCCGGTCCATGGCCCGGCTGGAAGAGGACCTGGCCGTTCCGCTGTTCTCCCGGCCCGGCCGCGCGATCAGGCTGACCCGGCACGGGCGGCTGCTGCTCGACGCCGCCGAACGAGCGGTAGCCGCCCTGGCCGGGCCGGCCGGCCGCCTGGCGAGGGAGGCGGACCCGGCGCGCGGCCGGGTGGCGCTGGCCTTCCTGCACACGCTCGGTACGGACGCGGTGCCGCGGCTGCTGCGCGACTTCCGCGCCGGGCACCCGGACGTGCGGTTCACGCTCGTGCAGGGCGGCGCCGACGTGCTGCTGGCCCGGCTGCTGGCCGGCGAGGTCGACATCTGCCTGACCGCGCCGCTGCCAGCAGAGCCCGGCGTGGCCGTGCGGGCGCTGGACGAGCAGCGGATCGACCTGTTCGTGCCCGCTGGCCATCGGCTCGCACGACGGCATGGCATCCGGCTGGCCGAGGCCTCCGGCGAGGACTTCATCTGCATGGAGCCCGGCTACGGGCTTCGGATCATCGCCGACGAGTTGTGCCGGGCCGCGGGCTTCGCCCCCCGGATCGCCTTCGAGGGCGAGGAGGTGGCCACGGCCAGCGGCCTGGTCGGCGCCGGGCTCGGGGTGGCGCTGCTGCCCGCCACCCCGTCGCTGCTCGCGGACCCAGCCATCGCGGGCGTGCGGGTCACCGCGCCGAAGGCCGTCAGGACGGTCGGCCTGGCGTGGCTGGAGACGAGTCAGGCCATGGGCCCGGTCTGCGCGTTCCGCGACTTCGCGCTGGGCTATGAAGGGCGCCTGCTGAACTGAGCGATGAAGGGTGCCGGCGGCACGGCGGCCGAGTACGGTTCATGCGTGGGGGACGCTCTGCGCGGAAGGAGCTGAACTCGCGGTGACCGGGTCGGCCGCCAGCACGGCGCCGCTCGACGGCCGGACGGTGGTGATCACCGGGGCGAGCGATGGCATCGGCGCCGCGGCGGCCCGGCAGGTCGCTGGCCTGGGCGCCCGGGTGATCGTGGTCGGACGTTCCGCCCAGAAGACGGCCGCGGTCGCGGAGAGCATCGGGGCGACCGCGCTGACCGGGGACTTTGCCCGGCTCGAGGACGTCAGGCGGGTCGCCGACCAGATCCTGGCGCTGTGCCCGCGGATCGACGTGCTGGCGAACAACGCCGGCGCGATGTTCCCGCACCGCGTGGTCACCGCTGACGGCAACGAGATGACCTTCCAGGTCAACTACCTCGCCAGTTTCCTGCTCACCGGGCTGCTGCGGCCCCGGCTGGCGGCGACCCCGGGGTCCCGGGTCCTGGTGACCAGCAGCATGATCAACGTCGCCGGGCGCATCGACCTCGGCGACCTGAACCGCGCCCGGCGCCCCTACCGGCAGTTCGCCGCGTACGCCGACAGCAAGCTGGCCAGCATCCTGTTCGTCCGCGAACTGGCCCGCCGGGCCGCCGACGGCGGGCCGGCCGCGGCGGCTTTCCACCCCGGTTTCGTGGCCAGCCAGTTCGGCCGCGATACCTGGTACCTCAGCCGGCTGAACGGCCGCTGGTGGAACCGGTATGTCGCGCGCACCCCTGAGCACGGCGCCGAGCCATTGACCGCGCTGGCCGTCCGCCCCGATCCGCACACCATGAACGGCGCCTACCTGCACCGGTTCAGCCGCCGTGAGCGGCTGGTGGCCGCCCAGGGCCGCGACGCACAACTCGGCCGCCGGCTCTGGGAGCGCAGCGCCGAACTCACCGGGCTTCCTAGGTAACTGCTACGCCGCCCGGCCGGGGTCAGCGGCGGCTGGCGTAGGCCTCGGCCGCGCGGGCGAGGTCGGGGCGGGCGTCGAGGACGGGGGCCATGCGCCGCCGGGCCTCTTCCCGCTTGGCCGGGATGTACTCGGTGGGCCAGTTACCCTCGTGCGGTTTGTAGCCCCTGAGCACCCGGCGGGCCACGGTGGCGATGTGCACCTCGTCGACGCCGTCGGCGATGCCCATGGTGGGCGCCGACGCGTACATGGCCTGGATGGGCGTGAGGTCGGTGGTGCCGAGCGAGCCCAGGACGTGGAGCGCGTTGAAAGACACCTCGCGCAGCACCCTGGCCATGGTGAACTTCACCGCCGCGATGTCGGTGCGGGCCTCGAGCGTGGAGGTCTGGTCGATCTTCCAGGCGGTCTCGAGCACGAACAGCCGGAGCATCCTGATCGCGGTGTAGGACTCGGCGATCTTCTCCTGCACCATCTGGTGCTCGGCGATGACGCTGCCGTGCGACTCGCGAGACAGCGCCCGCTCGCACATCATGTCGAAGGCGAGCTTGCACTGGGCGATGGTGCGCATGGCGTGGTGGATGCGGCCGCCGCCGAGGCGGCGCTGGGCCAGCACCTTGGCGCCGTTCTCCGGCCCGAGCAGGTGGTCAAGGGGTATCCGGACGTCGCGGTAGACGATGTGGTTGTGGTTCCTCGGCTCCGGCATGATCTCCACGCCGGGGGTGGTGCGGGGCACCACGAACATGCCGTTGACGCACATGACGAACAGCAGGTCGGCCACCCGCCCGGCCGAGGTAAACCACTTCTCGCCGTTGATGACCCACTCATCGCCGTCCCGTTCGGCATGGGTCTTGAACAAGTTCGGGTCGCTGCCGCCCTGCGGCTCAGTCATCGAGTAGGCCGAGAACATGTCCTGGTTGAGCAGCGGCTCGAGCCACCGCTTCTTCTGCTCCTCGGTGCCGTAGGCCGCGAGGATCTCCATGTTCCCGGTGTCGGGCGCCGAGGCGCCGAACATCTGAGGCGCCCCCGAATAGCGGCCGATCACCTCGTTGAGCAGGCCCAGCTTGAGCTGCCCGAAACCCGGGCCGCCCAGGTCCTTGTCGAGGAAGATCGCCCACAGGCCCTGGTCCTTGACCTCTTGCTGGAGTTCGCGGACGTATGCCTTCACCGCCGGGTCCGGCCAGCGCACCGCGTGGGGGAACACGTAGTCGAGCGGCTCGACCTTCTCCTGGCAGAACCGCTCGACCCAGTCGAGCTTGTCCTGGAATTCAGGTTCGGTGGAGAAGTCCCACGCCATGCCCACTCCTTAAAAGGGGGAAAGATCCCGTTGGTCCCATTGTGACGGATCGGGGTTCGGCGGCAAGATCACCGGGTCAGCGGCCTTGTCAGAGGCTGTCCGCGCGCAGCGCGTCGCGGGCGGCCTCGGCCAGGACGAGGCGGCTGCCGGTCGAGCCGGGTTCAGCCGAGGTCAGGAGCTGCGCGGTGTAACCGTCGTCGCCCATGTGGCCGGCCAGGTAGCGGGCCCGTACGCCGACGCCGATGCAGGCTATCCGCCACCGCGAGAACGCCACCCAGTACGGCAGGTCCGACACGTCCCGGCCGGACAGCCTGGTGTAACGCTGCACGAGCTGGGTGCGGCTGAGGAAGCCGGCCACGGCGCTCGGCCCCGGCGTGGTCGGCGGCAGTCCCTCCCCTGGTTCCTCCCAGCTCGAGGCCAGCCAGCCGAGATCGGCCAGCGGGTCGCCCGAGGTCGCGAGCTCCCAGTCGAAGACCGCCAGGACGGCACCGTCCGGCCCGAACGAGGTGTTGCCCGCCCGGTAGTCGCCGTGCACGATGCCGCTGGACTGCGGGGGAATGCGCCGGGCCAGCAGGTCGTGCACCTCGTCGAGCAGCGGCAACTCGGGACCGCCGGTGGCGTGCACCTGGGCGTGCCAGCGGCGCAGCTGACGTTCCAGGTAGCCGGTCTTGCGCACCATGTCACCGAGGCCGATCTCGGCTGGGTCGAGTGCATGCAGCGCGACGAGCACGTCAACGAGGTCCTCGGCCGCGACCGCCCGGGCCTGCGGGGCCAGCATGAGCCCGGCCTCGGTGTCCGCGAGCACGAGGCCGTCGACGAAGCCCATGACATAGAACTCGGCGCCGGTGACCGCGGCGTCGGCACAGTAGGCCACCGGCGCCGGGACGGGCACCGCCGTCGGGGCCATGGCCGAGATGAACCGCCACTCCCGGCTCACGTCGTGCGCGGTGCTCAGCACTCCCCCGGTGGGCGGGCGGCGCAGGGCGTAGGCGGTGCCCGCGGCGTCGGTGACCCGGTACGTCAGGTTCGAGCGGCCACCGGAGACCAGCCCGAACTCGACCGGGCCGGTCAGGCCGTCGACGTTCTCGGCCAGCCAGCGCCCCACCCGTTCGGCTTCGATACCCGGCAGCGCCGATCCGGTCACCGACATGCTTCCTCCCTGTGCGTGATCGTGCTGTGTCATGGCTAGCGGAGCACCTCGACGGTGCCGCGGCCGCCGTCGACCCTGAGCCGGTCACCGCTGTGCACGCGCATGGTGACGTTACCGCACCCGACGACAGCGGGAATGCCGAGCTCACGGGCGACGATCGCGGCGTGGGAGAGCGGCGCGCCCACGTCGGTCACCACCGCGGCAGCCCGGGGGAAGATCAGCGTCCAGCCGATGTTGGTGACCGTGGTGACCAGGATCTCACCCTCGCCCAGGGCAGCGGCGTCCTCGGGCGTCCTGAGCACCCGGGCAGTGCCTTCGACCACGCCGGCGGCGCCGGGGAATCCGGTGATCGTGTCGTCCGGCTGGGCGGCCTGAGCACGCTCGTCGTAATAGTCGCTGCGCCGGTTCGGGTCGGCCGCCCAGCGGGCGGGGTCGAAGCGGCCGCGGATCAGCGCCGGGTAGGGCGGCAGCGCCTGGTAGGCCTGGTAGCGGGCCCGGCGGGCGGGCACCTGGGTGAGCGGGCCCGGGTCGCCGCGGAGCAGGGCGAGGGTCTCCGGCACCTCCAGGAAGAACAGGTCGTCGCCGTGACCGGTGAGCTGCCCGGCGCGCAGCAGCCAGCTCCGCGCCACCCACGCCGACCGCACGACCTCGGATCTGACCGCCTCACGGTCATGGGCGGCCAGCGCCCAGCGCGCGATGAGCTTGCGCGCCGTGGCCGCCTTCCTGGGGTTCTGGCGGGCCAGCCGGGCCCAGGCCGCGGCGCGGGCCGCTTCGGTGGCGGCCAGCAGCGCCTCGGCGTCGCGGGCAGTGCCGCGGATGGCGGCGAGCTGATCGTCGATCCAGGCCGGATCCTCAGCGGGCCGCGGGATCGACAGCTCCACCTCGTGGGAGCCGCGGTGACCGTACTGGCGGGCGAAGGCGTCCCGGTCGATCTCGCCCCGGGCCAGCCGGGCGAGCCCGGTCGCCGGGCCGAGGCTGGCCAGGGGCCCGTCGGCCTGGCGGCCGGAGAGCAGCAGGGCCGCGTCGGCCTCGCCGACCAGCTTCGCGAGCTTGCCGGGCACCGTCAGCAGCCGGGTGCCGTGCGCGGCGGCGGCGGCGAGCATGTCGCAGGCCTCCTCGACCAGCGGCTGGATCTTCTCCGGCCACCAGCTGGCCAGCACCGTGGTGTCGGTCACCTGCTCGATCTCGGCGCGCAGCTGGTCGCAGCGGCGCGGCGCGGCGGCGACGAACTCCGGGAGCCGCCTGCGGCTGGCGCTGAGCCTGCGGAGCGTCGCGACCGCGATGGGCGCCGTCAGTCGGATAGCCATCCAGCGCGGAACCTGGGCCTGGGGTATCTCCCCGGCCGGCGGGAGCTTGCCGAGGATCGGGCTGAAGAGCCGGACGAACCGGCGCGGCGAGATCCCGACCACGGCTTCGAGCGCGATCGCGATGCTGACGTTGGCGTAAAAGCGCCCGCCGATCCGCCCGTAGCCGCGGTAGCCGGGCAGGCTGGGCGGGAAGATCATCCGCGGCATGAACACTTCAACGAACGACCAGGTGGCGGGGGTCATGACATCGGGAAACGCCTCGCCGAGGTTGCCGTTGCTCCAGAGGTAGTCCCCCGCCAGGCTGTCGTTCCACAGGTCATCAGGCCCGGGAGTCGTGATCGGCCGGGCCTGGACCACGGAGACCTCGCCCACGGCAAGGGCCCACTCGATGTCCACCGGCTCGCCGTACAGCTGCTCGATCGCTAGGCCTACCCGGGCCAGCTCGGTCGCCTGGGCCGGCGTGAGCACCGGCGCCGAACGCAGGCCGGCCGGGGTGGCTTCCGTGCGGGTGCCGGTGCCGGTGCCGGTGGCTACGGTCATCGTCTCCTTGCTGCCTATCTCGTAGCCGGCGAGCTTTCCCGACGCCCGGTCGACGACCGCGACGTCGGGGGTGGCGTCGCCGGCCACGACGGACTCGCCGAGGCCCCAGTTCGCGCTGATCATGATGGTGTCGCGGGCGCCGTCGAGAGGGCCGGCGGTGAACATGACCCCGGCCGCCTCCGCCGGGACGAACTGCTGCACGACGACCGCGATGCCCAGCTCGCCGGGCCCGATGCCGCGGCGCGCGCGGTAGGCGAGGGCCCGCGCCGACCACAGCGACGCCCAGCACCGCTTTACGGCGTCGAGCACGGCCGCCTCGCCGCGGACGTTCAGGTACGTGTCGTGCTGCCCGGCGGCCGACAAGCCGGGAAGATCCTCCACGGTGGCCGAGGACCGTACCGCGACCGGCAGGCGGTCGCCGAGGCCGGCGTAAGCCCCGGTGATCGCGGCGGCCGCCGACGTCGGCAGGGGCTGGGCGACGAACAGGTCACCGATGCGCGCGGCGGCCACGTCGAACGTGGCGGCGTCAGCCCCGTCAACCGTGGCCCCGTCAACCGCGGCCGCGGCGGCCAGCACCGCCTCGCGCAGGCCGCCGCGGCCGACGAAATCCAGGTACGCGCGGGTCGTCACGTGGAACCCGGGCGGGACGCGGAACCCGGCGTGGGCCAGGCGGGCCAGCGAGGCACCCTTGCCTCCGGCCACCCCGGGCGTGGCGCCCGGGTCGTCCAGAGCCATCACCAGCGGCACCTGAGCCTCCACGAGTGACAGTTCCCCCGCGTAACGGCCAATCCATAAGTCTAGAACGGCCGGTCGCTTCACCTAAGCCGCGCCCCCGGTCCCGGCGAGGAAGGCGGTCAGGCCGGCCGCGATCGCGCGGGCGGCCTCGGCCTGCCACCGCGGCGAGGTGACCAGCGCCGCGTCGGTGGCGTTGCGCATGTTGGCGCATTCGATGAACACCTTGGGGACGCGGGAGAGGTTGAGTCCGGCCAGGTCGTCGCGGAACTTGACGCCATCGGTCCCGTCGTAGCTGCTGACGGGCTCCCCGGTCCCGCGGGCGAACGCGGCCCGCAGGTCGGCGCCCAGCGTGACGGAGGGGCCGATGATGGCGTCATCGGGCCCGTCGGCGACCGGCTCCAGGATGGCGAACCCCCGCCCGCCTGGCGGCCCTCCATCGGCGTGGATGGAAATGGCCGCGTCGGCGCGGGCCTTGTTGCCGATCGCGGCGCGTTCGGTGACGCACGGCCCCACGCCCGTGTTGCTGGTCCGGGTGAGCACGACCGTCGCTCCCTCCGCGCGCAGGTCGGCGGTCAGGTACCGGGCGACATCCCAGTTGAACGTGGCCTCTTTGTAACCGCCGTCAGTTTCCGCTCCGGCGGTGTCGCAGGTTTCGGTCTCCCGGCCGTTCCAGATCAGCTTGCCGATGGCCGAGGCGGCGTAGAAGTTCCCGCCGTTGTGGCCCGGGTCCACGGCCACGACCTTGCCGCGCAAGATTCCGCTGCGGGCCTGGTTCGACCTCGGCGCCGGGGAAGCCGTCGCGCTGGCCCTGGGAGTGCTCGGTGACTGGCTCGCGGCCTGGGGACCCGCCAGGCCCGCGCCGCAGCCGCAGACAAGCGCGGTCGCGGCGGGCAGGGCCGCCCACGCGATCCGGCGCATCAGAATCCTGTATTCGAATAGACCTGCTGGCCGTAGCGAGGCGCCATGGGGTTCCAGATGGCCACGAAGGCACTCTTGGCGGTGGTCGTCGCGTTGGAGACGTTCACGGCAGCGGCGTAGTTCGGATCTCGGCTGGGGTCGGATCCGCATGGGCTGCCCGAGCTGGCGAAGTCCTTCATCCAGCTCTGGTAGTCCTTGTCGGCGGTCACGGAGTCCTGCATCGTAGTAGTCAGCGTACTCACCAGCTGGGTTCCGTGGGGCAGCCTCGAAACCGAGAGAGCGGGCAGGTCGTTCAGGATGCCCTGGCGGGTGTCAATGGCCTGCTGGAGGGTGGCTTCTCCGCTTGACGGGCTTTCCGAGCAGTTTCCTACGCCGTCGACCGCGGACTGGATGGTCGACCGCACGGAGGCGCTGCGGGCCAGGTAGGAGCCGAGAGTCGCCATGGCGGCCGCACCGGGGAGCTGGGTATTGGCCGCGGGCGACGTACCCACCGAGGTAGAGGCGGCCGGGCCAGGAGTGCCAGCGGAGGCCGGCGAGCGGCCGTGCCCGGGCCCGATCTTGCCGGCCACCAGTGCCCCGGCTCCGGTGGAGGCCAGCACGGCGGCCGCCGCGATGGCGATCAGCCAGCCCCGCCGGGCCGGCCGCCGACGCGTAGGCGCCGCGGCGCGGCTGTCCCAGGGCGGCACCGGCGGTGCGGCGCGGCCGTCCCAGGGCGGCACCGGTGCGGCTACCGGCCGGTCGAAACGCGACTCAGGGCTAGCCGGCAGCCGGTCCCCACGGCTTTGCGGGTGCGCGGGCGGCTCGTCGTAGACGACTCGCAGCTCAGGCCGGGACGCCGTCGGCACCCGCTCCGGGGCATTGCCCCGCGGCACCACCTGTCCCGCGACCGGTCGCGCGGCCGGTCCCGCGGCAAGTTCCGTGATGGGATAGACGGGGGCTGGCGGCAGCGGATAGGCGGCGGATGACGGCTCACTCAGCCAGGCCAGCAGCTGGGCCGCCGTCGGCCGCTGGCTCGGATCCTTGGCCAGGCAGTGCTCGGCCAGGAGCCGGAGCGCGCCGGGCAGCCCGGCGGTATTGGGCTGGCTGCTGACCACCCGGTACAGCAGCGCCACCGTGGTCCCGTGCCCGAACGGGCCCTCGCCGGTGGCCGCGAAGGTGAGAACGGCGCCGAGGCTGAAGATGTCACTGGGCGGCCCGACCTCGCGGCCCTGAGTCTGTTCCGGTGACATGAACCCGGGCGAGCCGACCACGGTACCGGTCTGGGTCAGCGCGCTCGTCTCCATGGACCGTGAGATCCCGAAGTCGATCAGCCGCGGCCCGTCGTCGGCCAGCAGCACGTTCGACGGCTTCAGGTCCCGGTGCACCACGCCTGCCGCGTGTATCACGGTCAGGCCCTCGGCGAGCCCGGCGGCCAGCCGCAGGACGACCACCTCAGACAGCGGCCCGCGGGCGGCGACCGCGTCGGCCAGCGACGGCCCGGCGATGTAGGACGTCGCCAGCCAGGGCACCGGGCCGTTCAGGTCAGCGTCTACGACCGACGACGTGAAGATGCCGCTGACCTTCCTGGCGGCGGACACCTCCCGGGCGAAGCGGGCGCGGAAATCGGCGTCCTCGGCCAGTTCCGGCCGGATCACCTTGATCGCCACCCGGCGGCCTCCGGGCGACCGGCCCAGGTACACGCGGCCCATGCCGCCCGATCCCAGCCGTCCCTCGAGCCGGTAGGGCCCTATCCGCCGCGGGTCCTCGGACTGCAGCTCATCCAAACCGTCCACCCCCCCAGGTGCACGTCCTCGCCCCACTCCAGGCGTGAATCACAGAATCAGGCGAGCATCGATGCTCTTATTCCGCCTACCTATTCGACCCCTGTACCGCATTCCCGGTCAAGAGGGAAAGTTCGCATCGAATGAGACAGCATCGCAGTCTGGGAATGGATACTTCGCGGCTCGATTTGTTTTAGCTCACGAGCTCTTGCGGTTCGGCGGCCGGGAGGAAGCTCCTGAGCGCCTCGCCGATCTCGGCGCGGACCGGCGCTCCGGAGATGACCACGCCGACCATGGTCACCGACGTGTGGGTGTGCCCGCGGGCCCGGGTGAGGCGGACCGGTACGCCGGCGGCCTCCAGGGCGCGCGCGTAGGCGATGCCCTCGTCGCGGAGCGGGTCGAAGTCCGCGGTGACGACGCAGGCCGGGGGCAGGCCGTGCAGGTCGCCGCGCAGCGGGGCGGCGCGGGAGTCGCCGCGGTCGGCTGGATCGGCGTAGTAGTCCCAGAACCACCGCATCAGCGCCGTGGTCAGGACGTACCCGTCGCCGTTTTCCTCGTAGGACGGCAGGGTCATGTCCGAGTCCACGACCGGGCATATCAGCAGCTGCCCCGAGATGCGCGGGCCGCCGGCGTCGCGGGCTAGCTGACAGGCGACAGCGGCGACGTTGGCCCCCGCGCTCCAGCCGGCCACGGCGAGCTGACCGGGGATGCCGCCGAGCTCGATGGCGTTGGCGTCCGCCCACTGGACGGCCGCGAAGGCGTCCAGCGCGGCGGCGGGGAAGCGGTCCTCGGGGGCGTGGCGGTAATTTACCGACACGACCACCGCGCCCGAGCGCGCGCACAGGTCCCGGCACAGCGGGTCGTCAGAATCCAGGTCGCCGAGTACCCAGCCGCCGCCGTGGAAGTACACGACCAGGGGCCGCGGGCCCTCAGCCGGTCCCGCCGGGCGGTATAGCCGGTACGGCAGGTCGCCGGCCGGGCCGGGCATTACTCCGTCGGTGACCTCGCCGACCTCGGGGCCCGGCGGGCGGTTGGCACCCATGGCCGCCAGCATGGCCCGCGCGTCGGCGGCCGGCAGCGTCTCCATGGCCGGCAGGTCCAGCGTGGCCATGAACTCCAGGACCATGGCGACATCGGGCTGCATGCTGCGGATCACGCCGTCTTGGCACCGGTCCCCGTCGGGTCCGGCCAGCTTGAATCCGAGGTAACCCTGCCCAGCCACGTCGTCACAGGCCTGCCGGTACGCGCCCACCCCGCCGATATAGGGCAGGAAGAAACGGGGTTTGCCGGGGACGTTGGCGCCCATGTACCAGGAGTTGGCGGTGGGATGAAGGGTGATGGCGGCGCAGTCCTGGACGTGCTGGTTCCATCCGGATTCGGCCAGCTCGGTCGGCTCGATCGTGGCGAAGCCTTCGTCGCGTAGGTGCCCGAGGCAGTCGGCCACCCAGTCGACGTGCTGCTCGATCGATACCGCCATGTTCGACAGGACGGACGGGCTGCCGGGGCCGGTGAGCATGAAGAAATTGGGGAACCCGGCGGTCATGAGTCCCAGGTAGGTGGACGGCCCGGCCGACCATTTCTCCGTGAGGGAGGCGCCGTCCCGGCCGGTGACGTTCGCGGCCACCAGAGCCCCGGTCATGGCGTCGAAGCCGGTGGCGTACACGATGGAGTCGACCGCGAACGACTCGTCCGCCGTCTCGATGCCGTCCTCGGTGATGGTGACGATCGGCTGCCGGCGCAGGTCGACGAGCCGGACGTGCGGCAGGTTGAAGGTCTCGAAGTAGCCGGTGTCGAGGCACGGGCGCTTGGTCCCGAAGTAGTGGTTGTTCGGGCAGAGCGCCTCGGCAGTCCCGGGATCCCGGACGACCGAGCGGATCTTCTCCCTGATCATCTCGGCCACGATGTCGTTGGAAGCCGGATTAACGCCCTGGTCGGCGAAGATGTTGAGGATGCTGAACAGCTCGCCATCCTCCCAGGCCGCCTCGAAGCGCTCGCGGCGGACCTCCTCGGTGGCGGTGACGCCAACGACGTCGGTCGGCTCGACGGGGATCCCGCCCCGAGACCAGCGGGCGGCCTGCCGGTACCCGGCGCGATCGTCGGCCAGTTGCTTCAGCCGGTCGGCCGGGGCGGGGCCGTTGTGCGCCGGGACGGAGAAGTTGGCGGTGCGCTGGAAGACCGTGATCTGGCTGGCCTGGCGGGCGATGAGCGGGATGGACTGGATGCCCGACGAGCCGGTGCCGATGACCGCTACCCGCTGGCCCGTGAAGTCAACTCCCTCGTGCGGCCAGCGGCTGGTGAAGTAGACCTGCCCGGCGAAGCGTCCGGCCCCTTCGATGTCAGGTGACTTGGGTACGGACAGGCAGCCCGTGGCCATGATGTAGTACCGGCAGCTGAACTCCTGCCCGCCACCGGTCGCGATCCTCCACCGTTCCTCCCGCTCGTCCCAGCGGGCGGAGGTCACGGTGACGGAAAACTCGATGTCGGAACGCAGCCCGTGGCGGTCGGCCACGAACCGGAGGTACTCCAGGATCTCTGGCTGCGTGGCGTACTTCTCCGACCAGGTCCACTCCTTTTCCAGCTCCTGGTCGAAGCTGAAGGTGTAGTCCGTGGTGGGGATGTCGCAGCGGGCGCCGGGGTAGCGGTTCCAGTACCACGTCCCGCCGACGTCGTCGGCCGACTCGAGGACCTTCGCCGACAGCCCGAGCTGGCGCAGCCGGTAGAGCATGTACAGGCCCGAGAAACCGGCGCCCACCACAACCGCGTCGACCTGCTCGGGGACCGGAGTCGGCTGGTTCACGAGACGCTCCCTGGTAGTACCGGAACGGGGACAGGCGGGTCCGCCTTGGGAGCCTGCTGGCTCTGCCGCTAACGCTAACTCAGTTAGATAAGTGTGCAAATAGATCATGATCGGAATCTCTGCCGGGCGCTACGCCTAGAGATCTTCAACGAAGGAGGTATGGGATGCGACCGGGCCCCGCGGCAGCAGCCACATGCCTCGCCCACGGCCGTCCCGGCCGCGAGCACCCGGTCCCCGCCAGGTGACACCGGCCCCGGCAGTCCCGCTCGCCACCTGGACCCGGCCGGCTCCCGGGCCGCCAACCGTCGCGCTGTGACAAGGGTGCGGCTTTTCGGGAGTGAGCGCTGGTCGTGATAAACCCACGGCCAGGCCAGCGTCTCTCACCGGAGAAAAGCTGCGCCCCATATGACAGCGCGACGGTTCTAAGGAGTCGCCGGAAAATTACCTGCACGGGTTTCCGTCGCGGCTACCCGCATCATGCATCACTGCTTTAACAGCGCCGGTTATTGTGTGTACTTACCCCCCGCATTGCGGGGGGTAAGTACACACAATGATGCGATCGGCCATGAAGGCACCCGGAACACGGGGAGAATGAGCCTGCGGAGGCGGATGTGACCGCCGGGTATGGCTCTTGAGCAGGCGCTTCATGATCGCGAAGGATTTTGTCCCGCTTCCGGGGATAAGATCCTTCGCGATCATGGAAA
>Ga0335083_10003091_pt1 | contig 21708 bp, 19 predicted proteins | sample Lox_Sample_42_FD_206716 | JGI IMG/M metagenome (GOLD analysis project Ga0335083, IMG submission 206716) | Soil microbial communities from Loxahatchee National Wildlife Refuge, Florida, United States - Lox_Sample_4.2 | ecosystem: Environmental > Terrestrial > Soil > Wetlands | place: USA...
GAGCAGCCGGTCGGGCTCGGGCGCTGTTTCACCGGCGCTCATGCGCCATCATTGTAGTCCGGACGCGCTACAGCGTCTGGCAGCCGTACTCGCGCTCCGTCGCCTCCATCCGTGCGCTTGCCCGGATCAGCAGCCGGCCGCCTTGCGCTTCGGGAAGAACGGCGGTGGCGTCACGTTCGAGCCGGGATCCTTGCGCCCGTTCTCGAAGCAGCCGATGCGGCGAAACACCATCGGCTCGTTCACGGCGACGCCGCCGTCGTTGTTGACCGACTGGAACTCCTGGCGCTCGGGCTCGAGCCGTCCCGTGAACTGATCGGGGTTGTAGCCGTAGCGCGGCCCGCACACGTGCTCGGTCACGTGGTACTCGCCGCCGGCGAACGTGACGTTCCCGTTCACGAACGAGCCGTGGCCCTCCATCTTGCCCTTGTCGCGCGCGATGCACGGTTCCGGCGGCTCGATCCGATCCGCTGGCCCGGCCCACGAATCGACGAAGATCGTGCCGGTCAGGATCGTCGGATCCTTCGGATCCTCGCGGATCTCGAGCGTGTACTCGTACCAGGTGTTCTGGATCTCGAAGAACGCGAGCGCCTTCCACCGTCCCGCGACCGGGCTCGCGCACTCCGCTGCCGGTGGCAGCCGCGCGCGCTGCGCCTCGATCGTGGCAGGCGCCTCGGACCCGCCGATCACGAGGGCGACCAGGCAAACCGCGACCCCGATGGGAAGCTTCACACGATCAGGATGACACGTGACGCGGCGCGGTTGCACCGACGTGGTATCTATCGGCCGGCACATGGAACGGCTCGTCCACGTGGTCAACGGCGACAGCACCGCCGGCACGCTCGCGCTGGCCGAGCTGCCGGGCGAGATCCGCGTGTGGGCCGATGCGCTCGATCAGGGGCCGGTCCTGCCACTGCCCGACACCGAGCACTACCGCGTGCGCGGCGAGTACTGGGCCACACGCGGCGAAGCCGGCGCGGCCGAGCAGCTCGCGGCGTGGGATCGCGGCGTCGACGAGGCGGCCGCCGCCGACGAGGTCGTGCTGTGGTTCGAGCACGACCTGTTCGACCAGCTCGCGCTCGTGCGGCTGCTCGCGCGGCTCGCGCGCAAGGGCTTGCCGGCGCAGCTGACGATCGTCTCGATCGATCGTCATCCCGACGTCCCGCAGTTCCTCGGCCTCGGCCAGCTCCAGCCGGCGCAGCTCGCGGAGCTGTGGCCGCGCCGCACCCCGCTGTCGCGCGACGCGATCGACGAGGCGATCACGGCGTGGATCGCGATCACCGCGGCCGATCCGCGCGCACTCCCACTACTCGCGCGCCGGGTGAAGGCGCTGCCGTTCCTCGCCGGCGCGCTCGAGCGCCAGCTCGAAGAGCTGCCGGATCCGACGAGCGGGCTGTCGCGCACCGAGCGGCAGATGCTCGCCGCGATCGCGCGCGGCGAGCGCGAGGTCGGCGCGCTGATGCGCGCGGTGCACGCGATCGATCCGCGCTATCCGATCACGGATGGGCTTGCGGCGTGGACGCTGCGCACGTTCGCGCGCTGCGGCTTCGTCGAAGGTCCGGCGATCACGCCGCGCGGCCGCCAGGCGCTCGCCGGCACGCTCGACCGCGTGCACGAGTGCGGCATCGACGACTGGCGCGGCGGCGTCCGGCTCGAAGGTCGTGGCCCGGTGTGGCGCTGGGACTCGCGCGAGCGCCGGCTCGTCGAGCGCTAGCTTCAGAACCGGCCGACGAGCCCGACGACGCCGCCGCCCGGCGCGGGCGCGACGAATGCGGTGCGCGCTGCTTCGTGGGCGCTGCCGGTCGCGAAGAAATAGATCGAGGCAGCGAGCAGCGCCGCGCCGGCGCCGATCGCGATGTAGCCGCCGGGCTCGGTCGCGTAGACGTTGTTGCACGTGTGGCCGGTCCCGTGGCTGCCCTGACAGCTCCCGTCGAGCACCGCGAGCGCGATGCCGGTGCCGAGCGCGGCGACGCCGAGCCCGCCGGTGAGCCACTTCCAGCCGCCCCAGCGGCCGCCGGTCGACGGCGTGGTGTCGTCGCTGCGCTCGTCGGGCGCCGGCTTGTCGCCGGCGACGGGCGCGGCACTCGGCTGCTGGACGTCGATGCCGCCGGCCGGCTCCTCGCCGGCGAGGTAGCGCGCGAGCGCGCGCAGGCGATCGAGCGACGGATCCGGATCGATCGCGACGCTCGCGCGCCGCAGCTCGCGCCCCGTCAAGCTGACGAGCGAGCCGACGATGGCCGGCCGGCCGCGCACCTGGTCGACGCCGACCACCACCACGCTCGCCGCGCCCAGCGAGTTCGCGAACCCGGCCGCGTACGCGCCTTCGTGGGCCTCGCGGTCGCCGCTCGACGCGAACTGCAGGCCGGTCCACGGCGCGGTGCGCACGGCGCGATCGAGCCGCGGATCGATCGCGAGCTTGGTCTCGTCCTTCGCGTGGACGACGACGCGGTGCGTGCGCGACGGCTGCTTGTCGAGCAGCACGCACACGCGGTACTCGCCGGGCGGCAGCTCGACCGTCGTCGAGCCGACGGCGCGATACTGCTCGTCGATGAAGACGACGCCGGTGTCGTCGGCGAGGTGAATGTTGAGCTTGCCGGTGCCGGCCCCGGCGAGCTCCTTGCGGATCGCCTCGAACCCGTCGAACGCCTCCGCGCCGTAGACCGCGCGCGACACGGTGGCGTCCGGGAACGCGCGCAGGATCTCGGCGAACGTCGCGTGCGCGGCCGACGGGTCGCCCGAGCGCTGCTGCGACAGCGCGAGCGCGATCAAGCCCTTGAGCAGCGGCTCGCGCAGCGACTGGTCGCGCGCGAACGTGCCGCTGTTGGCGTGCGCGAGCTCGACCAGCGAGCCGAGCTGCTTCTGCGCGTCGTCGAACCGCCCCGACACCCACGCCTTGAACCCGGCGTCGATCTGCGCGGCGAAATCGGCCGGCAGCCCGGTCGACGAGATCGCGACGATCGACACCTTGCCTTCGTACGCGCGCGCGAGCGTGTCGCCGACGTTGTAGCCGCGCGACACGAGCTCGCCGAGCACGGGATTGACCAGGCGCTGCGCGTCGGGCGGCCGGTCGCCGGTGTACGACTCGAGGACGATGCCACCGGCTCGCGCGGGCACCGCCAGCGTCAGCATCACGATCCAGGCGACGAAGAGAGCTCGCATGGAGGGGTTATCGGCCGGCATGCGATTTCGTTGCTACCCGCCACCCCACACCTAACGTAGCGATCCCACACGGCATGAAATGAGGTTACTGTGGATCCGTGGTGCCGCGCTACGTGGCAGCCGGGTTCGCGGCAGTAGCCGCGTGTAGCTCGTCGTCGGTCCCATACGACGACTGGGCGACCGAGCGCCAGAATGCGCTGTGCAAGCGCGACGTCCGTTGCGGGCTGTTCGAGAGTCAGGCCGCGTGCCTCGCGTATTTTCGGGTCCTGCCCGACCCAAGCCTTGCCAAAGCGATCGCCGACCACAAGGTGAGTTACGACAGCGAAGCCGCTTTCGAGTGCATCTCGGCGCTCGCAAAGCTCAGCTGCGACACGACGTCGAAGGACTTCCGCGTCGTGCCCACGTGTGACGACGTGTTCAATGGCGTCGTCGCAGGCGGCGACGAATGCGGGATCGCCGCTGAGTGCAAGACCGGCTCGTGCATGCTCGGCTCGGGCTGCTCTGCCGACACTTGCTGCGCAGGCGCGTGCACGGCCGGGCCGCCGTCGGCGATCGGCGGTCCGTGTCACGTCGACGCCGACTGCGCGCCGAGCTTGTACTGCAGCGCGCTCGATCAGACCTGCCACGCGCTCGGGCAAGATGGCGACACCTGCTACATCGACAGCGAGTGCGACTACGGGCTCGGCTGCGTGACGACGACGAGCCCGGGAGTCTGCCACGCGCTCGGTGCGAGCGGCGGCGCGTGCCCGTACGGCCGCTGCGCGAACGACGGCGAGACCTGCCAGGGGTCGACGATGACGTGCGTGCCGGTCGGGCTTCCCGGCGGGCCCTGCATGACGGCGGCGGATTGCTCGCCGTACGGCGCCTGCAATACGGCGGCCGAGATGTGTTCAGACGCGCCGGACATCGGACAAACTTGCACCGGCAACTGCGAGGCCGACGCTCGATGCGACCTGGTCGCGTCGGGTCAGTGCGAGGCGCTCACGATGGACGGAAACGCCTGCGATACCGACCGCGACTGCGCGAGCGGCTACTGCCTCGAGGGCCCGGCGTTCGATAGTTGCGCAGAGCCTCTCGCCTGCGACTAATTCACGACCTGGATGGCCGGGTCCTGGCCGCCGAGGTCGGGGCCGGGCGAATGACAGTACCAGGTGAACGCCTTGCCGTCACCGACGGTCGCGGCCGTCTGGACGTACGCGTCGTTCGTGTTCAACGTCCCCGGCGTCGCCTGGGGATTGGTGGTGCTTTCGTTGCACGGCTCGTTCTCGTGGCAGAACCCGTACTGGGCGCCGTTGCTGTGAATCTCGATCGTGCCGTTGCTCATGTTGAGCCAGCGCACGGCCGTTCCAACCTTGACCTGTAGAGGCGTGGTGGTGCTGAAGCCGGCCGGATACTGGCACTGCCCGTTGTTCTCGTTCATCGCGATCGTGACCTGGTTGGTGGTCGTGAACGCGCTCGTCGCACTTTGGGCGGTGACTGTACCGCTTGGGTCTGTCGCCTCGATCTTGAGGGTCGCGGTGAGCTCGCTTGCTGCGGCAAGCGTGCTCGGGATCATGACCGTCGCCTTGGCCTGCGCGGTTCCGTCCGATGGAACCGAGACACTGGCGCTGTCGAGCGTCACGGTCCAGTCGCTGATCGGCTGACTGTTCGAGTCCACCACGCTCGCGGTGACGTTCACACTGCCTTCGAATCCGCCGGAGCTGGTGATTGTCGCCGTCACCACGTTCGAGGTCAGCAGCTCGCTGTTGACCGTCGGCATGTCGACCGCGATCGCGATTTCGGGCGTTGCGCCGCCACCGCCACCGCCACCACCGCCACCACCGCCGCCACCACCACCGCCACCGCCACCACCGGACACAGTCACGTCACCGGTCCCGGTCAGACACGCGGGAAGGCCCAAAGCCAGGACAGTGGCGAGCAGGGTAGTGCGCATGTTGCGCAAGTAGTACAAGCCATGTGCCGCGGAGTTTCACCTCTAACCGACGGATACTACTGGGGCCCCGCCTCTCACCGCCTGGGGCTTCTCCCCCCAAATGGTGCCCACCGACCCCGCCGAGATCTGGCTGATTCTGTTGCCGGTTCGAGGGCTTGACTAGCCTCGGTCGCGCTTGCCGAGCACGTTGCGAACCCATGACGAGGCCTGGCCGACCGCCCCCGTCACGCCGCTGAACATCGGCGTCTTGCCACTCGCTTTGGCGATCTTCGGGCCGAAGAAGTACATCGCGGCGGCCCACGCGATGACGAGCGCGTAGACCGTGATCGTCATCCCCGGAACGAAGTTCGCGACGAGCAAGGCGACCGCCGTGGCGACGGCGATGATGATGCCCAAGCGAAGGCCGAGGTACCACGCCGTCAAGGCGCCGACGATCAGTGCAGGAACCATTTCTGGAAGCGTAGCACACGCTCATCACGGCGCTTCATAAGCGCCGATATCCGGCGTGCTGCCTACGGGATTCGGCCTCGGGTTGCCCTCGTAGTCGACGGTGACGGGCAGCCCGGTCTCGGCGGACATGAGCGCCGGGCTGCCGGGCGCCAGATGGAAGTTCATGCTGCTGCCATCGACGAAGAACGTCGAGCTGTCCGCAACCTTGTCGCCGGTTCCGCCAGTGAACTGCGAGAGCGCCACGGTGTCGTAAAGCGAGTATTGGCTGGTGCACCCATTCTGCGGATGCATGCTGCCGTACGCGAAGATGTTGCTCGTCACCGCGACCGCGTCGTCACAGTAAAGCGCCTGGCCATCCGAGGGCGATGACAGAGTCGCGATGTTGACGACCGTATTGAACTGGAAGGTCGTACCGGGTGCGCCACCCATCACGTGGATGCTGTCGCCGTACGCTTGGGTCTCGATGAACACGCTGTTGTCGATCACCACGAGACCGCCCATCGTGTTGATCGTCTCATCGGCGCTCGTGAAGCTGCTCCTATGGACCACGACCTGGCAGTTCGTACCGTTCACTACCCCGGAGAACGTGCTGGCGTTCACCGTCAAAGTACCGCTCGAGCACGTGACGCCCGCGTTCGAGAAAGTCGAACGTTCGACATCGAGTGCGGCATTCGAGACCGTGATCGATGCGGATGCCGTGAGATCGAAGACCCGTAGCGATGCCCCAGCAGCGACCGACACGCCCTGCCCCGTGGTGCTCGTCAGCATCACACCGGAGATCGTCATCGGCGGCAGCGAAGCAGGAATCGCGATCGCCGGCCCCGAGCTCGGATAACCTTCGAGCGTCGCGTTCACGCCTTCGAGGTAAATTGGCTTCGTGATCGTCAACGTCGACGTTCCCAGCGACACCGTCCCCGCGACATGCATAACGTTCCGCGTTGCGGTGATCTCGCCGAGCGCGTAGCCAAGCGTCGCGCACGGCGCGGCCGCGGTGCACGTACCACTATCGTTGCCGTCGCCGGCCACCACGTAGACCACCTGAGAGTCCGGCGCACAGGTTCCGTCTGCTTCCAGACACACGCCGTTCATGCACTCGCTGTCTTCCTTGCACTCTCGACACGCATTCGTCGTCATATCGCACACCGGCGCATCCGCGGCCGTGCACTGCGAGTCCATCGTGCACGCGACGCACATTCCGTTGCTCGCGCAGTACGACCCCCCGGCGGCGCCGGTGCAGTCCATGTCGCCCGTGCAGGCGGCGACGCACAGCTGGCCGACGCAGACGGGCGCGTCGCTCGACGTGCAGTCGGCCGAGGTCGAGCATTCGGGCGCGACGCACACGCCGTCGGCGTTGCATACGTCGCTGCTCGACGAGCACGCGGTGACGTGGTCGAGACCGAACATCGAGCACTGCGCGTCCGTCGTGCAGCACGACAACGGGTTGTGTTTCGTGCAACTCGCGGCGAGCCCGAGAATCGAGAGCAAGACGATGATCCGCATGACGCCTGTATCGACCTCCACCTCGTGCGGTTGCGCCGCTCTATCCTATCGTCACTCCAGCCGCTCCCTGCACGGAAAGTCGCAGCTCTTGCGGTGCGGGCAGTCGTACGCGCAGCCGGCGGACAGCGCGAACAGCGCCAGGATCTCGTCGGCGGGGCCCGACGGGACGGCGCGGCGCGCGGCGCGCGCGGCGGAGGCGAGCGAGGCGGCGTCGCTGGCGTACGGCGTCGCGATGAAGCCGAGGCGGAACAGCGTGTCGCGCACGATGCGATGCGGCGTGACCGTGAAGTCGGCGAGGTCGTCGTAGCGGATCACGCCGAGTCGCGCGAGCATGTCCATGATCCAGAACAGCTCGGTCCGGAACAGGCCGCGGCCGAGCGCGGTATCGAGCGCGGCGAACGCTTCGCCGGCGTTCGCGCGGCCCCCCGTGTTACCGAGCTGCGATGCGAGCTCGGGCACCTCGGCGCAGCGGCGCGCCGCGAGCGACGCGAGCATGAGCGCGCGCGCGTCGACCGCGGCCGGCAGGTTCTCCGGAACCGTGCCTTGATAGAGATCGGCGAGCACGCCGGCCTTGTCGAGCGCGCCGTACGCGGCGATCACGCCGGCGCGATCGCGATCGAGCCGGAACGCGAGCGCGGCCGCGACCGCGACGCGATACAGCACCTCGTCGGCGTTCTCGACCCACGCCTCGGCATCGAGGCCGAAATCGGACGGCTGGTACGTCAGCGGCGCGTGGTGCGCGTCGGCCCACCACGCGGCGATGCGCGCGGTCGTCTCGGCGAGCACGTCGTCGGCAAAGCCGCCGGCGAACCGCGACACCGGCACGGCGCGCTCGCGGCCGCGCGGCGACAGCACGCCCTCGGCCGACAGATGGCGCAGCGGCGCCGGCAGCGGCGAGCCGACCGGCGCCCCGGCCGCGACCGGAATCGACGTCTCGCCGGCGGGTGCTTCGGCGGGCGCCGCGTCGTCTTCGGCGAGCGCCGGGATCACCGGCTCGGGCTCGGGCTTGTCCTCGGCGAGAAACTCGTCAACGTCGAGCGCCGCCGCGAGCTGGACGTAGCGATCGGCGCGCGGGCCGGCCGCGACCGCGATGCCGAGCGTGCGAAGCAGGCCGCAGCCGAGGCCGATCTGCAGCCAGATCTCGAGCGCGGGCCGCGACGGCACGACGCCGTGATACGCGGCCGAAGCGAGGTGCTTGTAGATCTCGTCCTTGTGATACGCGCGCTGGCCGATCAGATCGAGCACCGTCTTGCCGAGCAGCGGGTTCAGATGCCAGAGGCGATCGAGCACGACGATCGCGAGGTCGTCCTCGTTCGCCGCGGCGGCGACGGCTTGCATGAAGATCGACGGCATCGCGGTCGCACCGCCGGTGCCGAGGAAACGCAGCAGCGCGGCCGGCCGATCGCGTTCCCACAGCTTCGCGGCACGCAGGCGACCGCGCAGCTCGCGAAACGGCTCGCCCTTGGCCGGCGCTTCCTTGCACACGCGCACGAGCGCGGCGAGCGCGCCGCGCTGGTCCTGGCCGATCGCCGGGAAGTCCACGACCTGAGGCATCGCGACGACGTTACCACCGTCACCCTGCGAGTTGCCCGCATCGCGGCGACGTGATGTGCTCGACCCGATGCGGGTGATGCGCGTGATCGTCGCGCTGGTGATCGCGCTCGCGCTCGGCGGCGGCCTCGGGCTCGCCGCGCTCGGCGAGCGCTGGCGGGCATTCGCCTGGGCCGCGGCGCTGCCGACGGTGGTCGTCGTCGGTGCGTTCGTGTCGCCCTGGATCGTGCTCGGCGGCTGCCTCGTCGTCGGGATGGGTGCCATGGTCGATACGTTCCGGACGGCCTATCGCGAAGACACGCGCCTGCGCATCCTGTCGCCGTGGCCGTGGCTGGTGCTCGTGTTCGAGATCGCGGCCGCGCTCGCGCTCCGCATGTTCGTGGTCGAGGCGTTCTACATCCCGTCGTCGGCGATGTACCCGACGCTGCACATCGGCGACCACGTGTTCGTGGAGAAGCTGACCAAGCTCGTGCGCGCGCCGAAGCGCGGGGAGCTCGCGGTGTTCGTGTACCCGTGCGACCCCGATCGCGACTACGTCAAGCGCGTCGTCGCGGTCGGCGGCGACAGCGTCGAGATGCGCTGCGACGTCCTGTACGTCAACGGCGAGGCCGTGCCGAGCCGGCTCGTCGAGGACGCCGCGCACTGCGCGTACGAGGACTACGACGAGCTCGCCGACCGGTGGTCGCCGCGGAAGTGCACGCGCTTTCACGAGGCGCTGCAGGGCACCGACTACGACGTCTACGACGAGGACGATGCGGCTCCGCGCGAGCGGCCATCGGCGCGCGATTTTCCGCGTCGGGACGAGCCCCCGCCTAGCTGCGCGAACGTGCCGGAAGACCGCTACTCGAAGGTGGAGCAGAGTCCGGGCAAGCTCGTCGAGACCAAACCCGCGGGCAGCGCGAAGCCGTGCGAGCCCCAGCTCCAGTACGTGGTGCCCGAGGGCGAGCTGTTCGTGCTCGGCGACAACCGCTACAACTCGAACGACTCGCGCGTGTGGGGAACGCTGCCGGTCGCGAACGTCAAGGGACGACCGACGATGATCTGGCTGTCGAAGCGCGAGCCCGGACGGATCGGCGCGGTTCGCTAGAGCGCGCGCGTCCACGCGACGTGATGATCGTCGAACGCGTGGCGCCAGTCGCCGCCCCATTCCCAGCCGTGCTCGTCGAGCGCGGCGACGACCGGGCCGGGTCGCACGATCATGCCGGGGCGCACGTGCGCGCGATCGGCGAACGCGGCGCCTCCGGGCGGAACGATGCGATCGGGCTTGCGCCACGGGTTCTCGACCGGGTTGATGTCGATCGCGCGGCCGAGCGCGTGCTGCGACAGCACGTCGGTGCCGGCCACGACGCGGAAGTTGAACGCGGACGAGTTGTCCGCGGCCATCGAGGCGTCGTCGGAGGCGCCGAAATCGTCGACGAGGCGCAGCTGGCGGATCGGAAACCCGATCGCGTACAGCCGGCGCAGCAGTTCGACCGCGCGCGGCGCGAGCGCGGCGGCGACGACCAGCTCGCCGCGCGCGACGCCGCCGTCGAACGTGACGTGATCGGCGCGCACGTACGCGAGGTCGGCGAGCCGCGGGCAGCGCGCGTCGTCGTCGCGCCACGACCTGCCGGCGATGCGCGCGTGGATCTCGGACGAGATCGCGAGCACCTCGTGGCCGAATGGACGCGCGGGCGGCGCGAGGAGCGCGGTCACGGAGCGGCCGCGGGCTCGGCCGCGGAGCCCGCGGCTGGAGCGGCCGCCGAGCCAGCTGCCGCGGGCGCGGCTTGCACCGGCGCCGGGTGCGCCAGCGTCGCGATCCGGCGCAGCGCGAACGCGGCGAACGGCGACTGCGGATGCGCCGCAGCGAACGCCTCGTACTCGGTCTTCGCCCTCGCCCACTGCCCGGCGCGATCGAGCGCCGACGCGAGCTGGAAGCGCGCGTCGTCCTCGACGACGTGGCCGGCGACCGCGGCCTCGAAGCTCGGGATCGCGCGATCGACCTGGCCGCGGCGCACGTACGCGAGGCCGCGGAAGTACTCGAGCTCGGCCGCTTGCTTGCCATGCGGATCGACAGCAAGCGCTTGCTCGGTCACCGCGATCACGTCGCCGAGCTGGCCGGCCTTGAACGCGGCGGCGGCCCTGTCGAGCGCGCTGTCGGCGCGCGGCGCGGCCTCGCTCCGCTCGAGCCGGGCCGCGAGCGCCTCGCGTTCGACGCGCGACAGCGGCGCGCTCGCGAGCTCGCCGAGCTTCTTCTGCGCCTGATCGCGCTTGCCGGCCTCGAGCAGCTGCCACGCCTCGAGCGCCTTGGCGTCGGCCGCCTCGCGCGCGACCACGCGCGCGCTCGCATCGTCCGCGCGCCGGACTGCTTCGTCCGCACGCCGGACCGCATCGTCCGCGCGCCGGACGAGCTCGTTCGCGCGGCTCTGGTACACGAAGTAGAACGCGCCGCCGAGCAGCACGGTGAACACGACGTACGCGACGAACGAGTTTAGGTTCAGCCAGCGCGCGCGCCTGCGCTGCATCTCGACCAGCGCCGCGATCGATTCGGCGAGCTGGCCGACCTGCGCGGTCGCCTTGCGGGTCTGCGCGCCCTGGTCGTCGAGCTTGCGCCGCAACGAGTCGAGCAGCGCCCAGCCTTCGGTCTCGTCGCCCGCAGGTAGCTCGGGCTCGGGCTTGGGCACCGCGCTCACGCCTCGCCTTGTGCCGCGAATCGACCCCCGGATCAAGGGTGCTCGCTACGTTGAGACCCGGGAAATCGCCTGGTACAGTGCGGCAGTCCAGGATCTGCCTGGCGCGGAACGAGGTCCGTAAGAGGTTTCATGACCCTGCTCTACGACTGGCTAAAAAAGGCCGCGAAGGCCCAGGGCAACAACAAGGCCGTCGTCTATCGCGACAACTACCTGTCGTGGCGCGGCCTGCTCCATCGCGTCGACCGCCGCGCGCAGGAATTCAAGAGCATGGGCATCAAGGAGGGGTCGTGGGTCGGGCTGATGCTCGGCAACGTGCCGGACTTCGTGATCCTCGCCCTCGCGCTGTCGCGGCTCGATGCCGTGATCGTGCCGATCGATCCGACGACCGGCGGCCGCGAGCTCGAGCTCATCCTGGCCGCGGCGCCGCTGCGCGCGCTGGTCACCCGACCGCGCGGCAGCGAGGGCTCGATCGCCGCCAACGGCACGAGCTCGCCCGTTCCGCCCAGCACGCTGCCGCGCGCACGCGTGCAGCGCCCGACCACGCCGCCGCCCGGTACCGGGTCGCCGACGCCATCGGCCGACGCCGCCGAGGTCCGCCGCCGGCTGCAGGGCACGCTGCTGACGTGCTCGGTGTACAAACGCACGCCGCCGAACCACGGCGTCGATCCGATCGCGGTGCTGCTGACGTCGGACTCGCTCGGCGATCCGAAGGGGGTCTTGCGCACCGACAAGAACACGGTCGCCGCGGTCGACCAGGCGGTCGCCGCGCTCGGCCTGTCCGACAAGTCGCGCATCCTGGTCGCGGTGCCGCTGTTCCACGCGTACGGCTGGGATCTCGGCTTCCTGCCGGTGCTCAAGCTCGGCGCGACGATGTTCCTCGAGGAGGAGATCTCGGCGCGCCGCATCGGCAAGCTCGTGCGCGAGCACGAGGTCGACGTCTTGCCCGGCACGCCGTCGATGTACGCCGAGCTGTCGAAGCTGCCGACCGCCAAGCAGCTGTCGCTCGACAAGCCGCGCTACCTCGCGGCCGGCTCGCGCCTCGACCAGCAAGTCGCCGACGACTTCGCGAACGAGTACGGCGTGCGCGTGCTCAGCTGCTACCACTCGACCGAAGCGGCGACGATCGCGCTCGAGGACACCGGCAAGTATCCGACCACCGTCGGCAAGCCGATCGACGGCGTCGAGGTCAAGGTGACCGGCTCCGACGGCAAGACTGCCGCCGGCGGCAAGGAAGGCCTGATCTGGGTCAAGAGCAAGACGCTCTCGCCGAAGTCGATCGGCCCGTTCGACGCCGAGGAGGCCGGCAGCGGCGGCAAGCCGACCGCGCGCGCGTCCGGCATGGTCGCGATCGGCGCGATCGACAAGGGCGGCTGGCTGCGCACCGGCGATCTCGGCAAGCTCGACAAGACCGGGCGCCTGGTCATCACCGGCCGCGAGGACGACGTCGTCAAGGTCGACGGCAAGCGCGTCGCGCTCGGCGAGGTCGAGGGCTGCCTCGAGGCGTTCCCGAAGATCAAGGCGGCGCAGGCGACGGTCGTGACCGATCCGATGGCCGGCGCGATGGTCGTCGCGCGCGTCGTCACGAAGCAGAAGTGCGGCGCCGAGGAGATCATCGATCACTGCGCGCGCAACCTCGCGCCGTACAAGGTTCCGCGCCGCATCGAGTTCTGCGAGGCGATCTAGCTCCTACGGCGCGCCGTACGTGATCACCAGATCGCGCTGCGACGCGTCGTCGAACGCGATCCACGCCGGCGACCGCGCGACGTGCTCGAGGCGAACCTCGTCGATCATCCCGTCGACGAAGTCGGCATCGGCCGCACCGCCGTTGTTGCGGTCGGCGCCGAGCAGGATCGGATGCGCGCCGCGAAGCATCGTCCCGGTGACCGGCTTCGTCAGGATCGCCGCGCCGTCCTCGTAGATCACGACCTTCGCGCCGTCGTAGGTCATCGCGATGTGCGTCCACGTCGCGAGCGAGAGCGGTTGCGCGCTCGGACCGCCGAGCTGCGCGCCGGTGCTCGTCGTCACGACCGCGTCGATCTCCGGGCCCGCGTCGTCGCAACCGATCCAGAAGTCGTCGTTCACGCCGTTGCCGTTCTCGCGCGAGACGATCGCGGCGTAACCCGAAGCGGCGGCGAGCGTCTGCGCGTACAGCCAGCCCGATGCGGTGATCTGCGTGAACGCGAGGTCGGCCGCGTCGGCGACGCCGATCGAATCCATCTGCGCGCCGACGTACTGCTGCGTCGGCCCGATCTGCCCGGTCACCGTGGCCTGTGCCCCGCCCGACCATGCGCCGTCGTGGTGGTTCGTCGTCGCGTCGGTGAGATCCGCGAGGTGATAGACCGCCGCGTAGTCGGCCGACCACACCGATCCGGCGGGCAACGGCGGGGGATCCGGCTGCCCGTAGTCGACGCCGATCGTCTGCATCGCGCCGACATCGAGCGACACTCGGATCCATCCGACCAGCGGCGCGGCGCCGGGCGCGCCGACCTGCTCGATCTCGAGCGGCAGCACGTTGCCGGCACTATCGTAGAAACGCAGATCGCTCGCGTCGGGGCGCATCGCCGCCCGGTCCGCCCGGGTGTCGTCGAGGATCACGAGCAGCGGAAAATCGACGAGCGCCTCGCTCGGCGGCGCGACCGTCAGCCACGAGCGCGGCGCGGCGTCGCCGAGCCCGCCGCCGCCGGCGTCCGCGCGCGCTCCGAACTCCAAGCGCCCGCACGCGCAGCAAACGAGGAGCAGCGCCGGCCGCACCTCACCAGCATATCAATTGATGACGACGAGCTCGCCCGCATCGTGACCGCAGAACCGCGCGTTCAGATCGTACTTGGTCGCGCACACCGGGCAGATGCGCGCGATGACGCCGGTCGGCTCGGTCGTGTGCTTCTTCGAGCGCGGCCGCGTGGCGTTGTAGACGGGGAACGGCACGAGCTCGTTGCCGTCGTGCGGGCAGTTGCGGAGCCCGGGCTCGTACGCGCGCCGGCACGCCATGCACACCAGGCCCGCGCTCTTGCCGGTCTGCAGCGCGCGCAACGGGCCGCCGAGCATCTCCTCGGGCGGCACCAGGCGGCGCGCGTCGCGCGTGCAGTACGTCATGCCGTGATACTCGGTGCGGCACGTCGGGCACACCATCGCGCTCGACGTCGCCACCGCGAGCCCGGCGCCACCGCCGCCGCGCGCGTGCATCGGGCGAACGCGCGGCCGCGGCGGTTGCGGCACCGGCGACGACGCCGCGACCGGTGCGCGCGGAAGCTCCTCGGGACGCGGCGCCGGCGGCACCATCGTCTTGCGCCGCACGACCACCGCGAGCGCGACGAGGCCGACGATCACGAGCGCGAGCACGCCCGCGACGGCGACGAGCAGCGGCTCGGCGCTCGCCACCAAGGCGCTCGTCGACGGAACGAATCCGGACATCTCGCGTCGCTCGCTTTGCAAAAAGCTAGCAACCGCGTTCGCACCGGTCAATCGGAACTCGTCCGGGCTGGTAGTGGTACTACCTCGCCGCATGCCGGACCTGGTGATCGGCGCTCGACGGTCGACCCCGCGCCCGTGGCGCGCCGGCCTGATCGCGATCGCCCTGCTCGGCGTCGCCCTGGCCGTGGCGTGGCTGATCTACCGCAGGTCCGTCGCATACGAGGTGCCGGAGGGCGACGTCCACGGCGAGATCTCGATGACGCAGCCCGCACCGGGCGCCGTGCCCGCGCTCGTCTACGACGGCTCGTCGCTGGAATGGCTCGGGGGTCTCGCGGTGTTGCGCGCGAACGGCGACGCCCACGCGGTCGGCGCGGCGCACGGCCGCCTGCTCGGCCCGGCCATCCCCGCGGTCATCGCGGCGGACGGGCCGTCGATCGAGCGAACGGTGGAGAGCGATGGGTGGTTCGGGAGCCTGACCCACCACATGCGGCTGGCGTGGAACTGGCGGTTCGTGGACGACGGTATGGTCGAGGCCGACCGCCGCATGGTCGCGGGCTTGACGCGCGGCGCCGCGGCCAGCGGGGTGACGCTCGCCTACGACGACGTCCTGCGCGCGCAGGCGGTGCTCGACGTCGGCGAGGCCGCGCCCGGCAGCGCCGAGGTCGCGACGCACGGGCTCGCCCACTCGCTGGTGGTGATCGCCAGCCAGGCACAGACCCCGGCGCGAGTGTGGATCGGGCGCACGTTCGCGCTCCCGGGTGTGGCGGACGGCGGCGACTCGGCGCGGCCAGTCGTCGAGATCGTCCACCCCGACGGCAAGCTCGCGTGGGTCTCGGTCGGGTGGCCCGGCCAGCTCGGCGTCGTCACCGGGATCAACTCGCAGGGGATCGTCGTGCTCGTCGATCCGGCTCGCACCGCCGACGTGCGGCCGACGCGAGCGGCGCGGCCGATCGCGCTGCTCGCCCGCGGCGTGCTCGAGCAGGCCAAGACGCTCGACGAGGCGACCAAGCTCGTCGAACAGACGCCGACGCTCGGCGCCGCGGTCGTCGTCCTCGTCGACGGCGCGAGCGGCAAGTGGGTGCTGATCGAGCGCGCGCCCGGCAAGGCGATCGTCGAGCGCAGCCCGAAGCTGCCCGCGTTCGGCGATACGTTCACGACGAACGCGCTCGCGAACGATCCGGAGAACGATCGCGCGCGCCGGCTGCAATCGGGCAACGCGCGCGTCGAGCGCGCCGCGCGGCTCGTGCACGCACCGCTGCCGGATGTCGGCGCGCTCGCCGCGATCCTCCGCGACACGCGGGGCCTCGACGACGCGCCGCGCGCACCCGGCCATCGCAACGCGATCGACGACGGCCGTGCGATCCAGTCCGTGATCATCGATCCGGCGACGTTCGAGCTGTGGGTCGCCGACCCGAGCGCGGGCGGCCGCATGCGCGCGTTCGATCTGCGCCACGAGCTGCGCGGCGAAGGCGATCGCGCGTCGCCGCCCGCCGATATCCCGGCCGATGCCGAAGCCGAGCCCGACCTCCACGCCCGCCTCGCGGCCGCGCGCGCCGATCTGCGCGCGGCACGGCTCGCGCTCGACGCGAACGACGCGACGCGCGCCGCCGAGCTGTGTGCGCGCGCACGCGCACGCGCTCCGACCTTGCCCGAAGCGCTCGAGCTCGACGCCCAGATCGCCCAGGCACGCGGCGACGACACGCGCGCCCGCCAGCTCTACCAGCAATGGCTCGACGGCGGCCCCGACGATCCCGACGGCGAGGCGCGCGCACGCGCGCTGCTGGCGCGGTGAACCGGTTACTTCATCGCGAGCGCGAGCACCGCGCCGGCGATGGCGCCGAGCGCGAGCAGGCCGACGACCCACCAGATCCAGCGCGTGGAGGACGGTGCCGCGCCGACGTAGGCCGCGGGCGTTTGCGCCATCGAGCCGGCGAACTGCGCGGGCGCGGGTGCAGGCCCCGGATACTCGGCCGCATTCGGATACGGCTGCGGGGTCGGTATCGCCATCCCCTGCGGTTGCAGGGCGGACGCGCCGCGGCCCGGCGTGTCGATGCGCATGTGCATCGGCGCGGGTTGCGCCAACGGCGAGCCCATCGCAGGAGCGGTCGGCGCCGCGTTGAACCCGGGCATCGCCGGCGGCGCGATCGCGGCGGGCGGATCGCCGCGCCGGGTCTCGAGCAGCTCGGGCGCGGGCTTGATGCGGGCGCTCGAGTTCGGCGACACCGGCACCGCGAATGGATTGCTCGCCTCGCGCGTCGAGTCGAGCACCTCCTGCATCGCGACCGAAAACGCGGTGACGTCGGCGTAGCGGTTGTTCTTGTCCTTCTCGAGGCACTTCAGGATCGCGCGATCCGCGGCCGGCGGAACGTTCGCCTTCGGGTTCGCCTGCGATGGCGGCATCGGCGTCTGCTTGAGCTGCGCCGTGATCAATCCGGCCGGGCCCTTCGCGTCGGGGAACGGCAGCCGGCCCGTGATCATCTCGTACGCGACGACGCCGAGCGCGTAGACGTCGCTGCGGCCGTCGAGCGGCTTGCCCATCAGCTGCTCGGGCGACATGTACTCGAGCGTGCCGAGCGTCTGACCGGTCGCGGTCAGCTGCGGCGACGCCGGATCGATCGAGTCGCCGCGCATCACCTTCGCGATGCCGAAGTCCAGGATCTTCACGAACTCGGGATTGCCCGGCCGGCTCTCGAGGTACACGTTCTCGGGCTTGAGATCGCGATGGATGATGCCCTGCGCGTGCGCCTCGGCGAGCGAGCTGCACATCTCCATCAGGATCTTGAACACGCGCTTCCACTCGAGTGGCGCTTGCTCGTGGAAGATCTGGTGCAGGCTCTTGCCCTCGAGCAGCTCCATCGCGATGTAGAGCGTGCCGTCGGGCGTCTGATCGAAGTCGTACGTCGTGATCGTGTGCGCGTCGCGCAGGTTGCACAGCACCATGCCCTCGCGGCGGAAGCGCGCGACGAGGTTCTCGTCCTTCGTCATCTCCGGATGCAGGAGCTTCAACGCGACCTTGCGGCCGGTCGCGAGCTGCACGCCGCGATACACCGCGCCGAAACCGCCCTCGCCGATCTTCGACTCGATCTTGAAGCGGTTGTTGAGCGTCTGGCCGATGTAGACCTCGTCGCCCTTGAGCGAGCGCTTCAGCGCCGCGCGCTGCGGCGCGCGCTGCGCGCCGGCCGCGGGATTGCTCGGATTCGACTTCGGAACTTGCGCGACCGGCGCAGGCGATGCGGGCCGGCCGGTACCGGCCGCGCCCTGCGGCCGGGCGACCGTGCCCGTGCCCTGGGCCGGAGGGGGACGATTCGCCTGCAAGCGATAGCCGCACACACCGCAGAACCGCGCATTCGGCTCTAGCGGCGAACTACACGAAGGGCAGTTCATCCCAGGCAAATTCTCCCAGAAGATTCGAGCGTTCGCATCTGTGTTTCGAGTAATTCGCTCGCTGTGGTCTAGCAGCGCAGCAGCAAGACGACGAGCAGGAGCACGACCACGCCGGCGATCGCGGGGGCCAGCCAGCGCGGCCTCGCGCGCTCGATCGGCAACGGCGGCAGCGCGCCGATCGCGGCGTCATCGCCCACGAACAGCCGGATGCGGGGGCCGCCCGGTCCGAACTGCACGCTGACCGGCACGTCCGGCGTGATCGATGCCTCGGTCACGCGATGACCATCGATGTACGTGCCGTTCGAGCTGCCGACGTCGACCAGGACCCAGCCCGCACCGTCCACCAGGCGCGGCCGGAGCTCGGCGTGGCGCGAGCTCGCGTCGATGTCGCGGTGCGGATCGAACGAGACCTCGCAATCGGGGTGGCGGCCGAACCGCACGCGCTCGCCGGCGGGAAACTCCTGGCGCTGGCCGCGCCGGCTCCCCGCGACGTGGTCGACGATCACCCGGACCGACACGCCGGCATGTTACCGCCCGCCGAGCACCCACGCGACGATGCAGGCGAAGATCGCGATCGCGGCGACCAGCCACCACGCCGGGCGGCCGTCCGCGAGCAGGCGGCGCGCCGGGCCGTCGGCGTCCTCGATCGGTAGCGCGGTGTGCGGCAGCCGGATCCCGACACGCGACCGCATGATCGGATGCTGGCCGGTGACCGGGATGGAAAGCTCGGCGCTCGATCCCGCCGGCAGGCCGATGCGCGCGGCCAGCCTGCGCGCGACGTGCGACGTGTCGGTCAGCGCGGGCGCGCCTTCCTTCTGCGGATCGAACTCGCGGAACGTGGGCAGGTCGTCGTCGCTGGCGGGCGGCGCGAGCCGGTCGCCGCCGAAGTCGGCGACGACCGCGGTGATGTTGTCGGGGCCGCCGGCCGCGCGCGCGGCGGTGACGAGCAGCGAGACCGCCTGTGCGCACGTGTGCGGCTCGGCCATCAGCACGGCCAGCGCGGGATCGCCGACGAGACCGTGGAGGCCGTCGCTGCACAGCAGCACGCGGTCGCCGCGCCGCAGCTCGATGATCGACAGCGACGGATCGACGTCGCTGTTGACGCCGAGCGCCTGCAGGATCGCCGAGCCGGCTTGCTCGGCCTCGTGCGGCGCGTGGCCGGCCGCGATCAGCGCCGACGACAGCGATTGATCGCGCGTGACCTGAACGATCGCGCCCGCGCGCAGCACGTACGCGCGCGAGTCCCCGACCGTCGCGATCACGAGCCGGTCGCCGACGACGCCGGCCGCCGACACCGTCGTGCCCATCCCGCGCAGCCCGAGCTCGCGGCGCGACAGCGCGTAGACGTCGTTGTTCGCGACGCGGGTCGCGCGCCGGAGCAGGCGCGCGAACACCTCGGGGTCGCGCGTCGCGGGCGTGCCCTTCATCTCGCGCCAGATCGCCTTCGCGGCCAGGTCCGACGCGATCTCGCCGCCCTCGACGCCGCCCATGCCGTCGCACACGATCATCAAGACGCCGCGCGCGGCCGACGCGCGCCAGGTAACGGCGACGTCGAGCTCGCCGCCGGAATCGAGGTCGCCGACGAGCAAGCTGTCCTCGTTGTGCTCGCGGATCGAGCCGACGTCGCTCGCGCCGGCGACCGCGATCTGCAGGGGCACGACCGCGTCGTCGCTCGCCCGTCGAGGGATTCGCTCCTCCCGAGGAGAGCTCGCGCTCGCTTCGCTTCGCCCTCGCTTCGATCGATCGTCGTCGCTCAACGCTCGATCCGCAACAGCTGATCGCCCATGCGCACCTGATCGCCGTGTTTGATCGCGGTCGGGCCGGCGAGTCGCACGAACGTGCCGTTCGAGCTGCCGAGATCGGTGAGCGTGACGCGCTTGCCATCCCAGTTGAGCGCCGCGTGCCGACGCGACATGAACGCGTCGTCGCGGTACACGATCTCGCCTTCTTCGCGACCGAGCACGACCTCGCCGCCGACGAGGTGGCGCACGTCGCGCAAGCCGCCCGACGGAATGAGCTGCAGGAGGCGGCCCCACGGCTCGCGCGGCGGTGACCCGAACAGCGCGACGCCGTGACGCACGAGCGGCGTCTGCGTGCGCTCCTCGGGCGTGACGCGCTCGAACCGCAGCACCTCGCGCCCGACGAGGATCGTCGCGCCGTCGGCGAGCTCGACCGCGCCCTCGGTCTTGCGATACACGCCGTTGACCGTGTCGATCGGATGCACGGTGATCGCGCCGTCGGCGCCGCGCGCGATGCGAGCGTGCTGCCGCGCGAGGAAGCGATCGTCGTCGAACGCGATGTCGGCGCCGGCGCGGCCGACGATCGTGTCCTCGGAGCTGAGCGCGAAGCGCTGGCCGTCGCTGCCGTCGCGGTTGACGAGCACGGCGGTGCCCCACGCCGTGCCCGACGGGCGCGCGGTCGCGGCGATCGCCGGCGGCAGCGACGGTGCAGCCGGCGATGTCACCGGCGCGGCGTTCACCGCCGACGCGCGATTGCCGTCGGGCTGCGCGAGCGTCGCGGCCTGCGGATCGATGCCCGGCTGCGCGACCACGGGCGGCGCCTTCGACGCCGGCCGGTTGCGCAGCGCACCCGGATCGGTCGGCGCGATCGCCTGCAGGTGCAGCCCGCACTGCTGGCAGTACGCGAATCCGAGCGGCGTGACCGTGCCGCAGCGCGGGCAGTTGATCGACGTCGGCGGGGCGGGCGCCGGCGTGGGCCCGGCCGGCGCCATCATCGGCGCGCCGACCGCGACGGGCATCGGCGTGGCCATCGGCGCGGGCGCCGGCGGCGGCGGCGCGGCCAGCGCGGCGCCGCAGTTGCGGCAGAACTTCATGCCAGCGGGGTTCTCGCCGCGGCACACCATGCAGATCACGGGCAACCCGGCCGGCGCAGCGGGAGTCTGCGCGGGAGCCAGTGCGTTGCCGCAATTCAGGCAGAACGACGCCCCGGGCAGGCTTTCGTGGCCACAAGACGAACAGCGCATCGCACCCCTCTGCCACCGAGTGTCTCGAAAAGCCCGACGACCGGCTACTCGCCAGGCGTACGAAGTAGCGGCCGCATCGATCCGCTCATTTGCATCCGACATCACGGCTTGCTAAGACCGGGCCCGATCGTGCCGCGCAAGATCGCACCGGTGCTCGCGTTCGCGGCTGTCGTCGTCGCGGCTGCGTGCTCGCAGACGACCATGCGGACGGCGCCGTTCCGCGTGCGGCCCGATTCCGCCGATGCCGGTACGCTGCGCGGCCCGTTCACCGGGCGCGTCGTCGACTCGACGACGCACGCGCCGATCTCGGGCGCGCTCGTCTACGCCGCGTGGACGCTCGAGCGCGGCCCTGCCCTGCCCGAGCCGGCCGGCTCGCGCGAGTACGTCGGATCGACCGATGCGGGCGGCAATTACAAGGTGCCCGGGCTCGCCGGCGCGCCGCCCGACGTCCGCGTCACCGACTTCACGCTCGTCGTCTACAAGCGCGGCTACGTCGCGTACCGGAGCGATCGCCGGTTCGCCGATCTCGGCTTGCGCATGGACTTCGCGCAGCTCGACAATCAGATCCTGCTCGAGCGCTGGCGCAACGAGCTGTCGCACGCGCGCCACGTGCGGTTCGTCGGCTCCGGTCTGCAAGTCTCCGCGCTCACGCAGTGGGAGCTCGCCGA
>Ga0335083_10003094_pt1 | contig 21704 bp, 22 predicted proteins | sample Lox_Sample_42_FD_206716 | JGI IMG/M metagenome (GOLD analysis project Ga0335083, IMG submission 206716) | Soil microbial communities from Loxahatchee National Wildlife Refuge, Florida, United States - Lox_Sample_4.2 | ecosystem: Environmental > Terrestrial > Soil > Wetlands | place: USA...
TAAGCAATTTTTTATGTAAAATTTTGGTAAAGGCTGGCGGAGAGGACTTTTCCAAAGTTTTAAACTTTGGAAAAGCTCAAATTTTCACCGGCGCAGCATGAATGGCTTCTGCCATTTCTTTGATCAAGGAGGCATCTTTTTCAATAGCATTGCCCACGACGATCATATCCGCCCCGGCTTTACAGTTGAGATAAGCTTTTTCAGCAGAACGGATTCCTCCGCCAATCACCAGGGGTATATCGATACATTTTGCTACCATCGAAATCATCTCTTCACTCACAGCTCTTTTGGCTCCGCTGCCTGCATCCATATAAATCAGTTTCATGCCCAGCATTTCGCCGGCCATGGCCGTACACATGGCGATTTCATTTTTATCGGCCGGAATAGGACTTGCATTGCTGATATAAGAAACAGTGGTTGGTGCGCCTCCATCCACCACCATATAGCCTGTGGAAATTATTTCCAGCCCGCTTTGTTTCACAAAAGGAGCTGAAATCACATGCTGCCCGATGAGCAGTTCAGGATTCCTGCCGGAGATAAGTGAAAGATACAATAAGCCATCTGCGAATGGGGATACCTGTGAGGGAGTTCCGGGAAAAAGAATGACCGGGATCGCGCAGTTCTTTTTGATTTGTTGCACGACTTCATCCAGGTGATTGGAAATGACAAGGCTGCCACCGACCAACAGATAATCAACTTTTGCGTCAAGGGCCAGGCTGGTAAGCTCATCAATTTTTTCTGCATTTACTTTGTCGGGATCAATAAGTACAGCGAAGGATTTATTTCCTTTTTTCTTTCTGTTGAGTAACGATTGGTAAAGCATTTCCTTCATCGGTTGGTCGCTGTTATGCTTACAAAAATGCGAAAAGTTTTTGGAAGTAAGTAATGAAAATAGAGATGACAGATGACAATTGGCGGTTTACAGATTTAATGGTTATTGCTTTATTTTCTGTCATCTGTGAACTGTCATCTGTCATCTCTTTCGCTGGTAGACTTTTTTTTTCTTCTGTCCAAAAAAAAATATTCCGAAAAAGTGCATAAAGTTTGAAAAGTCAATACTGATCTGCACTTCAAAAATTATCAACCGTTTTTTTCCACAAGTGTTAATATTTAAGGATCGGAAATATCAAAATCAAAAAATACTTTCGTTAGCCACTTAACAATTTCTTAACGCCATAAAAATTTGCGCCCATGATAAATAATGAGCAATCTGTAAAAGGCTTGCAATTCAAGCGCCGCTTCACCAATGAAGGTGTGAATGTGTTTGACCAGTTTGAGTATGACTACCGGAGTTCGGTGATTCGTAATCCATCGGGAGAGATCGTGTTTGAAATGAATCATGTTGAGGTTCCCAAACAATGGAGTCAGATTGCTACTGATATTCTCGCCCAGAAATATTTCCGCAAGGCCGGGGTGCCTCAGGCAGATGGTTCCCTTGGAAGAGAAACTTCAGTTAAACAGGTGGCACACAGGATGGCAAATTGCTGGAAGGTCTGGGCTGAACGTTACGGATATTTTGCATCTGCAGAAGATGCCCGGGTATTTTATGAGGAACTGGTTTATTGTATCCTCAACCAGGCCTGCGTTCCCAATAGTCCACAATGGTTCAATACCGGACTGTATGAGAGTTATGGCATCAAGGGCAAGCCCCAGGGCCATTATTTCGTTGACCAGGCAGACGGGCAGTTGAAAAAGTCAACTTCTGCTTATGAAAGGCCACAGCCTCACGCATGTTTTATATTAAGCGTGGAAGATGATCTCGTAAATGACGGAGGCATCATGGATCTCTGGATCCGCGAAGCAAGGATCTTCAAATACGGATCGGGTGTAGGAACAAATTTCTCGAATATCCGTGGAGAAGGAGAAAAACTCAGCGGTGGAGGGACTTCAAGCGGATTGATGAGCTTTCTGAAAATCGGTGACCGGGCAGCAGGTGCTATCAAATCGGGGGGTACTACCCGGCGCGCTGCAAAAATGGTTTGTCTCGACCTGGATCATCCTGAAGTGATGGATTTTATCAACTGGAAAGTTGAAGAAGAAAAAAAAGTAGGCGCCCTCATTGCAGCCGGTTATCCCAGCGATTATGAAGGAGAAGCTTACAAAACCGTAAGTGGTCAGAATTCCAATAACTCTGTTCGGATATCGAACGAATTTTTTCAAAGATTGCAGCGCGATGAAGACTGGGAACTCAAGGCGAGATGTGATGGCAGGGTGATGAAAAAAATTCCTGCAAAAGAAGTCTGGAACCAGATTGCGTATGCAGCATGGCGTTGTGCAGACCCGGGTACCCAATACGATACTACCATCAATGAGTGGCATACCTGCCCAAATGGTGGCCGCATCCGGGCTTCCAACCCTTGCTCTGAATATATGTTCCTGGACAATACGGCCTGTAACCTTGCTTCTGTAAACCTCCGCCGTTTCTTTGATGAAGCCAGCAACATATTTGATGTGGAAGGCTTCGAATATACCTGTCGTTTATGGACGGTGGTATTGGAAATCTCAGTATTGATGGCCCAATTCCCTTCGAAAGAAGTAGCACAATTGTCTTATGACTATCGTACTCTCGGTCTGGGATATGCGAATCTCGGCTCCATGCTCATGGTGATGGGAATTCCTTATGACAGTGAAGAAGCAAGAGGAATCGGCGGGGCTATCACAGCTATTATGACCGGAATTTCTTACAAGACATCAGCAGAGATGGCCGGAGTATTGGGAACTTTCCCAAAATTCGAAGAGAACAGGCAGGAAATGCTCCGGGTGATGCGCAATCATCGCCTGGCTGCTTATGATGCAGATGAATATGAAAAATTAGAAATTAAGCCACAGGGAATAAAAGCACAGTATTGTCCTGATTATTTATTGAAAGCAGCTACCATCGCCTGGGATGAAGCAGTGCAATTGGGCGAAAAATATGGTTATCGCAATGCGCAGTCTACCGTGATAGCTCCCACAGGTACGATCGGACTTGTGATGGATTGCGATACAACCGGCGTTGAACCGGATTTTGCATTGGTAAAATTCAAAAAATTATCGGGAGGCGGATATTTTAAAATTATCAACCAGTCGGTACCCGCTGCATTAAAAAATTTGGGTTATAATGAAAAGGAAATCGATTCCATTATAAAATATGCAGTCGGAACCGGAACCTTTGCCGGAGCGCCTCATATCAATCACCAAGCCTTAAGCGAAAAAGGATTTATCGCTGAAGAAATTAAAAAATTGGATTCGGCCGTTGCTTCTGCCTTTGAAATAGGATTCGTATTCAATGTTTACACGCTTGGGGAAGAGTGCCTGCAACGTCTGGGATTCAAACCCGAGCAATATTTTAATTTCGAATGGAGCCTCCTCGAAGCTCTTGGTTTTTCAGATGAACAAATAGAAGAGGCTAACGATTATGTATGTGGGACCATGACTGTTGAGAGAGCACCTTCTCTCAAACAGGAACACCTGCCCGTTTTTGACTGTGCCAATAAATGTGGAAAGAAAGGAGAACGTTATATTCATGCGCATGGCCATATCCGCATGATGGGCGCTGTTCAACCCTTTATCAGCGGTGCGATCTCCAAAACCATTAATCTTCCCAATGAAGCTTCCATTGAAGAGATTGCGGATGCTTATTTGCTAAGCTGGCAATTGGGATTGAAAGCCTGTGCCCTGTATCGCGATGGGTCGAAGCTTTCACAACCACTGAGCAATAAAGCTGACAAGAAAAAAAGCAATGCAGCATCATCGGAAGAGGCGAACAATACTCAGCAGACTGATGAACGGAACAGGATTCCTGAGACTACTCTCGAATCCAATATCGTTGACCTGAGTAAGCTGACAGTGAAGGATCTGCTCGAAGAAGTTCAGAAAAGAGTGCAATCTTCTCCGGATACAAAACTAAAGCGTGAGCTGGCTACCATTGTTGAACGCAGAACGCTTCCTGCAAAACGCAGAGGGTTTACACAAAAAGCAAAGATCAATGGTCAGGCGATCTTCCTGCGTACGGGTGAGTATGCTGATCGTACTGTCGGAGAAATTTTTATTGATATGGCCAAGGAAGGAGCTACCATGCGCAGCATGTTGAATTGCTTTGCGATTGCCATTTCTATTGGTTTGCAGTATGGAGTACCGTTAGAAGAATTTGTAGAAAAATTTGTATTCACACGTTTCGAGCCATCGGGTATGGTGGATCATCCGAATATCAAGAGCACGACTTCCATTGTTGATTTTATTTTCCGTGTATTGGCTTACGAATATTTAGGAAGGACAGACCTGGTGCATGTACTGGATAGTCCCGAAGTAATGAATACCGGAAGTGATGATTGGGATGATATACCGACTCCTCTCGAATATGAAAAAAAAACACCGGAACTGAGTGAAGTAAGGATAGTAGCGAAAGCAGCAGCTCAATCAGCAAAACCGCAAAAAGCAGCTGCGAAAACTGATGGCAATCTCAGTGCAGTAAGTGCCGCTGCTAGAAGTATGCAGAGTGATGCGCCCGCATGTAATACCTGCGGCCACATTACGATCCGGAATGGTACCTGTTACAAATGCCTGAATTGCGGAAATAGTATGGGTTGTAGTTAGCTAAAGTGAAAAGTGAAAAGCCAAAAGTGAAATAGAATACTAAAAGACTTTCACGTTTGCCGTTTCACTTTTTAGAATCAACAACTCAAAAAAATAACTTTGGACGGTTTTACTTAAACTTCAAATCCGCTCATGTCTATGGGCGGATTCTTTTTTGAAACCTGTTTGGGATGAATTCCTATTTTGGGATGGATTTCAAATAGTTACAAGTAATTGTTTATACTTATTACAAGCGATTAGAGGGGGTATTGGCAAGGAAATTGATAGGTAGATACTGCAATTTGTTAAACCGTTTTTCCGTTATTCCTTGAACCTAAAATGAAAACCATGAAAAAGATCCTTGCTCTGTTATTACTGATCGCTTTTCTCTATTCATGCAATCGCGCAGTCACTCCTTACGAGGCAGCTTCGCACCATTACAGCCATTGTCGTGATATGAAATAATAGGTTTTTTTTGTAATTGGTTTATTGAATAAATAATCATCAATTTATCTTCTTTATTTATCTTGTGCATACAATAATGTAGTGGGGAAGACATTGATGATTTTTTATTTGTTGTATATCTGGATCACTGCAGGTTTTAAGTTTCTTAAAATAAAGAAATGACCATTCATTTCGGTTATGAGAAAAAGCAGGTCTTACAGGCTTTGAGGTATCATTTTATCACAAGACCTGAAATCAAAATATTATTAATCGTAGTCAATGTGTTTACAATTATATCGGCTGTTCTGGTATACCTGCATAAAATACAGCCACTCTCTTTCCTGATTTTTTCTATTCTCTGGTTTCTGCTTTTGCTGACTGTATGGAAGATATTACCATCGAGCATTTATAAAAAATCACATACTTTCCGGGATCATTTTACGATGGATTTCCAGGAGCAGGAAGTAGTATTGGACACAAACCGAGGTTCACATGCATGGCAATGGAATGATTTCAGCACTTTCCTGGAAAGCCCTTATTTTTTTCATCTCTATTTTAACAGCCGTTCTTTTTTTCTTGTCCCAAAAGATGCTTTTAAAGATATTCCGCAACTGCAGGAAGTGCGGCAACTGTTCAGGACTAAGATCAAAAAATGATCATAAAAAATTTTCCAGAAAAAAATTTGTTGCTGAATAAAGAAGCATATCTTGCTCCTGTTATACGCAATAATAGTTTTATTCCGGAGTTTTATCACTGACCTTATCGTATGCCGGAAAGACCGGCATGGTGTTGCAACCAGAAAACCGCTCTGATTTACCCTAAATGACCTCCTCTAATGCCTAAAGTTATTTTTACCAGCAAAGACAGTGCTTTCTACAGCACTCTTAAATCCGCAGTAGAACAGTATTTCCTCCATCATCAGTTAAAAAAGACAGGCAACTGGCAGCTATTCATTAAGACATTTATCTTAATTCCTTCGGCTCTTTTAATTTATGCTTCGCTCCTGTTTTTAAAAATACCAGTAGTGCCTGCCATCTTATTATGCATACTATTTGGTTTTATTCTCGCCAGTATAGGATTTAATGTGATGCATGATGCCTGTCATGGGAGTTATTCTACACATGGAAGATTAAATGACATAATGGGACTAACGCTGAATGCTCTTGGAGGAAACGCATTTATCTGGAAGTTTAAACACAATATCATTCATCATACCTATACCAATATAGATGGAGTGGATGATGATATTGCCAAAAGCCCTTTGATGCGCCAGTGCAGTTCTCAAAAATGGGTTCCAATGCATCGTTTTCAGCATGTTTATGTCGTCCTCGTATATGCGATTTCTTCTTTAGCCTGGGTTTTTTTGTTGGATTTTGTCAAGTACTTTAATAAAAAAATTCACAATACAGCTCTTCAAAAAATGAACAGGAAAGAGCATATTGTTTTTTGGTCGAGTAAACTATTATACATTCTTTTCTATATCGCGCTGCCTGTTCTGTTTGCAGGATGGAAAGCATGGGCCATCGGATTTACCTTTTTTCATATCTCGATGGGGCTTTCACTGGCGATGGTGTTTCAACTGGCACATGTTGTAGAGCATGTGGAATTTGAATTCGTGGCGACAGATGATCATAAAAGGATGGAAGATGAATGGGCTATTCACCAGGTAAAGACAACGGCTAATTTTGCTCCTCATAATAAAATAATTTCCTGGTTCGTGGGTGGCTTGAATTTTCAGGTAGAGCATCATTTGTTTCCAAGAGTCAGTCATATTCATTATCCTGCAATCAGTAAAATCGTAAAACAAACCTGCGCTGAATTTAATATTTCTTACAATGAATTTCCTACTATGATGGCGGCAGTTGCTTCACATTTTCGCATGATGAAGCACCTTGGAAAGAAACCCGAATTTTCGGTAGCGATGAGCTGATATATTTTATTTGGGTTTATATTTCGATTCCTCGAAAATTTTTCTTGCAGTGGTTTTCATTATCTGCTCTGCTGACATAGATCCATGTTCGGCAGCAAATTTTTTTACGATCTGCCATCCCACCCATTGACCAATATTACCAGGCGAAGCATCCGGCATTCCCTGCGTGTGAGGAGCATCTCCGATATAATTTTTAATTAGGTCAGGATCGATGGTATATATATCACCCTGGAGAAAGAAATTCCAAATCAGGCCTTCGTTGGACTTGCACCAATTCAATTGTTTTTCCGTAAAACCAGTCTTCAGACTATCGTCAGTTTCCGGTAAAAACTGATCGATCAGCCACCAGTATTTCCCTTTTTCAATCATTTGGTCAATTAGTGGCTTGTCGCCACTGCTGTCAGGGAACAAGTCCTCGGCTATTGCCTTCATACAGTTGGGAACAATATAAGGCGCTTCAAATCTCCGCGAAATATAGCCGGGATATAATTCCTGGCCCTGCACGCTTTTATAAAATGAAAAATCCTTTCCTGCATACAATTGCAAACCGATGGCCAATGTATATCTCGTGATTGCTACACCCGGCGCATCAAAAGGACCGATATAACTTACGACTTTGGGTGGCAAATGATAATCGGGGAAATAATATTTTACCAACTGAAATCCTTTTTTCAAATCTTTTTCTATGGATTGCATTTTTTCGAATTGCAATTCGATAGAATCTTTTACCGGCAAATAACTGATCAGGAACTGACGGCAGGCTATAAACGCAGTTTGATTGGTGTCAGTTAAAGGTCCGGCTCCCAGAATATGGGCAACGAAATCATAGGTAAAATAAGGGAATTGCTGATTCAGTTCGTGTAAACCCTGAACGATATGATTCGAGTCCAGTTCAAAAAAGGCTTTATCAAAACGTTCAATCCGGAGATTAAGGGGGATATTGGAAACATCAGGAATTGCTTTGTTATTTCTGCACGCAACAAAAATCACAATCAATAGTAACAGCGTGTATTTTTTCATGCACTTATCAACGTTGAATCGTGCAAATTAGTGTTTAATACGGAACGCTTAAGGCTGAACGCAAAACGCACGGCAGGGATATCGAATTTCAAGTAATCCCATGCTTACTGTTAGCATCAAGCGTTAAGCGTTCTGCGTTGGCCTTTCGGCTTTCTACGCGTAAATTTGCAATATGAAAATCGCTTTAGCGCAGCAGAATTATCATATCGGCAATTTTGAATACAATACGGGGAAAATTATCGAAGCTATTCATCAGGCTAGGAGGCAGGAAGCAGACCTGGTCGTATTTTCAGAACTCGCTGTTTGCGGATATCCTCCGCGTGATTTTTTGGAATTTGAAGATTTTATCAATAATTGTTATCAGGCTGTTGACACCATCCGTTTGCATGCGGACACAATCGGGGTGATCGTCGGAAGCCCGGCCCGCAATCCTATCCGGGAAGGAAAAGATTTGTTCAATGCTGCCTGGGTATTATACGAAAAGGAAATTAAAGGAGTGGTTTATAAAACCTGTCTTCCAAACTATGATGTTTTTGATGAATACAGGTATTTTGAACCGGGATATGATTGGAAAATTATTTCTTTCAAAGGGAAAAAAATAGCGCTGACCATTTGTGAAGATATCTGGAACCTGGGCGATAATCCTCTTTATCGTGTTTGCCCGATGGATCAATTAATCGGACAAAATCCGGACCTGATGATTAATATTTCCGCCTCGCCTTTTGATTATGATCATGATGATGATAGAAAAGAAATCGTGCGAAGAAATGTGCTGAAGTATGAATTGCCCATGTTTTATTGCAATGCGGTAGGTTCACAGACAGAAGTTGTTTTCGATGGAGGAAGCGTGATATATGATGCTGATGGGAATTTAATCAGGCAATTGAAATTGTTTGAAGAAGATTTTGCTGTTATGGAGTTGACAGATGACAGTTTGCAGATGACCGGACATCCAATTGCTGTTAACACCCATCTTTCATCTGTCAACTTCGATAAAGAGATGCGCGTATCCAAAGTCAGTGATCCCAATAAAATTATTGATTACCTGGTGGCGGAAAAAAATATTTGCGAAATACATGATGCTTTGATATTGGGAATCCGTGATTATTTCAGGAAAATGGGATTTTCAAAAGCTATTCTTGGCAGTAGCGGCGGTATTGACAGTGCAGTGAGTTTGGCTCTTGCCTGTGAAGCGTTAGGCAATAAAAATGTGAGAGCTATTTTAATGCCATCGCAATATTCAAGCTCTCATTCGGTGGACGATGCAAAGCAATTGTCAGAAAATCTCGGTAATCCATACGATATCATTCCCATTGAAGATATCTATGAATCTTTTATTCGTTCTCTTCATCCTGTTTTTGGCGACTTACCCTTTGGTATAGCCGAAGAAAATACACAGAGCCGGACAAGGGGGAATCTCCTCATGGCCATCGCGAATAAATTTGGTTATATTTTATTGAATACTTCAAACAAAAGTGAATTGGCAACTGGTTATGGAACCTTATATGGTGATATGGCAGGCGGGCTGAGTATAATAGGAGATGTTTACAAAATGCAGGTTTATGCATTGGCCAGACACATTAACGGAAAAAAGGAAATCATTCCGCAACATATTATCACTAAAGCGCCTTCTGCTGAATTAAGACCAGGTCAAAAGGACAGCGACAGTCTGCCTGAATATGATATTCTCGATAAAATATTATATCAATACATCGAAAGAAGACAGGGCCCGAAAGAAATTATCGCAATGGGAATTGATGAATCTCTCGTAAGAAGAGTTCTTAAGCTGGTCAATATAAATGAATATAAGAGAAATCAGTTCTGTCCTATTATCAGGGTGAGCAGCAAGGCATTTGGTGTGGGAAGAAGAGTGCCGATAGTGGGGAAGTATTTGTCGTGAAACGTGAATCGTGAAAAACTTTAGTTAATCCCTGCTACTCACGTTTCACGATCATCTCACTGCTTCGTCAACGTCTCTGTCGTCGTAGCAGCGATTCCCATAAAATTAACGTTGGTATTTATTACCAGTGTCCTGCCATCAAATTTCTGAATAGTGGATTGGGTAGTGTCGATCACAATCGTATTTCCTGATAAACTCCAGACACCTGTACCATCCCCAGAAGGAGTACATTTGATTCCGGCATCAATATAATCATAGGTTAAATCGGTATTGAGCTTATACTGATCATCTCTTTGACAGGCAGGCACAGAATCTATTATATTTTGAGGAGGCAGAGGAGCAATTGTCACGGTCAGGGCAGTTAACGTATAGGTGCCGGCTAAATTTTGTACAGTAATAGCGCTACTGTCGCTGCTGCTTTTTTTACAGGAAACGGCCAGGAGAATTGAGACTACTCCCGTAAGCAGCAGGACGAAATAATGGTTTGATTTTTTCATCGATGATGTTTTAGCATTACAAAAATAACTGTTATAACCCTTCTTTATTGTATAAACGAAATTTTTACCAAATAATTTCGTCATACTGGCAAGCTACTTGCATAGCGAATTCGTATTTTGCAACTTTAATTTTTCTTATATGGTATATACGGCTGAAGACATCAAACAACTGAATGAAAAAATACAATACCATTGTTCTTTTATTGACCGCTTACGCGACGAAATTGGACGCGTTATTGTTGGCCAGCAGTATATGCTTGATCGCCTCCTGATCGGTTTGCTAAGCAATGGGCATGTTTTGCTGGAAGGCGTTCCGGGACTTGCAAAAACATTAACTATTAAATCCCTCGCACAAACGATACATGCTAAATTCAGCCGTATTCAATTCACACCGGATTTGTTGCCCGCCGATGTAATCGGCACTATGATTTATAACCAGCAGAAAAGTGAGTTTGTTGTTCGTAAGGGACCCATCTTTACTAATTTTTTGCTTGCAGATGAAATTAACAGGGCCCCGGCCAAAGTGCAGAGTGCTTTGCTGGAAGCTATGCAGGAAAGACAGGTAACTATCGGTGATTCCAGTTACAAACTCGAAGAACCTTTTCTGGTGCTTGCTACCCAGAATCCCCTGGAACAGGAAGGCACATACCCATTACCGGAAGCCCAGCAGGACCGCTTTATTATGAAGGTTATTGTTGGTTATCCTACCAAACAGGAAGAGCAATTGATTATCCGGCAAAATGTGCAGGGAATGGTATTGCCTCAGTTGGAACAGGTAGTTTCGATCCAGGAAATTTTACAGGCCAGGGATCTTACAAGAAAAATATATATGGATGAGAAAGTGGAACAATATATCCTTGATATTGTGTTTGCCACCCGGACTCCCGACAAATACAAACTGGATAAATTAAAACCACTGATTGCATATGGAGGATCCCCCAGGGCCAGCATCAATATGGCCCTCGCGGCAAAAGCCAATGCCTTCCTGAACAAACGCGGATATGTGATACCCGAAGACGTTAGAACTATTTCTAAGGATGTACTTCGTCATCGTATCGGCCTCACTTATGAAGCCGAAGCAGAAAATGTAAATGTTGAACATGTGATTGATGATGTATTGAAAGCGATTCAGGTACCTTGAGTGTAGTTGACAGATGACGGTTGACAGCATCTCCGAAATCTAATAAAACCTTATCCATGACAAATTATAAAAATCTTGAAGCATGGAAGAAATCCATGCAACTTGTAAAAGCAATTTATTTGCTTTTGCAATCTTATCCGAAGGAGGAGTTATATACATTGACTTCCCAAACAAAACGAGCGGCTATTTCGATACCATGGAATGTTACTGAAGGAATAGGTAGAAATTAAAAAAAAGATACAATTCAATTCTTGCATGTTGCAAGAGGATCGCTATATGAACTGGAAACTTTGTTAAATCTGGCAGTAACGCTGGATATAGTAGCGGAAAAAAAAATTTACTGACATTTCAGTTTTATCAGATGAGTGCCGGCGAATTTTAAATGGATTAATTGTGTACTACGGAAAAGGAAAATTAAAGTAATATAGCCTGTCAACTGTCAACCGTCATCTTTTAAATGCTTACAACCACCGAAATATTAAAAAAAGTCCGCGAACTGGAAATCAAAAGCAAGAGACTTACACGGCATATATTCACTGGCGAATACCATAGCGCCTTTAAAGGGCGTGGAATGAGCTTCAGGGAAGTAAGGGAATATTATCCCGGGGATGATATCCGTTTTATTGACTGGAATGTTTCAGCAAGATTCAACCATCCATTCAGTAAATTATTTGAAGAAGAAAGAGAACTGACTGTGATGTTACTGGTGGACGTAAGCGCCAGTTCTTTATTTGGAACCGTGTATGCAAGAAAAAAAGATCTGATTACAGAAATTTGCGCGGTATTGGCATTTTCTGCTGTCAATAATAACGATAAAGTAGGATTGATTTTTTTTAGTGACAAAATAGAAAGATATATTCCCCCTAAAAAGGGCCGGGAACATGTTTTGTATATCGTCAGGGAACTTTTAACAGCCGAGCCACACAGAAAAAAAACCAGTATTAGCGAAGCCATCCGTTTTTTTAATAACTCCACGCGTCAGAAAAGTATCGCATTTATTTTAAGTGATTTTTTGGATGAAAAATATGAAGAAGCCTTAAAAGTTGCCGGTAAAAAACACGATGTTATCGGAATCAAGGTTTACGATAAAATGGATATGCAATTGCCCGAAGCCGGATTGCTGGAAGTAGAAGATGCAGAAACAGGAAAGATGGAATGGGTGGATACTAATGATTATATGGTGAGAACAAATTATCAAAAATCTTTTTTTTCATTTACTGAATATTGTAAGACCATTTTCCTGAAAGCTGGTTGCGATTTATTACATATGCGGACGGACGAAGATTATGTTAAAATATTGCAGAAATTTTTTGTAGGAAGAAACAGGCCGGCATAATACATGACAAGAAAGTTTTTACATATTGTCTTCACAATTTTATTTCTGGCGGAAACGCTTTTCACTTTTTCTCAGGGTACTCCGCTTGTAAGGGCTACAGTAGACCATAACCAGATATTAATCGGAGAGCGCATCCAATTACTCCTTGAGGTAAACTCTCCTCCGGGCAGCAGTACAAATTGGTTTTCTCTCGACAGCATTCCCCATTTTGAATTCATTGGAAAAAATAAAATTGATTCGATAACAACACAGGACGGTAAGGCCTACAGGCAGACTTTGACAATTACCAGTTTTGATTCCGGAACGTATGATATTCCCGCATTGGCAGTTACGATCGATAATAAAAAATATTTTACAGATTCTATTCCTGTCCAGGTCGATTTTTCCAAATTCGATCCTAAACAGGATTACCATGATATAAAAGATATTCTTGATATTGAGAATCCCGCGGTAAAATTTATTATCTGGATCGTGGTTCTTATAACTCTGATTTCTGCGGGGCTCTTTATTTATCTGCAACAAAAAAGAAAAGCGGCGTCTGTTCCGGATCGACAACCTGTATTCTCAAAAAAATCGCCATATGAAGAAGCGATGGAATCATTAAAAAAATTAAAGGAACAAAAGCTCCCGGAAAGTGGTCATACAAAACTGTTTTATACAAAATTGAATGATATCCTGAGGTTATTCGTTATGCGTCAGTTACAAATTGCGAGTTTGGAAAAAACCAATGAGGATCTGATCCTGCTGCTAAGGCAATTAATTATATCCGGAAATCAATTTTCCCAACTGGCCGAATCCTTACGCATGAGCGATTTTGTAAAATTTGCCAAGTATACACCAGGCAAAGAGGACAACGATCGAAATTTTGAAGTGATTGAATCATCCATTACGCTTTTAAATGAAATAGAAAATAAGTGATTTACGATTGGCTTCGACATATCGATTTTGCATATCCAATATTTTTCGGGTTGTTTGTGCTGATACCCGTCATGATATTTTTTTATTTCCAAAAAGACAGGAAGACAAGCGGAACAGTCATTGTTTCTTCTGTTCAGAATTTCTCTCAAACGGGATCATGGAAAAAAACATTCAGGCATTTTTTATTTATATGCAGGCTTCTTGCACTGGTTTGTTTAATTATGGCGCTGGCAAGACCCCAATTAAAAAATGAGGAACAATCGACAAATGGAGAAGGAATTGATATCGTACTCTGTTTGGATATCAGCGGCAGTATGCTGGCACAGGACTTTACACCCAACAGGATGGAAGCAGCGAAAAATGTAGCTGCTGAATTTATTGATGGCCGTCCAACTGACAGAATCGGGCTTGTTATTTTCTCCGGAGAAAGTTTTACGATGAGTCCTCTGACAACAGACCGTACTGAATTAAAGAATCAGTTGTTCAATGTTCAAAGCGGATTGCTGGAAGACGGAACAGCAATTGGTTCAGGATTGGCCACAGGAGTGGAGCGGCTGCGTTATTCAGCTTCCAAAAGTAAGGTCATTATTCTTTTGACAGATGGAGAAAATAATGGTGGACTCATCGACCCGAATACAGCCAAAGAAATAGCCAAATCAATAGGTGTGAGGGTATATACCGTTGGTGTAGGCACAGAAGGTTTTGCGCCCGTGCCTGTGCAAACGCCGGGAGGAGTCATCATGCAAAGGGAAAAAGTGAGTATTGATGAAAAATTGCTCACTCAGATTGCGAATGAAACCGGTGGAAAATATTTCAGGGCAAAAGACAATGAAAGCCTCAGCGCCATCTACAAAGAAATCGATCAATTGGAAAAATCAAAAATCGAAATCACCACGTTTACAAAATACAGTGAACAGTTTTTTCCTTTTGCTTTCGCAGCCGCAGGACTACTTCTTCTTGAATATATTTTACAGTTTACGATCTTTCGAAAATTTCCATAATACAGAAGAAAGTCAATAATATTTTCTTTGTTGGAGGGCACTCGGAAATTCATCTGCCAACTTTCTCTATTTTTGCGTCATTTCAAAGGAAAAAATTCATTGAAAGCAAGAGTATATAAATCAACAGGCAGCTGGTATGTTGTAAAAACTGATCAGGACGAAGTATGGAATGCGAGAATGAAAGGGATTTTCAAAATCGATGATATTACCTCCACAAATCCTTTAGCGGTAGGAGATGAGGTGGAGATCGAAATTGAAAATCCGGTAGAGAATACAGCACTTGTCACTGCCATTTCTAATAGAAAAAATTATATCAACAGGCAATCTCCTTCACATAAAACCCAGCATCATATCATTGCAGCGAATGTAGATCAGTCATTGTTGATCGCTACGTTGAAAGAGCCCAAAACCTCACAGGGGTTCATCGATCGTTTTCTCATTGCCTGTGAAGCGTATCATGTTCCAGCCATTCTCGCGCTGAACAAAGTGGATATATACCGGAAAAAGGAATTGGATAAACTGGATGAATGGAAGAAAATGTATGAAAGTATCGGATATAAACTCATTCCGATGAGTATGAAGGAAGGAACGGGCGTAGAAGAAGTAAAATCATTGCTGGAAGATAAAATAACCCTTATCAGTGGCCATTCCGGAGTAGGTAAATCATCATTCATCAATTCAATTCTTCCTTCACTTCAGTTAAAAACACAGGATGTCAGCGGATGGAGCGGAAAGGGGATCCATACGACTACATTTGCAGAGATGTATGACCTTATGAAACCTGATAAAGGAAAAATAATCGATACACCGGGCATACGAGAATTTGGCCTGGTAGATATTTCAAAACAGGAATTATCTCATTATTTCCCCGAAATGAGGGAAAGACTGCAAGACTGCCAGTTCAATAATTGTCTCCATATTAATGAGCCGGGTTGCGCCATAAAAAAAGCCCTCTCAGAGGGCGAAATATATGCAGATCGGTACATCAGTTACTGCAATATTCTGGATTCAATTGAGGAAAATATATATTAGGACATATATTTCCTGGCTGCATTAATCATCAATTTACTTTCCAGAAATTTTGCTACTTCCACTACTGCGTCATTGTCTTTCCTGGGCGCTTCCCTGAATTTCCTCGGATAGATCGAAATACCGGTGTAGATATTATAATGCAGGGTCAGGATATGACCTTTGAACATAAAATCCCACATCAGTGAATCAAAATCATCCGTCTTTTGTGTAAAGTTGATATCAAGGTCGTCAGAAAGAATGTTGGCCACTTCGTAGAATCTTTTCAGGCCACAATCGTCGTCGATAACGGCCTCTGTACAGCCGAAATCAGTGCGTAATGTAAGGCTCATAGTGAACGGATTTAGGTTTATAATAGAATACAGAATACTTACTATGCCTTGAACTTAGGTGCTTTTGGCACTTTTTCGCCACTCAATATCCTTTCAGCTCCCACATTTTTACCGTTGCTGGGGCATCCATATTTTGGCGCAAAAACACTACAGGAAACAACACCGAAACAAATCATCACGATCAGGAAGAAAAACAATATGGTTTTACCTTGTTTCATCGGATATTGATTAAACGATTTAAACCTACAAATATTTTTCAGGATTTGCAACTGAGGGTGGCTAAATATCGATGAAACGCCCGAAAAAGACGATTTTTGGAAACCTGCCGGGAGCGGATTGGCAACATTCAATATGCCTGATACACAAGACATTCTATCTGTTTTAGGTTTTAGGCGGTCGTGCTGTCTTTGAACCATTCCGCATAATGGACGTAGTTGTTGGCAATCCTTTCGATCTGACCACAGATTAATTCCTGCGGTATATCCTTGATTTTCCTGGCAGGAACTCCCCCATAAATAACTCCCGATTCTATTTTGGTTCCTTCGAGAACAACAGCGCCTGCTGCGATAATCGAATTGCTTCCAATTTCAGTATCATCCATCACAATGGCTCCCATTCCAATCAACACACTATCATGAATCGTGCATCCATGCACAATAGCATTGTGACCAATCGAAACATTATTGCCAATAGTGGTTTTTGCTTTCTGGAAAGTTCCATGTATGATAACACCGTCCTGTATATTGACTTTATTTCCGATCCGAATGCTATTGACATCACCCCGTACAACCGCATTGAACCAGACACTGCACTCATCTCCCATCACTACATCACCCACAATGGTTGCGTTCGGAGCAACAAAACAATCTCTTCCCATTTTCGGGAATTTATCTTCAACAGGAAGAATAACAGGCATAAAATATATTTATGGATTATAAAATGGTGAGTATCTACCTTCGTATTGATACAAATTTAATAAACCAATACGAAAGTCGGTAAAGTGGAAAAGCCGGGGCCTCAAGTCCGAAAGAATTTTCTGATTGTATACAGTTTCTCTGACTCCCGGGCTTACCGACTTTCTGGCTTCATAAAAAATGAACCATCGGGAATTATTTTTTCGTCATCTTGCTCAGACATCTGCTGCTCCGCTTGGTTTGGAAATTGTAAAGGCAGAAGGCATTTTTCTTCACGATACGGAGGGAAAAAAATATATGGACCTGATTGGAGGGATCAGTGTGTGTAATACGGGTCATCGTCATCCGAAAGTCGTTGAAGCTATCAAAAATCAGGCTGACCAATACCTGCATGTATTGGTATATGGTGAATTTATTCAATCGCCCCAGGTGCAATATGCAACGCTTCTGGCAAAACATCTTCCCAATTCTCTGGATACAGTTTATTTTACTAATTCGGGAACTGAAGCTACCGAAGGTGCCATGAAATTAGCAAAAAGGGTAACCGGAAGAACAGAAATGATTGCATTCAAACAATCTTATCATGGTTCCACACAGGGCGCACTTAGTATTATGGGAGATGAATATTGGCGGAATGCATTTCGCCCTTTGTTGCCGGGCATACTGCATCTTGATCATAATTCATTGGAATCTTTAGAAAGTATTACCGAAAAAACGGCCTGCGTCATTGCTGAAACCATTCAGGCAGAAAGAGGCGTATACACATCTGCGAAAGAATGGCTGATGGCCTTACGAAAGAAATGTGATGCTACAGGAACCTTGTTGATATTGGATGAGATACAAACAGGTTTTGGAAGAACGGGAACTTTGTGGAATTTTGAACAGGCAGCAATAGTGCCGGATATTCTTCTGCTTGGAAAGGCGCTGGGGGGCGGAATGCCACTGGGCGCATTCATTGCTGATAATAAAATAATGTCGGCATTTACTCATCAACCCATTTTAGGACATATCACTACTTTCGGCGGACATCCTGTTTCATGTGCTGCAGGTTTTGCGTCTCTGGATGTGCTGCTGAATGAGAAATGGATAGAACAGGTTCATCATAAAGAAAAAATATTTAAGGATTTTTTAGTTCATCCAAAAATAAAAGCAGTACGCACTGCAGGATTGCTGATGGCGGTTGAATTTGAAAATTTTGAATTGAATAAAAAGATCATTGATGCATGTATTGCCAAAGGAGTTTTGGTAGATTGGTTCTTATTTGCTTCACAGTGCATGAGAATCGCACCCCCTCTGTCGATCGAAGAAAAAGATATCCGAAAAGCATGTGAAATTATTTTACAGGCGATCAGTGAATTGTGAGCAGGCAAACGTGAAAAGTGAAATCCAAGACATCAAATATGAATGTTAAACGATAACCTAAATAGTAAACAATTTATTATTTCAGGTTTCACGTTTGCCGACTCAGGATCTGTTACAGAATTTTAAATAGCAACGCCGCTAGAACGGCTCCAAGGATTGGCCCGATTACGGGTATCCATGAGTAGCTCCAATCGCTGTCTCTTTTTTGCGGAATGGGAAGAATAAAATGGACAATGCGTGGCCCAAGATCTCTTGCAGGATTAATTGCATAGCCTGTCGGACCTCCTAATGATAATCCAATAGCAAGTACAAGAAATGCGACCGGTAATGCGCCGACAGATCCAAGACCGATTATTGCTTCTTTGTCGTTAATGGTAAGAGAAGGTCCGATAATATACAATGCTCCAAACACCAAAACAAATGTTCCGATAATTTCAGTAATCAGATTGTTAAATGAACTTCTAATCGCAGGCCCGGTACAAAATACAGCCAACTTCGCATCTCCGCTTGATGTTTCATTAAAATGAGAACGATATGCGATCCATACCAATAAGGCGCCCGCCATCGCGCCGATCATTTGTCCGATGATATAAGAAGGAACAAGTGACCATTCGAATTTACCTGCAACAGCAAGACCGATTGTGACTGCAGGATTCAAATGCGCAGAACTATAGGGTGCCGATACAAATACGCCTGTGTATACAGCCATGGCCCAACCAAATGTTATGACAATCCAACCACTATTATTGCCTTTGGTTTTACTGAGTACGACATTCGCCACTACACCATCGCCTAAAGTGATAAGAAGAGCCGTTCCGATTAGTTCGCCGGTAAAAGGAGTCATAGATTTGGTTTTAATGATAAGAATTTTTCAGTTTCGAGTTATAGTCTTGAGTTAGTTTTTGGAACTGTAAACTGAATATTATTCCCTGTTATCCGCCCAGGCAATGGTTGCTTTTACGGCTCTTCGCCATCCTCTCAGTAAATCATTCATTTTTCGGTTATTCATTGACGGTACAAACTTTCTGTCAACCTGCCATTGTTCCTGTATCTCATCGACGCCCTTCCAATACCCTACAGCCAGTCCGGCGAGATAAGCTGCCCCCAATGCTGTGGTCTCATAAATTTTTGGTCTTACGACAGCCACCTGCAGGATATCTGATTGAAATTGCATGAGGAGGTTGTTGGAAGTAGCTCCCCCATCCACTCTCAGTTCTGTGATATGAATAGCTGAATCCGCTTCCATAGCTCTCAGCACATCGTGTGTCTGGTAGGCAATGCTTTCCAGTGCAGCTCTTGCGAGATGTGCTTTAGTAGTGCCTCTCGTCATCCCAAACACACTTCCTCTCGCATATTGGTTCCAGTAAGGAGCGCCGATTCCGGCGAAAGCAGGAACGATATATACTCCTTCGGTTTCTTCTTTACCCGAAGCTAATGATTCAATCTCGTTGGAAGCCCTGATTATCTGCAAGCCATCCCGCAACCATTGCACAACAGCGCCGGCTATGAAAATACTTCCTTCCAGCGCATATTCGACCCTGTTATTAATTTTCCAAGCGATGGTCGTTAATAAATTATTTTTAGATGTAAAAGCTTCCGAGCCCGTATTCATCAGCATGAAGCAACCGGTTCCATAGGTATTCTTTACCATCCCCGGTTGAACGCATAATTGACCAAACAATGCAGCCTGCTGATCACCGGCGATACCCGCAATCGGAATGCCGGATGTAGGCCCAACAATTGGTGAAGTCTTCCCGTATACTTCACTGGAGGCTCTCACTTCCGGCAAAATGCTTTTAGGGATGCCAAAAATTTTGAGCAATTCATCATCCCAACTACAGTCATGAATATTCAATAACATAGTCCGGGACGCATTGGAAACATCTGTGATATGCAATTGTCCTCCCGATAAATTCCAGATCAGCCAGGTATCGATTGTACCAAAAGCAAGCTCTCCTGCTTCTGCTTTTGTTCTGGCGCCCGGAACATTTTCGAGTATCCATCTCAGTTTGGTCGCGGAAAAATAAGCGTCGATAATCAATCCTGTTTTTTGCTGGATTTTGTCAGAAAGATTTTTAGCTTTTAATTCATCGCAATAGGCAGCGGTTCTCCGGTCCTGCCACACGATTGCATGATGCAGTGGTTTGCCTGTTTTCCTTTCCCACACAATGGTTGTCTCCCGCTGGTTCGTGATACCAATTGCAGCAATTTGCTGAGCAGTGATATTTTTTTTTGCCAGGGCCTCAGCCATCACACCATATTGCGTTGACCAAATTTCCTCTGCATCATGTTCAACCCAACCGGGCTGGGGATAAAATTGTTTGAATTCTTTTTGAGCCAGGCTAACAATATTACCCGAATGATCAAAAACAATGGCTCTGGAACTGGTAGTGCCCTGGTCAAGGGCCAGGATATAAGAATCAGGCATGCAATCAATTCTTGGTGAAAAGAGAATTCAAATTAGGGAAATTTCCGCTGATCTGGATTATTCATCAGCGTTTAGATAAGTTTACTTTTCTTACGGATTGAATAGATGTACATATAAACTCATGAAAAAATCTGTGCAAATCTGTGAAACTTATGAGCAAATAAATTGTATGACCACCAGCATTGTCAATAATAATTTAGAACGCAAGACGAAAACTTCCGAATATGCCAAAGCGTTGCTGTGCACTTGATGGTAAGGGTTGAGGTAATAATCTCCATATAAAGTCGACTCGCAGCACTTTAAAAATATTATCAAAACCGGTACCCAGTTCCATATAAGCTTTGCCATTCAAGGATTCGAATTGATATGCCGAAGAGTAATTATATAGCTTATTAGCATCACTCAGGTTTCCCCATATTGTTTTCACCGTCCAGAATTGCCTGAATTTAAGTTTTCGTGTAAAAGGAATGAAGCGGAATAAACCATTACCGAGGTTGTGTTCAAAATTAATTCCATAATAGCGGTCAAGCAGGTACTGGTATTTATTCATCAGGCTGAATGCATATTGATTGTAATAATAGGTTTCATTACCAGGCACGACATTCAGCATGGGAAAAGGAAGTGTTCCAAAAGTCTTGCCCCCAAAAACATTGTAATAGATGCTTCCGAAAGGAGGAATTTTCATATAGTCAGATATACCAACAAAAATTTTGCTGTAGTCATAACTGCTGTTCAGAACTCCGGGAATTCCCCGAGTGTATTTGACATCGATAATGGGATAATCACTTCCGAGGCTGGTTCTGTAGAATGTATTTTCAAAAAATTTCTCCAGGTAAGCGAATCGCAAATTAACAGCTACTTCAAACGTATTGAGCGGCTGACCCGTAGTGCCCAGATA